>Ga0070697_100003920_pt1 | contig 11431 bp, 10 predicted proteins | sample KBSK1501metaG_FD_65475 | JGI IMG/M metagenome (GOLD analysis project Ga0070697, IMG submission 65475) | Corn, switchgrass and miscanthus rhizosphere microbial communities from Kellogg Biological Station, Michigan, USA - KBS K1-50-1 metaG | ecosystem: Host-associated > Plants > Roots >... | reverse complement strand
ACGGTCGGTGACCGGCAGCTCACAGACGTAATTGCGGCACACGTACGCCGTGGGCTTGCCGTCGACCGTGGCGCGCGCTTCGAGCAGCGGCACGCCGGTCGACGCCTCGCGACGGCCGTCGATCATTCCGGCGGCGACGAGGTTCGGTAGGAACCGCCCGAAGACCTCGCGCGCCAGCTCCGTCGTCTCCTCGAGATGACGGGGCGCCACCAGCGCGACCTCCACGCGCGGCCCGACGTGGAAATCGAGCGCGCACAGGAAGCGGCCGAACGCCGTGGGATGACGCCCGAGGAGATCGGCCATCGGGCGCAGCGCCGACAGCGCGTGACGCTCGTATCGCTCGTCGCCCGTCAGCGCGGTCAGGCGCAGCAGCACCTCGACGGCAACGGACGAGCCGCACGGCACGGCGTTGTCGTACAGATTGCGCGGCCGGACGATCAGACGCTCGTGATCGCTGCCGGTGTCGAAGAAGCCGCCGACGTTTTCGTCCCAGAACAGGCGCAGCATCTCGTCGGCGAGGCCGCGCGCCTGGTCGAGCCAGATTCTGTCGAAGGTCGCCGCGTACAGGTCGATCAACGCGGCGGCCACCATCGCGTGATCTTCGAGGTAACCCTTGAGCTTGGCCGTCCCGGCCTTCCAGGTGCGCAGCAGCCGACCGTCGGAGCGCATGCTGCCGAGCACGAACTCGGCGTTGCGGCGTGCGGCGGCGACGTACTCGGCGCGGCCGAGCGCGCGCCCAGCTTCGGCAAAGGCGCGCGCCATCAGACCGTTCCAGGCGGCGAGCACCTTCTCGTCACGCCCGGGCTTCACGCGCCGTTCGCGGGCCTCCAACAGCCTGCCGCGCCACGGCGCCGCGCGCTCGGGATCCGGCTGTCCGGGGAGCCACAGAATGCTCTTGCCCTCGAAGTTGGGGCCGCGGTCGACGCCCCAGTACGCCATCGCCGCGTCCGCCTCCGGACCGAGCACCGCCCGGATCTCGTCCGGCGTCCACACGAAGAACTTGCCCTCGTGGCCCTCGGAGTCCGCGTCCTGCGCGGAATAGAAGCCACCGGCCGGATCCGTCATCTCGCGCAGGACGTAGTCGAGCGTCTCCTCGCAGATCCGGCGGCACTCGGGGTCGCCCAACGCCTGCCACGCATGCAGGTAGAGCGATGCGAGCTGGGCGTTGTCGTAGAGCATTTTTTCGAAGTGCGGAACGAGCCAGAGCCGATCCACCGAGTAGCGTGCGAAGCCGCCGCCGAGCTGGTCGTACATTCCGCCGCGCGCCATCTTCACCAGCGTCGTGTGCACCATCCGCCGCGCATAGGGATTGTCGCTTCGGCGCGCAAACCGCAGGACGAACTCCCAGATCATCGGCTGCGGGAACTTGGGGGCGCCGCCCAACCCGCCGTGCTCCTCGTCGAACTGCGCGGACACGCCCTGAAACGCTGAGAAGAGGATCTCGTCCCCCAGCTGCGTGCCCGCGGCACGCAGGCGGGATTCCTGGCCCAGCGCAGCCACGAGCTGCCGCCCGTTGTCGAGAACGTCGGCGCGCCGATTCGTCCACGCCTCGGCGAGGGCCTGCATCAGCCGGGGAAAGCCCGGCAGCCCGTGGCGATCGACGGGCGGGAAATACGTGCCGCCATAGAACGGCGTGCCGTCCGGCGTGAGAAAGACCGTCATCGGCCAGCCGCCCTGCCCGGTCATCGACTGCACGGCCTGCATATAGATGTGGTCGACGTCGGGCCGCTCCTCGCGGTCGACCTTCACGCTGACGAAGTGACGGTTCATCACCGCGGCGATGTCGGCGTTCTCGAACGACTCGCGCTCCATGACGTGACACCAGTGGCAGGCGGAGTAGCCGACGGACAGCAAGATCGGCTTGTCCTCGGCACGGGCGCGCGCGAACGCCTCTTCGCCCCACGGATACCAGTCGACGGGGTTGTGCGCGTGCTGCAGCAGGTACGGGCTCGTCTCGTGGGCCAGGCGGTTGTCGCTCACGATCTCCTCACCGCGCGAACGGCAAGTCGCTGACCGTCGCCGGTAGGGTGCTGCCGGCGGCGCGTACGGTCACCCGCGCGCCGGGCGAGTGCTGGCGTTTGATGAACGCCAGCGCGATGGGACGCTGCAATCCAAACGAGCGCGTGGCGCTCGTCACCTGGCCGACGACGGCTCCGTCGGCAACGACCTCTGCGCCGCGAGACGGCGTCGCCTCCCCCTCCAGCAGGAGACCGCGGAGATGGCGATTGACGTGGCCACGGTCCCGTATGCGCACGACGACCTCCTGCCCCGGATAGCATCCCTTCGTGTGTGAGACGAGGCGCTCGAACGGAATCTCCGGGAGCAGTACGGTGGCGTCGACGTCGGCCCCGTAGCGCGGCGTCCCGGCCTCGATTCGCAGCGACTCCAGCGCGGCGGCGCCGATAGGCCGCGCGCCCGCCGCGATCACGGCATTCCAGGCCCGCGTCCGCTCCATCGACGGCACGGCCAGCCAGACTTCCCGCTCGTGGAGCTCGCCGCCGCCCCGAACGACGCGCGCGTCGATGCCGTCGAGCGAGCCCGCGACGTGCGACCACGCGGCGTCCGGAGGCGCCACGCCGGTGAGCCGCTTGATGGCCTCGTCGGCCGCGGGGCCGATCAGCATCAGCAACGCGTGCTGGCCGGTCACATCCGTGAGCGTGACCTTCTCGGCGAAGAGATAGTGGTCGAGCGCGGCGACCGTGGACTCGCCCATCCCCGGTGGCGTCAGCAGGACCATGCGATCGTCGAGCGCCCAGACGAGGAGCATGACCTGCAGCTTGCCGTGCACGTCGAGCAGCGCGGCTGCGCAGCCCTGACCGGGCGCCAGCGAGGCGACGTCGTTGCTCAGGAGCGCGTGGAGAAACTTCGCGCGATCGCGGCCGCCGACGTCGACCACGCCGAGATCCGAGCGGTCGACGACGCCGACGGCGTCGCGCGCGGCGCGGTACTCGGCGAGGCTGTCGTCGTGCGAGGGCACGGCGTCCATTGTACCCGCCACATGCTAGACTGCGCGCCGTGTCGCCTCCGCAGTCTGCCGTGCGCGCCTTCCAGCGTCGCTTGCTCACGTGGTACGCGCGTCACGGCCGCGACCTGCCCTGGCGTCGCACGCGCGTGCCCTACCGCGTGCTCGTCTCCGAGATCATGCTGCAGCAGACGCAGGTCGAGCGCGTGATTCCCAAGTACCGCGAATTTCTCAAGGCGTATCCGACGCTGCGCGCCCTCGCCGCGGCCGACGTCGACGACGTCCGTCGGCTCTGGTATCCGCTCGGCTACAACGTCCGCCCCGTGCGCCTGCACGCCATCGCGCGCGAGACCCTCGCGCGCTACGGCGGCCGCCTTCCCGACGACGGCGAGGCGCTCCGCGCCCTGCCCGGCGTCGGCCGTTACACCGCCGGGGCGATGCTGTCGTTCGCCTTCGGCCGTGACGCGGCCGTGCTCGATACGAACGTGCGCCGCGTGCTCGGCCGCGTGTTCCTCGGGCCTCGAGGACTCAAGCGGCTGCGCGGCGAGGCCTCGCTGTGGGCGCTGGCTCAGACCCTCGTACCGCGCGGTCGCGGGTACGACTTCAATCAGGCGCTCATGGATTTCGGCGCGACGTGGTGCACGCCGCGGCGGCCGCGCTGCACGCCGTGTCCGATGCGACGATTCTGCGCGACCTTCGCCGCCTCGGGCGCCGGCCGGCGGTCGTCGGCGTAGCGCCGTGCCTGCCGTCATCGAGGTCGCGGCCGCCCTCATCCGCGACTCAGCCGGGCGCTACCTGATCACGCAGCGCCAGCGGGGCAGCCACCTCGCGGGTCTCTGGGAGTTCCCCGGCGGCAAGCTCGAGGTCGGCGAATCGCCAGACGCCGCGTTACGCCGCGAGCTGCGCGAGGAGCTGGGCGCGGCCTTCGCCATCGGCAAGCTCGTGGAGACGGTGCGGTGGGAGTATCCCGACCGCACCGTCGTCCTGCATTTCTACGACTGTCGCGTGGAGTCCGGCCTCGTCGAGCCGCGCGAGGGCCAGGCGATGGCGTGGGTCGAGCCCGGGGAGCTCGGCGCCTACGAGTTCCCGCCGGCGGATCGCGCGCTCATCGAACGACTCGCAGCGCGACGCTAGATCCGCTCCCACATGAAGTGCTTCCGGGTCTTCGTGAACGGCCGCACCTCGCCCGGCCAGCGTCCGAGCTCGACCGCTTTGGCGAACTCCGGGCTCACGAGAACGGACGGGCTCTCGAGCTCGTAGAGCGCCGTGTAGCTCGGCTCACCCTCGATGACGATGGTCTTGCGCTCGCCGCCGATGATCATCTCCAGGGGGCGGCGCTTGAAGCGCAGGGCCGAGACGACGCCCGGCACCTTGAGGATCGTCGGCACATGCTCCCGGTCGTAGACCTCGTTGAAGAGCGCCTCCTTCGCGGGCTCGACATCCATCGATGCGGTGAACAGATAGCGGCTCGTGATCGGCATGGCGATCCTCCAGGCGGATGAGGGTTCAGTACCAGATGGCCATCGGCAACCCGCGCGCGTCACGCGGCGCGGGCCGCGCCGGCAGACACACGGCGTTGTTGCGCGCGACACGGGCGGCGCTCCAGGCAACGGCGTGCGCGTCGACGACGTCGTCGGCCGCGACGCCAGCCAGACGCCCTCGTAGCGCGCGCGCGAGACGCGGAAACACCGGACGCAGGAGCGCGACCCGTTTCGAGAGTCCGCGTGGCGAGCGCTTGGGCTCGCCCAGCCCCACGGTCGCGCCGGCGAGCGCCCGAAACGACAGCTCGGGGTGAATCTCGGTCACGCGCTCGGCCAGCGCGAGATCGGTGGTGAGCGCCTCGTCGACCTCGCGCAGACGGGGAAACAGGCCGAAGCACTCGATCGAAATCCCCAGGCGCGCCGCGCTGCTGGCGCGATTGGCCGAGAGCGCGCGGCGATAGCTCGGGCGGACGAGCGCCGCACGCACGGGCGGGCTGAACACGGAGCACGCGCGGAGCCGACCCAGCAGCCGCCGCGCGTGGCGGTCGCACTCGCGGCCCCCCGGCGCCGCGGCGTCGAGGAGCCCGATCGGCATGTCGACCCCGATCACGCGCGCGTTGCGCGTGAGGTCGAGCACGCCGCGAAAGTCCGGCACCACCGCCACGTCCGCGACGGCGGCGGCGCCGCCGACACACGCGCTCTCCGTGAGGACGACCACCCAGCCCGCGCGACAGCCGTCGACGCCGGCGACGAGCTCGGCCACGCCGACGCCGTCAGGCGCGCCGCGGCGGCTGGCCCGCGACGAGCGCGTCGTGCACCATGGTCACGAGCGAGACGATGTCGAAGACGGGTCGACCGGTCTCGCGCTGGATGTCGGTGGCGTACGGCGGCATGTTGGTGCACTCGAGCACGATGGCGGTGACGTCGGGGTGCTCGGCGACGAGCCGGCGCGCGACGCGCACGTGCTCCTCGCGCGCGAGGTCCACGTCCAACTCCAGCTGGTCGTCGAGCAGCGCATGCGTGAATTCCTTTTCCGTCTCCATGCCCACGACCGCCAGCGGCACATCGGGACCGATGCCGGCGGCGGCGAGGTGCTCGGGTGTGAGCGAGCCGGCGTTGACGGTCATGAGGCCGACGCGTCCGCTGGGCGCAAGCATGCGGTGGACGAGCGGCACGAGCAGCAGGCTCGACGTGAACACGGGCACCCGCACCGCGCGCGCCAGCTCCCGCTGGTACTTGATGAGGAATCCGCAGCTGGTGGTGATGGCGCCCACTCCCTCGCGCTCGAGCGCCTGCGCGCCCTCGACGAAGGCGGGCAGCAGCCCCTCGGCGCCACGCCGCACGACGAGATCGGGATCGGCACCCGTCACGCGGTGGTAGCGGACGGGAAACGGAAACGTTCGCGCGTTGCCGATATCGCCCACGATGCGCGGGAAGCGCGTGTCGAGCACGAGAATGCCGACGGTGAGGCCGTACTGGTTGAAGCCGCCGCGCACGCGCCCGGTGGTCATGGGCCCTAACTTTACTCCAACTGCGCGGGGGGGCCATCCCCTCCTGGCGCTCGACGAGACGCTGAAATCGCGCCGCGCCGACGCGGTAACCGTCGCCAAGGGCTATGCGATGGGCACGGTGTTCGCCATCGCCAATCCCGAAGCGGCTGTGAGGATCCTCTACGAGGTCTTCCCCCAGACCAAGCCGACGGGAAAGGACGAGGCCACGGCGATCCGCGACGACGTCCGAGTGATCGGCGCACGCATCGCGAACTGGAAGCTCGACAAGGCCGGCGTGAAGCGCTGGGGCGAAAACTCTGAGGCCAACTACGCTGCCTACGCCGAGTTCATGCAGAAGTACGGCATCATCAAGGACAAGGTCTCGGCCAAGGACCTCGTGACCAACGATCTCATCGCCGACATCAACCGGTTCGATCCGGCGAAAGTCGCCGCCGAGGCCAAAGCGTTCAAGTAATCGGCGGCTCAGGCCACGTGGTGGCGCCGCGCCCAGAGCAGCAGCACGAGCAGCGTGAAGAGCTTCCGGCTGTGGTCGGCCTCGCCGCGCATGTGCTCGTGAACGAGGTGCGTCACCGTCTCGGCCCTGAGGAGTCCCGCGCGGCGCAGCGCGCCCTCCTCGAAGATCTCGTGAACTAATGGGCGAAGCTCCGTGCGGAACCACCGCGCCAGCGGCACGCCGAAGGTACGCTGGGGCCGGCGCACGATGTCGGGCGGCAGACGATGGCGCACGAGCCATTTGAGCACGTGCTTGGTGGTGAAGCCGCGCAGCTTCATCTCGGCCGGCAGCGACGCCGCGACCTCCACCACGCGGCGATCGAGCAGCGGCACGCGCACTTGCAGCGAGCAGGCCATCGACGCGCGGTCGACCCTCTGCAGCACGCCCTCCGCGAGATAGCCCTTGAGATCCAGATAAAGGACGCGGTGCAGCCACGGCGCGGCCGGCGCCGCCGCCGTCAGCCGCTCCCACTCGGCGTACGATGGACCGTTCGGGAGCCGGGCGAGCGCGTCCGGTGTGAGCAGCTCACGCTGCTCGGCGGGCGTGAAGGAGCCCGTCCACACGGCATGGCGCGCGTCGAGACCGAGGTCGGCGCCGGCCATGAAGCGCTTGAGGCGGATCGCGGGCATTCGATCGACCGCCGCGCGAGCCACCGCCCGCGCGACGCGCGGCATCCGCGCCCACGCGTGCGCGACCCGGTGCGCTCGATAGGTCGGATATCCGCCGAACACCTCGTCGCCGCCATCGCCGGACAGCGCGACCGTGACCGTCTTGCGCGCGAAGCGCGACAGAAGATAGGTCGGCAGGATCGAGGCGTCACCCAGCGGCTCGTCGACGAGGTCGCCGAGGGTCTCCACGAGGTCCAGCGCCGCATTGGGGCCGAGGACGTCCTCGTGATGTTCGGTATCGAGGATGGCCGCCACGCGCCGCGCGTATTTCGACTCGTCGAACGAGCGGTCGTCGAAGCCGAGCGAGAACGTGCTGAGGCGGCTCACGTGACGGCGCGCGAACATCGCGACGACGCTCGAGTCGAGCCCGCCCGACAGGAGCACGCCGAGCGGCACGTCGGAAAGCAGGTGCTGGCGGACGGAGAGGTCGAGCACCGCGCCCAGCCGCGCCGCGGCCTGCACTTCCACCACCGGCGCGGCGCCGTCGTAGCGCACGTCCCACCAGCGCTCCACGCGAGCCTCGCCCCCCGCGTAGACCAGCCGATGCCCTGGCGGAAGCTTCCGTACGGCCTTCAGAATGGACCGCGGCGTCGGCACCCAGTCGTGCGTGAGGTACGCGGAGAGCGCGTCGATGTCGAGCTCGCGGGAAATGCCGGGGTGCTCGAGCATCGCTTTCAGCTCTGAGGCGAAGACGAGTCCGTCGGGCAGCACCGCGTAGTAGAGCGGCTTGACGCCCAGGCGGTCGCGCGCGAGCACCAGCGTGCGCGTGGCGTCGTTCCACACCGCGAGGCCGAACATGCCCTCGAGATCGTCCAGCGCGTCGGCGCCGCGCGCCTCCCAGGCGTGCACGACGGCCTCGACATCGGAGCGCGTTCGGAAGACGTGGCCGGCCGACGTCAGCCGCCCGGTCAGCTCGCGATAGTTGTAGACCTCCCCATCCATCGCGACCCACACCGTGCCGTCTTCGCCGGACATCGGCTGGCGACCGCTCTCGAGATCGATGACGCGCAGCCGGCGCACGCCGAGCGCAGCGGGACCGCGCACGACGAAGCCCATGTCGTCCGGACCGCGGTGCACGATGCGATGGGCCATGCGCTCGAGGAGGTGCTGGTCGGGCCGGCCATCCGGCCGTACCTGCACGAGACCGACGATCCCGCACACGGGCGCTACTCGACTCTCTGCATGAAGCGATGTTACCGCGCACCCGTGCTAGGCTCACGCCCACGAGGACATCCATGACCAAGAAGATCGCGATCGAGTCCACGGCCGAGGCCTATCTGGAGATGCTGGCCGCGCGCGGCGTCGAATACCTCTTCGCGAACGCCGGCACGGATTTCGCCCCGCTCATCGAGGCGTGGGCCAAGAGGCTCGCGCAGGGCCAGGCGCTCCCCAAGCCCGTGACGGTGCCCCACGAGACGCCGGCGGTGGCGATGGCGCACGGGTACGCAATGGTGACGGGCCGGCCGCAGGCGGTGATGGTGCACGTCATCGTCGGCGCCGCCAATGCACTGGCCGGCATCATCAACGCCTCGCGCGTCGGGGTGCCGATGCTCTTCACGGCCGGCCGCAACCCGATCACCGAGGCGGGCATGCCGGGCGCGCGCAACCGGCCCATCCACTGGGCGCAGGAGTCGTTCGACCAGGCGGGGCTCGCGCGCGAGTTCGTCAAGTGGGATTACGAGCTGCGCAACTTCGTCCAGCTGGAGACGGTGGTCGACCGCGCGCTCGCGATCGCCGCCGCCGAGCCACAGGGTCCCGTGTATCTCACGCTGCCGCGCGAGGTCCTGTCCGAGGCGCAGGAGTCCTTCGAGTACTCGCCCACCTCGCGCGCGCCGAGGCCGCTGGCGACGGTGGCGGCGCCGGAAGCGATTGCCGAGGCCGCGAAGATGCTCGCGGCGGCGCGGCGGCCGCTGATTCTCGCGAAGGCGGCCGGCCGCGATCCCGCCGCCGTCGGCTCGCTCGTCGCGCTGGCCGAAGCGCTCGGCGCGCCCGTGGTCGATCAGTTCCACACGCACATGAACTTCCCTCAAGACCACGAGCTGCACGCGGGCTTCGACGGCACACCGTACCTCGACGACGCCGACGCCATCGTCGTCGTCGAATCCGACGTCCCGTGGTTCCCCTCGCTCAAGGCGCCACGCGCGGACGCCAAGCTGATCCAGATCGGCGTCGATCCGCTCTTCACGCGCTACCCGATTCGCGGCTTCGGCGCCGACGTGGCCCTTCCGGGCGCGCCGCGGCTGACGCTGGCCGCCCTGGCCGACGCGCTGAAGAAGCAGCTGGACGCCCGCGTGGTCGCCGAGCGGCGCGCCAAGGTCGCGGCCGCCGGGCGCGAGCGCCGCGCCGCCGTCGAGTCTCGGGCGCGCGCGCTGAAGAACGACGCCCCGATCGACATGGCGTGGCTGTCGCGCTGCGTGGGCGACGTGATCGACGATCGCACGATCGTCGTCAACGAATACGATCTCGACGCCGGCCAGTGCTGTTTCCGCGCGCCCGGAACATACTTCGGCTCGCCGTCCTCCGGTGGCCTCGGGTGGGGCGTCGGCGCCGCCCTCGGCGCCAAGCTGGCGAAGCCTGACCACACCGTCATCTGCACGGTCGGCGACGGCGCGTACATCTTCGGCGCGCCGACCGCAGCGCACTGGGTCGCGCGCGCGTATGACGTGCCCGTACTCTGGATCGTCTTCAACAACCGGGCGTGGAACGCCGTCAAGCGCGCGGTGACGTCGCACGCGCCCGACGGCTGGGCCAAGCGCACCGGCATGCCGCTGACCGAGCTCGATCCGCCGCCGGATTACGAGATGGTTTGCCAGGCCTCGGGCGGCTGGGCGGAAAAGGTGGAGGATCCCGCGGCGCTGCCGGACGCGCTGCGCCGCGCGCTGAAGGTCGTGCGCGAGGAGCGACGCCAGGCGCTGCTGAACGTGATTTGCAAGAAGCCCTGAAAACGGAGCGAGCCATGAGCATCCCGGTCGTCGACGCCGACGGACACGTCACGGAGTCCAACGAGCAGGTCGCCAAATACTTCGAGGAGCCGTACCGCCGGCGGCCTCTCACCTTCCCGCTCTATCCTCAGGACGGCTGGGACCGACGTCTGCTCGGCACGCTCGGCAGCGTGGGCGGCACCGCCGAGCAGTGGCTGACGGCGCTCGACGAAGGCGGCATGGAAACGACGGTGCTCTACCCGACCCTGGGGCTCTTTCTGTCCTTCTTGAAGGACCGCGCGTGGGCGGTCGCGATCTGCCGCGCGTACAACACGTTCCTGCACGAGGAATTCATCAAGAAGAGCCCGCGACTGCAGGCCGTCGCGCTCCTGCCGCTCCAGGACCCGGAGGCGGCCGCCGCGGAGCTGGAGCGCAGCGTCCGACAGCTCGGGCTGGTGGGCGCGATGCTGGCCGCCGACGGCACTCACGTGCTCGGCGATGCGCGCTTCACGCCAATCTACGAGATGGCGCAACGGCTGAACGTGATGGTCGGCATCCACGCCTCGGGCTCGCACCTCGGCGGTGCTGGCGTCGAGCTCTTCCCGCAGTTCATCCAGGCCCACACGTGCTCGCACGCGTTCGGTCAGATGCGCCAGATCACGTCGATCATCTTCGAGGGCATTCCCGAGCGCTTCCCGGATCTGAAGATCGCCTTCCTCGAGGCCGGCTGCGGCTGGGCGCCGTACTGGATGGAGCGCATGGACGACGAGTACGCCAAGCGTGCTCCGGAGGCGCCGAACCTCAAGAAGAAGCCGAGCGATTACGTGCGCTCCGGCAAGATCTACTTCTCCTGCGAGGCCGACGAGTGGCTGCTGCCGCAGGCGGTCAAGCTCGTGGGCGAGAACCAGATCGTCTACGCCTCAGACTTCCCGCACTGGGACAACTCGTATCCGCAGTCGCTCCACGAGATTCGCGACCGCGGCGACCTGAGCGACGCGCAGAAGCGCAAGATCCTCAGCGACAACGCGCGCCGGCTCTATGGCCTGAAGAACTAGCGCGCGGGGATCGACGGTACCCGGGCGCGGCGCCGCGTGAGCGCCGTCGTAGCGAGCCGTATCGCCGCCCGAAGCGGAGGGCGGGAGCGAGCGCGCCTGGGACTCGTTCCTCAGCGCTTCAGCAGATACGGCACGTCGGCGACGACGGTGTTCTTGCGGAACAGGAGCGCGCCCTTCACGAGCAGCGCGGTCTGGTTGTGCAGCACGTGCTGCCACCACTTGGACGGCAGGAACTCGGGGATGACCACCGTCACCATGTGGTCGTCGCCCAGCGACTGCAGCGCGTCGAGGTACTCGATCAGCGGTCGCAGCAGCGAGCGGTAGGGCGAGTTCAGGATCA
>Ga0070697_100003919_pt1 | contig 11433 bp, 10 predicted proteins | sample KBSK1501metaG_FD_65475 | JGI IMG/M metagenome (GOLD analysis project Ga0070697, IMG submission 65475) | Corn, switchgrass and miscanthus rhizosphere microbial communities from Kellogg Biological Station, Michigan, USA - KBS K1-50-1 metaG | ecosystem: Host-associated > Plants > Roots >... | reverse complement strand
GATACTCGTCGCTTGGGGAACTGCGGCTACGCTTCTCATGTTCTCGGGGACGGCGCCGGCCTGGAAGTATCTTCCTAAACTGCGTTTCGTGCAGCTACCCTGGCGCTGGTTGTTGTGTCTGAACGTCGTATTTGCTTTGCCGGTGACGCTGGCTTTCCGGCGTTGGCGGACGCGGTTGCTGGTCATCGTTGTTTTGTTGGCAGTTATATCTTTCGCCTGGCAGCGAGTCCAACCTCCTTCGTGGGACACCGCTGCGGACATCGAAGAAATGCTGGACAACCAGCAACAGGGATCTGGATACGAAGGCGTCGACGAATACGTCCCTGCCAACGCCGACGCATCCGAAGTCAAACAGGATGCTCCCCACGTCACGATCGCAGGCAGCGTGGCAGCGCAAATCCATGTACAACGGTGGGACCCAGAGTTGAAGATTTTCACCGCTGATCCACACGAACCGGAAAAACTCGTTCTGCGCCTTTTCAACTATCCTGCGTGGGCAGTACAGGTCAACGGCCGCGCAACCTCAGCGGAAACCCAGGAGCTCACCGGACAAATGATCATTCCGGTCGATGCCGGACAAAATCGCGTGGAGATCAGGTTCGCCCGAACCTGGGATCGGACCTTGGGAGGAGTAATTTCGGGAGTGACATTCTTGTTGGTTTTGGCAGCAGGTGTGTTTTCGCGGAAAAGATCGGCAAATCGATGAGAGTAGCGAACTAATGCGGCGCGTCTTGATCGCCACCTCAAATCCCGGCAAGCTGCGCGATTTCGCCGGCGCCGCATCGCCTCACGGCATCGAGATCGCGTCGCTGGCAAACTTCGTTTCCCTTCCCGAAGTGAAGGAGGATGGGGATACTTTTGAGGCGAACGCTCGCAAAAAGGCCGAACACTACAGCCGTTATGCTGCGGGTGAAATTGTCGTGGCGGACGATTCAGGCCTCGAAGTGGATGCCCTGGGTGGCGCACCCGGCGTGCATTCCGCACGCTACGCCGCCGAACAACCCCATTTGCTTACTAACAATACCGATGACCAGGCTAACAACGCGCGTCTACGGCGTGAACTGAAGAAAGTTCCGCCTGAAAATCGGACTGGACGTTTCGTATGTGTAATCGCAGCCGCCCGCGACGGCGAAACCCTGGCTGTATTTCGCGGACAAGCAGAAGGCATTATCCTGGATCGCCCACGCGGCTCGAACGGTTTCGGATACGATCCCTTGTTTTATTTTCCCCAGCTTCAAAAAACTTTCGCCGAGCTGACGCCGGAAGAAAAAGCCAAGCACAGCCACCGCGGCGAAGCCTTCCGAAAATTTATTTCGTGGTGGATGGAGCACCACTAGTCAAATTGCGCTGGGAACTGAGAACCGGGAACGTAGAACTGCGATTACACTGCTATAAACAATGACTCTGTACCATTACCGTACCTTCCTTGACTTCACTTCTCCCGCAACAACATAATAAAAGGTTCTGATCTCACTTCTGAACTCACAAGGAGTTTCGTGGCTTCCACGACGAGTCCTCGACCCATCTCTGTGGCTCCCGGCGTGGCTCCCTTACGAGTCGGCAAGGGCTACTCATTTTTACTTCGCCGCCTGCACTCGCTCAGCGGAATTATTCCGATTGGATTCTTTCTCATTGAACATTTTGTTTCCAACGCCTTCGCCACCAAGGGCCCCGGCGCGTATACCAAGCAAGTTGAACTCCTTACCGGATTCCCTTTCGTCGTAGGACTTGAGCTGTTCGGCATTTGGCTACCCATTCTGTATCACTCCCTTTACGGCTTCTACATTTGGTATCGGGGAGATTCCAACGTTGGGGACTATCCATGGGCGGGCAACTGGATGTATACCGCACAGCGCTGGACCGGGGCCCTAGCCTTCTTTTACATGGCCTGGCATACCTGGCATCTGCGGTTCAGCGGCGTGCACTTGTTAACCCATCCCGCTTCCGCCTTCGGCAAGGTCCAGTTGGAATTTCAAAGTCCCTGGGCGGTGGCGTTCTACGCCGCAGGAATTGTCTGCGCCTCATGGCACTTCGCATATGGACTGTGGCTGTTCGCAGCCAAGTGGGGTATTACTACTGGCGACCGCGCCCGGCGCAGATTTGGTTATGTCTGTTTTGCCATTGGTTTGCTCTTTGTCCTGGTAGGAGCAGTCACCATGCGCGCGTTTCTGAAAACACCGCTTCAGCCGCTGGAACCGTATTCCAGACCAAAATCTTTTGTCATGCGGTAAAGGTCCTCACACAGTCGTACAGATTGAAATTCGAGGAAAGATGGCAGCAAATCCGAAAATTATCGTCATTGGCGGCGGACTCGCGGGTCTCGCTGCCGTCATCAAGATCGCGGAAATGGGCGGGCACGTCGACCTGTTTTCAATTGTCCCCGTGAAGCGTTCCCATTCAGTTTGTGCCCAGGGGGGTATTAATGCAGCTAAAAATTTGAAGGGGGAAGGCGATTCCACCTGGCAGCATTTTGACGACACCATCTACGGTGGAGACTTTCTGGCCAACCAACCTCTGGTGAAGGCCATGTGCGACGCCGCCCCGGGCATCATCGACTTGCTCGACCGCATGGGCGTTACTTTCAACCGCACTCCCGAAGGATTGCTCGACTTCCGGCGCTTCGGCGGAACACTCTACAATCGCACCGCATTTGCCGGCGCCACCACCGGGCAGCAACTTCTATATGCGCTCGATGAGCAGGTGCGCCGATACGAATCAGAAGGCAAAGTCACCAAGTACGAGCACTGGGAGTTTCTTTCTGCTGTGCTCGACGGCAAGCGCGTCTGTCGCGGCATCTGCGCCATGGATTTGCGCTCCATGGAGGTTCGCGTCTTCCCTGCCGACGCCATCATCATCGCCACCGGCGGGATTGGCGCAATCTTCGGCAAGTCTACGAACTCGGTAGTCTGTACCGGATCAGCGCAATCGGCTCTCTACCAGCAGGGCTGCTATTACGCCAACGGCGAGTTCATCCAAGTGCATCCCACGTCAATTCCGGGCGAAGACAAATTGCGGCTTATGTCGGAGTCCGCGCGCGGTGAAGGCGGTCGGGTTTGGGTTCCGAAAGCTGCCGGGGACAATCGTGATCCGAAAACTATTCCCGAAGCCGAGCGCTGGTACTTTCTCGAAGACTGGTATCCGAAGTACGGCAACCTGGTACCTCGAGACGTTGCTACCCGCGCCATCCACAAAGTGGTGTACGAGCACCAACTCGGAATCGATGGCAAGCCCATGGTCTATCTCGACCTAACGCACATCGACCGTAAAGTGCTCGATCGCAAGCTGGAAGGAATTTTGGAAATTTACCAGAAGTTCGTAGGCGACGATCCGCGCGATACTCCCATGAAGATTTTTCCTGGTATGCATTACACCATGGGAGGCTTATGGGTGGATTTCACGCAAGCAACGAATATTCCCGGCATCTATGCCGCTGGCGAGTGTGAGTATCAATACCACGGAGCCAACCGCCTGGGGGCAAACTCCCTGGTGTCGTGTATTTTTGGCGGATTCATTGCCGGCCCGGCAGCCATGCGCAATCAGAAGTCGGTGGCGGCGGCTAACGGATCTTTCGACGCCGAGCGAAAGCGACAACAGGAATTGAATGCGCGGATGATGAGATCGGATGGCAAAGAGAATCCGTTCCTGCTGTGGCGTGAGCTGGGCGACTTAATGACCAGGAATTGTACGGTCATTCGTTACAACAAAAATCTGCAGGCGGCCGACGCCAAGCTTTGCGAACTCTTGGAGCGTTTCCAGAATATCAATCTCAGTGACCGCTCGCAGTGGGCGAATACGACCATCGTGTTTGCGCGCCAGCTTTACAACATGCTGCAATTAGCCCGCGTGATCGCGCAGGGCGCAGGCCTTCGTGATGAATCTCGAGGAGCGCACTATAAGCCGGATTTTCCTGATCGCGACGACAAAACCTGGCTGAAGACGACCAAGGCATACTTCGCGGCTGATGCGGATGAACCGCGATTTGAATTCGAGCCGGTGGATATTTCGTTGATCCCGCCGCGTCCACGGAAGTACTGAGTCACGCTAAGATTTCATATTTGAATGTCGAACTAATAAAGAGACCCATGGCGGATAACAAGAAAAAAGTTTTCAAGATCAAGCGACAGGCCACCCCCCAAGCCAAGCCTCACTGGGAAGAATTCGAGCTTCCCTGGAAGCCGGGCATGAACGTGATCTCCTCGCTGATGGAGATCGCCGCCAATCCGGTCACGCGACAAGGCAAGCCGACTACACCCATCACTTATGACTCCAATTGCCTGGAGGAAGTCTGCGGCTCCTGCGCCATGTTGATCAATGGCCGCGCGAGAATGGCCTGCTCCGCCCTGGTTGACCAGCTTGACCAGCCTATCCGCCTGGAACCTTTCTCGAAGTTTCCTATCGTTCGCGATCTCGCTGTCGATCGAAGCGTACTATTTGAGAATTTGAAGGCCGTGAAGGCATGGGTGCCAATAGACGGTACCTATAATCTGGGGGCCGGTCCGCGCCTGACCATGGTGGATCAGGAAGCCGCCTATCCTCTATCCCGCTGTATTTCCTGTTGCTGCTGCATGGAGGCTTGCCCGCAATTCAACGACAGTACCGGTTTCGTAGGCGCCGCTGCCATTTCCCAAGTACGGCTTTTCAATACGCACCCCACAGGAGAGGCGCTGAAGCGCGAACGATTGGCGGCTCTGATGGGCAACGGCGGTATCCACGAATGCGGTTATGCCCAAAACTGTGTCGAGGTATGCCCAAAGGATATTCCTCTCACCCGCTCCATTGCTGAGGTTGGCGGCGAAGTGATGAAACAGGCTCTGGGTGATTTGTTCAGTAAGTGACCGCGCCTGCGAGGCGTCCGAGCCTCGCGCGGTCATCCTGAACGAAGTGAAGGATCCGGCTGCAGCTGTCGAATGTCAGCCGCTGCAACGTCGCCGGCAGGGTGGCGCGGCCATCCCAGCCAGATTACCAAAGCCCCAGAAAACTGTTTGTTGCTGGATTGCATCTTGTTGCTGGTATAGGCGGTAAGCCGCTACGGGCGGGCGTTTCAGGGGATTGAGGTAACCAGGGGTAACCCATTTGTGAACTCCTGCGTAATGGCTGTATGTCGAATGTGCTCTTGTTTCGGTGCAATACCCAGCTACAATAATCGCATCCTTCAACAGTAGGCGAAACTAGATTCGAGGCCATTTGGTGGATATGAAGACACGACGAAACGCTGTTCTTCTAATGCTACTGACGTTGGCGGTATGCGGGGAAGCTTTCGGCTTGCACCACAACATAGTTCGGCGTCAGCAAAAAAGTAGTATTCGTCGTGCCCACCTGCGCCGCCTGCGGTGGAATCCCCTTTTCCGTCCATCTCGTGATTCGTTGTTGCGCCAGAATGAAGAAATTGACCGTCTGGAATTGCCGCGCATTCAGGATGATGATGAGCTCGAGAACTTGAAGGCCAGCGAAGACCTGGTTCCCATCCTCTCCAATCAATTTTTGCGGTTCGACCCCCGGCTGGATCCCGATCGGCGCTATTGCCGCCCTTGGACCCGCGAGTTCTTGGAAGACCTGAGTCAGGCCTACTACAAAGAGTTCCGGAATCAGATCCAGGTCAATTCCGCAGTGCGCACAGTGAAGATCCAAAAGAAGCTCAGACGCCACAACCGCAATGCGGCGCCGGAAGTAGGCGAAACAGCATCATCCCATCTGGCCGGTGTCACGGTGGACATTCAACGTCGCGGCATGAGCCGGCAGCAGATTAAGTGGATGCAGCAGTACATGCTTCCGCTCAAGAATCTGGGTTTGATCGAACCGGAAGAGGAACGCCGCCAATGGGTATTTCACGTGATGGTTTCCGACCGCTACACCGATTGGCGTGAGTCCCGGATGCTCGCCGGTGAGTCTCCGGACCAACCCGAAACCGAAGTTATATCCGGTGGTGCTGCCGGCGGAAACTCTCAGTAGTTTCTTGAGCAGGCGGTAACGTATACAATCCATCCCTTGTATCGCCTGAACACCCTCATGCTCATCAAACTGTTCTTTATCGGCACCTTTTTGGTCTCGACTCTGGCTGCCGCCGGCCAGAGCAGTGCCCCACCCCAAGTCAGCGCTCGCGCTCTTGCGATCCACGACTCGTCGATCGTTGTGGATACACATGCCGATACACCTCAACGCTTTTTGGATGAGAATTTCGATATTGGCAACAGCGATCCGAAAGATGTGGGACACGTCAGCCTTACCAAAGCTCGTGCCGGCAACCTGGGCGCAGAATTCTTTTCCATTTGGGTCGAACCCTCATTCAAAGGTCAATTCGCTCACCGCGCTTTGGATCTCATCGATTCGGTGTACCAGCAGGCAGACCGTCATCCTGATCGCATGATGATGGCCTTCAGCGTGGCCGACATCGAGCGTGCCCATCAACAGAAAAAACTCGCCGCACTCATGGGTATCGAAGGCGGCCATGCCATCGAAAACGACCTGCATCTCCTGGACAATTTCTATCGTCTCGGCGTGCGCTACATGACGCTGACCTGGTCCAACACCAATGAGTGGGCCGATTCCTCGGGCGACGTCACCGATCCCAAGATCGAACATCACAATGGCTTGACCGATTTCGGCAAGCAGGTTGTCCTGGAGATGAACCGGCTGGGCATGATGGTGGACATTTCTCACGTCTCCGACAAGACCTTTTACGACGCTGTAGCCGTCAGCCGTGCTCCGGTGATTGCGTCGCATTCCTGCGCCCGCGCCTTAAGTGACCATCCTCGGAACATGACGGACGACATGCTGCGCGCAGTAACCAAGAATAACGGAGTCGTCATGGTCAACTTTTATTCCGCGTTCGTCGACGAGAATTATCGCAAGGCTGCTGACGCGCAAAAGAAGGATCGCGATGCCGCGGTCGAGGCCTTTGTGGCGGAACGCAAAGCTCAGGGCAAACCGGTCTCGTATGCCGAGTACGATCAGGTCCAGCGGGCATGGGCGGCAAAAATTCCACGTCCGCCCTTCAAATCGCTCATCGACCAGTTTGATCACATCGCCAAAGTCGCGGGCGTGGACCACGTAGGACTGGGCTCCGACTTCGATGGCGTCAGCGGAGCCACTCCCGAAGGCATCGATTCCGCCGCCGATCTGCCTAAGATCACCCAAGCGCTACTCGATCGCGGATACAGTGCTGTCGATATCCGGAAGATTTTGGGGGGCAATCTGCTGCGGGTGTTCCGCGAGGTGGAAACAGTCGGCCACCATATGCAAACGTCCGCAAGTCCCAAATAAATTTTGGTTGGCGTAGAATTGAAAATCGGTTTTGTCGCCGCAAGCACGATCTTTCGGCTTGTCGAGCGTAATTACTCAGGAGACTTCATGCGAAAGCTAAAGATGATGACTATCTTACTGTGTCTAGTCGCCTTACCTCTGTGGTCTCAAACCAAATCTACGCCTCCTAAAAAGCAGCCTGCGCACGCACCAGCCGCAAAATCTGTGCCTGACGTGTCAGCCCGCATTGATACGACCGCCGGCAAACTGAATTGCACATTGTTCCCCGACAAAGCGCCCATCGGAGTGCAAAACTTTATTGATTTGGCGGAAGGCAAAAAAGACTGGACCAGCCCTATCACACACCAGAAAAAACACGGCGTTCCCCTATATGACGGCACCATTTTTCATCGCGTCATCCCCGATTTCATGATCCAAGGTGGAGATCCCGCGGGCAATGGTACCGGCGACCCGGGATACGCCTTCAAGAACGAAACTTCGCCCGACGTCAAATTTGACCGTCCCGGACGCCTCGCTTACGCCAATGCCGGCCCCGATACCAATGGATCGCAGTTCTTCATCACCGAAGCGGCCTATCCCTCGCTCAACGGCAATTACACTATTTTCGGACAGTGCGACGAAGCTACCGTGGTGCTCGTAAAACAAATCGCTCGTATGGGACGGGACCCAAACGATCGCCCTTTTCGCCCCGTGAAAATCGTGCACATCGCAATCCTGCGCGGCGGAGCGAACCCGCCGAAGTCGCCCGTGTCGCGAAAATCTACCAAGAAGCCTGCCGTCGTCCCTAAAACCGCGACGCCACCACAAACTGCTCCGCAATAATAATTAAAAAAGAAAGGACTCGAATGGCCCGTCAACCTGGTTCATACGCTATCTTCAATACCTCGGAAGGAACGATCGTCTGTCGTCTCTTTGAAAAGGAAGCGCCCAAGACAGTCGCTAACTTTGTCGAACTCGCCGAAGGCAAGCGTGAGTGGACGCATCCCGTCAGCCGCAAAAAAAGCAAAGACCGACTGTATGACGGCACAATCTTTCACCGCGTCATCCCCAATTTTATGATTCAGGGAGGCGACCCAGCGGGCACCGGCTTTGGCGGTCCCGGCTACCAGTTCGAAGATGAAACCAAGGGTTCGCCGCACAAATTTGATAAACCAGGAAAGCTCGCCATGGCCAATGCCGGCCCTAACACCAATGGCTCGCAATTTTTCATCACCATTGCGCCCACCGAGTGGCTCACGGGCAAGCACACAATTTTTGGCGAACTAGTCGAAGGGAAAGACGTAGTTGAAAAGATTGTTGCTGCACCGCGCAACAAGCAAGACAAACCGCTAAAAGATCTGGTGGTGAAATCAGTCACCATCGAGCACGTGTAATTCACTGAGAACTGGGAACCTGGAACTGATATCCGGTTTCAAAGATTTCGTTTTCGGAGATTCAGTTTTCGGAAACTCGCTTCGAGCTGGGTTTTTTAGACACCGATCACCGCTACCAGTTCCTTGACCGCTGCCGCGCTGTTGTCCAGAGCCGCCTTTTCTTCCGGCGTGAGCTTGATTTCGATAATCTGCTCTATGCCCTTAGCGCCCAATTTCACGGGCACGCCGACAAAGAGTCCACGAATCCCGTACTCTCCCTCGAGGTACGCGGCACACGGCAGAATCTTTTTCTTATCCTTCAGGATCGCCTCGACCATTTCCGTCACTGCCGCGGAAGGCGCGTAGTAAGCTGAACCGGTCTTCAGATACTTCACGATCTCCGCCCCGCCATCGCGCGTGCGTTGCACCAGTCGTTCGACCGTCGCTTTGTCCATCAGTTCGGTGATTGGAATTCCAGCAACAGTCGAGTATCGCGGCAATGGAACCATGGTGTCGCCGTGCCCACCGAGCACAAATGCGTTAACGTTCTCCACGCTTACCTTGAGTTCCAACGCGATAAACGTGCGGAAGCGGGCTGAATCCAGCACGCCCGCCATCCCAATCACGCGGTTCCGCGAAAAACCGCTCATCTTGTAGGCGGCTTGCGCCATTGCGTCCAAGGGATTCGATACCACAATCAAAATGCAGTTCGGCGAGTGCTGCACTGATTTGCCGACTACGTCTTTCATGATCTTGTGGTTCGTGTTGAGCAGATCGTCGCGGCTCATCCCCGGTTTGCGCGGGATGCCGGCCGTAATCACTACAATGTCCGAATTCGCGGTGTCGGCGTAATCCTGCGTACCGACTATGTAGGAGTCTCGTTTTTCGATTGGCATTGCCTGCAGCAGATCCAAACCCTTGCCCTGCGGCACGCCCTCAATGATGTCGATCAGCACTACATCGGCTAGTTCCTTGGCCGCAATCCAATGAGCAGCAGTCGCTCCAACGTTGCCGGACCCTACGATTGTCACTTTCGCGCGCATCAAGATCCTTTCAAGAATCGTTATTCCTCTGTGTGCCTCAGTGCCGTCTGTGGTTTGACTAATCCGCCGCGGTCAGCACCGCAGCTCCCATATTCTCGATGATGTAGCTGGCAAACTCACTGGTTTTCACTTTGGTTGCGCCGTCCATCAACCGTTCGAAGTCATAGGTAACTTTCTTCTGCTCGATAGTCCGCTCCAGACCTTGCTCGATCAAATCCGCAGCTTCCTTCCATCCTAGAAAACGAAACATCATCACGCCGGAAAGAATCACCGAGCTGGGATTGATGACATCCTTGTCGGCATATTTAGGTGCGGTACCGTGCGTAGCCTCAAAACAAGCGTACCCATCGCCGATGTTTGCTCCTGGCGCGATCCCTAATCCCCCGATCTGCGCCGCGCATGCGTCTGAAATATAGTCGCCATTCAAATTGGGCGTGGCCAGCACGGAATATTCATCCGCGCGGGTCACTACCTGTTGAAAGATCGAATCCGCAATCCGGTCGTTAATCATCAGCTTCTTCTTCCAAGCGCCTTTGCCGTGGGTGGCGTAAATCGAATCCAAAACGCTTTTCACTTCCTTGTACACTCCCTGACGAAAATCTTCCGTAGCAAACTCCAGCCCCGGTTCCACCAGATTCGCGTTTTCCTCAATGCTGAGGTTCGGGTTCTTATCTTTATTGTCGAGAATCCAACTTTCTCGCTCCGTCACTACTTTGTCGCGGAATTCTTCCGTGGCCAATTCATATCCCCATTTGCGAAACGCGCCTTCGGTGAACTTCTGAATGTTGCCCTTATGCACCAACGTGACGCTCTTACGTCCACTCTCCAGCGCGAACTTGATGGCCATCCGCACCAGCCGCTTGGTGCCGGTCACTGACATCGGCTTGATGCCCACACCCGAATCCAGACGCACCTGCTTCTTGCCGCCCTTCAGCATTTCTTTGTTCAGGAAGTCGATCAGTTTGGCAGCCTCGGGTGTTCCCTGCTCCCACTCGATTCCGGCATAAACATCTTCGGTGTTCTCGCGATAAATCACCACGTTCATACGCTCGGGATTTTTCACCGGGGAAGGCGTTCCCTTGTAGTACTTCACGGGACGCACACAGGCGTAAAGATCAAGAAGCTGACGCAGCGCAACATTCAATGAGCGGATCCCGCCCCCCACGGGCGTAGTCAACGGTCCTTTAATCGCCACCCGGAACTCGCGGATGGCATTCACACTGTCGTCGGGAAGCCAATTGTCGAATTTTGCCTTAGCCTTTTCGCCGGCAAAGATTTCGTACCAGGCCACGCGCCTTTTGCCCCGGTAAGCCTTCTCCACCGCGGCATCGAATACCCGCACCGACGCTTTCCAGATGTCGCGTCCCGTGCCGTCACCCTCAATGAATGGGACAATCGGACTGTCTGGCACCTGATATCGACCATTCCTGTATGTAATTCCAGCGCCAGTGGTCGGCACCGGCAAACCGTTATAGGAAGCCGTCATCCACACACCTCCGTCACAACTGGTAAAACGCACAATTATAAAGGTTGCAATGTCCGCGGAGAAATCACCGGCCAGATTTGCGGGAGAAACTCTACATTACAATGCAAGGATGCATATCTCGCGGGGCGGACTGGGGAGACTCGCGTTGGTCACGATAACTTCCCTGTTTATAGCGGCACATGCGGCCGCGCAGTCCGCGCCTGCAGAGCGGCCTAATGTTTCGCAAAAAAGTGCCACCCTGCCGCTTGCGGATCCAATCCCTCCAGCAATCACGCAACCAGAGAACTTGGCT
>Ga0070697_100003918_pt1 | contig 11434 bp, 11 predicted proteins | sample KBSK1501metaG_FD_65475 | JGI IMG/M metagenome (GOLD analysis project Ga0070697, IMG submission 65475) | Corn, switchgrass and miscanthus rhizosphere microbial communities from Kellogg Biological Station, Michigan, USA - KBS K1-50-1 metaG | ecosystem: Host-associated > Plants > Roots >... | reverse complement strand
GTCGACAAGGGCCCGTTCTACATCCCGTTCGTCGACTTCCAGCCGACGCTCGACGCGTGGCGTTACATCCTCGTCGAGCTGGGCAACGACACGCTGCGGCCGTATCGCAACACGGTCATCGTCGGGCTGACGAGCTCGATCATTGCGCTCGTCGTGGGTTCGGCGGCGGCGTACGCCCTGGTCCGCTTCACCTACCGGCCGCGGCTTGGCATCATCGGGCTGTTCATCGGCTGCACGGCGTTCGGGTTCATCGCCGCCGCGCTCGGCGCGCCGCCGCTCATCGCGTTGCCCGCCGCGATCGCCGTGTTCGCGATCCTGGCCCAGACGATCGGCCGCCGATTCCGCCGCGCCCTCGGCAACAGCGACATCGCCTTCTGGCTGATCTCGCAGCGGATCCTGCCGCCGATCGCGGCCGTGATCCCGCTCTACGTCCTGTTCCAGCAGGTGGGGCTCCTCGACAGCCTCGTCGCGCTGATCATCACCTACGTCGCGGCCAACCTGCCGATCGTCGTCTGGCTCATGCGCGACTTCTTCGCCTCGCTGCCGCGCGAGCTCGAGGAATCGGCTGCGGTCGACGGGGCGTCGGTCTACCGGATCGTCCGCTCGATCGTGCTGCCGATCAGCGTGCCGGGGCTCGTGGCGACCTTCCTGATCGTCCTGATCTTCGCCTGGAACGAGTTCCTGATCGCCCTGGTCCTGACGAGCGCCAACGCCCAGACGATGCCGCTCCAGGTCGCCGCCCAGAACGCGACGCGCGGCCCGCAGTGGTGGGCCATGTCGGTGCTGATCCTGATCATGATCGCGCCGGTCGTGGCGATGGCGATCGCGCTCGAGCGTTACATCACCCGGGGACTGCTGGTGGGCGCGCTGAAGGGCTGAGTTCGCACCTGTCGATTCGGGCGGCAGCCGTTCGTCGTCCTGCTGAGCGGCCAACCGGTCGCGCAACAGGAGGACCTCAAATGGCCGATCGGATCATTCACGCTGAAGTTGTCGGGCGCGACGGCAAGAAGCTCCAGGGCTTCTTCTCGGAGCTGTTCGGCTGGAAGTTCGACACCAACAACCCCGGCGGCTACGGCATGGCGTCCGCCGAGGCCAACGGCATCGTCACCGGTGTCGGTGCGACGCAGGACGGCGGCGCCGGCCACGTGACGTTCTATGTCTCGGTCAAGGACATCGACAAGTCGCTCGAGAAGGCGACCCGGCTGGGCGGCAAGGTCGTCATGCCGAAGATGAGCCCCGGCCCGAACGCGACGATCGCGCTCGTGGCGGACCCCGAAGGGCACGTCATCGGGCTGAGCCAGGCGTAGCCGCCCTGCCCATCTGCCGGATTCCCGTCGGGTGGGAATCGGGGCGGGACGGCGGCCGTTCTTGTCACCGGTCTCACGCTAAGATCGCCATCCCGGCACCCGCAATCGCAGCCAGATTCCTGCCGGTCGGGAATCTGGCCGCTGATTCGTTGCCTCACTCCCGTGGCGCGGGAATCTGACAAGAGCCGGGGCGCGTCTGCGACTGGGTTTCCCGTGGGGCGGGAATTTTACCTACGAATCCAGCAGGCGGCGATAGAGGTCCGCCTGGCGTTCGGCCGCTGCCCGGTAGGCCGCCACGGCCGCGGCCTTCGGCGTCACCGTTCGCGTCCGCGGCGCCGCCAGCTCCCGGGGCGAGGCGATCACCCCGGCGGCCGCCAGTGCCAAGGCCGCGGCTCCGCGCGTCGACGCTTCGGTCTCCGCGGACAGCGCGATGGGACGGCCCAGCGCTGCGGCGATGATTTCGGCCAGCAGTGGCGAGCGGGCCAGCGCGCCGCCCGACGCCACGACGCGTGGCGCACCGTCGACAACCGTGGCCAGGCGGCGATCGAGCGCGGCGAAGTCCAACGCGATCGACTCGAGGACCGCGCGGAACGCCTCCACCGGGGTCGTGGCCAGGCCAATGCCGGTCAAGGCGCCGCGAGCCGCAGCGTGGTAGCCCGGGCCGCGCTCGCCGGCGAGATACGGCAGCACCGCCAGGCCGTGGCCGGCCGGCGGGAGCTTCATGGCGGCCGCGTCGAGCGAGCGCATCGAGCGACCCAGCAACGTGGCGACGGCCGCCGCCACTCCCCCGCCCTCGCTGAGCTGGCCGCCGACGAGCGCCGTCCCGTCTGACAGCCGATGGCCGAACAGGCCGCCCGGCAGCACCGGCACCGGCTCGCGGACGATCGCCCGGATCGCACCCGAGGTCCCGACCTGGAGCGCGGTGGCTTCGCCCGCGAGGCAACCCAGCCCCACGTTGCCGCACAGCGCGTCGGACCACGGCACGAACCAGGTCGCGCCGGCCAGCCCCGGCCAGCGACGGGCGGCCGGTCCCGACAGCCGCGCCGATGCCCGGGCCGCCGAGATGGCAGGTAGCGCGGCGGCATCGATCCGCAGGGTCTCGAGCATGGTCCGGTGCCAGGTCGCCGAACGGCGATCGAGCAGTCCGGTGCCCGATGCGTGCGACAGGTCGATCGATCGCTGCCCGGTCAGCTCGCCGAACAGCAGCTCCGGCGCGCCGGCCCACCGTGCCGCCGCCGGCCCGACCGAATCGCGCAGGGCGAGGATCTTCGCCGGCCAGTAGCTGGCATGAAGCGGCGCGCCCGTTTCCTGCCACATGGCCGCGGGGTCCAGCCGGCGGCGGAGGTCCTCGGCCTTCGCCGCGCTCGTCGTGTCGGCCCAGGTCAGCAGCGGGCTGATCGGCCGGCCGCCGCGGTCGAGCGCCGCGACCGAGTGCAGGAAGCAGGAGATGCCGACAGCGGCGACCCGACCCAGTCGCGACCCGGCCCGCGCGACGAGGCCGTCAAGCGTCCGGGCCAGGACCTCGAACAGGCGGTCGAACTCGACCGACACCCCGCCCTGCCCGTCGATCGTTGGGCTGTAGCGGACCTGGACGAACGTCCGCGGAACCGGCGTCGCATCGTCGCGGAACAGCTCGGCGCGGACCGACGAGCTGCCGATGTCGATCGCGACGACCAGCGGCCGCCCTCCGCCGCGCCGTGAAGTCGGCCGCCGCACGCTCATCGCGGCCGAGTGTAGGCCGACAGGCGGCCGATCCTGGCCTCGAGGCGTAAGGTTCGGGCATGAAGGGAGATCGCGTCGAGGCCGTCGTCGACACCGGCCAGGGCGTCCAGCGCTTCGAGATCGTCGCCACCCGGAACGGCCGCCGGATCGAGGTCACCACGGCCCGCGGCATCGTCGAGGTGACCGAGGTCACCCGCGGCGGCACGCCCGTCCGAACCGGCCGGTTCATGTCGAGCCGGCTGATCGCCCTCGTCGAGCACCCCGCCCAGGAGGGCGATGGCGCCGGCGTCGACGTGACCACCCGCCGGCGGCTCGGCGGCGTCGAGGCCGGGCGCGGCCGGCACGGGCTGCAGGCAGAGGAAACGGAGTAGCGCGGGAAGGCGGCTACTCCTCGGCGTCGGTCCCGACTACCACGACGCCGGTGATGCGGCTCGCCTGCTCGATGGCGTCGACCAGGCTCGAACCTGGCCGCTGCCGGATCTCGAAGCCCACGGCGTACTTGGTCGTCTCGAGCCGCTCGCTCTGGACCCCCACGAGCTCGAGCCGGTTGCGGGCGAGGATCGCCGAGATCTCGGCCAGTGCCTCGAGCCGGTCGACGACCAGGTTCAGCCGCATCGTCAGCCGGTCGGCGCGATGGAGCCGTTCGGCGATCCGGTTGAGCGGCCACAGCGAGAAGACGACGATCACCGAACCGGTCAGGCCGATGACGTATTCGCCGGCCCCGGCGGCGAGGCCGATCGCCGCCGTCGCCCAGAGGCTCGCAGCGGTCGTGAGGCCACGGATCGACGCGCCGTCCTTGATGATCGCCCCGGCGCCCAGGAAGCCGATGCCCGACACGATCTGCGCGGCGACCCGGGAGGGGTCGATCGCCGCGGTCGTCGTCGGCTGGAAGGCGAAGATCGACAGCTCGGTGAAGATCGCCGACCCGAGCGCCACCAGCAGGTGCGTCCGCATCCCGGCCGGATGACCGTGGATCTCGCGCTCGACGCCGATCAGGGCGCCCAGGGCAGCTGCGATCAGCAGCCGGATCGAGAGGTCGAGCTGGAGGGCGAAATCGGTCGTCACGGCGACCCCGGCGCGGGCGTGTTCATTGTCGTCCCGCAGTCTAGGCTGCAGTCCTCGGGCCCGTGCGCCGACGACCGGTGCCGATGACGTCGCCAGATGGGAGCTGCCACGATGCTACCGACCCAGGCGAGCCTGCACGAAGTCAACCGCGCGATGTACGACAACGCGCCTATCGGCGCCCGGATCGCGGATCGGGTCACGGGATACCTGGGCAGCTGGCGCTTCATCGCCATCCAGACGGTCATCGTCGGGATCTGGCTCGCCGGCAACATCATCCTGCTGTTCCACTTCGACCCGTATCCGTTCATCCTCCTCAACCTCGCCTTCTCGACGCAGGCGGCCTATGCGGCGCCGCTCATCCTGCTGGCCGGCAACCGCTCATCGCTGCGCGACCGGCTGACGCTCGAGCACACCGCGGCCGAAGCCGACCTCGAGGACGCCCAGAACCGCGAGCTCCTCGAGACCGACCAGGAGATCCTCCGTCACATCGAGGCCCTCGAGCAGCGGATCCTCGATCTCGAGAAGCGGATCCTGGAGCGCCTCGACGGGCCGGTTAGCGAGTCAGGGTGACCTTGCGGATGTGCCGCGGCGAGTCGGGGTCGAGGCCGCGCGCGCGAGCGAGGTGGTAGGCGACGAGCTGCGCGGGCACGATCGAGACGATGGGCATGAGCCAGTCGGGCACGCCCGGCGGCAAGCGGAGCCCCTCGCCCAGCTCGAGTGCGTCGCCGCGGTCCGACACGACGACGAGGTCGACGCGGAAGTTGGCCCGCAGCCGAGCCAGGAGCGCGACCTGGCCGTCCGCGGGGGGACCCGACGGTGCGAGCGCGAAGACCGGGAACCCGGGCTCGAGCAGCGCCAGCGGACCGTGCTGGAAGTCGGCCGACGAATAGGGATCGGCCAGCAGCCGGGCAAGCTCCTTGAGCTTGAGCGCCCATTCACGGGCCGTGGCGTACTCGAAGCCCCGTCCCAGGACGACCACGCCACGGATGGCCGAACGCGCCGAGGCGATGCGCTCGGCGGCCGGCTCGAGCTCGAGAGCGCCCACAACGGCCGACGGGAGCGTCGCGAGGGCGGCTTCGGCCGCCTCATCGCCCCCGCCCAGCGCGAGCGCCAGCAGCGCGATGGCGGTCAGCTCGGCCGTGTAGGTCTTCGTCGCGGCGACCGCTCGCTCGTCGCCCGCCGCCAGGTCGATCGTCGCGTCCGCCGCGCGGGCCAGCGGCGAAGCGGGGCTGTTGGTGATGGCGATCGTCGGCGCGCCCTGCCGACGAGCCGCCGCGACGACCGCCACGACATCCGGCGATTCGCCCGACTGGCTGATGCCCACCACCGCGGATCGCCCGAACCGCGGCTCGACCCCGTAGAGCGTCACGAGCGACGGCGCCGCAAGCGCGACCGGCATCGCCAGGCGGGCTCCCAGGACGTACTGGGCGTATATGGCGGCGTGATCGGATGTCCCGCGCGCGGCGATGACGATCTCGTCGACGCCGCGCTCGCGAAGGCCGGCCGCGATCCGCTCGATCGCCTCCCGGCCGTCGGCGATCAGCCGCGCCACGACGGCCGGCTGCTCGCGGATCTCGTCGCGTAGTCCCATCGGCGTTCGTTGGCTGAGCGTCAGCCCTTGACGGCGCCCGCGAGGCCGCGAACGAAGTAGCGCTGGACGGCGATGAAGAAAATGAGGATCGGCACGACCGTCATCGTCACACCAGCGGCGATCGAGCGGAAGTCGGAGCTGAAGAAACCCTGCAGCGCGGCGAGCCCGACGGGCAGCGTCATCGTCTCGCGGGTATGGAGCATCAGCGAGGGCCACAGGAAGTCGTTCCACGACACGACGAAGGTGAAGATCGCGACAGCGGCGAGCGACGGCCGGACGATCGGCAGCATGATGTTCCACCAGATCCGCGCCTCGTTCGCACCGTCGATCCTGGCGGCATCGAGGAGGTCGTTCGGGACGCTGCGGTATGCCTGCCTGAGCAGGAAGATGTTGAAGGCGCTGGCGAGGTTTGGAAACACGAGCGCGGGCAGCGAATCGTAGTAATGGAAGACGTTGACGGCGAGCACGAAGCTGGGGATGTACGTCAGCTGGACCGGCACGATGAGCGTGGCGAGCAGCAGGTAGAAGATCGCGTCTCGACCACGGAACCGCATCTTCGCCAGCGGGTACGCGGCGAGCGAGGCGACGAGGACGTTGAGGACGACGACCGCGATCGACACCGCGATGCTATTGAGGAAGAAGTGCGGGATCGGCAGCGCGTCCCAGACCTTGGCGTAGTTGTTGAGGGTTGGGTCGTTCGGCAGGAACTGCGGCGGGACCGAGAAGATGAGGTCGTTCGGCCCCTTGAAGGAGGTCAGCAGAATCCAGGCGAACGGGAAGACCGTGATGACGCTCATCCCGATGAGGACGGCGTACCACAGGACGTTCTGCGGTTTGATCAGCCGTCGCCGCGCGACGGGCAACGGCAGCGCGGGGGCCCGTGCGTTCGCCATCAGTCGCCCGCCGTCCCGCGTTCGAGCAGGCGCACGTTGAAGACCGAGAACGCGAGGGTCAGGGCCAGGAGCACGATCGCGATCGCCGACGCATAGCCCGCGTGCTGCAGCGTGAAGGCCTGCTTCCAGAGGTAGAACACGACCGTCACGCCGCTGTCGAGGATGCCGCCGGTGCGGTTCGTCAGGACGTAGATCTCGTCGAAGACCTTCAGTGCCGCGAGGCTCGAGATCACCGCGACGAAGACGATCTGCGGCCGCAGCCCGGGCAGGCTGACGTGCCAGTGTTTCTGGAGGTCGTTGCAGCCGTCGATTCGCGCGGCGTCGTACAACTCCTCAGGGATGTTCTGGAGGCCGGCCAGGAAGATGACCGAGTAGTAGCCGACACCCGCCCAGATCGTCAGCAGGATCGCGATCGGCAGCACCATCGACGGCTCACTGAGCCACTGGATCGGGTCCTTTATCGCCCCGACCGAGATGAGCGCCGAATTGATGAAGCCATTGCGGTCGAACAGCCAGCGCCAGGCAATCCCGATCGCGATGCTGCCGCTGATCGCGGGGATGTAGTACAGCGCCCGGAAGACGTGGATCCCGCGCAGGCGGCGATTCACGACGATGGCCAGGACGATCGAGAGGACGATCAGCGTGGGCGTCGCGATCAGGTAGACGAGCGAGTTGGTGAGCGCCTTCCAGAAGGTCGGGTCGGCGACGAGCTGGGCGTAATTGTCGAAACCCACCCAGACGGGCGGCCGAACGATGTCGTAGCTCGTGAAGCTGTAGTAGACGACGCTGGCGATCGGGTACAGCACGAAGATCGCGACCAGCACGAGTGCCGGCGCGAGGAAGAGATATGGGGTCAGCGATCGTTTCGTCGTCATCCGTCGGCTGAGTGGGACGGCCCCCCGCCGGGCAGGGGGCCGTCGATCTCGACTCCTCCGCTACTTGATCAGCGCGTTGGCCTTCGCCACCGCGTCGCTCAACGCCTTCTGCGCCGGGACGGGATTCGTCCCGAAGAGCGCGGATTCGATTGCCTTGCGGACGATCTCGTTGACGTCGCTCTTGCTGGGGACGGTCGGGACGATGTCCTGGTAGGTCGAGACGATGCTCTTGGCGATGGGTCGCGCGCTGTCCTCGATGGCCGACGGCGTGCCCGAGAAGAACGGGTCGTCGTACGACTTGGGGGTCGAGGGGTAGATGGCCACGATCTTCGCGAACTCGAGCATGCTGCGCGCGTTCGTGAAGTACTGGGCCAGCGCGATCGATGCGTTCGGGAACTTCGTATCGGCCTTGACGGAGATGCCCATCAAGCCCTTGCCGGCGACGCCGGACTTGCCGAGCGGCGCCTGGACGACGGCCAGGTTGTTGTAGAGCTGCGAATTGTTCGACTTCACCTCGCGGATGAGGTTCGGTCCGGTCTGGTAGAAGGGCGCCTGGCCGGCCGAGAAGAGGAGCAGGCCGACGCGGTCGTCGGTGCTCGTCAGGATCGAGTTGTCGACGGTGCCGGCCTTGACCATGTCGACGTACATCTGGAGCCACGCGACGCCCTCGGGCGAGTCGAACGTGAACTTCTTGCCGTCGTCGCTGATGACCTTGACGCCGCCCTCATAGACCATCTGCGCGAGCAGGTCGCTGACGGTCAGGCGGATGTCGCAGACCGTGCTGGCCTTGTCCTTCAGCGTCTGGCACAGATCCTTCAGCCCGGCGACGTCCTTGGGGAAGCTGGCGGGGTCGAGCCCGGCCTTCGCGAAGATCTGCTTGTTGATCAGCTCGACGCCAATCCCCTGGTACCACGGGAACTGGTAGTTCTTGCCGTCGACCAGCTGCTCCTTCCAGAGCCCCGGGAAATAGACGTCCTTGACGGCCTGCGGGACCTTGTCGTCGAGCGGCAGCAGGAGGCTCTTGGTCGCGTAGTCGCTGACCCAGCCCTCGCCAACCGAGAGGTTGATGACGTCGGGTGCGCTCTTCGCGGCGTACGAATTGTCGAGGTCCTGGCGGAACGTGGCCTGGTGATCTTCCCACTTGACCTCGACGCCGGGATAGGTCGCCTTGAAACGGTCGATCGTTGCCTTGATGTAGTTGTCGAACGTCGGCGACAGGTAGAACGTCCAGAACGTGATCTGGGCGTTCGGTTCGACGTTCTGGATGACGGCCTCGGCCGGGTCCGGCGCAAGAGGCGCCGCGCTGGCGGAGGCAGCGGGCGCCGCCGACGCCGATGTCGCCACCGTGGCCGCCGCGGATTGGGCCGCGCTCGGCGACGGGCTGGCGTTCGCGGAGCAGGCGACGGCAAGCATCGCCGCCAGCGCGAGCGCCACGAGTTTCCTGATGTTCACCTGCGGATCCTCCTCGTCATGATTGCCATTCCCGAATGCACGGACTGCCCCTCTCGTGTCATCACCTCCTCCGAATCGTTCGCGGTCTCACGTTCGCGTCGCGCGGTGGACGTCTAGCCGTCGCCCACCTCCCTCCCCACCGGCGTCGCCGCGACCTGGCCGAGGGCCAGGCGGGCGACGGCGATGGCACCCCATGCCCCGGTATCCGGCGCGGACAACAGGTGGACGACGCCGGGCACGAGGACCTCCGCCGCGAGTGGCGACGCGTCGCGCAGCTCGTCGAGCGCGCGCAACAGCGGGTCGAGGAACGCGTCACCTGCCCGGGCCACGCCGCCGCCGACGGCCACGACCTCGACGTCGTAGGTCATGACCAGCAGGTGGATCGCCCGGGCCAGGAGCCGCGCCACGTCGTCGGCGACGCGAATCGCGAGCGCATCTCCGGCGACAGCTGCCTCGTACACGTCCGCGGCCGCCAGCGGATCGATGCCGGCCAGCGACGAGCGCGCCCCCGATGCCATGGCGTCCGCCGCGCGCCGCGCGACGGCGGGGCCCGCGGCAAGGGTCTCGAGGCAGCCGCGCAGCCCACACGGGCAGGCCGGGCCGTCGGGCTCGATGACGACGTGGCCGATCTCGCCGGCCATCCCACGCGGCCCGCGGCGGAGTCGCCCGTCGAGGACGATCCCGGCCGCGATGCCGGTTCCCACGCTGACGTACGCGAAGTCCTCGACGTCGCCGAGGACTCGCCGTTCGCGTAACCCGATCGCCGCCGCGCGGACATCGTTCTCGAGGCCGACCGGCACTCCGAGCGCCTTCGCCAGTCGCGGCCCGAGCGGCAGGTCATGCCAGCCAAGGTTGACGGCCTGCGTCACGGTCCCCTCGATCGGGTCGACCCGCCCGGGGACACCCACGCCGACCGCCGCGACGGCGCCGAGGTCGGCTCCGGCATCCGCCAATGCGGCGTCGATCGCCCGCCCGATCACCGCGACGGCGCGTTCGGGTGCGCCAACCTGGGTCGACTGCGTGTAGCGGCCACGAACGTTGGCGGTGGGATCGGTGACGAGGACGGCGATCTTGCTGCCGCCGACGTCGACGCCGACGAGGAGCTCGCCGCGGGGCCGGACAACGGTGCTCAACGGACCGGCGCCAGCCCGAGCTCGCGGACCATGAGCAGGGCGGATGCGCCGAGGACGACCTCGTCTGTCGCCGTCCGCCCGATGTCGATCCGCGTCTGGCCGCCGAGCATCCCGAGTGAGCGCCGGCGGGCCTCGTCGCGGACAGCCTCGAGCCACGGCTCTCCGAGGGTGGCGACACTGCCGATCAGGACGATCCGCTGGATGTTCAGGGCGCCGATGAGGCCGGCAACCGCCGCCCCGAGGAATCGGCCGGCCGCGACCACGATCCGGCGGGTCGGCTCGTCGCCCGCGTCGAGACCGGCTCGCACGTCGTCGAGATCGAGTGCCTTGCCTGCGGCCAGCCAGCGGCCAAGGAACGAGTTGGGTGCCGCCGCGGCGGCGTCCGTCGCCTGGGCGAGGATCGCGCGCGAGCTGGCGACGGTCTCGAGGCAGCCGAAGCGGCCGCAACGGCACAGCTCGCCGTCGTCGACGACCGTGGTGTGGCCGATCTCACCTGCGCCGAACCCGTCGCCGTGGAAGAGCTCACCGCCCAGGACGACGCCGGCCCCGATGCCGTGGCCCACCTTGATCGCGATCAGGTTCGCCGCGGCGCCTTCGCCGGCAAACAGGTACTCGGCGAGGGCGGCGGCGCGCGAATCGTTCGCGACGTACGTCGGGACGCCGAATCGCTCACGCAACAGGCGGCCGAGCGGAAGGTCCTGCCAGTCGAGGTTGACCGCCCAGCGGATGGTGCTTTCGTCGGCGTCGACGATGCCCGGCGTCCCGACGCCGATTCCGAGCAGGAGGCCAAGCGCCTCGCCTGCCAGCTGCTCGACGAGCCGGTAGACGATCTCGAGCGCGGCTTCGCCGTTCCGGCCGCCAACCGGGAGGCTCGCCGTTCGGCGGATCTCGCCGTGGAGATTCACGACCGCCCCGCTGAAGGCACGCTCGCCGAGGTCGAGTCCGATGACGTGGCGCGCATCGCCGTCGACCTGGACGAGGATCGGCGCCTTGCCGCCGCTCGACGGGCCGCGGCCGACCTCGCGGGCCAGACCCTGCGACACGAATTCGGAGACGACCTGGCTCACGGTCGTCCGGGTTAGCCCGGTGAGGCGCGCGACCTCCGCCCGGCTGACCGGTCCGCGGTCGTACAGGGTGCGCAGCACGAGACCCTGGTTGTGGACGCGCGTCTGACGATGTGTCGCCCTGGCCGGCAGCGCCATGACCCCTCGCGAGACTTTGCCCATTGAGTTGACAAAGGGCAGTCTAGGGGCTTTGTCAATAGTCTTGACAAAGGCGCTGCATCGGCCGCCGCCGACGGTTTTGCACGTGCTGACCATGTGGACCAACGAGTCCGCTCACGCTGTCGGTCGTGTGCAGGAGGTGACCCGAAACGGCACGACGCAGACGGTCCTGG
>Ga0070697_100003915_pt1 | contig 11438 bp, 9 predicted proteins | sample KBSK1501metaG_FD_65475 | JGI IMG/M metagenome (GOLD analysis project Ga0070697, IMG submission 65475) | Corn, switchgrass and miscanthus rhizosphere microbial communities from Kellogg Biological Station, Michigan, USA - KBS K1-50-1 metaG | ecosystem: Host-associated > Plants > Roots >... | reverse complement strand
GGTCATGCCGGTCCGGGTGCCGTCCCTGCGCGAGCGGCCGGAGGACATCCCCCTGCTGGCCCGGCACTTCGTCGAGCAGGCCGGCCGCCGGCTGAAGAAGGCGGTGCGCGGGATCTCGCCCGACAGCCTGGGGGCGCTGTCGCGCTACCCGTGGCCGGGCAACGTGCGCGAGCTCGAGAACGTGATCGAGCGCGCGGTGATCGTGGCCGGGGGCGACACCCTCGCGGACGTGGAGCGGTTCCTCGCCCCCACCGGGGCCCACGCGCCGGTGGACCTGTCGCTGCCGTTCCGGGACGCCAAGGCCCGGGTGGTGGAGGACTTCGAGCGCGCCTACATCGAGGGGCTGCTCAAGAGCCACGGGGGCAAGCTCACCGTCGCGGCGAAGCACGCCGACATGGACCCCAAGAACTTCTCGGACAAGATGCAGCGCTACGGCCTGCGGCGCACCGCGCCCGCCGATCCGCCGCCCGCCTAGAGGAACAGGAGCGTCACGAGCCCGAAGAGCGGGAGCAGCACCGCGCCGCTGTAGACCATGTAGCCGAGGAAGCTCGGCATCCGCACCCCGGCCGCCTCCGCGATGGCCTTGACCATGAAGTTGGGCGCGTTGCCGATGTAGCTGTTCGCGCCCATCGCGACCGAGCCCAGGCTGATCGCGGCCAGGATCGAGTGGGGGACCCCGACCACGTCCCCGGCCAGCCCCAGGCCCTGGGCCAGGGCGAGGAAGGTGAGATAGGTCGGCGCGTTGTCGAGGAACGAGGAGAGCCCGCCCGCCACCCAGAAGAACTGCCAGGGCTCGCGGACCCCCAGCTCGGCGCCTCGCAGGTGGAGCAGCTCGAGCGCGGGGATCATGGTGAGGAAGATGCCGAAGAAGAGCGCGGCCACCTCGACCATCGGGTACGCGGTGAACTGGTTGGCCCGGCGAATCTGCCGGGGCGTCTGCCAGAGCGAGATCGCGGCCAGGCCCAGGATCGCGATCTCGCGGACCGGCGCGTGCAGGAGCGCCACCGCGGCCACCACGCCGGCCAGCCAGAGCCCGTTGAGCCCGCCGTGGATCCTCAGAGGCTCGATCCGGGTATGGTCGCGCCGGAGAGCCGCCCGCGACTCGCGGCGGTGCTGGATCGTATCCCAGACGAAGTAGGTGGCGAGCAGGACCAGGATCATGATGAGCCACGGCCGCCAGAGTCGCAGGGTCCAGGTGAAGGGCACGCCGGCCAGGTAGCCGAGGAAGAGCGGCGGGTCGCCCAGCGGGGTCAGCATTCCTCCGATGTTGGAGACCAGGAAGATGAAGAAGACCACGGTGTGGGTCACGTGGGCGCGCTCCCGGTTCGTCTGCAGGAGGGCGCGGATCACGAGCATCGAGGCGCCGGTCGTGCCGATGAGGGACGCGAGGGCGGCGCCGGTGCCCAGGAACGCGCTGTTCACCGCCGGGGTGGCCTCGAGGTCGCCGCGCAGCAGGATCCCGCCCGCGATCACGTAGAGGCCGGTCAGGAGGACGATGAACGACACGTAGTCGCCCGCCATGTGCACGAGGGCGCGGGGCTCGCGCGCCAGGTAGAGGAGCAGCACCGGCAGGCCCAGCCCGGCCGCGACGATCAGCTTGTTGCGGTTCGGCTCCCACCAGTGCGGGAGGGTCAGGGGAAGAAAGGCGATCGCGAGGAGCATCGCCACGAAGGGCAGCACGGAATAGAGCGGGAGCGGCGCCGGCATGCCGCGAGCTTACTCCCTTGCAGTTCGCCGACGGATGGTTTAGAAGTGGGGCGGCGCGCCGAAGCGCGGATCTCACCCCCACGACGAGGTTCCCCATGGCCAGCGAGACCAAAGGCAGCAGCGCCGTCGAAGCCCTCCTGAAGGAGAAGCGGAAGTTCGCTCCCCCCAAGGAGTTCGTCAAGCGCGCCAACGTCAACCGGGCCTCGATCTACGCCGAGGCGTCGAGGAATCCGACCCGCTTCTGGGAGCGCTTCGCGCGCGAGCTCGACTGGTTCAAGCCCTGGAAGACGGCCCTGCAGTGGAAGGCGCCCAACGCGAAGTGGTTCGTCGGGGGCAAGCTCAACGTCTCGTACAACTGCCTCGACCGCCATGTGGCCACGCCGCGCAAGACCAAGGCCGCCATCATCTGGGAAGGGGAGCCCGGCGACACGCGGGTCCTGACCTACTGGGATCTCTACCGCGAGGTGAATCGCTTCGCGGCCGCCCTGAAGGGCCGCGGGGTCAAGAAGGGCGACCGGGTCACGATCTACATGCCGATGGTGCCCGAGCTGCCGATCGCGATGCTGGCCTGCGCGCGCATCGGGGCGCCGCACAGCGTGGTCTTCGGCGGCTTCGCCCCGGAGGCCCTGCGCGACCGCATCCACGACGCGGAGTCCCGCATCCTGATCACCGCCGACGGGGGCTTCCGTCGCGGCGGCACGGTCGCGCTCAAGAAGAACGCGGACGAGGCGCTGCGCGAGTGCCCCGACGTCCACACCGTGGTCGTCCTCAAGCGGACGCGGCAGGAGATCTCCATGCAGGGCGGCCGCGACATCTGGTGGGACGACTTCCTCAAGGACGCCCCCGCCTACTGCGCGCCCGAGAAGATGGATTCCGAGGACATGCTCTACCTGCTCTACACCTCGGGCTCCACCGGCAAGCCGAAGGGCATCGTGCACACCACCGGCGGGTACCTGACCGGGGTGTACGCGACCACCAAGTGGGTCTTCGACCTGCACGACACCGACGTCTACTGGTGCACCGCCGACATCGGCTGGGTCACCGGCCACTCCTACATCGTCTACGGGCCGCTCGCCAACGGCACCACCACCGTGATGTACGAGGGCACCCCCGACTACCCGGACAAGGACCGCTTCTGGCGCATCGTGGAGAAGTACGGGGTGACGATCTGCTACACCGCGCCGACCGCGATCCGGACCTTCATGCGCTGGGGCGAGGAGTACCCGAAGCGGTGCGACCTCTCGAGCCTGCGACTGCTCGGGTCGGTGGGCGAGCCGATCAACCCGGAGGCCTGGGTCTGGTACTGGAAGGTCATCGGCGGCGGGCGCTGCCCGGTCGTCGACACCTGGTGGCAGACCGAGACCGGCCACATCCTGATCACCCCGCTGCCGGGGATCACCACGCTCAAGCCCGGCTCCGCCACGCGACCCTTCCCCGGCATCGAGGCGGAGGTGGTCAACGACCGGGGGGAGCCGGCCAAGGCCGGCTACCTGGTCCTCAAGAAGCCCTGGCCGGGCATGCTGCGGGGCATCTACCGCGACCCGCAACGGTTCGTCGCGCAGTACTGGAGCAAGTACCCCGGGATCTACTTCACCGGCGACGGGGCCAAGGTCGACGAGGACGGCTACTTCTGGCTGCTGGGGCGCGTGGACGACGTCATGAACATCTCGGGCCACCGGGTCTCCACCATGGAGGTGGAGTCGGCCCTGGTGGACCATCCCCACGTGGCCGAGGCGGCGGTGATCGGGCGGCCGCACGAGATCAAGGGGCAGGCCATCGCGGCCTTCGTGACCATCAAGGACGGGACCCCGACCAGCAAGGAGCTGATCGAGGAGCTCAAGGCCCACGTGGCCAAGAAGATCGGCGCTCTCGCGCGCCCCGACGACCTGATCTTCGCCTCGGACCTGCCGAAGACCCGCTCCGGCAAGATCATGCGCCGCCTGCTGCGAGACATCGCGGAGGGGAAGGCGCTCGGCGACACCACCACGCTGGCCGATCCGAGCGTGGTGGCGGCGCTGAAGGAGAAGTACGGCGAGGAGGAGTAGGGGTAGCCGTACCAAGGCATCAGGGTAACGCCACCCCAATCCAGGCCCGGCCATCAGCGGCGGGCCTTTTGTTTCGGGAGCTTGTGTCTCCAGCGTCCGTGGCACTCGTGATGCTTTACGCCGCCGGGCCGGCGCGTGGCCGGGGTCCCGATGGCCCGGCCAGGGCCGGGCGAGGAAACTCGACAACAGGGGAGGCCAATGCCGGCAACTCATATCTCGGGCAGGGAGCTTCGGCGCGTCGTGGTCGCCGCAGCGGTGGGCAACGTCATCGAGTGGTACGACTTCTACATCTTCGGAAGCCTGGCCGCGATCCTCGCGGTGAAGTTCTTCGAGAAGGGCCATCCGGTGGCCGCGTTCCTCAGCACCGTGGCCCTGTTCTCCGTCGGCTTCCTGATCCGGCCGCTGGGGGCCTTCGTCTTCGGGTGGCTCGGCGACAAGGTCGGGCGAAAGTACACCTTCCTCGTCACACTGAGCGGCATGGGCATCTCGACCGCTCTCATCGGGTTCATCCCCACCTACGCGCAGATCGGCCTCGCGGCCGCGATCCTCCTGTTTCTCCTCCGCCTGATCCAGGGCCTGTGTCTCGGCGGAGAGTACGGCGGCGCCATCACCTACGTCGCCGAGCACATCGATGATGCGCATCGCGGGTACTACACCGGCTGGCTCCAGACGTCGCCCACGCTCGGCATCGTGGTGTCGCTGGCCGTGATCATCGGGACGCGGACCTACCTGGGTGTCGATGCCTTCAACGACTGGGGCTGGCGGATTCCCTTCATCATCTCGCTCCTCCTGGTCGCGATCGCCATCTACATCCGGCTCTCGCTCCAGGAGACGCCGGTCTTCCAGGACATCAAGAGAAAAGGACAGACCTCGACCAATCCCTGGCGCGAGGCCTTCATGAGCCGGAACATCCGGTACGTGATCATCGCCAGCATCGTGGTGCTCGGGCAAGGCTGCGTCTGGTACAGCGGCCAGTTCTGGGCCCTCTACTTCCTGCAGACCGTCAAGAAGCTCGACGTGCTCACCTCCAGCTACATCGTCGCCGCCGCGCTGCTGATCGGGACCCCGACGCTGATCTTCTGGGGATGGCTGTCGGACAAGATCGGGCGGAAGCCCATCATTCTCGGCGGCATGCTCCTGGCCTCCCTCACGTACTACCCGCTCTACAGCGCGCTCGGCCGATACGCCGAGCCCGGCAATGTCAACTATCCGATGTCCGTGCTCATCGTGGTGATCCTGGTCAACTACGTCGGGATGACCTACGGGCCAATCGGGGCCTTCCTCGCCGAGTACTTCCCCGGGCGCATCCGCTACACGTCGGTGTCGGTGCCCTATCACATCGGTAACGGTTGGGGGGGTGGGCTCGTGCCGATCATCACCACCTCGGCGTACCTGTCCACCGGCAGCGTGGGCTGGGCCCTGGTCTATCCCATCGCGCTGCCGGCGATCTCGTTCCTGCTGGCCCTCTTCCTGATGCCGGAAACGCGGAAGCACAGCATCTGGGAGGAGGGAGCGATCGAGGCGTCGCGCAGCCGAGCCTGAGCTCGAGAGGGGCCCGGGGGAGCCGTCAGGGCCCCCGGGCCCCGGTACCAAGCTGTCTTGGTACCGGGGCCAATAGTCCTCCGCCGGGGCGTGGCTGAGGCCTCGTGAAATCAGACACTTGGCCTCGCGGCCTCCTGGCATCACCAGTGCATGCGGTTGCCGCGATGCGATTCCGACAGCTGACGCTGCTGGTCGCCCTCTACGTGAGCCTCGATCTCACGAACCCGTTCATCGGGGGAGCCTTCAGCTTCGAGCTCGAAGAGTCGCTGGACGCCATATCGCGTCCGCACGAGCAGCTCCATCCCGAGGCCTGCACTCTCGCGCTACCCGAGCCGCCGCGCCCCCGGCGCGGTGACCGAGTGCGGCTCGCGCCGGTCGGGGGCCCTCAGACGCGGCGTCTGGACGAATGGTTAGGGCAGCTGCGGCAGGCGCAGGCATCCCTCTCCGATCCGCAGTCCACTACCGAAGACCACTAGCCTCCCTCCCCGTCTTTCGGCTCGTCGTCGCTCCGTGACGGCAGACCTCCACTCGCGTGGAGGCCCGCGGCCGCTCACGGACATGGCCCGAACGATCACCTACGGGAGGGATCCAATGGCGGATCTGACCGAACGGCAGAAGGAAGACTACTGGCGATACAACGTCCGGCTCACCACGATCCTGCTCGTGATCTGGTTCGTGGTGACGTACCTGGTCTCCGGCCTCTGGGCCGGCACGCTCAACCAGTACTCCTTCCTCGGCTTTCCCCTCGGCTACTACATGGCCGCGCAGGGCTCGCTCGCAATCTTCGTCGTGGAGATCGCGGTGTACGCCTACCTCATGAACCGGAAAGACGACGAGTACGGCATTCGCGAGGAGGCCTAGCCCATGAGCCTGGACCGGATCTTCGGCATCTACACCGTCACCTTTCTCGCCGTCACCATCCTGATCGGGATCGGCGAGCTGGCCTTCGGCCTGCCCAACCGCTGGATCGGCTGGATCTTCATGGCCCTGTCCCTCGTCATCTATATCGTGATCGGCGTGGTCACCCGCACGTCGAATCCCGACCAGTACTACGTGGCCGGTCGCGGAGTGCCCGCCTTCTACAACGGGATGGCCACCGGATCCGACTGGATGTCGGCGGCGTCCTTCATCTCGATGGGCGGCGCCCTCTCCGCGCAGGGCTTCGCCGGGCTCGCGTACGTCATGGGCTGGACGGGCGGCTACCTGCTGCTCGCGGTCTTCCTCGGGCCCTACCTGCGCCAGTTCGGCGCCTACACGATCCCGGACTTCCTGAGCGCCCGCTACGGCGGCAACGCGGCCCGCGTCATCGGCGTGGTCGCGGCCATCGCGTGCTCCTTCACCTACCTGATCGCGCAGGTCACCGGGGTGGGGCTGATCGTGTCGCGCTTCATCGGTCTCGACTTCAACGTGGGCGTCTTCGTCGGGCTGCTGGGGGTGCTCTTCTGCTCCGTGCTGGGCGGGATGCGCTCGGTCACCTGGACCCAGGTCGCCCAGTACATCATCCTGATCATTTCCTACCTCGTGCCGGTGGTGTACCTCTCGTGGCAGCTGTTCAGCATTCCGGTTCCCGAGCTGACCTACGGGCGGCTGCTCCAGCAGAACAACGTCAAGGCCGTCGAGATCACGCGTGACGCGAAGGAGAAGGAGACGCGCGCGCTCTGGAAGAAGGACGCCGACGACCTGAACGCCAAGGTCAAGGCGGGCGGTCTCTCCGAGGCCGAGGCCGAGAAGCTCAAGGCGCAGGCGGCGCTCGCCGGTCGCCAGGCCACCGCGCCCGCGGCCAGCGACGACGCCAAGATCGGGCGCTACCTCACGGTGCCCACGGGCGTCGGCATGTGGAACTTCCTGGCCCTCACCTTCTGCCTCATGGTGGGCACCGCCGGGCTGCCCCACATCCTGACGCGCTACTACACGACGCCGTCGGTGCGGCAGGCGCGCACCTCGGTGGCGTGGTCGCTGTTCTTCATCTTCCTCCTCTACTTCACCGCGCCGGCCTATGCGGCGTTCGCCCGCTTCGCGATCTACGCCAAGCTCGTTGGCACCAAGCTCGCCGAGCTGCCGCGCTGGGTCACCCTCTGGCAGCCCGCCGGGCTATTCGACGTGGTGGACAAGAACGGCGACGGCATCGTCCAGTGGGCCGACTTCGTGGTCAAGAGCACCGACTTCGTGGTGCTCGCGATGCCCGAGATTGCGGGTCTTCCGTTCGTGATCACCGGGCTCGTGATGGCGGGCGGTCTCGCCGCCGCGCTGTCCACCGCGGACGGGCTGCTGCTCACCATCGCCAACGCGATCTCGCACGATCTCTACTACAACGTCATCGACCCGAGCGCCTCGCTCACCAAGCGCCTCACCATCACCAAGGTGCTCCTGGTGGTGACCGCCCTCGTCGCGGCCTGGGTGGCCACCTTCCGCCTGTCGCTGATCGTCGAGCTCGTGGCCTGGGCCTTCAGCCTGGCCGGCGCGTCGTTCTTCCCCGCGCTGGTCATGGGCATCTGGTGGAAGCGGGCCAACAAGTCGGGTGCCGTGGTCGGGATGATCATCGGCCTCGGCGTCACGACGTACTACATGATCGGGAGCCGGTTCTACGGGGTCTCGTGGTGGGGCACCCAGACCATCGCGTCGGCCATCTTCGGCCTGCCCGCCGGGTTCCTCGCCATCTGGATCGTATCGCTGCTGACTGCGCCGCCACCGAAGGCGGTGCAGGACCTCGTGGTCAGCGTCCGGTATCCGAAGTCCGGTCAGGCCACCGCGCTGTCGGCCCAGGGCATCGGGCTCGGCCAGCACTAGACCGGAGTCGAGCCGCGGGCAGGGGTGCTAGAATGGCCCCTGCCCGCGGGGCGCTCCCATGCTCGAGCTGGCCCACCGCTGTCTCGTCATCGTCTGGTTCCTGTCCTACATGGCGACCCTCTACTTGGCGCTGCACATGGTGGTCGCCCGGCTCAGTCGCGCGCCGGACAGTCGCCTGCTGTGGTTCTTCTCCGTCGTGACGGCGCCGCTCACGCGCCCGGTGCGCGCGCTCATGCCTGCCGGCACCACCCAGGGCAGAGTCCGCCTCGTCACGCTGCTCATCCTGCTCGCCCTGTGGATCGGCGCCCGGGCCCTCCTGGGCACGCTGGGCGGCGTGGGCATCGGCTGAGGCACGGGAACCCGTGCTGGCCTTGGCCGCGGTCGACACCCTCGCCGCGATCGGGTTCGCCCTGATCTACGCCGCGGGGGGCTCGCGGCTGCTCACGCAGGGGGCCTTCCTGGTCAGCCTCGTGGTCTTCTTCGTCTCGGTCACCGCGCTCTGGGCTCGGATCGAGCGCTCGCGCTCCGGCCTTCGGGACGTCGTCGCCCGGATCGGCCGGGGCTCGCTCGCTCTGATCGTCGTGATCGTCGGTCTGCCCGCGCTCGTGCTGGCGCCGCTACTCGGGCTGCAGGAGGCTTTGCCGGCCGCCGCGGGGTTTGCCGACGTCGTCCGGCCCACGCTGGTGCTGCTCCTGATCGCCCTGGCCTGGGCGGTCGTGGTGAACCTGGCCGGTGCGACCATCGTGGCCGGTGCGGCGCTCTGGACCGCGGTGACCCGGCGCTCCCGGGCGGGTCCGTAGGCCGGGCGCGGCGTCCCGGACCATGGGCGGCGATCTCGGCGCCTCTTCGACGGCCCAGCCGGGCGACGTGGCGCTGTACGTGCGCCGGGTGGCGGGTCTCCTCAAGGGGCCGCCGGTGAGTTGTGCGCCCGCGACCTCGGTGACCGACGCGGCCCGACTCATGACCGAGCGGAGCGTGGGGTCCGTGATCGTCACCGGACCCGACGGGCGGGCCGCGGGGATCGTGACGGATCGCGACCTTCGGACACGCGTGGTGGCGGCGGGCCGGTCGGGGGAGACCCCGGTGAGCGCGGTGATGACGAGCCCGGTCGTCGCGGTCGGCCCCGATGCGCTCGCCTTCGATGCCCTGCTCGAGATGACCCGTCGGGGGATCCGGCACCTGGCGGTGGCCGAGGCCGGCCGGCTCCTCGGGGTGATCTCGAGTCAGGATCTGGTGCTCCTGCACGGCGCGCGGCCCATCGACCTCGCGCGCGACATCGAGGCCGCGACCTCGGTCGAGGGGCTGGCCACCGTCGCGCCGCGCATCGTCGCGGTCGTGCGCTGGCTGGTGGGCAGCCGCGTCGGGGCGGGGGAGATCGGCCGGCTCGTCGCGGAGCTCAACGACCGGCTCGTCCGGCGCGCCCTGGCGCTCGTGACCTCCGCGCTCGACGCGGAGGGCCACGGCCGCCCGCCCGTCCCCTTCGCGTGGCTCGCCGCCGGGAGCGAAGGCCGGCGCGAGCAGGCGCTCAAGACCGACCAGGACAACGGGTTGGTCTACCGCGACCCGGCCCCTGGTCTCGAGGCCGCCACGGCGGAGTACTTCGCCCGGTTGGCGACCGGCATGAGCGCCGCGCTCGCGAGGCTCGGCTTCCCGCCCTGCCGCGGCGGGTTCATGGCCTCGAATCCGCGGTGGTGCCAGCCCGAGTCGGGGTGGCGCGGGTACTTCGGAGCCTGGATGGAGACGCCCCGACCGGGCGCTCTCCTGGAGGCCTCGCTCTTCCTCGACCTCCGGCCGATCGCGGGCGACGTGGAGGTGGGCCGCGAGCTCTGGGACTGGGTGTGCGCCCGGATCCCGTCGCAAACGCTCTTCCTCCGGCACCTGGCGCGGTCCGCCCTCGATCGGACCGTGCCGCTCGGGTGGTTCGGCCGCTTCGTCGTGGAGCGAGCCGGTGAGCATCGCCGCGCGCTGGACGTGAAGAGCCGCGGCGTCTTTCCCGTCACGCAGGCGGTGCGCGTGTACGCTCTCTCGATCGGGGCGCCGGACACCAACACCCTGGACCGGCTGGCGGCGGCGGGCGCGCACGGTATCTTCACGCCCGCCGAGGTCGCCGAGATCTCGGACGCCTACGACGTGGTGACCCGGCTGCGGCTGGCGCGCCATCTCGCGTGCTTGGACGGCGGGCGTGAGCCGGACGATTTCGTCGAGCCCGGGGCGCTGGGGAAGGCGGACCGGGTGCTCCTGAAGGAAGCCTTCAGGAGCATCGCGTGGGTCCAGCGCCACCTCGACGATCGCTTCAGCGCCTCCCAGGTGACCTGATGCGCCTCGAGCGAAAGATGACCCTCGCGGTGCTCGGCCTCTTCGCCCCGCCCACCGTGGTGGCCGGCCTCGTCCTCCTGTTCCTGTACCGCCGTGGCCTTCTCGAGGAGCCTCGCGCGCTGCTCACCGCCGTGCTCGTGGGGCTGGCCGCCTTGATGGCTTACCTGGCTCTGATCGCACACGGGCTCGGCGCCTCGCTGGTCCGGACGATCGAGGCCCTGCGCCACGGCGCGGAGCTGATGGTGACCGTCAACCTGGACCACCGGCTCGAGGTCCGGACCGGCGACGAACTGGAGGCCCTCGCCCGTGAGATCAACCGCCTGGCGGATCGGCTTCGGCTCGCCCGCAACGGACTGGCCGAGCGCCTCGAGGTCGAGACCCGAGCCCTCCGGACGGAGCACTCCCGGCTGACCGTCGTGCTCGACGGCCTGGCCGATGGCGTGGTGGTGGCCGGGCCGGACGGGCGAATCGCGCTCGCCAATCCGGCCGCCCGCCGGCTCCTGAACGAGGGCAATGCGCTTCTAGGCGCTCCGATCTCGGATTTCGTCGGGCACGACTCACTCGGGCCATCACTCACCGAACGGGCTTCGACGGCGGCAGGCCCGCAACGGTTGGTCGTCAAGACGGCCGCCGGCGTGGCGCTCCACGCGATCCTGGCGCCCGTCCTGGACCAGGGGAGCGTGACTGGCTTCGTGCTCGTCCTGAGGGATCCCATCCACGAGCCATCGAACGATCCCGCATCCGGACCCCCGGCGGCCGGCAGCCTGGACCAGCCATCACCTCGGCTCGTCGGTGCCGGGCTGCGCTCCGGCACCGCCGCCCACGTCCCCGGCCCCGTGCGGTCCGATCTCTACGACTTCTCTCTCCTCGACGAGGTGGAGCGCCACGTCGGCCTCGCAGGTCGCCAGCGTCGTCTCGACCAGCTGAGCTTCGTGGTCCTCGATACCGAGACCACCGGCCTGCGCCCCGGGGCCGGAGACCGCGTGGTCTCGCTCGCCGGCGTGCGCGTGACCGGGATGGAGGTGAAGCGCCAGCAGACGT
>Ga0070697_100003912_pt1 | contig 11441 bp, 10 predicted proteins | sample KBSK1501metaG_FD_65475 | JGI IMG/M metagenome (GOLD analysis project Ga0070697, IMG submission 65475) | Corn, switchgrass and miscanthus rhizosphere microbial communities from Kellogg Biological Station, Michigan, USA - KBS K1-50-1 metaG | ecosystem: Host-associated > Plants > Roots >... | reverse complement strand
CCCGGCCGACACCAGGTCGTCGACCCCGGCCGCGGTCACCACGTTGCCCGCCACCACCGGAACCGAAGGCGAGAGCCCCCGCACCGCCTGCAGCGCGCAGATCATCTTCTCCTGGTGCCCGTGCGCGGTGTCCACCACGAGCACGTCGGCGCCCGCGTCGAGCAGCAGCTTGGCCTTGGCCGCGACGTCGCCGTTGACCCCGATGGCCACCCCGACGCGCAGCCGTCCCGCGGCGTCGACGGCGGGCGAGTACAGCGTCGCGCGCAGCGCCCCCGTCCTGGTCATGATGCCCAGGCAGCGGCCATCCGGGTCCACCACAGGCGCCAGCCGGTGCCGTCCGTCGTGCAGCAGCGCGAACGCCTGCTCGGGCGGCGTGCCGGCGGGTAGCGTGAACGGCTCGGCCGACATCACGTGGCTCAGCTGGGTGAACCGGTCCACGCCGAGGCAGTCGGCCTCGGTGACGACCCCCACCGGCCGCCCCTCGGACAGCACGATCACGGCGCCGTGCGCCCGCTTCGGCAGCAGGCTGAGCGCGTCACCCGCGGTGTCGGACGGCGCCAGCGTCAGCGCGGTCTCCACCACCAGGTCCCGCGACTTCACCCAGGCGACCACGTCCGCCACGACGTCGGCCGGAATGTCCTGCGGCAAGATCGCCAGGCCCCCCCGCCGGGCGATCGTCTCGGCCATCCGCCGTCCGGAGACGGCGGTCATGTTGGCGGTCACGAGGGGGATCGTGGCGCCGCTGCCGTCGGTGGTGGCCAGGTCGACGTCGAGCCGCGAGCCGACCGCCGACCGGCTCGGCACCATGAATACGTCGCTGTAGGTCAGGTCGTGCCCGGGGGCCGCCTCGTTAAGAAATCGCACGTTAGAGATTCTTCCCGAGCTGAGCGGGTGTTATAGCCTCGACCGGTGACAGAGCCCAGGCCCGGCGCCCGCCCGCGGACGCTCCGGCTCGGCGCGCGAGCGTGGCCACCCGGCTCGTTCGGGATCATGGCGGTAGTCAACCGGACCCCCGACTCGTTCTTCGACCGCGGCGCCACCAGCGAGTTCGGTCCCGCGCTCGACGCGGCCAGCCGGGCCGTGGCCGACGGGGCCGAGATCGTCGACATCGGCGGGGTCAAGGCGGGACCGGGGGACGAAGTCACCCCCGCGGCCGAGATCGACCGGGTCGCGGGCCTGGTCGCCGCGGTGCGCGAGCGCCACCCGGACGTGGTGATCAGCGTCGACACCTGGCGGGCGGAGGTCGCCGAGGTGGTCGCCCAGGCCGGCGCGGACCTGCTCAACGACGCCTGGGGCGGCGCTGACCCGCGGCTGGCCGAGGTCGCGGCCCGGTATCGGACGGGGCTGGTCTGCTCCCACGCCGGCGGCCTGCCGCCCCGGACCCGCCCGCACCGGCCGGCCTACGGTGACATCGCGCGCGAGGTGGCCGGCTACGTCACGGATTATGCCGAACGGGCGGTGGCCGGGGGCGTACCGCCGGATTCTGTCCTGGTGGACCCGGCGCACGACTTCGGGAAGAACACGTGGCAGTCACTGGAGGTGACCCGGCGCCTCGGTGAGCTGGCGGACACCGGCTGGCCGGTCCTCGTCGCGGTCGCGGACAAGGACTTCATCGGCGAGACCCTCGGCCTGCCGGTCGGCGAGCGGGCCGAGGGGACGATCGCCACCCTGGCCGTGTGCGCCTGGCTGGGCGCGCGCGTGTTCCGCGTGCACCACGTTCCGGCCACCCGGAAGGCCCTGGCCGCCGTCGCCGCCCTACAGGGTGACTAGGCCGCCGTCGACCCGCAGCGTCTGGCCGCTGATCATGGCGGCCTCGTCCGAGGCCAGGAAGGCGACCGCGCCGGCCAGGTCACGCGGCTCGATGCTCCGCCTGACCGCCTGCGCGAGCCGCACCTCCTCGAAGTGCTCCTCGGTGTTGGCTTCTTCCGCGCCCGGGCTCCTGGTCAGGCCGGGCGCGATGGCGTTGACCGTGATGCCGCTTGGCCCGAGCTCCACCGCCAGCGCGCGGGTGAAGCCCACCACGGCGGCCTTGCTGGCGACGTAGGGGACGAACCCGGGGCCCGGCGGCCTCCACGCCGTGTTGGAGGCCACGTTGACGATGCGGCCGAAGCCGCGTTCGGCCATGCCGGGCACGAACGCGGCGGACAGCTGGAAGGCGGCCTCGACGTTGACCGCCTGGACCCGCCGCCAGGTGTCCAGGCTGACGTCGCGGAACGGGCGGAAGAGCATCAGCCCCGCGCAGTTGACCAGCACGTCGCACCGCCGGAGACGGCCGGTGACCTCGCGCACCAGCAGCGCGACGCCGCCGGGGGAGCCGACATCGCACTCCACGGCGAACGCCTCCCCACCCACCTCCCCTGCCCCCTTCATGGCCTTGATCGCCGTGACGGTCTCGTCCGCGGGATGCAGGTCGCCCAGCGCCAGCGTGTGCCCTGCCGCGGCGAGCCGCAGCGCGATGGCCTGCCCGATCCCGCGCGCCGCTCCCGTCACGACCGCCACGCGCCCGGTCGCATCGTTCATGATCATGAAGACTTTGGTACCACAGATGGAGGTGGTACCAGATCCTTCATGATCATGGAAGGTTGAGGCCGAACGCGGCGAACATGATGTCCGCGATCCGGTCCGACATCTCGGTCTCCGGCAGTTGGACCTCGGCGCTGATCAGGTAGTTCACCCGCTCGAGCATCATCAGGCAGGCCACCGCGGTCAGTTCGGCGCGGTCCTGCTCCTTCCCGGCCGCGTGGGCCGCGGCGGTCATGCCCGTCGTCATCGCCTCGGCGATGCTGAAGAACAGCCGCAGCCCGTCGCCGAACACCTCCTCGGGCACCAGGTCGGCCTGGCTGAGGATGCGGATCACGGTGGCATGCGCCGCGTAGGCGCGGAAGAACTTGCGGACCCACTGCCGCAGCACGGTGAGCCCGGTGTTGTCGTGCGTCACGACGGGAAAATCGCCTGCCACGATCTCCATGTCGTGCAGCGCGTCCTTCAGCAGGGCCTTGAAAAGGTCCTCCTTGTTGGAGAAATACAGGTAAAAGGTGCCGTGCGAGATCCCGGCCCGGCGCACCACGTCGTCCACGCGGACGCCGTGAAAGCCGCGGTCCTCGAACTCGACCATGCCTGCCTCGAGCAGCCGGCGGACGGTCTCCCGGCCCTGTGCGCGCAGCTCGCGGTCCTGGGCGGGGGTTCCCCCGCCCAGCGATGGTCGGGCGGGCTGTTTCCTTGGCGGCCGCCCGGTCCCGCGCGACGCGGCGTTGGCGGGGCCGCGGCTTGCCTCCTGGTTCATAGCAAGAGCGTAGCCCTACCTGCGTACGCTGCCGTGCATTCTGTCAACGCCGCGCCCCTGCTACGCTTCCAGCGGTGAGCAGCCAGGCCGCTGGAGCCGGGCCGGCGACCGCCTCCCGCACGGCTGACGGGGCAGTCGCCCGGACCGGGCGGGTGCGTGAGCTCTGCAGCCGCGCCTGGGTCAAGGTTGGCGCGCTCACCGCCGCGGCCGCTCTCGTCTACTGCCTGGACTCGCTCAATCTCCTCCGCCGCTTCCTGGCCAGCACGTTCGACCTGGTCATCTTCGACCAGGGGATCCGCGGCTACGCGCACCTGGCGGCGCCGGTCTCGATCGCCCGCGGCGTCTCGGACGGGCAGGGCGCCCACTTCCTGCTCCTCGCCGACCACTGGTCACCGGTCCTGGCGCTGCTCGCGCCGCTGTACTGGATCCACGACAGCCCGGCCACCCTGCTGGTCGCCCAGGGCGTGCTGTTCGCCCTGGCCATCCCGCCGTTGTGGGCCTACACCCGGCGCCAGCTCGGCGCCGGGGCGGCTTACTTCGTCTGCGTGGCCTACGCCCTGTCGCTGCCGGTCATGGAAGCCGTCATCTTCGACTTCCACGAGGTCGCCTTCGTCCCGGTGCTGACCGCGGTGATGGTGGAGCGCTTCGACGTGGGGAAGCGGTGGCACGGGATCCTTGCCGCGGTGGCGCTGCTGCTGGTCAAGGAGGACATGGGGCTGCTCGTCGCGGGCTTCGGCGGGTACCTGCTGCTGACCCGCCGGCGTCCCTGGGTCTGGACCGGCCTGGCCTTCGTGGTGGGCGGCGTGTTCGCCACCTGGGCGGCCACCCACCTGCTGATCCCGGCGTTCGGCGGCTCGGCCACCTTCTACTGGGCTTACGGCCAGTTCGGGTCCACGCTGGGCGGCGCCCTGCTCAACGTGCTCACCCACCCGCTGCACGCGCTGCACGTGTTCGTCACCCCGTGGGTCAAGGCCCGGACCATGATCGGCCTGCTCGCCATGTTCGGCTTCCTGCCGCTCGCCTCGCCGATGGTGATCGCCGTGCTGCCGCTGCTGGCCGAGCGGATGCTCGCCTCTGGTTACCCGCTGTGGTGGCAGGCCAAGTTCCAGTACGACGCGTTCCTGGTGATGATGCTGTGCTGCGCCGCGGTGGACGGCGCCGCGCGGCTGCAGCGTCACTGGGATAAGGGTCCGGACCGGTGGAACCTGTGGCTCAGATTCCCGGGGGGACGACCCCCCGGAACCCCCCGCTTTTTTTCCCGGGGGGACCCATCCCCCCGGACCCCCCTTGGGAGGGACCCATCCCCCCGGACCCCCCTTGCGAAACCCGCCACCCTATGGGCCGCTGCGATCTGCGCCGCCGCGTTGGTCTACCTTCCGTCCTCGCCGCTCGGGCCGCTGCTCAAGCCGGGCTTCTACGGTACGAACGCGCGCATGCGGGCGGCCGCGGCGGCCGTCGCGCACGTGCCCGCCGGGGTCGAGGTGGAGGCGTCCAACAACATCGGCCCGCGGCTTTCCGGCCGGGACACCGTGCTGCTGCTGGACGGCACGCCCCGGTGGGCGCCGTGGGTGGTGGGGGACACGCTCGGACTCGACTTCCCGTTCTGCACGCCCCGCCAGCAGGCCCAGGAGGTGGCCTACCTACGCGCGCACGGGTACACGCAGGTGTTCGCCGAGGACGGCTACGTGGTGCTGCACCGTCCGGCCGACGCGCGCACCGCGCAGGCCCTGTCCCATCTGCTGCCCGCGGCCCGCCTGCACACCGACATCTGCTACTGATGGCGCGGGTGCTGTCCCTGCGCGCGATCAACCGCGCGCTGCTCGCCCGCCAGCTGCTGCTCGACCGTCCCCGGCTGTCCGCCGCCGGGCCCGAGCGGACCGCGCAGGTGGTGCAGGTCATCGAGCACCTGGTCGGGCTGCAGGCGCAGGCGCCGTTCCCGCCCTACTACGGGCTGCACTCCCGGCTGGACGGGTTCCTCCCTGAGGACCTGGCCACGCTGATCACCAACCGCAGTGTGGTCCGGATCGCGCTGATGCGCGGCACCATCCACCTGGTGTCCGCGCGGGACTGCCTGCCGTTGCGGCGGCTGCTCCAGCCGGTGATCGAGCGGGGCATGCGCGGCGCGTTCGGCAAGCAGCTGGCCGGGGTGGACCGAGCGGAGCTGGCCGCGGCGGGCCGTCGCCTGGTCGAGGCCGAGCCGATATCGTTCGCCCAGCTCGGCCAGGCGCTAGCGGCGCAGTGGCCCGACCACCCGCCCGCCGCCCTGGCCCAGGGCGTGCGCACGTACGTGCCGCTGGTCCAGGTGCCGCCGCGCGCCGTCTGGGGCCGCGCCGGGCAGTCGCTGCACACCTCGGCCGAACACTGGCTGGGCCGGCCACGCCCGTCCGCCGAGCCGGCCTACCCGGTCGCGGCGGCTTCCTCAGCCGAGCTGGCGCAGCTGGTGACGAGGTACCTGGGCGCGTTCGGCCCGGCCACGGTGCGGGACGTGCAGGCCTGGTCCGGGCTGACCGGGCTGAAGGCCGTGCTCGAGCAGCTCCGCCCGGCCCTGGTCACCTTCCGCGACGAGCAGGGTGCCGAGCTGTTCGACCTGCCCACCGCGCCGCGCCCCGGCGAGGACGCGCCCGCGCCGGTGCGGCTGGCCGCCGAATTCGACAACCTCGTGCTCTCGCACGCCGAACGGTCCCGGGTCGTCAGCCCCGAAGCGACCAAGCGCCTCTACACCGTCAACGGCGTGATCCCCGGGACGGTGCTCGTCGACGGATTCGTGGCCGGGATGTGGCGGCTGGACCGGACCCGTGCTGACGGCACGGTGACCATCGAGATGTTCGGCCCGGTGCGCCGGAGTAATGCGGCCCAGCGGGACGCGCTGACCGCGGAGGCCGAGCGCGTGCTCGCGTTCGGCGCGCCCGGCGCGGCCCACCGGGTCCGGTTCGCCCCGGTGGCCGGGGCACAGGTCAGGAACTAGTGAATCGCCCGGCGACCTGGCCGGCGATGAGCTGGTAGGCAGCGACCTGCTCGGGTACCGCGCCGGTGATCATGACCGGGCGGCCCTCGTCCGCGTCCCGCGCTGCCTGGTAGCTGAACGGGATGCTGGCCAGCAGCGGGATCACCCCCCAGACGCTGTCCTGCGGGCGAGGTTGACCGCGACGGTGGTCTTGCCGACGAAGCTGAAGATCTCCTAATTTCAGGCTTAAGGACCCTTTAACAATTCGCCGGGGGCTTTCTGTTGGCGTGGGGGGCCTTATAAGGTCTTATACATTGTGCTACTCCTGTCCCTGCGGCGTGCCGCCGTCACCGGTCCCTGGCGGCGCACCGTACAGCTGTTCGTCGTCACCGCCGCGGCGTGCGCGACGCTGGCAGGCTTTGCCGCTCCGGCCGGCGCCCGCACAGGTCCGCCCGGCGATCCGTTCGGCTTCACCGTGAACCCGCCGCCCGGCGTCGCCGCCCCCGGAAGCCCGGCTGCGCAGTCGCTGACGGCCATCGGCCCGGGCGCGAATTCCCGGCGGCAGCTTTACGTGCCTGACCTCATCGCCGCCGTGCCGAGCGGCATCACCTCCTCGCAGCTGACCGCGATCTCCAAGCTGCGCGGGGTCGAGGCGGTGCTGCCCGTCGACGGCGGGAAGGTTAAGGTCAACGGCCAGGGCGCCAACGTGCTCGGCGTCTCGCCGCAGGCGTTCCGGTCCTGGACACCGCTGTCCACGGCCGGCTCGGCGGCGATCTGGTCGAATCTGGGCAAGGGGCAGCTCGTCAGCACCGGCGCGGCGGCACGCAGGCTGCACCTCGCCGCCGGGCAGTCCTATCCGGTGTCGGCCGCGGTTCTCGCGCGGCTGCCGTTCGGCGGAGCGACCGCGCTGAGCGTGACCGGCGCGGATGCGATCGTGAACCTCGCCAGGTCCGCGCAGCTGGGGCTGGCGCGGAATTTCGCCGTCCTGATCAGCGCGCCGCCCAGCGCCAGCCTGCCCACGCTGATGTCCCAGGTCAAGTCCGTTATCGGGAAGAGCGGTCAGGTGGTGAACCTGGTTTCCTACGGCTTGGTGACGGCGAGTGAGAGACCAGTGGCCACGAACATCCCGGCGGGCGCGCCGGCCAACTACCTGAACCTCTTCAAGGCCTCGGCCGCGAAGTACTGCCCGGGAATGTCCTGGACGGTGCTGGCCGCGATCGGCCAGATCGAGAGCGGCGACGGCGCCAATAACGGCCCGTCGAGCGCGGGCGCGCTGGGCCCGATGCAGTTCATGCCGTCCACCTGGGCCGAGTGGGGTATCAACGGGTTCGGCCCGCCCGGCACTCCGGACATAATGAACCCGCTCGACGCCGTACCGTCGGCCGCCCGCATGCTGTGCGCGGCTGGCGCCGGGAATCCCGCAACCCTGTCCCGGGCCATCTTCGCCTACAACCACGCGGACTGGTATGTGGCCGAGGTACTGGCCCTGGCCAGCGAATACGCCAAGAACTCTGGCTAACCCCGGGCCCTGGCCTGACTTAGCTTCCTGCCGGAGCTTCCACGGGCCTGAGGCGGCGCAGGCCCGCCAGGCAGGTGGCGGCGCTGGCGGCGCCGCACAGAGCGGCGAATCCGTAGCCGAACCGCGGGCCGTGCGCGTCGATGACGAAGCCGACTACGGACGCGCCGGCGGCCAGGCCAACGGCGATGCCGCTGCTCAGCCAGGACATGGCCTCGGTCCGGCGGCCCGGCTTGGCCTGCGCCTCGAGCAGGCTGAACCCGGCGATCAAGGTTGGCGCGATGGCCAGCCCGCACAGGTAGATCACGCAGGTCAGCGTGATCAGGTTCGGCTGCGCCCAGAACGTGGCCACGCCAAGGACGGTGAGCGCGAGGGTGAGCGCGAACCGCTTCTCCAGTGGCGCCCGCCACTGCCGGGACCCGTACGCGATCCCGCCGGTCGCACTGCCGAACGCGTACGTGCCGAGGATGAAGCCCGCCAGCGGCTTGTGCCCGAAGTGCTGGGCGAACGCCACCGTGCTCAGGTCGATCGACACGAACATCGCGCCGAGCAGCATGTACACGGGAGCCAGCACGACCAGCCCGGGCGCGGGCGCGCCGCGGATCCGGCCCGCCCTGGCCTGGCCTCCGGGCCGGTCGGGCCGGTCGGGCCGATCGGGCCGGTCGGGCCGGACCACGGCCGGCTCGGTCCCGCGCTCCGCGACGAACCACAGCGTCCCCAGCAGGCACAGTACGGCCGCGACCCCCACGCCGGAGGCGGGGAAGGCCTCAGTCGCCAGCAGCGTCACGGCGGCCGGGCCGACGATGAAGCAGAGCTCGTCGGCGACCGACTCGAAGGAGAATGCGGCGTGCAGCCGGGGTGAGCCCGCGAGCAGGGCGCTCCAGCGCGCCCTGACCATCGTGCCCAGCGACGGCATTGTCGATCCCGCGACCGCCCCCGGAACGAAGAAAGCCCAGGTGGGAAGCCGAAGCTGCACGGCCACGATGAGCAGCGCGGTGGCCATGGTGAACACCGCGAGCAGGGGGAGCAGGACGCGCCGCTGGCCGCGGGCGTCCACCGCCCTGGCGATCCGGGGCGAGGTGAAGGCGTAGCCGAGCGAGCCGACCGCGGACACCGCCCCGGCCACGCCGTATTTCCCGGTGACGGCCGAGATGAGCAGGACGGTGCCGAGCCCGAACATCGACATCGGCATCCGCCCGATGACGGCCGCCATGGAGAAGCGCCAGGCCCCGGGGATCTGGAAGATCTCGGCGTACGGCCGCAGCGGCCGGCTGAGCAGGCCTGCGGGGGAGCGGCTGGCGGGCCTTTTCGCCTCGTCAATACCCGTCATCGGCCGCATTGCCCCATGATCATCACGATATCGGACACCGCCAACCGGATTTCTGGCGGCTGATGGATCGCCGGGCCCTCCTGTGGGCATAGCCGCCCGGCCGCACTGGTTGGATGGAGGCATGCCGGCCTACGACGCCTTCCTGCTCGTCTCGTTCGGCGGCCCGGAAGGCCCCGACGACGTCATGCCGTTCCTGGAGAACGTCACCCGGGGCCGCGGTGTCCCGCCGGAGCGGCTGGCCAGCGTGGCCGAGCACTACTACGCGGCCGGCGGGGTGAGCCCGATCAACCAGCAGTGCCGGGACCTGCTGGCCGCGATCGGCGCCGCCTTTCCGGCCAGCGGCCTGTCGCTGCCCCTCTACTGGGGGAACAGGAACTGGACGCCGTACCTGACCGACACCGTGCGGGCCATGGCCCGCGACGGCGTGCGGCGCGCCGTCGCGCTGATGACCTCGGCCTACAGCTCCTACTCAAGCTGCCGGCAGTACCTGGAGGACATCGAGCGGGCACGCGCCGCGGTGGGCCCGGATGCGCCCAGGATCGACAAGATCGGGCGTTTCTACAACCACCCCGGCTTCATCGAGCCGTTCGCCGCGAGCACGCGTGCCGCGCTGGCCACGCTCCCCGCCGACCTGCGCGACGGCGCCCACCTGGTGTTCACGGCGCACAGCATCCCGGTCGCGATGGCCAGGGCCAGCGGGCCAGGAGGCCGGAACAGCTACGTAGCCGAGCTGACCGAGGCCGCTGGTCTTGTGGCCGAACGGGCCGACGGTGGCACGCACCCGTGGACGCTGGCCTACCAGAGCCGGAGCGGGCCGCCCTCTCAGCCGTGGCTGGAACCCGACATCCGCGGCCACCTGGGTCAGCTGTCCAAGTCCGGTGCGAAGGCCGTGGTGGTGATCCCCGTCGGGTTCGTGTCCGACCACATGGAGGTCCGGCACGACCTGGACGTCGAGGCCGCCGAGACGGCCGGATCACTGGGCCTGGCCTTCGCCAGGGCGGCCACCCCGGGCAGTCACCCGAGGTTCGTCTCCATGATCACCGAGCTGGTCCGGGAGCGCCTGGCTGCACCCGGGGACAACGAGGGGCCGGGCCACGACTGCCCCGCGGACTGCTGCCGGTACGTGGCCGCCAGGCGGCCGGGGGGAGCATCGCGCGCATGACCGTCCCCCAGGCGAGCGAGGACGCCGAGGCGCTGCTGCGGATCGCGGTGGCGGCGGCCGTCGAGGCGGGTCGGCTGCTGGCCTCCTGGCGAGGCGACGAGCGACCTGAGGTCGTCCAGACCAAGTCGAGCCCGACAGACATCGTGACCGCGATGGACCGTCGGTCCGAAGCCCTGATCACCAGCCGGATACGCGCGCACCGGCCCGGCGACACGGTCCTGGGCGAGGAGGGCGGCCAGACCGCGGGCGGCTCGGTCGGCGACGACGCAGGCCAGGCGGGACGGGTGCGCTGGATCGTGGATCCGCTCGACGGAACCGTCAACTACCTTTACGGTCTGCGCGACTGGGCGGTGTCCATCGCGGCCGAGGTGGACGGCACCGTGGTCGCGGGGGTGGTCGAGGTGCCGCGGAACGGCGAGACGTTCACCGCGGTGGCGGGTCAGGGCGCCTGGTTGTACCGGGGCGAAGCCAGGCTGGCGCTGCGCTGTTCCTCGGGGGTGCCGCTGGGCCAGGCCCTGGTGGGGACCGGCTTCGGCTATGATGCGGGGCGTCGCCGGGTACAGGGGGAGGTAATCGCGGCACTGTTGCCGTACATTCGGGATATCCGCCGGGGTGGCTCCGCCTCGGTGGACCTGTGTGCGGTGGCCGCCGGGCGGCTTGACGCGTTCTACGAGCGCGGCCTGAACTACTGGGACTTCGCGGCTGGCGGCCTGATCGCCCGCGAGGCAGGCGCGCTGGTGGGCGGGCTGGCCGGGCGGACCGAGAGCACCTCCATGGCGGTGGCTGCCGGACCCGGCCTCTACCAGCAGCTCGATACTTTCCTCAGCAAGCTGAAACCGGAGCGGGACGCGCAACGTGGTCAGGAGCGGAAGGCGTAACCGGACCGGGAATGACGCTCGTCAGCGGGCCAGAAACTGGGCGCGTCAGGAGTTATCGGCGTGCCGCGTGTGCGCTCGGCGCGAACGTGACAGAATTCCCCGCCGGAATCGGGCACAACTACGGCCTTGAAAGCGTTACAACCGCGCAGCGATTGCGCACTACGGATGAAGGGGGATGGAGTACTCAGATGGCTACCGACTACGACAGCCCGCGGAAGACCGACGACGACCTGACTGAGGACAGCCTTCAGGAACTTCAGGCGCGCCGGATGGACAAGTCATCGAGCACCATCGATCTTGACCCCGACGATGTTGCCGAGTCCCTGGA
>Ga0070697_100003911_pt1 | contig 11442 bp, 8 predicted proteins | sample KBSK1501metaG_FD_65475 | JGI IMG/M metagenome (GOLD analysis project Ga0070697, IMG submission 65475) | Corn, switchgrass and miscanthus rhizosphere microbial communities from Kellogg Biological Station, Michigan, USA - KBS K1-50-1 metaG | ecosystem: Host-associated > Plants > Roots >... | reverse complement strand
CATGCTATTTTTCAGACGAAAGGAAACAGTAATGCGCAGTAAAATAACCGTGGTCGGGGCCGGCTTTGTTGGTAGTACACTGGTACAGCGCCTGGTTGAACGCGACTACGCCGATGTTGTCATGTTCGACATCATACCAAATATGCCCCAGGGCAAGGCGCTCGATATACTACAGGCCGGGCCCGTGCTTGGCTACGATTCACTGGTTGCCGGTACAAATGATTATGCCGACACCGCCAACTCGGATATTGCGATAATCACCTCTGGCTTTCCACGCAAGCCCGGCATGAGCCGCGATGACCTCGTCAAGAAGAACCAGGAGGTTGTTACGCAAGTAACCCGGGAGGTCGTCAGCCGCTCGCCAAATTGCATTATCATCATGGTCACCAATCCGCTGGATGCGATGGCTCAGCTTGCTTACCACGTTAGCGGTTTCCCGCGTAATCGCGTGATAGGCATGGCCGGTGTGCTGGATACTGCACGCTTCCGCACGTTTATTGCGCAGGAGTTGAATGTATCCGTGCGCGACGTGCAGGCCTATGTACTGGGTGGGCATGGTGACACAATGGTGCCGCTTTCGCGCATGTGTACTGTTGCAGGAGTGCCCATCTCGCAATTGATCCCCGCTGAGCGCATCGAGCAGATTGTGCAGCGCACACGAGATGGCGGGGCTGAAATTGTCAATTTACTTGGCTCGGGCAGCGCATATTTCGCGCCATCCGCCTCGATCCTGCAAATGGTTGATTCTATTTTGCTCGATAAGAAGATGATTATGCCCTGCGCGGTCTATTTGCAGGGAGAGTACGGTATCAATGGCCTGTTTGTCGGCGTGCCCGTTAAACTGGGCGCAAACGGCCTGGAACAAATCATAGAGATCGAATTGAGCGAAAGCGAGCGGTCATTGCTCCAGAAATCGGCGCAGGCAGTGAAGGAGCTGGTCGAGGTGATGGGGATTTAGATGTATTGTGGTGATTGCAGGAGCAGGGACAGCGCCTCTACGCAGCCCCCGCTCCCGCAATCACCACAATAAACTCCCCTTTGAGATTCGACTGTCTCACCCATTCTAACAGTGTCGAAATTGTTCCTCTTTGGACTAACTCAAACATCTTCGTTAGATCGTTGGCAAGCGCAGCCTCTCTGTCACCCAAAACTGCCAATGCATCCCGCAAAAACGCTTCGAGACGATAGGGACTTTCATAGAAGATCAGCGTATGGGGCGAGTCTTTATCGATCTCGATGAACCTGCGCCTCGGGCCGGATTTGCGCGGGGGGAAGCCTCTGAAGGTAAAGCTGTGAACGGCTAGTCCCGACAGGACAAGCGCCATGACCAGGGCCGTTGGACCAGGAATCATAGTCACATCTATGTGAGCGTTGATTGCGCGGCGCACAAGCGTATAGCCCGGATCGGAGATACCAGGAGTGCCCGCGTTAGTAACAAGGGCCACCGATTTACCCTGCCGCAGCAACTCCTCGATATGCTGGCCTGCCCGCTGCTCATTATGTTCGTGAAAGGCGATCTGGGGTTTTGAAATATTGAAATGTTTGAGCAACAAACCTGTCTTGCGCGTGTCCTCACTTGCAATAAAATCGACTTCGCGCAGGGTAGCGAGCGCGCGCAGGGTGATATCGTTCAGATTCCCAATCGGAGTTGCAACCAGGTAGAGCATCTTGCGCCTTTTGACCTGGCACCCGCAAGGGGTGCCAGGTCACTCAATCCTTAGCTTTGACTTCACTTTTCAGCAACGGCAATTTATCGAGCACATCACCGCGCTTTACCTTCAGTGTATGCGTGCGCGGGAAATCGTTTTCGGGCCAGACGGTAAAGCCGCGCACTTGTTGATGCGGGGCCAGTTGTTTATTGGCCTCTTGAACAACCGCTTTAGCCTTGCTCGGATCTTCCATCAAGAGCACACTGTACACGATTGGCCCGTGATCATCCTCCATCAATCCCAGGACAACGGCATCCTTGACAGCAGGGTTGTCAAGGAGTACATTTTCAACATCTTCCGGGTAAACATTCAAGCCGTTTGCAAGCACGATCAGGTTCTTCTTGCGTCCCTTTATATACAGGTCTCCTTTCGTATCCCTATAACCAAGGTCACCCGTATGATACCAGCCATCCTCGAAAGCGGCAGCAGTAGCTGCTGCATTCTTCCAGTAGCCAAGCGCCACGTTTGGCCCCTTAACCAGCAGCTCGCCATCCTCGGCGATGCGCACCTCCTCACCGGGCAAAGGCTTGCCAATCGAGCCATAAACGTGTTCATTATAAGGGGTGACGGAAACAACCGGAGAGCACTCGGTAGCACCGTACCCCTGCATCACTCTGAAACCCATATTTTCCCAGCGTATGTGCAGCTTGGGTGGCAGATATGCTCCGCCGCTGACAAAGAAGTGAAAATGCCCGCCAAAACGCTGGTGCACCTGCCTGAAAAGCAATGGCCTCAGACGAAATGGGAGATGTGCCGCGATACTATGAAGCATCTCCCATGGCTTCTCCCTTTTCATTTGTCGAACTTGCCGCTCAATCCCATTCATAAAGAGTTGTAGAGCCTGGGGTACCAGCACCATGCAAGTGACATGTTGAGACGCAAGCAATTTTAACAATGTGTCCGGAGACAGTGTGCGGGCATAGACGTTGCTGGCCCCAATGTGAAATAATGCAAGCTCGATCGTCAGTTCAAACATGTGGCTGAGTGGCAAGATTGACAGTGCACGGTCATCCTTCACAATGCTTACGGCCTTGACCGACGCGACGGCATTGCTGGAAATATTGCGATGACTGAGCATAACTCCTTTGGGTTGGCCTGTTGTGCCCGATGTAAAGACAAGTTCTGCCAGGTCGTTGCCATTAACTTGTGGAAGCTTTGACGCATCAAATGCTCCCCTGGGTAAGTCGTCAATAGCTATCAGAGGTGCCGGAGGTTGCTTTAAGCTGCTGTACTGCTTCTGTGTGGTGATCAGATATTTTGCCTCTGTCGTCTGCGCGATCTTGGAAAGAAAATCTTCTCTTGAGTTGACGTCCAGCGGCACAATAACAGCCCCTACCTGCTGCGCCCCCAGGAAAGCAACCATCCAATCTATACGGCTGGCCGCCCAGAGAAGGATACGATCACCTTTCTCTATCTTTAATCCCTGTAAGTAACCAGCGAAGCCATGCACCCGTTCCAGCAGGGCGCCATATGTCAGGGAAGTCATTCTTGACTCCTCAACCGGTTCAAGAAGCGCGAGACGATCTCTATTGCGTTCAACTGTCGTAGCTAGCAATTCATTGATGGTCTCCATAGACTACCTTCTTTCTGCTCTGTAGTATAGAGCCGGGAAATATCTTTGCGGTCGCCAGGTTCCTTTACCCATAAGTTGACCGCGTGAGAAAATAAGTGGATGACTATCTATGAAACAAGAATGCATCTGATGATGTGCATTATAGAAGACCCACGGCCTTTTTTCCAGTGGCGCGCCAGTATTTTTATGTGGCGATCGAAGAAGCCTAGTACTTTCTGATCAAAAAAGTGAGTATTTGCTTTATGCGGCCTTATGTTATATAACATCTATCAATCTATAAATCGCATTCGTCATTATATGAGATTCGATAGTGGAGAAAAGCATATGCGCAGTGGACTGAGCCATTGAAATGTAGACTGTACTTTTCGGCAAGCAATATTTTACATTCAAATACGACCTATTTTAAATAAAATAACGCAAGTGAGAATAGACGGTTATGAAATTACTTATGATCATATTTTCTGTATTAGGATGATTAAAAATATTAGATGACAGGAAAATATATTAAAGTAGTAAATATAAAATTACATGCGACTACTTCAAGTTATACGGTTTCTAAACATTGACTATAACCCCTGGGTATGCTATAGTGAGGTACAAGATGATGCGTTTAAATCTTAAATTTTTTGTGTTGTCAATCTACATCAACGCATTAGCTGGAAAAGAGCCATGCGTTGATGTTTGTCGCAAAGAAATAGACGACTTTTTCGCTTCCGCCAGCTGGCGGTTTCAGCGATTATAAATTTAGGATAGGTCCCCCATATCCTAGAAAGAAAGGAAGCGTTCGAATGGCTTCGATAGAAACAGCGAATGTAGGAAGAGCAGTCGCCGCGAGAGTGGGTTCGAATATCCGGGAAGTACGCACAAAGCTTGGGCTCACGCAAGCGCAACTTGCTGCCCCCGAATTTTCCATCTCTTATATCTCTGCAATTGAGAGAGGAAAAATTCGACCATCTCTCAAGGCACTGTCCATACTTGCTAAACGTCTGGATGTTCCCTTGACCTTCCTACTTGAGGGTTCACCTGCCGGAGCGGCGGAGGCGAGAGCTGTTGGCTACTCACCTGCTGATTCGGGTCCCGATCAGCGTATTGATGTAGACCTACTGCAGGCTGGCGTGCTCATACAGCAGCAGAAATATCAGGAAGCTGCTGAGTTGTTAGCGCCGATCCAACCCGAACGTATCACAACTGATCAGGTCTATCGCCTGTTTGTTCTGCAAGGGCAAATCCACTTAGGGTTAAATGAATTTCAAGAAGCAGTAGTCGATTTGCGTGCAGCTGTTACTCAAGGTGAAGGTCTCAATGACATTGAAAGTACAGAACGTGCGCGTAATCTGCTAGGAAAAGCGTACTTCTCGTTATATAACTACACTTTGGCAATGGAGAATCATCTCCGTTCCTACACGGCCATAGAGCAGGGACAAATCAAAGATCCCATCTTCGCTCTGGAGGTGTTTTCAAATCTCGCCAATGATTACTTCAGGCACGGCGACCTGGAGAAAGCAGTCACGTTTTATCACAAGGCCATAGCGACCCTGGAGGAAATGGATCGCGACAGCCAGAGCTTTGCTGAAAAGTATGTGGAAATCGGGCAGGCCTACAAGTCTGCCGGCAGGCTGGCAATGGCGCGTGACTATATAACGAGAAGCCTGGCACTCTACGAGATGCGCGATGAGCAGAGACTCGTTGGGCTGACGCACCAGCAGCTAGGCAAGACGCTGGAGAAGCAAAATGACCTCGATGATGCTGAGAAGGAATACAGGGAAGCCATCACCATCGAGGAAGAGTTGAAGGACGACGTTGCAGCCTCTATTTGCCATACCAGCCTCGCGGAACTGTTACTAAAGCGAGGTGAGGAGAAAGAGGCAGAGGAAGAAGCTCAGAAAGCGCTAGCATTCGCAAAGAAAAGCGAGGACGTCGTCACACAGGGGCAGGCGCTGATGGCCCTTGCCCAGATTCGACACGACGCCAAAGACTATGCTGCTGCTGATCAGCTTTTCACTGAGGCTTTGGGACTGCTGGATACAGCGGACGCACATGAAATTGCGGCTGCGGCTTACTCGCGTTATGCTAATTTGTTAGAGCAGCGCAACGAGGTCCAGCGCAGCTTAAGCGCATTTAAGAAGGCGTTTGAGCACCAGCGCATGGGCAATCGCGGCCACATGGAGTAGCGTAAAACAATCTCCTAGGAGCGCGAGAGGAAAAAACAACAGGCGGGGCATACCCCGCCTGTTGTTTTTTCCTCTCGCGCTCCTTACGTCTTGAAATTTGCCGGGTGAAAATCATTTTATGTTAAAATAGAGTGCATACAGCGCACGTAAAGTTTAGTGTGAATTCCGCACGATCCGTCATCCTTTCGGAGGATTCGCGCATGCCATTCACGGCACATGATCTTAGATATGATTTAGAACGCAGTTATCCTTCTCTTTGTGCCTATTTGCAACAGCGCGCCCAACGCTATTTGGGACCACTCGCTTTTGATGCTAATGAAGTGGACCAGGTAGTTGGACACATTGTCGAGCAACTTACGCGCTTGCAATTGTTGGGCGGTGGTGATCACTCTCCTCAAACAGCGCTGGATCGATTCAGTAATGCGCAATTTTATGCGTTTCTTAATCGCAGTGTGAAAAATAAGGCCATTGATCGTTTGCGCAAGCGCCGTTTGCCCGCAAGTACGCTCGCTGAACTTGAAGCATTGGGGAACAGCGACGAAGAAAATAATCCTATGAGTACAGTGACCAATTCTATCTGGGGATCGACGCCTTTCCCCACGCCGGAAGAGGTCGCACTTCATGCTGCTTCTCATCAAGAACTGCGCAACCTGCTCAAACATTGTATCGAAGAGTTGAGCGCTGCTCCTCGCCAATTGCAAGCGGTGATGCAGGAACTTACGGAGTTGGGAGCAGGAGATCTGCTCAAGGAAATAGATGAAAAATATCATACGCTATTAGCCGGTTTGCCACTTGCGCATCTCAGCCAGCACAAGGATCATGCCCACAAGAAGTTGCGCCATTGTCTGCAAAAGAGTAGCTCTAATTTGGCAGTTCTCGTTGCTTTTCGTTTGACAGAGTATGGACACTATTTCACCGGTACTGAAGAAGTCTCGGTGGCTACCCAGACCCTGGCGCAGGATGATCTTTCCAAACAGGAGGTGCAAACGGGTCTGAAACATCTGGTTAGTGAAGGCTTACTTGACTGGCATGGTGAGGAGACTGTTCGCTTCTCCTCTGTTCAACACAAGCACCTTGCGCGCTTCTATGAAGAAGGAGAGTAGGCACACAGACTCTGGAGGAGCAAACATGAACGAACGCGATCAAAACGAGGGCTTACCCGATCCTCGCAATGAGTACTTGCCACTGGCGCAGTGGTTGCAGCAGGTCCTGGCGATCACGCCACAACCAAATGCTGAACTCACTTCCATAACAGACAACGGAGCACGATTTGGCGACGATTATCATATGGAATTCTACCAGCAATTGCCCGATTTTGTGCTGGCGCTTCTGCATGACGATACACAGGCCACTTTACGCTTTGCACCACTTTTGTTTCACCTGATTGGGTGTCCTACCTGTCATGCTGCTTACCTGGAAATCTACGATGCGATGCGTGCGACTGTGGTGCCCGGTGAAATACACTTACTGGCAGGCAATGGCACACATTCGATGGCGACTACTTCGACTCGTATGCTGGTATACCTGTGCCGGCTATTAATCAACCAGGCAGAAACAGTATTGCGCCAGGCACGCCAGAAACACATAGATAATGATGCCTGGGCTCGTTCACTGCTGCAGCAGGCAATCCAAATTAGCTCTCACCTAATGCAGAGCACTTTGCGACAGCGTGCGTTGCATGACCTGGTTGAGGTTGCAACACTTTTCGATGGCGCTGGCGAGCCGGCAGAGCAGAGTCCGGCAGCACATTCCTACACACCCGTGATGAGCGGCGGTGCTACTAGACATGGCGGCAAGACGAGGCGCAGAACCGAAACGATTGACCGGCCCGCAGAGCAGCCTGCCATCTATCTACAATCGGGTCTATCAGAGCTGGAGGGCAGGATTACACAGAATGAGGATATGCTTGAACTGCACCTGGTAGAACTCGACCAGAAGTTGCGCGGTCACTTTCTCACCATTTCAGTTCCCCTTGGGTCCATACTTGAACCTGTACGCTGGCTTGGTGGTAATCCTTACGCTATACGCAGCCAGGTTCCTGTCAGCGAAGATGGTTCACTGACGACACCACTGGGGAAAACTGAGTTACGAATAAGTAATCCAGAAGACCATAACCTGCTGGAAGCGCTGTTCAAAAAGCTTGATGTACGGCCAATCGAAACGATGTAGGGACGCAATGAACTGCGTCCCTAGTCGAGCATCCGACGGCTTTCAAAGGCTTTTTTATAATGTGTGAGCGCTTCCTGTACCATTCCCCTATCCTCTAGCAGTTCGGCGTAATGGGCGGATTGATCAGCGAATTCCTCCTGGGCACCAAGACGCTGCAGCATCTCTAAACCCGCCATGTAATGTCCATCTCCTGCTTCATATGCTTTTTGTGCATACGCGACTTGTCCCAATACTATGAGCGCATATGCCGCGATAAGACTGTCACCCGCGGGTGAAGCCAGCTCGTGCGCTCTTTGTGCATACTCATGGGCTTCACCGGCCCTCTCGTTCATAAGTAACCACTCCGCCATGTTGGTGGTCAAGCTGGCAAGGCTGAGTTGATCTTGTAAAACTGAGACCTCTTGCAACGATTGCTCCAGGAAGTCCAGCGCTTTTTGTTGATCCCCGCGCAGCATAGCTCGACCCAGGTAATGGTAAATCTCACTCCTCACAGAGTCGCTATATTTCTGGAAATGTAGTTGTAGAGATTTGTGCCCGAAGAGCATTGCATGGTAGTAATCTTTTGCTTCTGCAAACTGTCGAGTGGCATTCCAGTACATCGCATTGAGCCGGTCGGTTGTTGCAAGCTCCCGCGTTATCGAAAGAGCATGTTGAAACATCTGGATCGCCTCGTCAAATTTATCCAGGTAGATGTAGTCTAAGCCCATGTTGGTATAGACTTGTGCCCTGAAAAAGGCATCCTGTGGCTGCTGTTCCTCCTCCAGTCTATGGAGACAAAGTTGATGATACTCAAGTCCCTGTGCATAGTTGTGCATAGAGGAATATATCTTTCCCAACAAATTGAGTATTTGCAAACTCAAATACTCACCCGAGTTTTTGCTAAGTTTTAAGGCCCCAGCGAGGACCGACTCTCCCTCTTCCAACAGGGCTAGGCTGAAGTATGACCAACCCAGTAAATAACGCAGTCGTATTTCTTGTAGAGGTCTCAAGGTAGAAGAAGTAAGATTACGAAGTTGTATAATTGCTTGCTGCGCAGCCCCTTGTCGAATGAGTATTTGTGCCTCTAGGAATTGTAATTCTATCTCTTCCTCACTTCGTATCGTTGCATCTAGCGCAGAAACGCCTTTTGCATCCTGCGCTGCCTGTATCGCTAGGAGATCTGTAGCAGAGATACCCAGGCGCAGCGCGAAAATTTCTAATGCCCGCAGCGAGGGATGAATTTGTCCTCGCTCGATGGCAGAGATATAACTGACAGAGAAATCAGGACGAGCAAGCTGGCCCTGCGTATACTTCTTCGCTAACCTGGCTGCTCGAAGTCTTGCCCCGACACTTTGACCAATCTGCTGATGAGCCTGATCAGGCGGCATAAAACGCTCCTACTTTCAATAATTTCATCCGTATGGAGTGTCAATAAATAACAAAATTAACTTGATACACATTGTATAATACACTATGGTTTGTGTCAATATCAAAAAATAATTATATGCTTAAAGAAGATTCCCCCCTTATGTACAACTGGAAAAGTTTCGCAACAACTTATAGGATTGCTTCGTTCTAGGTTGTAATGGGCTGCCAAGAGGATTTTCTCAGGTGGCTAGATTTAGGGATGGTGATAAATCTGACCTCTACGCGCACCCAGGGGAAAGATGGTGCACACCCCTGTTACCTGTTACCTACCTTGCTTGTCAATCGATGGTAACAATGGTACACTTTTTCGGAAGGAAGATAAAAGAAGACATATGATGTTTTATTCGAGTCAAGGATAGAGGCGTGAATATAAACAGAAGTATACGCAGGCTGACAAATCTTTTTATCATACTCTTTATTGCACTCACTGGTGGTCTAGTTTACTGGCAAGTTGTGGCAGCGCAGCAGGTTACGTCGAATACCTATGTCACTTTTTCTCGCCAATGTATGGGCGATAACGCGCCGGTACGCGGTCGCATTTTTGACCGCAATGGTGTGCTGCTGGCGTACTCGAAGCCGAGCAACAATCCGACTCTTTGTGGCTACCAGCGTGTCTACACCAAAGCTGCCCAGTCGTTGGAGGGTTTGATGGGCTATTACATCAGCCCGCTTTTCGGCTCCACAGGTATAGAGAAACAGTTCGATGCCTACCTCACTGGCCGCGTTGGCTCGACCGGACTGAACAATACGATTAATCAAATACTCCACGTGCCGCCCGTCGGGGATGATATCTACCTGACCATAGATACGCGCATACAGCAGATCGTCAATCAATACTTTAACGAAGAAACCCCGATTGATAATATATCTACGTTTCAAACTGATCGCGGCTCGGTCATTGTCTCAGACCCGCATACGGGCGAAATTCTCGCTATGCTGAGTAGGCCGGGATATGATGCCAACTGCATTGTTTCCTGCACGCTGACCCAGCTCAGGGATGATTTCGTGGCTAAAGGCTACGACACTGCCATCGGCTGCAATGCTCCTTGTACACTGGATCAATTCAAAACAACCTTAAGTAATCACGGAGACAGCCCCAATTGCGAAGCCAATTACACTTGCAATCTGATTTACTTTCACCAGCTCGAAACCGATCATGAGCAGCCTCTGCTTGAACGCCCTATTGATTCCTGTTACGTGCCAGGATCCATTTACAAAACAATGACCCTCATGGCCGGGCTTAACTCGGGAAGCTCTCATCTCGACGATAAGTTCTACAACTTTAATGGCTTCAATCCTCCCCAGTACCCGCAGGCTATTGGCCCGGTCTGGCTGGGCGAGGGGAATGACAAGGAAAAGTTTGGGCCGGCAGGCAATAATTTAGAAGGCTATACGTTCCATTATCCTGTAAACCTGGAATATGGCTACACGCATTCCGACAACATCATCTTTGCGCAGGTAGGGGTCAAAGCCAGCGTCGATACCTGGCTCAAGTATAACCAGGCTCTTTACGTTGGACAGCAAATACCGTTTGATCTGCCTGTACGTGTAAGTACAGTTACTCCTCAGCAGCGCCTGTGCTCTCTTAACGCGCCAGCCGCGACCCCGCTAAGTGCCAAGCAACTAGGGGAAAATGCCTTTGGACAGGGGGTGGACTTTGTGACACCCCTGCAGATGTCGCTCATTAATAACGTAGTCGCCAACAATGGGCAATTGATGCGGCCCACGCTGATCGAGAAAATCGTGGATCCGAACCAGACGGTCCTGCAGTCTTTCAATCCGCAGGTGCTCGGTACGCCCATTTCTGATACAACAGCAACGCAGGTACGAGACTCGATGTATGGCGTTGTGCGCTGTGGCTCCGGTTCGGCTATAAAGACCCGGTTGAGCTTTTCGCCATGGTCGGTGATTGGCAAAACAGGAACCGGCCAGGTAAACAGTACCGGAACGCCGCCCGAGTCCTGGTTTATAACACAAGCCCCATACGTGTATCAATCGGGTCAGCAGCCACGCATAACCATTGTGGCCATGAAGGAGAATGGCGGTGAAGGGGCCTTTGCCAACGGGCCTATGCTCACAGATATCTATAACGCCATCTTTTCGAAGGTTATTACCAATGTTCCACAGCCGCCTGCGGTCAACTCGAATTTCTGCTTCGACACAGGATTGCTCCAGTGACACGCCTGGCCTGCTTTAGAAATGTGCGCAAAGTATCGCCTTAGCGGCCTACACATTCGATCGTTTCGGTGACATAATGATGAGGACAAAATAATGAGTACGCTGGCAAGTAACATGGGGTGTCCTCGTGCATTATGAAGCAGCTTAAAAAATTTGGCAGCATCTATAGCGAAGATGAAGAACGAGTACTTAGACCCTGGCAGCAGGTACGCCAGTTTTTTCTCACCCCTCTTGC
>Ga0070697_100003909_pt1 | contig 11445 bp, 8 predicted proteins | sample KBSK1501metaG_FD_65475 | JGI IMG/M metagenome (GOLD analysis project Ga0070697, IMG submission 65475) | Corn, switchgrass and miscanthus rhizosphere microbial communities from Kellogg Biological Station, Michigan, USA - KBS K1-50-1 metaG | ecosystem: Host-associated > Plants > Roots >... | reverse complement strand
CCGCTATCGCGTCCGACGCGGTGGGCGAAGCGGCAGTCGAACACTACAAGTACGACACTGCGGACGATGCGCGCCTCAAGTACGCGTTGAACTTTGGGCTCGCGCCTGACGTCCGCGAGGCCGTGATCAGCTCGTGCTTCCGCGCAGTGTTCGGCGACGAGGAGCAGGCGATCAGCAGGCGGCTTTATATGGATACGGCGCTCGTGTGCGAATTGGGACAGTCGGGGGCCGTGGGGACGCACGGGCATGAGCATGTTCCGCTGGGGCACCTTTCGCGGGCCGCTGTCGGGCGGAGCGTCCGTGTCTCCCTCGACCTGCTCACGGAATGGCTCGGATACCGTCCCTACGCGCTTAGCTACCCATACGGTTCATACGAGGCGTGCTCAGCACAGGCAGGAGAAGCCGCCGCGGAAGCAGGCATCGAGTTTGCGATCACCATGGAACGCGCGGCGAACCACGATCTGTCAGGCGCGCTCCATTTGGCACGTTTCAGTTGCAATGACGTGCCAGGCGGCAAAGATGCAAAGATCTCGCCGAAGGAGTTTTTCCAGCGCGTCGCACCCGCGCGGTGGCATCGGTCGACAAGCGGCGCCAGCGTTGCAGCACCTGCGTGCGACGGTCATGCTTGGGGCGGCCCATGATGCGGGTTCTCGGACTGATCCCGGCCCGCGGCGGCTCACGCGACATCCCCCGGAAGAACCTCCGGGTTCTGGGGGGCAAGCCGCTGCTGCAGCACACGGTGGAAGCCGCTCTTGCGGCGCGTGGCCTCAGCCGCGTGGTTCTCAGCACTGAGGACGAAGAGATCGTGGCGTTGGGGCGCCAGTACGGAGTGGACGTGCCATTTCTGCGACCGGCGGAACTAGCCCGGGATGACACTCCGACCCTGCCTGTAGTGCTGCACGCCTTGACCTGGCTAGAGCGAGTAGGGGATCGCTTCGACGCAATCTGCCTATTGCAGCCGACGCATCCGCTCCGTCGTCCCGAGCACGTCGACGCGTGCATCGCGCTGCTGGAACAAACGGACGCCGATGCGGTGATGACGGTGCTGCGGGTGCCGCCGGCATACAACCCGCACTGGGTGTATTTCGTCGATGCCAGCGGACATCTGGCACTCTCCACGGGCGCTCGGCAGCCGATTCCTCGGCGGCAGGAGCTCCCAGCGGCCTTTCACCGAGAGGGCTCGGTATATGTGGTGCGGCGCGACGTCGTCATGACGCAACAAAGTATGTATGGTGACCGACTAGTCGGCTACGAGCTGGATCCAGCGCAAAGTGTGAATATCGATGGCTGGGATGACTTGGAGCGAGCGAAGGACTTGCTCGCGAAACGAATCGCTAATGTGTTCTGACAGCCGAGGGTCGTTGTGACAAAAGGCAGTGCGACACACAACACGCGTACGGCCCTGAGGGCCGCGCTGCGCTCACTACATCGCCATCCCGGCCTCGCGGCAACGTTTCTGCTCGCAACGCTCGCGCAGGGTGCACTCCAAGGCGGGATGGTGTGGGCGCTGCGGGAAGTGCTGATCACACTGAGCAAGCCGGGTGGTGCAGCCAGCGGCGTCCTGTTAGTGGGAGCCTTGGCGGTGTTCACAGTGTGGCTGTTGCGCTCGGCGGGCGTGTTCGCGGCCCAAATGTTTTCCGCTCGCTTGGCTCACCGCGTCGAGCTCGAGTGGATGTGGCAGGTGCTCCAGAAGCTACTCACTCTTTCTGTACGCTTCTTTGACCAGAGCAGCCGCGGCGACCTCGTGATGACTGCCTATAACGATGCGAGAAGCATACGGGCGGTCACCCTGCAATTCGGTCAACTCGTGCTCTTCGTGTCCCAGCTCGGCGGTTTGATGGTCGCCGCGTACGTGATGAGTCCCAAGCTCGCGATCATCGGGCTGCTATCGGTCCCTCTTGGGGCCGTTCCGATTTACTGGCTCGGAAGGCGGCTCACTGACGCTGCACGGCGAGAGCGGAAGCATGCGGTATCGCTCCAAGATCACTACTTGCAACTGACCTCGGGAATTCGAGTCATCAAGGTCAACCGTGGGGAGACTGTGGTGCTGGAACGCGCCCGGCAGGTCTCCGAGCGGTTGTGGCAGAGCGTCCTCCGACAGACACAGACGCAGGGTTTGGCGCGTCTGCTGCTCGAGGGTGTCTCGGGACTTGGTCTGATCCTCGTGTTGGTCATTGGGGGGGGAGACGTCGCGGCCGGGCGGATGCCGTGGCAGTCGCTACTCGGAGTGCTCCTTGCCGTAATTGCGGTGTACTCCCCCGTCGTCGGCTTGTTGCAGTTGTATGGGGCGGTACGGGGGATGATTCCCAACCTCGACCGTCTTGAGCTGATTCTTCAGGCGGCGCCAGAAATCCAGGACCGATCCTACGCGCGTCGGCTGTTGGATGCGCCGGCCACGATCGAGCTACGGAACGTGTCGTTCGCCTATAAGGACCAGCCAGCACTACGCGAACTCTCGGCCGTTATTCATCGGGGTGAAACCATCGGGATCGTGGGACCAACTGGCGCTGGTAAGTCTACGCTGCTATCGCTGCTGCTGCGGTTCTATGACCCCACGGAGGGAGCGATCCTGTTCGACGGGATCGACATACGGGACCTCCGACACAGGGATATCATGGCATCGAGTTCCCTTGTGCTCCAGGAGCCGTTTCTCTTCATCGACACGATAGCGAATAACATCCGGATCGGCCGACCTGACGCGAGCATGGAAGAGGTGATGGCCGCCGCGAGGGCCGCCAACGTGCACGACGAGATCGTCCGGATGGAGTTCGGTTATGAGACGGTCGTCGGGACCGGCCCGGAGGCCCGAGGCCTATCAGGAGGCCAGAAGCAGAGGATCTGCGTAGCGGCCGCACTGCTGAAAAGCGCGCCGATACTATTCCTCGACGAGGCGACCAACAGCCTTGATTCCGTATCGGAGGCCAAAGTTCAGGACGCCATCGAGCGCTTGATGCAGCACCGGACGACATTCGTCATCGCGCATCGATTCTCTACACTACGGAACGCCCATCGTATCATCGTCCTCGATCGAGGTCGCATGACCGGGTTTGACTCGCACGACCGTTTGCTCGCGACCTGCGAGACCTACCGGAAGCTGTGGGTGACCCAAACGGAATTCGTTAACGATTCACCGCGGGTCGGGGCCTCGTTATCCGGCGTCGTCGATGTCTAGCGCGGGTGCCGAGCCCGACCGCCTTGTCCTGCTCGCATCGTCGAGCATCGGCCCCCACGATTGTCTCGAGCCGGATGACACCCTTGCCGGCTCTGAAGTCAGTCGGGTGCCGAGCGATAGTGGTGGACGTGAGCCGCTCCTGAACCTCGCCGTGCTCTTACCGGACGGCGTTGGCGTTCGGAACTTCGTTCTCGGGCGATTCCTGCATGAGGCGACTCGTCGTGCCCGCATCGACATCTTGCACGTCGTTCCCGACGAACTGTTGCGCACCTACGAGTCCGTCACCGCGCTGAACGGCGCAATTCGCTGGCACCCACTCGAGCGCGACACTGGCGGGCGGGTGCTTGAGTTTGCGCGGAAGGCTCTGGGCTACGCTCACATGTACTGGGCGGACACCGGACTGATGCGGTTGCGACTGCGGGGACCGATCGAGGGACGAACGTGGCGGCGCCGGGCCTTGAACCGCGCAGCACGTTGGCTTGGCCGAGCGACGGCGTGTCGCGGTGGGATCGCGCTGCTTGATCGGTGTCACCGCGAGCTTGCGGGTCGGGCGCAGGCGGTCGCGCACTACAAGAAGTTATTCCGGAGCATCCGACCCACCGTCCTGTTCTCCTCGCATCAGCGGCCCGCCGAGGTTGTGGCTCCCGTGCTCGCCGCCCGATCGCTCGGTATCCCGACGGCCACGTTCATCTTCAGCTGGGACAACCTCACCAGCAAGGGAAGAGTGGCGGCGCCGTTCGACCACTTTTTGGTCTGGAGCGACCTGATGAAGCGGGAGCTCCTTCGCTTCTATCCAGACGTCGCGGCAAAGCGGGTTCACATCGTCGGGACGCCGCAATTCGAGCCGTATGCGGACAGGAGCATGCTGTGGAGCCGCCACGACTTCTTTCGGCTCGTCGGGGGGGATCCGACGCGGCCGCTGATCTGCTACACTGGCGGTGATGTTGGGACCGTGCCTGAGGACCCTTCCTTTGTGCGTCTTCTCCTGGATCAGATTCGGTCCGGTATAATCCGCGGCAACCCTCAAGTGTTGGTACGGCCGTCGCCGGTCGATCCGGGAACGCGCTATGACGGCGTACGCCACGACTATCCGGAGCTGTTATTCGCGCTACCGGCATGGGTCCGCCCAGTCGGCGGCTCGTGGGCGGACGTCATCCCCATGTCGACGGACGTCCCGTTCCTGGCGAACCTGACACATCATTCCGACTTGAATGTCAACTGGGCGTCCACCGTCACGTTGGACTTCTCGGTGCATGACAAGCCGGTGGTAAACGTTGCCTTCGATGTCGAGGGACGGTCGCGTCAAGGCATCCCCGCGCCGGAGCGCGTCGCCGCCGCCGATCATTACCGCCCGGTGATCGAGTTCGGTGCCGCGCGGATCGCGAGGTCGCCTTCGGATCTCGCCACGCACGTGAACGCGTATCTCGCCCACCCGGAACTTGACCGCGACGGTCGGCGTCGACTGGTGGAGTTGGAGGTAGGGTGGGCCCTCGGAGACTCGAGTCGCCGTATCGTGGACGTACTCGGGCAGATCGCGGTGGGCGAGCGGTGACAGTTCCGCGAGTGAACGACGGCACTCGAGCGGCTGTGCGAGGCCCCGTCGGGGGTCTCGGCATCTGCTTCGTTTGCTCAGAGTACCCGCCGGGCCCCAGTGGTGGAATTGGTGTCGCCACGCGCTTCCTGGCGCAGGCGCTGGCGCGGAAGGGACACCGCGTGCGAGTGATCGGTACCTACGATCATTGCAGCCCAGCCCCGAGCCAGGAAGACGATGCGGCTGTGCGGGTTTGGCGCCTTCCAATACCGAAGCATCGCTTCGGTTGGGTGCTGGCGCGTTGTCAGCTCTTTCGGATCGTGTCGCAATGGGCGCGCGCCGGCGAGATCGATCTCGTCGAAGTACCTGACTGGGAGGGCCCAGCGGCGGGTTGGCCACGACTTCCTGTGCCGGTCGTCGCTCGGTTGCATGGGTCCGCTGCGTACTTCGCTGCGGAACTCGGTCAACCAATCCCGCGGACGGGATACTGGTTGGAGCGCGCCTCGCTGCGCCGCGCCGACGCGCGGTGTTCGGTGAGCGACTACACTGCGGCGAAGACCGAGGCATTGTTCCGGCTGCGGCACACGGAGCATGTCACTCTGTACAATTCGGTCGACCCAGGTCCGCCGGAAACCCCGAATTCACGCTCTCGTGCGAGGGTCGTGTTCACAGGCACGCTCACTCCCAGGAAGGGAGTGATATCGCTCATCCGGGCCTGGCCCCGCGTGGCCGCGGTCGATCCGGAAGCCGAGCTACACATCTACGGAAAGGACACGCGGCGGGATGACGGCAGCTCAGTAGAGGCTGCGCTCCGCGCGTTGGTGGCGCGGAGGGTGCGGAAAACGGTTTGGTTTCACGGCCACGTTCCTCACAGCCAGGTCATCGCAGCGCTCCGCACGGCGGCGGTGGGGGTGTTCCCGTCGTACGCCGAAGCGTTTGCGCTGGCGCCCCTTGAGGCCATGGCGCTAGGCTGCGCGACTGTCTACGCTCGCCGCGGATCGGGACCGGAGCTGATTCGGGATGGCGTGGACGGCCTGCTGGTGGATCCCGACTCACCTGCCGAGATCGCCGCGGCCATCAGCCAGCTACTCTGCGACCCCGCAAGGGCCGCGCGGCTCGCGGCGGCAGGACAGGAGCGTGTGCGCAAGAACTTCTCCGCGAAGTCGTTAGTGCCCCGGAACGAGGCGTTTTACCGGAACTGTCTGTGGCGCTTTCATGAACGGGCGCGGCGCTGACGTGACCGCGCCGGAGGTCGTGCCGAGCTGGAGCGTGACTGTATGCCTTCGCGGGTGCAGACACACATCCGGATGGGAGGAGATACCCGTTGCCGTCGGTGTCGCCCCGCTCGTGAGCGCGGGGGTCGCCGTTGTGATCTGCACCTACGAGCGACCTGAGAGCCTCGGTCGGTTCCTCGAGTCGCTGGCGAGGCAGGACCGACTGCCAGACCAACTCATTATCGTGGACGCCGGTCGGAGCGACCAAGCCGAGCGAGTGCTGCGCGACAAGGCCGCGGCGGGCAGGTGTGCGACGGACGTGCGGTACGTCCGCGTGGACGGGCCGCTGCGCGGCCTGACGCGGCAGCGGAACCAAGGCATGCGTCTGGTCCAGACAGATTTGGTGGCCTTCTTCGACGACGATGCCGTTCTGCAACCCGGTTGCCTAGGCGAGATGGAGCGGGCACTACGAGTGAGGGGAGATCGGGTCGTGGGGGCTGGGGCCTACATAGAGAACGAGGCCGGGCCGCCGACGCTCCGCTGGCGGTTGCGGGCGCTGGCGAAAATCGTTTCGAACCTCCAACCGGGCCGCTATTTCCGCTCAGGGGTGTCCACGCCGTGGGGATTCCTGTCACCGACTTCGGCTTGGATCGAAGGGGACTGGCTCTCGGGGTGCTCGATGTGGCGTACCGCGGCGGCGCGGGAGGTCGGGTTCAACGAATCGTTCGTGCGCTACTGTAGCGGCGAAGATCTTGAGTTCAGCCTTCGCATGAGGGAGAAGGGACGACTGGTGATGGCAGGTGCGGCGCGGGTCTTGCACCTGCGAGAGCCAAGCGGTCGTTTGGACCCTTACGAGTTGGGTTTCATGGATGTTCGCAACCACTACTATATCCACTGCTATTGCCTCCCCGCTCGATCATGGAGGGACGGGGCGTTGTTTCAATACGCGGCGCTCCTTGACCTTCTCGGCGAGGCGGTCGGGCTCGTGTGGCGGGCGAACCGGGGTACTCGGTGGGCATACGTGCGCGGACAGCTAGCGGGCTTGGTGAGCGTGCTCGTGCGGCCTCCTGCCGTCGATCGGAAGCACCCTGCCGGGGAACGGACCTTGGTCCAGTGAGCACGCAGCACTCGTGCCCGGTTCGGTCGACAACGTGATCGTCGACAATGTTCTCGAGGGCTCGGCGGTCGGGAGCGGCGGCCCGAAGAAGGGGGCGCCGGGGACAGTCCTTTTCTTCTGGGACTATGACACCCAATGGGGCGCTGATCGGTCCCGCATCCCTGGGCGCTCGCGGACGTGGGGTCACTTAGAGTTCGAGAATACGGAGCGGCTGCTGGCTTTGCACGCCGAATATGAGGTGCCGGCCTGTTTTGCAGTTGTCGGCGCGGCCGCGTTGCCGGGGAGGCGCCCGTACCACGATCCACAGCAGATCCGCCGCATCCATGAGGCGGGGCACGAGATTGCGAGCCACTCGTTTTCGCATGACTGGCTACCCGGGGTCGGATCGAAGCAGCTGCGTGCGACCTTGGTGTTGAGTAAGGACGCTCTCGAGCAATGCATCGGCGCGCCGGTCCGGACGTTCGTACCACCGTACAATCAGCCGTTTGACTGCGCGGCTCGATGGTCGTTCAGTCTGTCGGAGCGAAGGACGGTGAGATCCGAGCGTGTCGACCTCGCGAGGCTTTGCGACGCGCTGTCCGCAACCGGGTATCGGGTGTGCAGGGTCAGCTATCGCCCGATGTACCTGAGGGTGGCAGAGCTTCTCGTGGGGCGCCTCGATCGGCCGGTGCGCCTGGAGTCGCTGGGCGGTGTGACCTGCATTCGCTTGAACACGCCGGGTGGGTTCGACGGGCTCAGCCAGGCCGTCGTGACTCGCTGCGTGCGCCGAGGAGGAATTGCAGTCGTCCATGGACACCCGCACTCCCTGCACAGCGGGAATTCTCAAGATGAGCGCTGGCTGACACCGTTCCTGCGGCAGGTGCATGACCTACGGGCGCAGGGATCGCTACGCATCGGATTGCCTGGCCAGCTCGGCGAAGGAGAGTGACGGCGTGCGCGTCTGTGTCGTGTCGTTCAAGGAGTGTTGGCAGGATAGCTCCGGCGACTGGTGGTCCTATGGTGGGTTTCCCTTCCAAATGGCAGCCATCGCATCGCTGTTCGACGAAATGACGCTCCTCATCTGTCGGGCGCGGCCCCGGACAGGTGGCATCCGTCTTCCGCCGCGCGTGACCATTGTGCCGATGCGGCTTCCGCTGAGCGCGGACCTGGCACGGAAGGTCGATGTCCTCGCGCATCTGTACTACTATGTTCGCACCATCGTCTCCGGCTGCCGGGACGCGGACGTCGTGCACGTTCCCCCCCCTGGTGATCTACCGCTCATCGGCATGGTGGTGGCCTTGGCCTTGCGCAAGCGCCTCCTGGTCCGCTACGGAGGCTCTTGGGCCGTGACGTCCCGGACGACGCTCACCAATCGAGCCACGCGCTGGCTGATGCGAACGTTTGCCGGCGGACGAAATGTGATGCTGGCGACCGGGGCTGGGCAGGAGCCGCCCGCTCCAGACGTCAGTTGGATATTCGCGACGGGCTTATCCGGGGCGGAGCTTCAGGCGATCGACGCGGAGGTCGATCGGGGCTTGGGAAAGCCACCGCGCCTGATCTACGCCGGCCGGCTCTCGCGGGAGAAGGGCGTAGCTAATCTCGTCAAAGCTTTGGCGGCTCTCGCTACGGAGGGATTTGCGCCATTGCCAGAGGTCGCGCTCGCCGGAGATGGTCCGGAACGCGATGAACTCGAGCGCCTGGTGCGTGAAGTCGGCTGGGAGGGCCGGATCACCTTTTGGGGTCAGCTCGATCGAGGAGCGCTCTCGCGCGAAATGCGTCGCGCGGATGTGTGTGTGCAACCGTCGCTCAGCGAGGGGTTCAGCAAGGCATGGCTCGATGCGTTCGCGCATGGCGTGCCGGTTCTGTCGAGTAACGTGGGCGCCGCCCGTCCGGCAATTGGGGAGCGGGGAGAGCGGGGATGGCTCGTGCCAGCGGGAGACGTCGTCGCACTCGCTGCCACCCTCCGGCACGTGCTGACGGCCTCCAATGACTGGCCGGCCCTGCGAAGGCGCTGTCGGGCATACGTTGAAGGCCGGACACTTGAGACCTGGGCGCACCTCATCGGCGAGCGGTGTGCGCAACAGTGGGGACTGAGGTTCGTGAACGGACGACTCCTTGCATGACGGCCGCACCCACGCGCCTACGACGCCCAGATGTACCTGGAAACTCGGCGGAGCGGTCGGCGCGTTCAACGCGCCTCTTGGGCTGGTCGTTCCTGGTCCTTATCTGCGGGGCCTGGTCGGCCAGCATGATCCTCGGCTATCGGACCGCGCTAGCCATCGTTACGACGTTCGGGTTTCTCGGTGCTGCGCTGGGCATCGCGCAACCGACTCTCGGTCTGCTTGCCATAGGCGTGCTCTGCACAGTGGACGCGCCCGCTCGGATCCTTCTGTTGACGGGGGGGATCTGGCGCTGGAATACGATCAACTACTGGTTGTTGTTCGTCCTTATCTGCTTTGCTCCGCTCGTCCTCCGCTGGAGGGACGTCCACACGCGTCTCGCGCAATTGGTGTTAGCCGTCTTGGCGGTGGGGCTGACCATCAGCCCCAATCCGGCGGAGGGCGTCCAGCACATCCTTGGCATGTTGAGCGTCTTGGGACTGATGGTCTACTTTGTCCGCGCCCGTCTGGACGGATTGCTGCTGTACTGGCTCGCGCTGGTGTGCGGCACGACGTCGGCCCTCGGGAGTATCGCGTTCCTCCTCCAGCAGCACGCCGTGCCCTACGTGAATCCGAACGCGTTCGCTTTCCTGCCTCTCACCGGCGTGTTCGCTATTTGTCTCGGTTTCCCCGGGGCCGCCACGGTTCGTAACGGCCAGCTGCTGCTAAGTGTCCTCGCGGGCATCAACCTCGCCTGCATTTTCCTCACTGGCAGCCGCGGCGCTATGCTCAGCGGTATCGCGTGCGCGCTCTTTCTCGCAATGACGTTGCGAGGGATGGGTACCCGCGTGATCGCGCTCTTCGTCGCCGCCTGCGTAGCGCTGGGGATCGCGACTGTGTTCACCGATCTCCAAGAGCACGCCGTGCATCGGCTCGACAAGCTCTTCACCTCCGAGTATTCCCTCGCGGCTCGCACGAGTGGTCGCTCAGAGCTCGTTCGAGCGGGCTTACTGGTGTTCCAGCGCCAGCCGCTCGGTGTCGGCACGGGCGGCTTCGCGGCACAATATCCCGACGTCAGCGAGATTCCAGGATTCACGGGATTCGGTCGGGGGAGACAGATTCCTGCACATTCGGCCTGGATCAAGGTGCTGGCCGAAAATGGTCTACCCGGTGTCGTGTTGCTTGCCGCCTACGTGCTGTCTTTTGGGATCGTGGGACTGCGGCGAGGTGATCGCACGCTGCGGGCCCTGGGGCTACTCGGGACCTGCGGACTCGGTGTGGCGTTCCTCTCTACCGAGTTTCAAGATAAGGGGCTGTGGCTGTTGGCTAGTGGCATCACCGTTGTGTTGACATGCAGGACAGTTCCGGCAGGGCGGCCGTCAGTCTCATGAGAAGTGCGGCCTGGCGCGACGGTCTGCTTGACGTGGTAACGTGGACCAGGGTGCTGGACCTGTACCAGCGGACGTCGGGGCAGGCATGCACCGTGCTGCTGTATCATTCGGTGGCAACGGGCGACCAGAATCCGTATCTCGACACGGCGTTTTACGCGGCGCACATGGCGATGCTCGCGGCGGAATTCCACGTCCTCAGTGCAGACGAATACTTGTGGCACCTTGAGAGCAGCCGCCGCTTCCCTACGCGCTCGGTGCTCGTCACGCTCGATGATGGCTATCGAAACAATGTACTTGTCGTGCAGCCCATCATGGAGCGGTTGCACCTACCGTGGGTCCTGTTCACGACGACCGAGTTGCTCGACGAGCCTGACCGACCGCTGTGGCCTTCGGCCCTCCGAGCCGCGTGCCTGTTTACGCCCGAGACGCGGGCGAATGTGATGGGCGTGGACTGGGAGCTCGGCGACTCAATCTCCCGGCTCGGCGTTTATCGCCGCCTGGTAACGCGACTCACAGCCAATCCTTCGCTGGAAGCTGTGGAGAGCGTTCGTCGGTGGGCGGCCGAGCGTTGGACATCTGTACCGCCGCAATACGCAGAGCGCTTCTGTACCATGCTCTCCCCGGACGAGTTGCGGAGTCTGGCGGCGAGCCCTTTTGTCGAGATCGGGTGTCACACGCGAACACACCCATTCCTCGTAAGCGTGGCCGAGGATGACCTCGATCGTGAGATCGACGAATCCGCCACTGCCCTCGGCACGCTCGCGGGCCGCCGAGTGCGAATGTTCGCATACCCAGGTGGGGTGTACGGCGAGAGGGAAATCGCACGAGTCAGGGCGGCGGGCTTTAGCTGCGCCTTTGCGCTCACACCGCTGGTGCGGCAGGTGGCTCGGTTCGAAATCCCGCGTGTCGGTGTCTACGACCCGAGCACGACCCTTACGCGCG
>Ga0070697_100003908_pt1 | contig 11445 bp, 8 predicted proteins | sample KBSK1501metaG_FD_65475 | JGI IMG/M metagenome (GOLD analysis project Ga0070697, IMG submission 65475) | Corn, switchgrass and miscanthus rhizosphere microbial communities from Kellogg Biological Station, Michigan, USA - KBS K1-50-1 metaG | ecosystem: Host-associated > Plants > Roots >... | reverse complement strand
TCACTCCGAGAGCGGGATTTTCTCGCGTTCCCATCGACGTCCGGGCCGCCGGACTCGTCGCGGATCAGTCGACGAGTTCACCCGAGCCGGGTTCGCGGCGATGAAGTCCAACATGCCTGCGAACCGCCCGCATGACCGGCGCGCTCCGGGCTCCCCCATCGAACGGGGACGGGCTCGAGCAGAAGGCGAAAGAATCTGTCGAACCGGGTCTCACCGCCACGACGCGCTCTGACAGTATCAAGCCGCGATCCATCTACACGGCATCGGTCGCATGTTGGTGTCCCCTCGATATCGCGGCGGCGCCTACGTCAAGTGCTTCCTCCATTCATAGTCGAGGCGAGCGAACACGGAGCAGCAGGGGAGCCGCGGATGGTGGCGTGCCTCGCGCGCGCGCGGTTGACGTGAGTCGAGACATGGCCTGTGCTGTGTGCTCTTCCGAGAGGAGCCGTGGGAAAGGCCGTCCGGAACCGGCGCGCGGCTCCCAGGCCGGCTAATGCGTCCACAGTGGCCATCCCAGAACCGTACCAGAGTTTGGGACCGATCCGGCTCGATCCGGTCTGCCATTTCACTTGATTTTGCTGGGGAAAAGCGAGCGGCGAGCGACTCTTAATCCATAGGTTGAAGGTTCGATTCCTTCCGCTCTCACTCCACGAACCCCCGGTTCTCGCGAGAGGATCGGGGGTTTTCGTTTCTGCGGTCGAACGGCTGCCGGCTCGGTTCTGTGCGGGGTCCGCGATCCGCGACAGAACCGCGCTGATATGGAACGACACTTATTCGTCCTTCGCGTCAGGACCGCGTGCGGGCTGGTCAAGTCGATCGAGGCGCGCTACCCGGCCGGCGCCGGCGATCTTGGATCTCGATGTGCGGCTTCATCTGGGCGTGAGCAGTAACCCGTGGGCGCGCACGTCGCCGACCTGGCCGTCGGTGCAGAGGATGCGGCCGGCGTCGTCGATACCGAGCGCGGTCCGGAGCACCAGCGGCGATTGCGCGACGGTGTTCAGGTCCATGATCGCGTTCTTCGCGTAGACGAAGGCGTGGATCTCGAAGATCTTCGCGGTCGGCGACGGGACGTCGTAGATGTTGCCGATCATCGTGCCCGATGAGTTGCGGCCGGTGACCGCGCTCCAAGGCAATCCCGGCGACGAGCCGAGATCGGTGAGCGTCGATCCGTCCCAGGTGAAGGCGTGGACCTTTTCGTCGCTCGGCACCAGCGTCGAGAAGCCGGCGACGAAACCCTTGTCGTCGATGGTCTGGCCGCGGCTGTAGTTGCCGCCGAGCGTGGGCAGACCCGTCATCCCGCCGGTTGACGCGTTCCAGATGAACGAGTGCGCCACGAAGACGTTGGCGGGCAGTTGCGACTGGCCGGTGATCAGGCCGGAGGGCGAGATCGCGAAGGGGAACGTCTCGCCGCCGCCCAGGCCGCCGAGATCCTGGATCGTGCGGCCGCGGACGACGAAGCCGTGGTGCGTGCCGTCGCCGACGGTGGAATCGCCCGCCGCGAGGCCGCTGTCGTTGATCAACGTCGCCGCGCTGTCGCTGCCGCCGAGCGTGCCGGGCTGCGTGATCGCGCCGCCGGAGAGCACGAACGCGCGGCGGACGCCACCGGAGGAGAAATATCCGACTACGTCGCCGCGCGAGTTGAATCCCTGCGCCACCGGAACGCGCGAGTCGCCGGGCATCAGGTAGTGGATCGATCCATCCCAGATCCACGGGCCGTTGGCGGCCGAATTTCCCAGTACGCGGCCGGACGCCAGAGCGACCGGCGAGCCGTCCTCCGGCGCGGGGATCTGCACGACGTCGTAATGCGGCGCGACGTCTGGCATCGGCGGAAGATCGGTCGGCTGCCCGGTGCCGTCGGCGGTCACGCCCGCAACCAGCTTCGCGAAATGATCCGCGCGCCGCGAGAGCTCCGGACCGCGCAGGAACTCGCTCAGGCGATCGTGGCCGTCGCTCCCCGGCTTGATCGGCCGCAGCGGGTTCAAGTGGAAGAACCCTTGCGCCGAAAACGTCTCGGTCGAGTGGCACCCGTTGCACGTCTGCATCGCGAACGCGTGCCGCAGCGGCTCGTCGATCCGCGTGTCGTCGGGGAACCGCCACGCCCCGGTCTCCAGGGCGGTTCCGGCGAGCATTTCCTTCGGCAGATCGACGCGGCCCGCGCGGACCTCCGCGGCGTGGTCGACGATGAACTGCGCGAGCGCCTGCGACCCGTCGAGCGATTGATCCGGGTTCTTCGCGGTCCACGCTGGCCGCAGGCCGTCGTCGGCGAGCTTCCATTCGCGCAGCTCCCACGGTGCGCCGAACGATGCTTCGTTGGTGCGCAGCTGCCCGAGCGCGCCCGCTTTCATGAACGTATCGGTTAGCGCCTGCAGCGCGCTGTTGTACTCGCTGCCGAACGGATGGTCGGCGAGCGCGTGCCAGCGCGCGGCCCAGGTCTGGCGATCATTCGGCGCGCCGAGCGAGGGCAGGGCGTACTCGAACGCGACCGTCATCAGGCCGGGCTCGCCGGTGGCCGGATCGACGAGGCCGTAGACGAGGCGTCCTTCGCCATTCGGGCTACTGACGAGGTCGAGCCGGCTGGCAATCGCGATCAGCCGGAACGGCGCCCGCGATAGATCGAGCGAACCGTCGGCAGCGCGGGGCCACGACGCGAGCAGGCCGTCGACTCCGGGGCGGTCGTCGACCTGACGGCCGCCGACCGCGCTCACGTGAAACGACCGCAGCCAGTTTTCCACCAGTTGCGCCGGAGTCATTCCCGAAGGAGCCAGCTGCTCGGCCGTGCGCCGGAAGCTCCAGGCGCCGTCGGCGGCGTTCGACGCGCGGGCATCGAGGATCACCGAGGAATCGACGATCACCAGCTCGCGGTACGGATCGATCGCGGGCAGGTGGACGCCGCCATCCGCTCCGGCGTCGGGCGCCGTCCCGCCATCCTGCGAAGGCGCCGCGCTCCCGGAACGAGCGTCCGGCGCCTGTTGGCCGCACGCGCACAACACCGCGACGAGCAGCACCATCCCGAGCCGGCGCATCCACGTCCCCGTGGGGAGGTGCGCATCGCCGGCCAGGAAGGCAACGGGCGGGCGCCCGCCCGTCCCCCCGGTCGGGATGGCGAGCCTTGCATCAACCGCCAGAGAATAGAGGACTTCAACCGCGCATTTGCCGCGTTGGTCCTACAAATCGCCAACCGCGACACACGCCCAGCGTGGAACGAGAGCAGCTTCTTCCGGCGGTTCGCCAAGTCGCGACCCGCTTCAGGACCCTGATCGGGCCCAGTTCCTGGGTGCCGGGTCCTGCGGCTGTCAATCGAAAGCCTGAAGGGCACTTTGTCCCCAATCACCGCAGCACCGCGGGCCACCACCGCCACGCGCGGGCACCCTGCGGCTGCGCGTCGATGATCGTCCCGGCGCGCGTCAGCACGAATGGCCGGGCCGAACTGTCCGCGTTGCGGAGGGTCAGAACGCCGCAGGAGGTTCCCTCGGGCGTGACGATCTCGGCGCTCGCGGTTGGGCACGGCCAGGATGCGTTCGGACACGCCGCGTCCGCGAACGCGTACGATTCGCCCGAGAACACGGTCCAGTACGCGCGAGTTCCCCGGTCGAGCCGCAAGGATGGAACCGGATCGATCGCGGAATCGCCGGGTTTCAGGACGCCGGTCCAGTGATCCGCGTTATCTGCTGATGCTGACATGGCGAACCCGCCGCCCGCCATCGCCATCGGTTCCCACGAGGTCGTCCGGAGCGAAAACGGCGTTCCGATGGGCGCCAGATCCTGCCCGAACCACTGCGCCTGCAACGCCGCGCCCGCCTGCGGCTGCCAGGCCGCGAGCACGTTTCCTCGGATGTCGACGCTGGCCCAGTACGGCGCAGCGACCAGCACGCCAGGCAGCGACTGCTGTTGGGTCACCGGGTTTCCGAGGTCGTCGTAGCGCTGCCAGGTGTTCTGCGTCGTGGAACGCTGGACGATCAGGAACGCTCCCTCGAAATCGTAGGCAGCCCCGACGGGGCTGCCACCGCTCGAGCTCCAGAGCAACCCCCTCTTTCCGTCCGCGAATGACAGCCGTCCATCGCCGCCGTCGGGTGGGTCGACAACTCCGACGATGCCGTCCCGCGCGGCGCTGGCCCACGCGTCCTGGGGACCCGCGTCGCCCGAATCGAAGGACCGGACGACCGCGCCGGCCGCGTCGACGAGCCGCAGCGACCATCCGCCGGTGTCGCCGGGACAGACGAAGACCGCGCGTCCGTGGACGTCAGCGTCGAACGGCGCTCCGCACGAGGCGACTGCGTCCGCGGGTGCGACGGTGGGCGCACTGGAGAGGTGCGGCGTGAATGCGTCGCAGCCGGTGGCGCCCGTGGGCGCGTACGACAGCGTCGGACCGGGAAGGCCCGAATTGGGCGGTCCAGCATCCGGTGCTCCAGAATTGGGTGCTCCGGCATCGGGTTTCGGAATGCCGGATCCCCCGGCATCGCCGCCACCAGCATCCGAAGCCGCGGCGCCGCCGCACGCCGCAGCAATGACCGCGATCAGATAGACGCCAACGAGCAGTCCCGAGCGCATGCGGCGAGATGCCTACGGTCTCCTCCGCAGTCAACCTCCGCCGCGCCAGCACGCAGTCGTCGATGTCGACCAGCGCACGCGTGCGGCGGAGATGGTCATCTCGGCGCGATCGGAAGCGCCCGGCGAGCGGCCGGCACGCGCTCTTAATCCATAGGTTGAAGGTTCGATTCCTTCCGCTCTCACTGCCTGAACCCCCGGTTCCCACGAAGAGAATCGGGGGTTTTCGTTTGTGCGGTCGGGCGGCGGAGAGCCACTCGCAGCCGACCGGATCCAACAATGGTCGAGAAGGAGTAGCCGGTGTGAGGGCGGACGGCCCCTCGCCCAGCCGCCGCCGCAGCCGCTTCGCTTTCGCGAAGACTGTGCGCAACCTCCTCGCACCAAAGACAGGAGGCTGCAATGTCCAGCATCGGTACCCTGCAGGACCTGCTCCATCTCGACATGGACGCCATCAAGGCCTACGACCAGGCGATCAAGGCCTGTGAGCACGAGAACGTGGCCTCGCAGCTCCGGCTCTTCCGCAGCGACCACGAGCGCCACGTCCGCACCCTCTCCCAGGAGCTGACCAAGCTGGGCGAGAAGCCGGATGCCCGCACCGACATGAAGGGCTTCTTCATCGAGAAGTTCACCGCCATCACCAGCATCGGCACGCGCAGCGCGTTGATGTCGATGATGGGGAACGAGACCTTGACGAACGCGCGGTACAAGGCGGCGCTCGACCTCCAGGACATCCCGGAGTCGGCGAAGAGCGTGATCCGATCGAACTACGCGGACGAGCAGCGGCACCTGCAGTGGATCCGCAACGCGCTCGATCAGAAGCTCTGGGAACGCGCGCAGCCATCGGCGCGCTGAAGCTCAAGGCTTCCACGCCGAACGAACGATCTCCCGGAGATCCTGCAGGCGAGGCCGCCACCCCAGGTCGCGCATGATGCGCTGCGAGCTGGCCACGAGCACTGCCGGATCTCCTGGACGTCTCGATCCGATGCGCACGGGGATGTCGCGGCCGGACACCGACCGCGCGACCTCGATCACCTGCATCACGGAGTAACCGCTTCCTCCACAGCCGAGGTTGTACGAGCCGCCGGCGTGGCCGTCCGCCAACGCCTGCAGCGCGAGGACGTGCGCGCGCGCGATGTCGCTCACGTGGATGTAGTCGCGGATGCAGGTGCCGTCGGGCGTCGGGTAGTCCGCGCCGAAGATGGTCACCTCCGGAATCCGGCCAGCGGCGGCCTGCAACACGACCGGAACGAGGTGCGTCTCGGGCTCGTGGCGCTCGCGGCAGCGGGCGGTGGCCCCCGCGGCGTTGAAATATCTCAAGCTGATCGAGCGCAGCCCGTACGCTGCGGAGTACCAGCGGAGCGCCTTCTCGAAGGCGAGCTTGGTCTCGCCGTAAGGATTCGTCGGTGCCGTCGGGTCAGTCTCCTCGATCGGCTGTTTCGCGGGCTCGCCGTAGACGGCAGCCGTGGACGAGAACACCAGCCAGCGAACGCCGTGCTCGCGCATTGCGTCGGCCAGCGCGAGGCCCGCGATGACGTTGTTGCGGTAGTACTTCGCGGGCTCCTGGACGGACTCGCCGACCAGCGAATGCGCCGCGAGGTGCACGACCGCGTCGGCGCCGGAAACTGCCGCGTGCAGCGCTTTGGCGTCGAGCAGGTCGGCATGCACGAACTCCGCCGCCGGGTGCACCGCGTCGCGATGGCCCTTGTACAGGTTGTCGTACACCACCGCGCCATGACCCGACGCCAGCAGCTCCTCGACAACGCCGCTTCCGATGTACCCCGCACCGCCCGTGACCAGGACCCGCATCACTCCAGTATGGCGCGGGCGGCGCGGCAGGGAAACGGATCAGCTGGAAGAGCTACTGCGCGAGCAATCCCCAGCGCGCGGCGAGCCGGACGAGATCGACCGCGGAGTGCGCATTCAGCTTGCGCAGGATACGCCCGCGGTGGGTCTCGACCGTACGGGGGCTGATGCCGAGCTGCTTCGCGATCTGCGCGGTCGGATTACCTTGGATGCAGAGCTCGAAGATCTCTCGCTCGCGCGCGGTGAGCGTCGCCAGCGGCGAGCGGGCTGCCTCCGGACCGTTGCGCAGGCGGCGATAGTCGGACACCACGAATCCCGACACCTGGGGCGCCAGATACGTTTCCCCACGGGCGACGGTGCGGATCGCCTCCATCACCTCGGCCGCGGACTGCGACTTGCAGGCATACCCGAGCACGCCGGCCTGCAGCGCGTCCGCCACGTGGGCCTCGTCGGCCACCATGCTCAACGCGAGCAGGCGTCTCTTCGGATCCTCCCGCAAGAGCTCGCGGGCCACGCCGATCCCGCTCACGCCGGGAAGCATCACGTCCAGCACGACCACTTCCGGTTGCGACGCGCGAACAGCGGGCAACGCTTCCTGGGCGTTCGAAGCCTCCGCCACGACTCGGAGATCGGGGGCGCTGGCCAGCATCGCGCGCAAGCCTTCGCGGAACAGGAGATGATCGTCCACCAAGGCTACGCGAAGCGTTGTCATGTCCCCCTCTTACATCCGATCCCGGACAGGCGAGTCAGTAGCAACCCGTATCCATCCGGTATCGAGCGCTGCGACGTGCCACCCTACGAAAACAGGCGTACATTCCCCGTTCGCATGCCCTCTCGCGACATCGTCGTGATCGGCGCCTCCGCCGGCGGCGTCGAAGCGCTCGCGTCGCTCGTCCGGCGGCTTCCCTCCGACCTCGGAGCGGCGATGCTCGTGGTCCTGCATCTGTCGCCCGAGCACAAGAGCGTCTTGCCGGAGATCCTCAGCTCGGCCGGTCCCTTGGCCGCCAGGCATGCGCGAAATGGGGAATCCATCCTCCCCAACCGGATCTACGTGGCACGGCCCGATCATCACTTGCTCGTGCACGAGGGCCACGTCCGCGTCGTCCGCGGCCCGCGCGAGAACGGGCATCGGCCCGCGATCGACCCGCTCTTCCGGACGGCGGCCTACACGTTCGGGGCGCGGGTGATCGGCATCGTGCTCTCCGGGGCCCTCGACGACGGCACGGCGGGGCTGGCCGCGATCAAGAGCCAGGGCGGCGTCGCCATCGTGCAGGACCCGGACGACGCCCTCGTCGATGCGATGCCGCGCAGCGCGCTGGAGAACGTCGACGTCGACCACGTCCTTTCCATCACCGACCTGGGCAAGGTGCTGCCGCAGCTCGTCGTCGAGACGGTGCAACCGCTCGGAGCGGCGCGCTCAGCGGCCCTGGAAGTGGAGTCGGCGTTGCAGCTGAACGGCCCGACGGAAGGAGCTCTCAAGGTCGGCCAGCCGTCCTCCCTCGTCTGTCCGGACTGCGGCGGAGTGCTGAATGAAGTCCACGACGGCGATCTGGTGCGCTTCCGCTGCCGCGTCGGGCATGCCTTCGCGCCGGAGACACTGTACACCGAGCAGCGCACCGCTCTGGAAGGCGCGCTCTGGGCGGCATTGCGCGCGTTGGAGGAGCAGGCCGCGCTCTCCAGGCGCATGGCCGTGCGCGCCCGCGAGTTTGGGCACTCCAAGGCCGCGATCAGACACGACGAGCGCGCCCATTCGGCCCAGACGCAGGCCCGGACGGTCCGCGACGCCTTGCGGCTCGGCGCGCCGAAGACCGACGCGGCTGAGTGAATTCCTTGAGCGGGAAGGTCAGGACGAAGAACGCCCCGCCGCGGGGCCGGTTCGATGCGTCGATAGTCCCGCCCAGCCGCTGCATCGTACCGGCGGCAAGCCATAATCCCAGCCCAGTGCCATGCGACCCTTTGGTGGTGAAGAACGGCTCGAAGAGCCTGCGCTTCACCTCAGGGGAGATGCCGATCCCTTCATCCGCGACGGTCACTACCAGCGAGTCGTTCTTCCGGCGCGCCGCGATGGTCACCGTCCCTCCCTCCGGCATCGCGTCGCGCGCGTTGCGCAGCAGGTTGACGAAGAGGAGCGACAGTTCGGCGGCAGAACCGCGAACCGGGGGAAGCTCGGGCACGGAAACGCGGATGTTCACTGGAGCGGCAGAAGCCTGGAAATCGATCTCCACCAACGCTGCCGCCTGCGCGACCACGCGATCCAGACGTACCGCCGCCGTCCTCAGCGATCCCGTCTGGGCGAAGTCGTGCAGCCGGGCGATCGCCTCGGAGGCCAGCTCCACCCGCTGACCGACGGCCTGGACGGCCTCGGAGCGCTTCTCGTGAGGGGCCGCATCGTCGCCGAGGATGGCGAGTTGGAAGCTCGCTCCGCGCAGCGTGTTCCCCAGATCGTGCGCGATCGCCGCGGCAAGCTCGCCGAGGACACGCAGCCGCTCGCGATGCAGCATCGCCTCGCGCGTGCGGGCGAGCTCCTGATCGCGCCGGGCATGATCGGTGACGTCCTCGGCGATCACCAGGGCGAGCGGCTTGCCCGACTGCAAATTGCGTTCGAAATGGAGGGAGATCAGCGCGTCGGATGCCGCGTCCCGATACCGGGCATCGAAAGCCGGCTTGCGCTCGACGATGACCTGTTCGGCCTGTGCCAGCACGAGGGCGCGCAGATCTGGATACGCCGCGGCCTGGCCCGCGGGCTCGACGGGTAGCAGGGGGCCCTTCAAGAGACGGGCAAGCTGGACGAAACGCGCGTTGGTCAGCTGGATGCGATCGCCGCCGACCAGCGCGAGCGCGTTGGCGGCGATGCGGCTGTCCAACGTCCCGACCCGGTACATGGGGAGATCTTGGGTCGCCCGGTGCTCGATGCGCTCCACCAGTTGCGCATACTTGCGCGCGAGCTCCGCGTACTTCGTCCGGAGCAGCTCGACCGAGAGCTCAGCGTCGGGTGCGCTTGCCATCGTTGTTGCCGTTGTTGGCCTTCAGAGCGGCGACCTCGGCCGCCAGGTTCGCCAGCCTGGTCGCGTCCTCGAAGATGACGACCGAGCCGAGCGTCGTGCCGTCCTCCACGATCGGGATCGCCATGACCACCGCCCGCCCTTGGCTACCGTTGGGCAGCTCGTACGTGAGCTGCTCGGCGCGAAGCGGCACATTCTGGGTCATGCACTTGCGGATCTTCTGGAGAAGCCCACGCCCCACCGCGGGGATATGAAGGGTCCAGAGGAGCTGTCCTACCGCCTCATCCTCGGGAATTCCCAGGAGCCGCTCCGCCGCCAGGTTCCACATGGTGATCCTGCCGCTGGCGTCGAGGACGATCACCGCCGCGTTCAGGCTGCGGATGGTAGCGCGCTGGATGACGGCGAGGGAATTCATCTCATCGGTGCGGTGGATGAGCTCGCGGTTGGTCGCGTCCAGCTCGGCGTTGGTGGATTGCAGCTCTTCGTTGGTGGTCTCCAGCTCCTCGTTGGTGGACTGGAGCTCCTCGTTGGTGGTCTGCAGCTCCTCGTTGGCACTCTGCAGCTCCTCGTTGGTGGTCTCCAGCTCCTCGTTCGAGCTCTGCAGCTCCTCGTTGATGGATTGCAGCTCTTCGAGAGCAGCGTTGCGTTCCTCCGTCGATTTGCGCAGGTCGCGCTCCATCTCGGCGAAGCTGGTCAGGTCGTGCACCGTGTACACCAGGCCGCTGATTTCGCCCCCCGGGTCCCGCAGCGCTGTGACCTCGATGCCCAGCTCCACCGGCGGGCGATCGCCGCCGCGGTGGAGGATCCCCCTGCTCCGCTCCACCTCGCTCCTCCCCTCACGGACTGCTGCGGTCTTTTCCACCAGCAGCTCCCCAGGGATTCCGGGAAGCGAGAGCTCGGCAAGCTTCTTGCCCGTCAATTCCCCTTCGTTGCGGCCCCAGAGCGCGGCGGCGGCGCTATTCCAGCGAAGGATGCTGCCGTCCGGTGCGGTCGCGATCATGGGGGCGCGGACCGACTGCACGATGTCGCGGTGGAACTGGTCCACCGTATTGAGCTCCGGGCGGCCGTCTTCGAGGCTGCGGGCCGTCGATTCCTGCTCGAGAAGCGAGGCCAGCCGTTCCTGGGCCACCGCCGAGTCTCGCCGCCCGTCCTTGCGATAGATCCGCCGCTGCAGGTCGACGGGCTCGAAGATCTTCCCGGCAAAGGGGATCAGCTCGTTCTTGCCGAGGACCAACAGCCCGCGCCGGCGGAGCGCGTGATGGAACCGGGTGAGCACCCGCTTCTGCAGCGGAACGTCGAGATAGATGAATACGTTGCGGCAGAGCAGCAGGTCCAGCCGGGAGATGGGCGCGTCGGATACCAGGTTGTTGACCCCGAACACCACCGTCCGCCGGATCTCCTTGCGCACGCTCCAGCCCGCGGGGTCCTCGACGAACCAGGTCTTGAGCATCTCGGGGGAAACGGATTTCACCTGCTCGCGCGAGTACACTCCGCGCCGCGCGAACGCGATGGCCTTCTCGTCCGCGTCGGTCCCGAAGATCTTCACCTCCTGGTTCTGGAAGGCGGGCCCCATTGCCTCCGCCAGCAGGATGGCGATGGAGAACGCTTCCTCCCCGGTCGCGGAAGCGGCGCACCACACCCGGATCTCCTCGCCGGGCCGCTTCTCCGTGAGCAGCTGCGGGATCACCTTCTCCGAGAGCAGGGTCCAGGTCTCGGCGTCCCGGAAGAAACCGGTCACCTTGATCAGCATCGACGCGATCAGCGCGTCGTATTCGGCGGGATCGCGTTCGAGCAGCGCGAGATACTCGGCCGCCGTTTTGCACTTCCGCTCCGCCATCCGCTTTTCGATGCGGCGGTGAAGGGTGGGCCGCTTGTAGTTGCGGAAGTCGAAGCTGCGGCTGGCGCGGATCCGCTCGAGGATTTGCTCGACAATATCCGCGTTGGACGGCCGGCGGCGGCTGCGGTCCGTGGCCATTTGGCCCGCCTTCTACCACCTTCCCGGGAGCCGGGCCTAACCGGCCCGGCCCCTCAGTCCAGCAGGATGGGACCGCTCAGTTGGTGCAGACCGCCGCGCCGCCGTCGCTGGGGTGGCGGC
>Ga0070697_100003907_pt1 | contig 11446 bp, 9 predicted proteins | sample KBSK1501metaG_FD_65475 | JGI IMG/M metagenome (GOLD analysis project Ga0070697, IMG submission 65475) | Corn, switchgrass and miscanthus rhizosphere microbial communities from Kellogg Biological Station, Michigan, USA - KBS K1-50-1 metaG | ecosystem: Host-associated > Plants > Roots >... | reverse complement strand
TCCTGATCAAGTTTTTTCTGTTCTTCGGCGGATGGAAGCTGTCCGTTGCGTTCCACGAGCTGCTCGAAGCGCGCGCCGTTGACCAGAATCATTCTGGTAACATCGATTTTTTCCGATTTCAACTGTCCCTGCGGGTCCAAGCGCCGATCATGGTCACGCTCCACGAAGGTGTATCGATCACGCGCTTCTAGACTCCGCTCGGTGGCCACGACCGATTGGCCGATGATGTGGCGGGCGTCCGGGATGCTGGCATGATCCTGAAGTTGCTCCGGCCCGCGATTTTGAGCGAAGAGCGCAGATGAAGCCGCAACCACAGCCAGTACCGTTGCGATCCAAGATTTAGCCAGGAATTTCATTTTGATTCAAAGGAAGCTGAAGGCTCTGGAAAATCAGGGCCCAAGACAAGAACAGAGTAACGCTTCGAGAATCGAACGTCTGTGCGAATTGGAACAAGCCAAGGAGTGTCCATTATGGAACAGACAGGCGAAGGCCAACCTTAGTAACCTGATTTCGATTTCGTTTTTAGCAACCCGGTTCCTCGCAAAGAGAGCCTGATCCCCAATCCATGGCGCTTGCGAAGGAATTTGGACGCCGAGGCGAAGTCCGTTCCTTCGCCTCCGGGGTGGAAGGCAAGAATTAGACGGCCGAGAAATCTCGTGATACACAAACGCTTTATTCTGCTGCTCGGAATGTTTATGGGCAGCCAAGCAGCAGCGGGACAAATGTCCGCACTCCGGATCGCCCCAGCGCAAAAACCGGTTGCGCCGGTAGTCACGGTGTTCAGGGCGGAATCGAAAATTTTGTTGGCACCATCCTTCCTGCTTTCGCAGGATCGGGAAAATACTCTCGCCCATATAAGCCTGCGCTTCTCAGGACTGGACGAGCGCGACCAGGTGCTGGAGCGCCTTTTGCCGGTGATCAAGGTCAAGACCTTGATTCTCACCCAAGTGAGCCTACCGCTTGTCGAACTCTGGAACGGAAAGCTCGAGCTGGGCGCGTTTCAGAGTACGCTGCGCACTCAGAATGTGCAGCTTGGGGCCTTAGGCCACGCCGCGATGCCGGACTTTCCTCTTCCTCAACAAAATTTTCCGGGTGGATTGCGTGCCATCCATCTCTCCGGGCTCAGTCTGAACTTTCATTTTGGCCGGGTTGAGGGGACGCGACGCCCGACCCAGGCATGGAGGTGTGTGCCGCGAATTGTGGCTGCCCTGCTAAATTAAAGTGTATGGGTGCGGCCTCGAAATCAATGCGTCGTTGCGGGCCGGGACGAATTGTCGGGGGTGGCTGACCAGCGGAAGAATCGCAGATCGCATCGTTCGCAACGAAACGGCCTGACAAACAATATAGCCAGGATTCTTTCAATGATCCCTCTGCGTCTTGATTGATGGATGCGCTCACTTGTGCATTGTGGGCAATTCACGATAACGATGCTCTTTAGGATTGCGCCGGAAGATAATTTCGCTGGAATATCTGATAAAGCAGACTCGGCACCTGTCTCGTTTTTGGACACGCTGAGCTGATGGTGTCAGTCCTTCGCGAACCTGGAATTTCTAAATTCTAGCTGTTCTTTTGTCCAGAAAATCATAGTGTCGTGTAGGGGTGAAGTGTGGGGTGAAGTGCGTTGCTTCGCGATTGCGGACGCCGGCGCGGAAACTCCATTGCACTGAACCTGTTGGATGATCAACGAAAATTTCTGAGCAGCCCATGTTCTGTTCCCCAGTGTCATGTGAAATGCGGCTAATTGAGCGTAAATGCGAGAAAAGGGAAGCGCGAAGAAATATTCGGGCTGAAATCACGTTTGATCAGGATTTGCTGGTTTGCTCAAAGTTCAGAGGCTTGCGCTCAACTCTCGGCTGCGTCTTGGCGGCGCGATGGTAAGCACGGCGGCGATGAAGAAGCTGATGCCTAATGGGCCGTCCGGCACATCGTAAAAGCGATACGTCGGCCAATTAGGACGACGAAAAGACAGGAACGGCTCTCCGGGTTTGCGCTGGAGAGCGGTTCCGTTTTTACGCAGCATTGTTTGCACAGCACAATTAGCCGAACTGCGAGCTACACCAGCGCTGGATACTTCGCGGGCGCGCGGCGTTTCGCTTCTCTCTGCAAGCGCGCGAGCCAATGCAATTCAGTTTCCAACTGCGCGATTATCAGCCGCAGCATCCACACCGCCTCGTGGTACGGGTGACCCACTTCTTCCAGCACGCTGCGCAGCGTTTCCTGCTCGCGCGCCAGCTCAGTTTGCAAAAATTCTTGCCGCCTGCTCAGCTGCCGCGCAAACACTGCTTTGCGCGCTTGCCACGAGAGCGCCATCCAGGTGAGAAACAACGGCTTCTCTCTCTGTGTCGTCCAGGTGTCGCGTTCCAAAGCATCGGCGAGAGCTGCGATGCCGGCGCGGGTCACGGTAAAAACCTGCCGCTCGGGCCCTTCGGCCTGGTTGTTGTCCGCCGCCGCTCGCAGCAATCCAAGCCGCGCCAGCTTTTGCATCGAGTAGTACACCTGCGGTCGCGAAATCCCCGCCCAGTCTTCCACCTCGCGGCGAACCAGCTCCGCATTGGCCTGGTAGCCGTGCATCGGTTTTTCCGCCAGCAGGCTGAGCAGCACCAGATCGGCGGTCGTAAGGCCTGGTCGGTTCATCGCTGGGTTGCTTTCGGGTTTTGCTGCTTGCGCTTTCTGCTCCACCACCACCATTGGCACTGTGCGGCGGGCAGGCGCGGGTTGCGGGCCTGTGCCACAGCGGCGGCGAAGGTGTCCAGCACGCAAATGTCCTGATGTCGGCGGGCAACGCGGCCGAGTTTTCCGTAAAGCTTACGCGGGTCCTGCTTCGCGAGTTGTGCAACACTGCGAATTCCTAGGATCTCAAAATCGCGCAGCATCGTCGGTCCAATGGAGATCAAATCCTTTAATTCCCGCGGCTGGTGTTTCATGGCACCCTCCTTGACAGCCCTGCATTGCTATACTAGTCTAAGTAAGACTAGCTGCAGATGCAATACGCGCGCAAGGAAACTGCCATGCCCGTGAAAGAACTGACTCCCATCCTTTTCGTGGAAAAGATCGAGCCGGTGCTGCCGTTCTGGACGCAGTGCCGGACGGCGGCAAGCTGGCATTCGTTATTCTCCAGCAGGGAAGCGCGGAAGTGATGTACCAGTCGTATACCAGCGCGGGGGACATGCCGGCGATTTTGCGGCCTTCGTTCTTATATCTAGAAGTGGACGATCTGAACGTGATCAAAAGCCGCGGTCAGCGACGCGGAAGTCTACACGCCCGAACGAACGACGTTTTACGGCTCGCGCGAAATCGGAGTCAAAGATCCCACCGGGCATTTCATCATATTCGCGCATTTTGCGGCGCCGGCTCCTGCCTGATTTGGCCCGTGTGGCGGGACTTCGCGGATTGCAGTTTGAGGTGACCGGAAAGCGGCCCGGCGTTAAAATGAGTTTTTCCCGCCAGCCGCGAGGTGCCGCATGCCGACCGCTGTATTGAATCGCCGCTCTTTCCTGAAAGTCAGTTCGATCGCAGGTGGAGGCGTCCTCGTCTCCTGTTACCTGGAGCCGGCCGCCATGGCCAGGGCGCTGGCGCAAGCGCCATCCGGTGCGGCCGCGTCGCCGGCGCCGGCTTTTGATGCGGCGGCGTTCATTCGAGTGGCGCCGGACGGCGTCGTGACCATCATGTCCAAAAATCCCGAAGTCGGTCAGGGCGTGAAAACCCATTTGCCGATGATTCTTGCCGACGAGCTGGATGTGGACTGGAAAGATGTCCGCGTCGAACAGGCCGATCTGGATGAAACGAAGTTTGGTCCGCAGCGCGCCGGAGGCAGCACGTCGACTCCCACGAATTGGGATCCCTTGCGCAAAGCCGGCGCCGCGGTGCGCCAGATGTTCGTCGCCGCGGCGGCGCAGAACTGGTCGGTCCCGGCCGGCGAGTGCACGACGGCATCGGGCCGCGTGCTTCACGGTGCTTCGAACCGCTCGGCCGGCTATGGCGAGCTCGCGGCCAAAGTTGCCACGATGGCGCCGCCCGATCCGCAAACCGTGAAGCCCAAGGACCCGAAAGACTACAAAATTATCGGCAAACCGATTCGCAGCGTGGACAATTCCAAAATCGTCCGCGGCAAACAGGTTTACAGCATTGATACTAAAGTTCCCGGCATGCTGTACGCGGTGTTTGATAAGTGTCCGGTGTTCGCTGGAAAGATTGCCTCGGTCAACGTGGACGAAATCAAGACCATGCCCGGCGTGCGCCACTGCTTCGTGGTGGATGGGACGCAGGAGCTGCTGGGGCTGCATTGTGGCATCGCGGTGGTGGCCGATACCTGGTGGCAGGCGAATTCCGCGCGCAAAAAACTGCGCGTCACCTGGAACGAAGGTTCGACAGCGGAACAGAGCAGCGCCGGCTTCGCACAAAAAGCCGATGAACTTTCCAAGCAGCCGCCGGGTTTTGCGGTCCGCGCCGATGGCAACGCTGACAAAGCGCTGCAATCCGCCGCCAAGATCGTCGAAGCCTCTTATTCCTATCCGTTCATCGCGCATGCGCCGTTGGAGCCGCAGAACTGTCTGGCGCATTACAGGGACGGCAAACTGGAATTCTGGTCGCCCAGCCAGACGCCATCCCGCGGACGCGCGCAAGTGGCGCAGCTGCTGAAAATGCCGGAGAGCGACATCACGATTCACATTTGCCGCATCGGCGGAGGATTCGGCCGGCGCCTGACCAACGATTACATGCTGGAAGCCGCCGCGATCGCCAAGGAAGTTGGCGCGCCGGTGAAATTGCTGTGGACGCGCGAAGATGATTTTCACCACGACCATTATCGCCCGATCGGTTTTCACTACCTCAAGGCCGGCATCGGTACTTCCGGCAAAGTGACCGCTTGGCGCAACCACTTCCTCAGCCTGGGACAGGACAAGCAGTTCGCGCCGGCGGCGGGTATCGGCCCCGGAGAATTTCCCGCTGGCTTTGTGCCGGACTATCTTTTTGCTGCTACGCTGATGCCTTGCGGTGTTCCAACGTTTGCGTTGCGGGCTCCGGGCAGCAATGCATATGCGTTTGTCTTCCAGTCCTTTCTGGACGAGGTCGCGCACGCTGCTGGAAAAGATCCGATCGCGTTTCAGCTGCAGCTCCTGAGCGCGCCGCGTATTGCCAATTCGGCGAACCCGCCAGCACAAGGGCAACCGGACTTCGATGCCGCGCGGATGCGCGGTGTTCTCGAACGCGTGGCGCGCGAATCCAACTGGGGCGCGCGCAAATTGCCCAAGGGCATGGCGATGGGCGCGGCCTGCTACTTTTCGCACCACGGCTACTTTGCGGAAGTGGCGGAAGTGCGTGTGGACGCCGCCAAAAAAGTGAAAGTAAACAAAGTGTGGGTGGTGGGCGACGTGGGCAGCCAGGTGATCAATCCGCTGAACGCGGAAAATCAGTGCCAGGGCGCGGTGATCGAAGGGCTGAGCTCGCTGATGTCCTATGAAATCACCATCGACAAAGGCCGCGCGCTGCAGAACAACTTCGATTCGTATGCGCCGGTTCGCATGCCGCAAGCCCCGCCGGAAATCGAAGTGCACCTGATGCCGACCGACAATCCGCCGACCGGCCTGGGCGAGCCTGCGTTGCCGCCGGTTCTGCCGGCCGTTTGCAATGCCATTTTTGCCGCGACCGGGCAGCGCATCCGATCGCTACCGCTCTCCAAGCACGGCTACTCCTGGGTCTGAAAAAGGCCAAGCCACCCGAATAGAGCAATCGGAGTCTGAGACGGCTATGGACATCAAGAATGGCGGTTGGGAAGGCCACGGACGGGTCACTTTGATCGACCCTCAGGAAGGGAAATACGAGCGCCCGAATGTAAACGCTGTCATAGCCGTGTGCATTCAGCCGCACAACCTGGTTTTCATAGCGGAAAGATGGTTACGAAGCAAACTTCCTGGTTCTCGAAGGGAATCCGATTCAGGACTTCAGTGGGGCGAAGAGAATCAGCATCCGAATGACGGCCCAACCGACCAGGAGGTCCGCGAGTTCTAAGGAAAACGCATGCGGTGAGTCTGTGAGCAACAAATCAGGCACGTTTAACGCAAAGATGTACTTTTGACAATTTCCGGTTTGACATGAGCGCCGTTAGGGCTTAAATAGTGCAAGGACGAGTTCTCTTCAGGGTGTGCTTGGTGTTGACGAGTGCCACCGTCCGCCCACGGTGCATGGCCCGCTTGAGTTCACTCCTTAGTGGCGAACTTGAATAGTCGTCGCGGATTCGGGTTCGTTCTCTTCGTCTCACAGGCTCGCTTCCGCTTTGAGGAGGAAACTTTTGAGGGACCGTATACTCCTCCTAACCGCTTTGCAGGCAAAGCGATGCGTTAAGTCTCGCTTCCGCCTTGTCGCTATTCTTGCCGCCACTTTTTCCGCTGGTTCGTCCTTCGCTCCTGCCGTTCGAGGCGCCGCTCCGCCCGATTCTTGGTCATCCTCGGATGCCAAGGGCGGGTCATCCGAATCGACAACTGTTGGGATTCCAGGGCCGTTACGGCCATTTTTACGCATGGCGGGGATCAGCCAGAAGGTCTCGCCTGAAGACATTATCCCTTTGCTGGCTCGCAACGTATTTGAATTGGGCTATACGCGAGGGGCGCGCACGGAATTTCTTATTCTCTTGACCCGCTATGTGCAGCAGGCGCGAGAATTGGAGGCTCTGACAGGTCCCGACGGTGTCATTCATGTTTCTAGTTGCAAAGAAGCGAAACCCTTGCTGGGAATCCTGGGGTATCGAACGCGGGCTGACTGCGGGCAGCGCACTACTTTTTTAGAGACCGCCGATCCACAAAGAGCGTTTCTTACGATCGACTCGGGATTCCCGCTGCCGGACCTTGAAAAGAGTCTCCAGGATGGCGGCACTTTCACCTACTCCTTCTCGGCGTCAAGGGTACCTGCGCCGCCTTTGGAGATCGACTGGACCAAGAAAGGAGATAAAGCTGATGTAGTGGACACGCTCCTAGACGATCCGCAGTTGGCCCGCTTCTATTGGGCGTTAGCACGGATGGATGGCGAAACTCTATCTACTTTGCGGAAATCACACGCCATCAAAAAAATGTTACCGCTGGCGGCGATCTTGGATTTTTACGGCAGCCACATCTGCATTCGATCTGGACGAGTGGTTGTGCCTGGGGGATCAGCCGCGGCCCCCGCCTGGAAAGAGCTGGTCGCAGCGAGTCCTGACTCTCCGGAAGAATTCATCCCTAAATTGCTCGCGAAGGACAGCGGCTGGCTTGCCGCATATTTTGACGACCTGTCGAGTGTACCCCGGTCACAGCAAAGTCATTTCACCGAGCCTGCCCGGCTGCGGCATTGCTATGAACTGTTCCGCGGAAAAGACTTTTCTGATGCTGGCATGGGCGTGTTTCGTGGTGATGCGGGTCTGCTGCTTCTGGTGACCCGCCTTCGGTGGGAGCCCAACGGCGATTTATACGTCCCGGGAAATCTCGAGACATGGAAGAGAATCTTCCGACAAAAGACGGACTCCAAAATTATCCGTGACTGGGGCCGCAGGGCCGCACACTGGGAGCACCCAGACCAATTGCTGGAAGCCCTGTCCGCGATTTCTCGCGTGCCCACCAACACAGGTCCATTGCAAAGCTACTTGATGCTTAGCGAACTCGACCGCGGGCGCTCTCCGGAGCATCGCCTGAGTCCCGAAACAGTGGCCTTGCTGGCCGGCGAGTTCTCTGAGTTCGGCGACCAATACCTGGTCTTTTCAGAATTTCCAGATTTGGACGATGCTTCCATTACTGCCTTCCTCCAGGTTATGACCAGCCTGAGCAATATTTCCAGGAACACTTTAAGGGGCGACGCCTTCGGAACCTTTCAGGCCGTCGTCGGACTCTGGCAAGTATTGGCGCGTCAAGGTGAAATACCTGCTGCCACTTTGAACGATTCTTGGCAAAGGGTGATCAAGCCGTTTGGAAACATCGGCTCCTCAACGCAGCTTTTCGATGCAGGCCGTACGGCGCTGAAACACCTGGCGCTCGCCGCAACCGGCAACGCCGATGCTTCTCAAGACAGAATCATCAATTTGCTTGCAGGTCCCTATCAATCAACTCCAGACGCCCGGCGCATGCATGAGCTGGTGGCCGACAGAATCCGGTCCGTTTTGAATGGACAGCGTTTGGTTTCTCTCGACACCCTGTTGCCCCTGGGTGAGGGCCTGCGCGAAGGCACGCAAGGAACCTTCTCAGGTAATAACTTGCTTTCTCTGGCCGGGGACCTCCGGGAATTCGAGATGCCTCAGCCAATTTTCCGAAATAGCGAAAGAGATCAGTGGGCCGCGGGGATTTACAATAACCATCATACGGAAGTACAGATGCGCACAAACGTGGCGAAGATCATCAAGTCGCCGCGTTCTCCCGAGCAGCTGGCCGAGGCCCGCGGCCAACTCGCTCCCTTTCTGCGAGACACCCTCGTAGGCCTTAATTACGCCTACTATGAGCCTCCCGGCGCGCAGATTCTCCACCATAATCCACTTTTCGTGCGCTCGCACGATTTTGCGGGAGAGACGGTCATGGGTCTCGAACGCCTGTGGCAAGCGTCTCAGTTATTCGGCGCAGGCACCCCGGCAGGCGGAGGCGCCCATTTGGTCGGATCGCTCGCCGATTTGCCTTATGTCCTTGCCACCGTGGAGCAGGATTTCATCGCGCCACAAAACGTTCAAGCACTGATCTGGCGAGAGTTGGTGCCCGGCCTTTTGACCAACGCCGTCGTGCCCCGATGGTGGAACGTAAGCCAAAATGAGCTTCACGCTGTCAGCCTATACCAACAGTGCGGCGAGGAACTTTTGGCCTCTTCTGCGCGCAATGACGAAATGCGGAATAAGGTCATGACCATCCTGTCAGAGCGCATGGTTCCGCAGCGCTCCGAACGAGTGGAGCAGGCTCTGCGTTCAGGGCATTTGCCTGAACTGTCTTCGCAGTTGATGCCTGCGGACACTTTCTATCTGGCGGCTGAATATCAACGCAGATTTCCGCAAGAGTCTAGTTCCTTCGGACCCGCCGGCACCGAGCTTGCAACTCTCTCGAAGCGCTACCCCGACGAGGTTAACTGGAAGCGACTGTCGCAAGACTTTGGAGTGCCGCATCGCCTATTGGCGCAGAGTTACGCGCGAGAGCTGCTGAATTTGCCGCCTTTGCCTGTTTTCATGGGCTACTCCAGCCGCTTGCTGGCGGAGACCTGGGATTCCAATAACTTATTCTGGGCCCGCCTGGCCGACGAAAAAGGGTTATCGCCGGTCATGCTAAACCGCCTGGTTCCTGAACTCACGCGTCGCATGGTCGAGAAGATTTTTGCCACCGATTTCGAGGATTGGCCGGCGCTGCTGCGCGCTGCTCGAGAAACTGGCGAAGAGTTCCGGCAAGGCAAGATCGGTGTCTTGTCAGGAAACGACGGTTTTTCCGAGCCCTAGATCAGTTCTTTTGGATTAATTTTCACCCGACCTTTACGGCCGGAAGAAGCAAGACGGTGCGATATGCGACGCAAACCTATGGAAAAACGATGTCTCTTGATCGTGACACTTCTCTTAGGACTACTGCCTCTTTCCATCTCTCGGACCAGTGCGCAGCAAGACACGACCCGCTTTCGCGTTGTGGTCAATCTGGTGCAGTTGAATGTGGCCGTGACTGACAATAAAGGCAACTATGTACCGGGTCTTCATTCTCTGGATTTTGCGGTCACCGAAGATGGCATTCCGGAGAACATTGCCACATTCGAAGAAGGGAATGGTCCCACAACCAGATTGGTAGACGAGTCTCCCTCCACGCCAGGGCAAATTCGGATGCAAGATTCGGTGTCAGGTCCTTCTTTGCAAGACTCGCCCGAAACGCTCAGCTCGGCTCTTGCCGGCGCCAACGTCTTCATTTTATTCGATACCAGCAATTACATGTACCGGGGCTTCGTCTTCGCGCAAGATGCCATCGCCGATTTCGTTCGCTCTCTGGAAAGTGCGGACAAAATAGCTTTCTATTCCTACAGCCGCGACCTTTACCGTTCCGCCGCTTTGACCTCCGACCGGTCCGAGGTGGTGCGTGGCGTGCGCACGAGCGTGGCTGGGGATGATGCGGCGCTCTATAACTCGTTGTTGTTGACAGTTCGGGATGCCAGCCAGCATCCGGGAAGGAAGATGATCATCGTGTTCTCGAACGGACCCGACAATGCCAGTATGGTGCCCCCCGAGGATGTCGCCGAGCTGGCCCAATCGGCAGGCATACCTATCTACATGATAAGCACCACCGAGGCTCAGCTTGAGCCCGTTTCTACCGCTGTTTTCGAACGTATGAGCGCGGCCACTGGAGGTAAGGCCTATTTTGCCAAGAGTTGGCGGGATGAAAAGAAAGCGTTTGCGTCCATCCGGGACGATTTGGCGCATCTTTATTCATTCAGCTACTATCCCAAGGCGAATCCCAATCGTGGATGGCGCTCTATCAAAGTACAACTAGTAGGCGAGCGCTCGAAGAAGTATCACATCCGGACGCGGAACGGCTATCGTCCCATACCGAATCGGTTTTCAGCAGGCAATGAGCCAGCCTCCGCTTCAGAGTCTGTTCCGAATTGAGCCACCGATCCGATTAGATTTTGCGCTCGAACCCTGCTCGAGGATATTCCCTCGGGATGAGCTCTGAGTGTCGCCAACTTCTAGATCAATGCACGAACGAGACTCGCACGCTGTCGCATCTATTGCATCCGCCACTGATCGATATAGTTGGTTTTGCGTTTGCAGCTACAAACTACGTTCAAGAATTTGCCCGTCGTAGCGGAATTGAAATCGACATTTCAGTGGACTTGCCTAATCGACTTCAAGCCGACACTGAAATACTCTTGTTCCGTGTGCTTCAGGAATCGCTGACGAACATTCATCGCCACTCAGGCAGCAGCCGCGCAAAGATTCGTGCAGGTATCGACGGAGGAGAAGTCAGCCTAGAGATAAGGGACTATGGTCAGGGAATTCCCCAAGAAGTCCTGAAAAGTTTTAAGACCTTAGGAAATGGCGTTGGAGTTGGCCTCGCTGGAATCCGCGAGCGATTGCGCGAAGTCGACGGCAAGCTCGATCTTTCTTCATCTGGAGATGGCACAGTCTTGCGAGTGAGCTTGCTGGTTACTAACACTCGTGAACTATACCGAAGTCTTGCTGCCGGTCTGCGCTGAGCAATTTTTGTGCACACCGACTTTCCGGTGGCTCCCTGGACCGGCTCGCCGGTTCGGTTGTGCTTTGAAACCGAGGATCGACGCCAGGTGATGTCATGTGGGATTGCGTCCATTGCTGTTAAGACTTATGGCACAAGAAGGGCGAGCACGATGGTTCGCCTAAGCGCCGGAAAAGACTATTGATCTCTGCATAAAGAATGCAATAATAGGTGTTCAGGAGCAAAACACCTATGCCCAGACTGAAAGGGAGCGCCGACCTACTCGAAGATCGGCGCAGGCGAGCCCT
>Ga0070697_100003902_pt1 | contig 11455 bp, 6 predicted proteins | sample KBSK1501metaG_FD_65475 | JGI IMG/M metagenome (GOLD analysis project Ga0070697, IMG submission 65475) | Corn, switchgrass and miscanthus rhizosphere microbial communities from Kellogg Biological Station, Michigan, USA - KBS K1-50-1 metaG | ecosystem: Host-associated > Plants > Roots >... | reverse complement strand
ACCAACGTGGCCGAGACCTCGCTCACCGTGCCCGGCATCAAGTACGTCATCGACCCGGGCACGGCGCGCATCTCCCGGTACAGCCGCGGGACCAAGGTGCAGCGGCTGCCGATCGAGCCGGTCTCGCAGGCGTCGGCCAACCAGCGCAAGGGGCGCAGCGGGCGCACCTCGGACGGCATCTGTATTCGGCTCTACTCCGAAGAGGATTTCTACGGCCGCCCTGAGTTCACCGATCCGGAGATCCTGCGTACCAACCTGGCCTCGGTCATCTTGCAGATGGCGGCGATCGGCCTGGGTGACATCCCGAAGTTCCCGTTCATCGACCCGCCCGACAGCCGCAACATCGCCGACGGGCTGACTCTGCTCGCCGAGTTGAACGCGTTCAAAAACGGCCGCATCACCGGGCTCGGGCGCAAGCTGGCCCGGCTGCCAGTGGACCCGCGGATCGGCCGGATGATCCTCGAGGCCGACCGGAACGGCTGCGTCCGCGAGGTCCTGATCATCGCCGCGGCCCTGTCGATCCAGGACCCGCGCGAGCGGCCGGCCGACGCCCAGCAGGCGGCCGACGACAAGCACCGCCGGTTCGCCGACCCTGACTCGGACTTCGTCACCTACCTGACCCTGTGGGACTACCTGGCCGAGCGGCAGCGCGAGCTGTCATCCTCGGCCTTCCGCCGGCTGTGCCGCGCCGAGTTCCTGAACTACCTGCGGGTCCGTGAATGGCAGGACCTGCAGGGGCAGTTGCAGACGCTGGCCGGCGATCTCGGGGTGACGGTCCGTTCTTCTTCGGCCGAACGGACGGGGTTGCACGTTTCCCTGCTGGCCGGCCTGCTTTCCCAGATCGGCATGAAGACCGAGCCCGCGCGCCCGGCCGCCGCCTCGGCGCCTTCCGGCCCTTCATGGCGCCGGCCGCGTGCGGAGTATCTCGGCGCGCGCAACGCACGGTTCGCCATCTTTCCCGGGTCGGCCCTGACTAAGAAGGCGCCGGACTGGATCGTGGCGGCCGAGCTGGTGGAGACGTCCCGGCTATGGGCGCGTACCGTGGCGCGGATCGAGCCCGAGTGGGTGGAGCCGCTGGCCAGGCACCTGGTCAAGCACAGCTACAGCGAGCCGCACTGGGAGAAGAAGCGGGGCGGGGCGGTCGCGCTGGAGAAGGTGACGCTGTACGGGGTGCCGCTGGTGGTGGACCGCAAGGTCCCGTACGGGCGCATCGACCCGGCGGCGGCGCGGGAGCTGTTCATCAGGCACGCGCTGGTGGAAGGGGACTGGGAGACCAGCCACCGGTTCTTCGGCGAAAACCGGCGGCTGCTGGCCGAGGCCGGGGAGGTGGAGCACCGCGCCCGCCGCCGCGGCCTGGTAGCGAGCGAGGACGAGCTGTTCGCGTTCTACGACGCGCGGATCCCGGCGGACGTCGTCTCCGCCCAGCACTTCGACACCTGGTGGAAGCAGGCCCGCCGGGCCGACCCAGGCCTGCTCACCTTCAAGGCCAGTGACCTGCTCAGCGACGACGCCGCCGAGGTCAGCGCCGACGCCTACCCCGACGTGTGGACCTCGGAGTCCGCCGGGATTCCCCCCGCGCGGCTCTCGTACGCCTTCGAGCCGGGCAGCGAGACCGATGGCGTGACCGTGGACATCCCGCTGAGCAGGCTCAACCAGGTCGCCCCGGCCGAATTCTCCTGGCAGGTGCCCGGGCTGCGCACCGAGTTGGTCACCGAGATGATCCGGTCGCTGCCCAAGGCGTTGCGGCGTGACCTGGTACCCGCGCCGGACCTGGCGCGGGAGGTCGTCGCCCGCCTCGGCGAGCCGTCAGGGGATCTGCGCGACGCCGTGGCCCGCGAGCTGCGGTCACTGCGCGGAGTGAACGTGCCGCGGGACGCCTGGGACCTGTCGAAGCTGCCGCGGCACCTGCGCATCACCGTCCGGGTGACCGACTCCGGCCGCGTCCTGGCCGAGGGCAAGGACGTCGCCGAGCTGCAGCGCGAGCTCAGGCCACGGCTTCGGGCGGTGCTGTCCGAGGCGGCGGGCGGGATCACCCGCTCGGGCCTGACGTCGTGGAATCTCGGCGCGCTGCCCCGGGAATTCCGGGACGGCAGCGTGGTCGCCTATCCTGCCCTCGCCGACGCGGGCGCCACGGTCGACGTCCGGCTGTTCGAGACGCAGGACGCCGCGCGCGCGGCCATGTGGGCCGGCACCCGGCGGCTGATCCTGCTCGGCACGCCGTCGCCGGTCAAGTCGATCGCGGGCGGCCTATCCACCCGGGCCAAGCTGGCGCTCAGCCACAACCCGTACGGCGGGGTCGCGGCCTTGTTTGCCGACTGCGTCAACTGCGCCGCTGACTACCTGATGGCCGAGGCGGGTGGCCCGGCCTGGGATCGTGAGGGATTCGAGCGGCTGTCCGCCTCGGTCCGGTCCGGCCTGCACGAGGTGACCGCCGAGGTGGTGACGCAGGTGGAGGCGGCGCTGCGGCTGGCCCACTCCGTCGGCGCCCGGCTCCAGGACAGTGTTAGCCCGGGGGGACGACCCCCCGGAGCCCCCCGCGACCGGGGGGACCCATCCCCCCGGACCCCCCTTGGGCCCGCCGTGGACGACATGCGCGCGCAGCTGGCCGGGCTCATCTACCCCGGCTTCGTGGCCGCCACCGGGTTCCGCCGCCTGCCGCACCTGACCCGCTACCTGCGAGGGATCGAGCGCCGGCTGGACAAGCTGCCGGAGAACCCGGGCCGGGACGCAGCCAACATGGCTGTCGCGCAGCGGGCTGAACAGGCCTTCCAGCAGGCGGTCGCGGACCTGCCCGCCGCGCGCCGCGACCAGCCCGGCGTCACCGAGGTGCGCTGGATGCTCGAGGAACTCAGGGTCAGCCTGTTCGCCCAGACCCTCGGCACCCAGGCGCCGGTGTCGGAGAACCGCATCCTCGCCGCCCTCAGCCGGCTTCGTCCGTAGGCCCGGCGGTCCCTCAGCCCCGATCCCGGCCTGCCCGGCCGGGCGTGTCGTTACCCGTTCTGGACTACATCAGGTGCTACGTTACTCGTCAAATAGCCCATAACTCGCTTACGCGGCGTTAGCCCGCAGAAAGGCAGGAACCGTGACCGGAGAACCCCCCGTGCGGCGCCGCCTCGTCGGAGGCGCGCTGCGCCGGTACCGGGAGAACGTGGGCTACCTGCTGGAGGACGCGGCCCGCGTGCTGGAATGCGACCGGTCGAAGATCAGCCGGATCGAGACCGGGCAGCGCGGCATCAGGCCCAAGGAGCTGCGCGAGCTGCTGACCGAGTACGGGGTGCCGGACCGCGAGCAGGCCGCGCTGGTGGCCATCGCGAGCCGCGGCGGCCAGCGCGGCTGGTGGCACCCGTACGCGGACGTCCTAGCCGGTCCTTACCTGGACTACGTGATCATGGAGTCGGCTGCGGCCGAGATCATGACCTACGAGGCGCAGGTGGTGCCCGACCTGCTGCAGACCGACGACTACGCCCGCGCGATCGCCGCCGCCGAGCCCGGGTACGCGACGGACCAGCAGCGGGAGGAGGCCGTGGCGGCCCGGGCCACCCGGCGTCAGGCCGTCCTCGGCGCCTCGGCCGAGCGGCGCCTGTCGGTGATCCTCGGCGAGGCGGCACTGCACCAGGCCGTCGGCGGCCCGGGCGTCATGGCCGGGCAGATCAGCCACCTCGTCCGGCTGGTCGACGACTTTCCCGGCCTCACCTTGCAGGTGCTGCCGTTCACGGCCGGCGCGCACGCGGCAGCGGGCAGCGCCTCGCTGGCCATCTTGAGGTTCCCCGACGCGCCCAGCCTGGGCGTCGTCTACCTGGAGGCGCTATCGGGCGGCGTCTACCTGGAGAGCCAGGAGGATGTCGCCCGCTACATCCGGGCGTTCGCCCTGCTGCGCGCCGCCGCACTCAGCGCGGCTGACAGCGCACTCCTGCTCAGTGGTCTTCGAAAATAGGGGTCTTCGAAAATAGGGGTCTTCGGACAGAGAGGCCTGCGGATCTAAGCGGCCCGCAGATCCAGGTGCCTAGTTCGACTGGCTGGCTGCGCTGCTCTTCGGGCGCCGGAGCTGCTGGGTCACGGCCGCGAGCTTGTCGACGATGTCCTGGATGTCCTGGAGGGGTTTCTCGGTTCTCGGCGATCGCGCCTTCGTGCCGTTGCCCTGGCCAGCGGCGGTACCAAGACCGTTGGCTTCATCCGGCCCTGTTCGGCTGACGTCCTGCACGCTGTCGCCGGGGTTCATGCGTGATGTCTCCTGGAGAGAATGCCTAGATAGCGGGGAGGCGGACCGACGGGAAGGAGGCGGAAATTCCCGTCGGGGAGTTGCGCGTTATGCGCAGGGACCATGCTAAGGCGTTTTCGCCGGTATGTCACGCATCGATGTGCGTCGTGTCTCGTGTTTCCTTTTGCGTGCCGGGCTGGCCGTTCCCCGGCGCCCGCCAGCGCTTCCGCCGGGCGGCCTAGCTGCGGCGACACGATGTCGTAGATCACGTTCCCGGCGAAATCCCGATGATGACGCAGAGGTACTGCTAACGATTGCATGAATTGATTCGTTTACGCTTTGTACATGCACGTGCAAATGCAATCCATTTGCGCGATTGCGTGAATAGGTCCGGATAGGGGCAGATCGCCAGAAAGCGTCAGCGGTGCCACGGTGCCGCCTGCCGCATGCTCTTCTCCATCTCCTCCGGCAGCAGCGCGGGTACCGGGAGCGGGGTCACGCCCTCTCGCGCCGGCCGCATGCCGTCGAGGATCAAGGTCAGGTACCGGCGCCAGATATCGGGGTTGGCGGCGTACGCGAGCTGGGTCGTCTCGGTCAGCACGAGGACGAGCAAGGCGATGTCGGTCTGGCGGATGTCGGTCCGGAGTTGCCCGGCCGCCTGCGCCCGCTGCACGAGTTGTTCGATCAGGGGCGCATTGTGCTGCCGGGCGACCGCGACCAGGTCCCGGCCATAGGTGGCGAACATCAGCATCTGCCGCAGGCCGACGTTGCCCGCCATGGTCTCGGCCATCCGCTCCATGAAGGAGACCAGACCGGACCAGGGGTCGGGCGACGCGAGGGCCTCGTCGGCGATGGCCGCGATCATCTCGAGGCGATCCATGAACAGCGCCTCGATCAGCTCTTCCTTGGTCCGGAAGCGCCGGTAGACAGTGCCGACGCCGACGCCCGCGTGACGGGCGATCTCGTCCAGGCTGACCTCGAGCCCGCGCTCGTTGAACACCTCCGCGGCCGCCACCAGGATCCGCTGCCGGTTCCGCTCGGCGTCCTGCCGCAGCGGCCGTACACCGGAAGCCCCTTTGATCCCGGAAACCTCGCTCGTCCCGGAAACGCTGGTAATCCCGCGAACCCCATCCCCGAAGCCAGCCGAGTTCTCCGCCACCCGAACCTCCCGAAAAAAAGTGGAGACAACTTCTCCGCTTCATGCTACCGTGAATCTAAGCGGAGAATCTACCTCCAGATTGGTGAAGCTCATGTCAGATGTCAACTCCATCGGCAGTGCCGGCTCGGAGGACAGGCGGCGCTGGCTCATCCTCGGCGTAATCGGCCTCGCGCAGCTCATGGTCGTCCTGGACGTCACGGTGATGAACATCGCCCTGCCGTCAGCTCAGCGTGCGCTGCACTTCAGCACGGTGGACAGGCAGTGGGTGGTGACGGCGTACACCCTGGCGTTCGGCAGCTTGCTCCTGCTCGGCGGGAGGCTGGCCGACCTTTTCGGCCGGAAGGTGACGTTCCTGATCGGGCTGCTCGGCTTCGCCGGCGTCTCGGCCATCGGCGGCGCCTCGGTCAATTTCGCCATGCTGATCACGGCGCGGGCCTGCCAGGGCGCGTTCGGGGCGATCCTGGTGCCATCGGCACTGTCGCTTCTGACGACCACGTTCACCGAGCCGAAGGAGCGCGGCAGGGCGTTCGGCATCTACGGCGCGATCGCTGCGGCCGGCGGAGCGATCGGCCTGCTGCTCGGCGGCGTCCTGACCGAGTACCTGTCCTGGCGCTGGACGCTCTACGTGAACCTGATCTTCGCGGGCGCGGCCTTCATCGGCGGAGCGGTCCTGCTGACCCGGCAGTCGTCCCCGGTCAAGCCCAGGCTGGACATCCCGGGCGTGCTCCTGGTGTCCGGGGCCCTGTTCTGCCTCGTCTACGGGTTCTCCAACGCGGCCACGCACAACTGGCACACGCCGTCCACCTGGGGCTTCCTGGTCGCGGGCGTGGTGCTGCTGGTGCTGTTCGCGTTCTGGCAGACCCGGGCGGCCGACCCGCTGCTCCCGCCGCGGATCGTGCTCGACCGCAACCGGGGCGGCGCGTACGCGTCCATCCTGATCGCCTCCAGCGGGATGTTCGGCGTGTTCCTGTTCCTGACCTACTACCTGCAGCAGACGCTGGCCTACTCGCCGGTCGTCACCGGCTTCGCCATCCTGCCCATCGCCGGCGGCATCGCGATCGCGGCCAACCTGTCCACGATCGTGCTGATGCCGCGGGTCGGGCCCAAGCCGCTGGTGGCCATCGGGATGCTGATCGCGGCGGGCGCGATGACCTGGTTCGCGCAGCTGGGAGTGCACACCGCCTATGTGGACGGCGTGCTCGGCCCGCTCATCCTGACCGGGATCGGCCTCGGCATGGTGATCGCGCCGTGCATCAACACCGGTACCTTCGGCGTGGCGCCGCGCGACGCGGGCGTCGCCTCAGCCACCGTCACCGTTGGCCAGCAGCTCGGCGCCTCGATCGGCACCTCGCTGCTGAACACCATCTTCGCCAGCGCCGTCACGTCCTACCTCACCCTGCACGTCGCCTCGGCCAGGCTGATCGGCCGCCAGGCCCTGCTCGGGCTGGCGCTGGCGCACGGCTACGACACCGCGTTCTGGTGGGTCGCCGGGATCTTCGCCGGCGGCGCGATCATCGGCGGTCTCCTGTTCCGCCGCGGGCCGTTGCGCCGCGACGACGGCCAGGTTCAGCAGGACGGCGGGGTCATGGCGGAAACCGAGGCGGGCCCGGCCCTGCCGGCCTGAGGGTGCGGCCCCGGTGCGCCCCGGGTGCGGGACGTCCCGCACCCGGGGCGTTACGTCCCGCACCAGGGCGTTACGTCCCGCACCAGGGGCGTTTACCACGCGGCCAGGAAAGTCCAGGGCGATTCCTGCCCGTTCGTAATTGAAATTACAGAGCAACTGAATTCGCGGTCCAATTTCGCGTGACGGCTGATTCCGCGAACTGCTGAGCCTGAAGTGACAGCAGGTAGAGGAGGTAAGAGAAGCCGGGAAGGGCCGAACGACGTGTCCGAATAGCAACCTACGCTACGGGCCTGCCTTTGCGACGCCATCTTAGGATGATTTTGTCCGGATGACGTCCAGGGGGCCTTGTGACGTTAGGGGGCGTATGGCGTGATCGGGGCCTTGACACCGGGGGATCCCGAGCGGATCGGCCCGTACCGGCTGGCCGGCCGGCTCGGCCGCGGCGGCATGGGACACGTGTACCTGGGCCTGTCCGCGGGCGGGAGACCGGTCGCGGTGAAGGTGATCCGCGCGGACCTGGCCGCGGATCCCGTGTTTCGGGTGCGGTTCGCACGCGAGGTCGCCGCGGTCCGCCGGGTGAGCGGCCTTTTCACCGCCCCGGTGGTGGACGCGGACGTCGACAGCGCGGTGCCGTGGCTGGCCACGGCGTACGTGGCCGGCCCCTCGCTGGCCGAGGCGGTGACCGGCGACGGGCCGATGGCCGCGCGCCCCGCGCTAGCCCTGGCGGCGGGACTGGCCGAGAGCCTGAGCGCCATCCACGCCGCAGGCGTGGTGCACTGCGACCTGAAGCCCTCGAACGTCCTGCTGTCCCCGGACGGGCCGCGGGTGATCGACTTCGGCATCTCCCGCCCCGCCGGGGCCCTGCCGACGGCCGGCGTCGGCTGGGTGACGGGCTCACCCGGGTTCATGTCCCCCGAGCAGGCGCTGGGCGGGGAGATCGGCCCGCCGAGCGACATCTTCAGCCTCGGCGCGGTGCTGGTCTTCGCCGCCACGGGCCGGGGGCCATTCGGCCGCGGATCGCGCCCGGAACTGGCCTACCGGCTGGTCTACGGCACGCCGGACCTCGGCGGGCTTTCCGCCGGACTGCGCCCGCTGGTCGAACGCTGCCTGGCCAAGGACCCGGGCATGCGGCCCACGGCCGACGAGGTGCTGGCCGCGGCGAATGCCGGGCAGCCCGCGCCCGGGTGGCTGCCCGGCGCGGCCCTGGGCGCGCTCGCCCCGGTCGGCTCGGCCGGGGCCGCCGCGCCGGCTGTGCCGCCTGGCGGGCTCTTGCGGCGCCGCTGGTGGCGGCCGCTGACGGCGGCGGGAGTGACGGCGGGCGTGCTGGCGGCTTCTGTCGCGGTAAGCTTCGCGCTGGACGGCGCGGGTCCGGGCTCACCCGCCGCCCAGCTGGCGCCGCGGGCCGTGGCCTCGCCGACGCTGACCGCGACGCCGTCAGCGCCCGCGGCTCCCGGTACTGGTCCGGCCGCACCCCGGGCCAGTTCGCCGGCGCCCGGACCGCGGCCGGCCATCATCCCCGCCGTGGTCACGGTGAGTTCCCCGCGCCCCGGCGCCCGGCCGCCCTCGACCGCCCCCGCGTCCGCGCCGCCGTCGGCGTCACCGTCGCCCTCCCCGTCCACGACGGTCTCCCCGTCCCCGACAGCCTCCTGGTCCCCGGTGCCGGGCGAGTCTCCGTCACCCACGCCGGCACCCGAGATAACGGGCGCGAGGACGTACCGGGAAGGCGTCCGGGTCTACTTTGACGTCCAGTACGCGGATCCCGGTAATGACGCACGCGGCTTCGGCTTCATGGGCGTCAACGGCTCCCGCTGGATGGAGGCGACCTATCCCTTCTCCAGCCCTGATGAGGGCATCGCGGGAGCGGATAGCATCGCCTATCCGGTCAACCTCGAATGCGGAACCACCCGCCAGCACGCGGCCGAAGTCGAAGCCTGGATCTATGACGCCGCAGGCCAGACCAGCCAGCCCGTGCTGATTCGTCTCGCCTGCCCGCCCTGACCGGAAACCGGGCTCACGGCCCGCCCCGGACCCGCGTGATCCCGCTCTTCGCTGGTCAGGTGACTCTGACCGGCGGTCAGGCCCGGTAGCCCGGGAGGCCACGTGACCAGGGAGAACGGAAGTTCGTGAAACGATTTTCTTAAATGCGGCTTCCGTCCGTATGCAACCCGGCTCCCGGACCTTATCATTGCCCTGTCTGATATGGCGGAAATAGTGTCATTGCCGACGTTGGGGTGGGATTTAGCGTGGTGGGGGGATTGCAACCCGCCGATCCGCTGCTGATCGGCCCTTATGAGCTACTGGGACGGCTTGGCGCGGGCGGCATGGGGCGGGTATTCCTGGGCGTGTCTGCCGTTGGCCGGCCGGTCGCCGTGAAAATCGTGCACGCCGAGCTGGCCGCCGATCCGGAGTTCCGCGCCCGGTTCAGCACCGAGGTCGCCGCCGCCAGGAAAGTGAGCGGGCTGTTCACGGCGCTGGTGGTGGACGCCGACGTGGATGCCCCGGTGCCCTGGCTGGCCACCGCGTACGTGGCCGGCCCGTCATTGTCCGAGGCGGTGCGGAACCGCGGGCCGCTGACGGCCGGGTCGCTGCTGGCGCTGGCCGCGGGCTTGGCCAAGAGCCTGACCGCGATCCACGCCGCCGGCGTCGTGCACGGTGACCTCAAGCCCTCCAACGTGCTGCTAGCCCTGGACGGGCCCCGTGTGATCGACTTCGGGATCTCCCAGGCTGCGGAGGCTGCCCCGCTGGCCCGGGGCGGCCTCGTGGTCGGCACGCCCAGCTTCATGTCCCCCGAGCAGGCCGAGGGCAGGGGGGTCGGGCCGCTCAGCGACGTGTTCAGCCTGGGCGCGGTGCTCGCCTTCGCCGCCACCGGACGCAAGCCGTTCGGTGTCGGGCCGCCCGCCGCCGTGCTCGAACGGGTGGTCCGTAAGGCGGCCGACCTCAGGGACGCTCCCCCCGAGCTGCGACCGCTGATCGAACGGTGCCTGGCCAAGGACCCGGGGCGGCGGCCCACCGCCGCCGAGCTGCTGGCCGCGGTGACCGCAGCCCAGTCCGCGATGGAGCCGCGGCCCAAGCCGGTCCCGGTCGAGACGGACTCGCCGGCCGGGCCGCGAGCCCGCGGTGTCCGGCGGCGGCCACGGCGGCCGCTGATCACCGCGTCCGCCATCGCGGCCATCCTCGCGGCGTCCGGCGCGGCCGGATACGGCCTGACCGCCGCGAGCCAGCACCAGAGCGACGACGAGCTAGCCCTGTCCCACGGAGCGGTCAAGATGGCCGGCACGTCGGCCGGGCTGACGCCCAGACGTACGTCCTCCGCCCCGGCCCCGCGCATCACCGGCACCTATACCTACCAGCAGGGTGCGATGGTGTTCTTCGAGATCTACTACTCCGATCCGGGCCATGATGCCGCGGGCTTCGGTTTCGTGGGCGTCCAGGAGTCCGACTGGCGCCGGCAGCACCACTCGTTCTCCAACCCCGGGGCCGGCATCGTCGAGGCGAACAGCATCTCCTATCCGCTCAACCAGGGCTGCGGGACCGGCTTCGAATACACCAGCACCGTCAAGGCGTGGATCTACGACAAGGCCGGCGTCCGCAGCAAGCCGGTCATCATCCACCTGGCCTGCAGAACCTGACCGGGCGGCCCGTCAGGGGTGCGCCCGCGCGTAGTGCGCCGCGAGCACGTCGTCGCCGAAATCGCTGCGCGGGCGGCGCAGCACGGTGTGCGTGTGGTTGCCGTCGGCGGTGGTGTCGTACTCGATCAGAAGATCGTCGCCCTGCACGCGGTAGTAGTGCCGGGCGCCCGGCGTCAGCGGCCCTTCCCAGGCGAAGTGCAGGTCCGACCCGTCCAGCCGGGTCGCTTCGCGGGCCGCGAGCTCCGCGGGCAGCCGGTCCAGGTAAAGCGCCGCCAGCTGGGCCAGCAGGGCCCGCGCGGCCGGCCGGAGCCCAGCGGCGGGCACGCCAGGCGGCTCGATGTTCTCGCTGGCCCGGGGGCTGGTGCCGGTGCGGATGTCGGCCGGTGGCTGGCTCGCCACTACGGCGGCCGAACGGGCCTGCGGGCCCATCGCGTCGAGCAGCGCGCGGACCAGGTCTTCCTCCGGGCCGAGCGGGCGTGATACCGGGCGGCCGGCGTAGCTGACGCAGGCCGGATTGGCGCCGAGGAACACCGGGGCGGGGGAGACCTCCTGGTCGGCTACGGTCATCGTCACCGACAGGTGATGCCCCTCGAACCGCCACGACCAGGGCTGATCGCCTTCTGGGTCGCCGTACACACTCACCCAGTAGTCGCCGCTGTGCCGGCCCCGCCGCCACTGCTCTTTCCGGTCGAGCACCTCCTCTAGCGCGATGATGCTCATCGCCTGCGCGTACGCATGCTCGCTCAGCCCGGTGGCCAGCAGCCGGTGCGCGGCCTTCCTGGCCGTCTCGCTGAGCTCGGCGATGCAGGCACCGGGACGGCTGCGCGGCCGGTACTCCAGCCACC
>Ga0070697_100003899_pt1 | contig 11457 bp, 10 predicted proteins | sample KBSK1501metaG_FD_65475 | JGI IMG/M metagenome (GOLD analysis project Ga0070697, IMG submission 65475) | Corn, switchgrass and miscanthus rhizosphere microbial communities from Kellogg Biological Station, Michigan, USA - KBS K1-50-1 metaG | ecosystem: Host-associated > Plants > Roots >... | reverse complement strand
AGCTCGCCGGTGCGCTGCGCCGTGTACCAGACGCCGCCGTCGGTCGCGGGCGCGACGTCGTGCGGACCCTGACCGCGACCGACCGGGAACTCGACGAGCTTCACGGCGCTGATATCAGGCGTCGTCGTGGGCGAGCCCGCGGTCGCGGCCGAAGTTGATGACGGCGCTGTCGGAGCCGGCACCCGCGACGCCGAGGAGCGGTCGGGGCCAGACGGACCGCAGGCGGCGCCGAGGAGCGCGACCAGCACGAGGAGCCGCAGCGAGGTCACTTGTCGATGGATACGGTACGCAGGCGTAGCGAGTTCGACACGACGGTCACGGATGAGACCGCCATGGCGGCCGCGGCGAGCACCGGCGACAGCAGCCACCCGGTGAACGGATAGAGCGCGCCGGCCGCGAGCGGGATGAGCGCGACGTTGTAGAAGAACGCCCAGAACAGGTTCTGCCGGATCGTCCCGACGGTGCGCCGTGCGAGGCGCAGCGCGCGCGGCACGCCGCGCGGATCGCCGCCGACGAGGACGATCTCCGCGGCGGCGATCGCGACGTCGGTGCCGCTCCCGATCGCGATGCCAAGATCCGCGCGCGCGAGCGCGGGCGCGTCGTTCACGCCGTCGCCGACCATCGCGACGCGGTGCCCCTGCTCCTGCAGCTCGGCGACGATCTGCGCCTTCGCCTCGGGCCACACCTCGGCGCGCACATCGTCGATGCCGAGCTTCTTCGCGATCGCCTCGACGGTCCGTCGTGTGTCGCCGGAGATGAGCAAGGTGCGCGCTCCGATCGCCCGGATCTCTCTGATCGCGTCGGCCGCCGCGGCCTTCGGCACATCCGCGGCCGCGAGGACCGCGCCGGGCTGTCCATCGATCGTCGCGACGAGCGTCGTCCGTCCCTCGGTCTGGTGGTGCGCGAGCATCCCGTCACCGAGGCCGGCGAAGCCGTGCGCGCGCGCGAGGGCGGCGTTGCCGATCCAGACGTCGTGGCCCAGGACCACGGCGTGCACGCCGCTGCCGGCGATCGCCTCGAACGTCGTCGGCTCGACGAGCTCGAGTCCCTTCGCGCGCGCGTGCTCGACGACCGCGGCGGCGAGCGGATGCTCCGAACGAAGCTCCGCGCTCGCGATGAGCCTTAGCGCTTCGTCCTCACCGATGTCCGCGCAGGTCACCCAATCCACGACCTCGGGCCGTCCGACGGTGAGCGTTCCGGTCTTGTCGAACGCGACGACGTCGATCTTCTGCGCCATCTCGAGCGCCTGCGCGCTCTTGATGAGGATCCCCCGCGTCGCGCCGCGGCCGGTGCCCACCATGATCGCCGTCGGAGTCGCGAGCCCGAGCGCGCAGGGGCAGGCGATGATCAGGACCGCGATGAACGCCGTCATCGCGTACGCAAAGTGGGGCTCGGGGCCGTAGATCCACCACGCGACCGCCGCGGCCGCGGCCACCGCGAACACGATCGGGACGAACACGGACGCGACGCGGTCGACCAGACGCTGGATCGGCGCCTTCGAGCCCTGCGCCTCCTCGACCAGACGGACGATCTGGGCGAGCGCGGTGTCGGCGCCGACGCGCGTCGCGCGGAAGCGCAGCGTGCCGCTGGCATTGATCGTCCCGCCGGCGACGTCGTCGCCCGCGCTCTTCTCGACGGGGATCGATTCGCCGGTGAGCATCGATTCGTCGACGGCGGACTCGCCGGCGATGACGAGACCGTCGGTCGCGATCGTCTCGCCCGGCCTCACGATGATGACGTCGCCGACCTGCAGCTCATCGATCGGGACGTCCTCCTCCCCTCCGCCGGGTCGCCGCACGCGCGCCGACCTCGCGCCGAGCGCGAGCAGCCCGCGGATCGCGTCTGAGGTGTGCGCGCGAGCGCGCGCCTCGAGGTATCGGCCGACGAGGACGAGCGCGACGATCGCGGACGCGGTCTCGTAGTAGAGGTACTGATGCGGCTCGAGACCCGCGTCCATGAAGATCTGCGGCAGGAACGTCGCGACGACCGAGATCCCGTACGCGGCGGTGGTGCCGACGACGATGAGCGTGTTCATGTTCGTCTGGCGATGCCGCGCCGCGCCCCAGGCGTTCACGTAGAACGGCGCCGCGGCCCAGAGCTGCACCGGCGTCGCCAGCGCGAACGCCAGGTACGCGCGCCACGGCGCGTCTTTGATCCCACCGATCACGAGATCGGCCATCGAAACGATCATCGTGAGCGACGCGAGAACGGCCGCGACGATCAGACGGCGACGGAGCGACACGAGCTGCTCTCGCCGCGCGGCGCGCTCGCGATCCTCGACCGCCGCGCGCTCCTTCTGATCGGCGCTCAGCGCCAGCGCGCCGTATCCCGCTCGCTCGACCGCGCGCACCAGCGCCGGAAAGTCCGCGCGCGTTGGATCGAGCTGCACGCTCGCGCGCTCGGTCGCGAGATTCACGTCGGCGCTCTTCACGCCGCTGACGCCGCGCAGCGCCGATTCGACGTTCGCGACGCAGGACGCGCAGGTCATCCCGGTGATGGCGAGGTCGCGCCGGTCAAGGCTCGCTACCCCCTCCCCTGGGGGGTGGGTGGTGATGGTCATATGACAAGTCTAAGGACGCGCATCGGCCGGTAGACCGCTAGAGCAACGCGCCGCAGCGTGGACAGCGTCCGGCCTGCTCGGAGGCGCTGGCGCCGCAGGAGCGGCACAGGAGCATCCCTGTGGCGTCCGTGTGGCTCGTGCGGCGGCTCTCGTGCTCGAAGGCGGCATCCCAGCGTCGGCGCGCCCGGATGTCGTCGTAGCCGCGGCCGCCACCGGCCAGGGTCCCCAGCAGGGCGACGCCGACCACAAGCACGCCGAACCAGATGAGGTCCATCAGCGTTCCCCGCCGCTCGCCCGGAGCGAGCGAGCGATGGCCCGGATGAGCTCGAGGTCGTTCAGGCCGGGATCCACGTCGCGCGCGTAGGGGCGGAGACGATCCGCGAGCTGCTTCGCGACACGCGCGCGGTGATCAGGCGCGAGCTTCGCTTCGCGCGCGACGAACTCCCGCACCAGGCGCTGCGCCTCACCCGGGAGGGCGCGCACGGCGACCTCCGCACCGGCGCCGAGCGGGGTGACCGTGCGGAGCGAGAAGTAGTCGAGCTGCGGTCGCGGCGCGCGTACCACGAAGGTCCCGGCGGCGAAGTCGCCGAGACGCTGCGAGCGTGACGACACGACGATCGCCAGCAGACCGAGGCCGTAGAAGCCCGGGAGGAAGTCGACGACGCGGACAAGGTTGCGGACGAGGATCGCGATGAAGCCGGCGGGCGCTCCGTCGTCGGCGATGACGCGAAGTCCGAAGATGCGCTTCCCGATCGTCTGCCCGTTGCCGAGCCATTCGAGGAGGATGAAGTAGCTCCACGCGATCGCGAACGTGAGCAGCGTCGCGATCCCGAAATAGGGGCCGACGGCCGAGAGACCGAACGCACCGGCGGCCAGCGTGAACAGGTAGAACGCGCCGCCGAAGATCAGCGTGGCGACCGTGAAGTCGACCAGCGCGGCGAACCCGCGGTTCCCGCCGCCGGCCAGGTCGTAGCGGAGGACGACGTGATCGGCGGTCTCAACTTCGAGCCGCCCGAGCGAGACGGCCATCCTCACATGGTACGTTCGCGCCGTGACGATCGACCGCTTCATCGAAGACCGCCGGGCGCGCTGGGCGAGGCTCGGCCAGCTCGTCAGCGCCGCGCGGGGCCGCGTCGAGCGCCTCAGCGCCGACGACGTCATCGATCTCGGCCGGCTCTACCGGGTGACCACCGGCGATCTCGCGATCGCGCGCCGCGACTTCGGGCGCGACGTCGCTACCGAGCGGCTGAACGATCTCGTCGCCGCGGCGCACGCGCTCGTGTACAGCGAGGCGCCGACGAGCGGGCGGCGGCTCCGGCGATTCGTGCTCGGCGAGCTGCCCGCCACGGTGCGCGCGAACCTACCGTGGACCGCCGCTTCCTTCGCGATCTTCATCGTGTTCGCGGCCGCCATGTTCGTCGTCGGCCTGCTGCTACCCGACGTCGCGGCGAACGCGCTCTCGGAGGAGACCCGCCAGCAGCTCGCGCAGCGGCAGCTCTGGACGGACATCCCGGAGGGCTTCCGGCCGATCGCCGGTCCGCTGATCATCGTGAACAACGTCCGCGTCGCGGTCGTGCTGTTCGCCGGCGGACTCACCGCCGGCGCGCTCACCATCTACGGCCTCGCGGCGAACGGCGCGATGCTCGGCACGATCTTCGCCGTCGTGCAGGGCTACGGGCTCGCCGGCGGACTGCTCGCGTTCATCGCGGGGCACGGCGTGCTCGAGCTGTCGGCGATCTTCCTGTCCGGCGGCGCGGGGCTCCGCCTGGCGTGGGCGATCCTGCGGCCCGGCGAGCGCTCACGCCGCGACGCGCTGCGGCTCGGGAGCGCTCAGGCGTCGCGCGTGATGCTGCTCGTCATCCCGGTGCTCGGCGTCGCCGGTCTGATCGAGGGCTTCCTGTCACCAAGCGGCGCGAGCGACGCGGTAAAGGCGGCCGTCGGCATCGTGACCGGAGCGATGCTGTGGGGCTACATCCTGTTCGCCCGTCGCCGCGGACCCGCGACGCTGCGCTGAACAAGATGGCTGCCGTGCGCGTTTCCGCGGCGGAGCTGCGAGCCGCGACCGCGGCCCTCGCTCCGGCGGAGCGCGCGGAGATGGCCGTGCCCTCCTACGCGCACTGGAATCCGCTCATCCGGTGGCTCTTCTGGCAGCGCCTGGATACGGCGGTCCGCTTCGCGGGTCTCGCGCCCGGCGTCGACGTTCTCGATTTCGGCACGGGCTCCGGGATCCTGCTGCCCAGCCTCGCGACGGTGGCGAAACGGATCGTCGCGACGGACATCGAGCTTGCTCCGAGTCGGGCCACCGCCGCCGCCCGCAGGGTCGCGGTCGAGTTCGTCGAAGCGTCCGACTTTCTGGTGTGGGCCGCGTCGAATCACGGCACTCTCGATCGCATCTTCGCGCTCGATGTCCTCGAGCATGTCGAAACAGAGGAGCTGCAGGGTCTCAGCGTCGCGTTCCGGTCCCTCGTGCGTCCGGGTGGGAGGCTCATCGTCAGCGGACCGACCGAAACAGCCTTCTACAAGCTCGGGCGCGCGCTGGCGGGCTTCAAGAACGAATATCACCACCGCAATATCTTCGACATCGATCGCGTGCTCACGGCGCAGTGGCGCGTCACGGCGCGCGCCTACCTTCCGCGGTTCCCCCTGCCGCGCGCATTCGTCATCACGCGCTACGAGTAGCTCGCCCGTCGTCGCGGGCGGAGCTAGCGCCGCGAACGCGGACTGTTCTCGATGTCGAGCACGAGGGCCTGCAGCAGCAGCTGGAAGCCGAGGATCAGCGGGACCACGCTCACGATGACGGTGCCCGTGGGCGTGGCGATGCCCTCCTGGGCATGACTCCACCATTGATAGGCGCCGAAGACCACACCCCAGATGAAGAGGGGCAGCCCGGCAAGGAGGAACAGCGCGATCGGCGAGAAGTCGCGGAGCATGTATTTCGCGTAGACGCGGTAGATCGTGCGGCGGATCAGCAGGAACGCGAATGGCAGAAGGACCCGCCGGACGCGGAGATACGAGCGTTCATCGCCGTAGCGTGCCGGGATCGGGACGTCCCTCACGGGGATATCGAGGATGTTCAGACCGACGAGCATGTCGTTCTCGAAGAAGTAGCCGTCGCTGATTCGTGCCGGATCGAGAAGCTCCCAGACGACGCGCCGGATCGCGAGATAGCCGTTCTGCGGATCGACGACGTACCAGTAGCCCGACGCGAGCTTGGTGAGGAACGTGAGAGCGAAGTTGCCGATGACACGCAGCCGAGGCATGCGGGAGAGCGCCTTCTGGTCGACGAGGCGGTTGCCCTTCGCGTATCCGGAGCGCGGGTCGTCGACGAGCGCGTCGAGGAGCTTCGAGAGTTCGGCGAGATCCATCTGGTCGTCGCCGTCGACCTTCACGAGCAGGTCCGCTCCGGCCTCGGCGCCGCGGGCGAGCCCGGTGCGCATCGCGGCGCCGACACCGCGGTTGCGGTCATGACGTACGACCTCGACGCGCTTGTCGGTCGCCGCCTCGAGCATCTTGAGCGTGTCATCGCGGCTGCCGTCGTCGACCGCGATGATCTGATCGACGTAGGCGGGTACAGCGGCAAGAACGGCGGCGATGTGAGGCGCGACGTTGTAGCAAGGGATCACGACGCAGACGCGCTGTCCTCGGTACAACGGGCACCTCCGATGGCGTCGCCGCGCTCGACCGGCCGTATTCTGCCGCAGTGAGCGTCGGCGGGCGCCCGAGTAGCGCTCGGTCGTGACACTGCGACGCACCGACGTCGCGTACGTCGTCGGACTCGCCGTCGGGTTCGCGGCGCTCGTGATCTTCTTCTGGGACCTTCGCGTCGCGATGCTCGGTGTCGACGACTTCGCGACGATCTGGACCGGGCCGCGCGCGTTCGTGCTCGGTCTCGACCCGTACGATCCCGCGACCTGGCAGGCGACGGCGGTGCGGATCGGGTCGGAGCGCAACCCCTCGTTCAACGAGGTGTACCTGTACCCGCCCTGGGTGACCATCGCGCTCGTGCCGCTCGCCCTCTTGCCCGCGGGCGCGGCGGTCGTGGTCTGGACGGTGATCGGAATGGCCGGCGCGGTCGTCGCGATGCGCACCCTCCTGCGCGCGAACCTCCCCGAGGTCGATTGGGCATACGGCGTCGTCGGCCTGCTTCTCACGTTCTCGGCGCCCGCGGCGGTCACGTTCCTGACCGGTCAGTGGACCTTCTTCTTCGTCGCGGCGCTCGCGGCGATCGTGCTGTGCCTGCGCGCGCGACGGCCCGTGACGGCCGGTCTGCTTGCGCTCGTCATGCTGGTGAAGCCGCCGCTGTTCGTGTTCACCGCGCTGGGCCTCGCGGTGCGCGCGCTGTGGCCTCGCGGCCCCGACCAGCGGACCGGTCGTCGGTTCGTCCTCGTCGCGGTCGGCGCCGGCGTGGCGACGATCGCCATCTCGTGGCTGATCATCCCGAGCTGGTGGCCGGCGTGGTTCGAATATGTCGCCGCGGTGCAGGTCGGGATCGAACCGGTCACGATCAAGACGCTCTTCTACACGCTGTTCGGACTGAACGGCGGTTGGCTCGCGCCGCCGGTCCTCCTCGCGATGGTGTTCACGGCGCTGCAGTTCGATCCGCGGAGCGACGGCTGGCTACCGGTCTGGCTGTCGCTCTCGATCGCCGGAGCGGTGTACAGCAACACCTACGACCTCTTACTTCTCAGCGTGCCGATGGTGCTGGCGGCGGGGGCGCTGCCATCGCGGCGCGCCGCGCTCGTCATCATCGGCGGCGCCGTGCTGCTCCTCCCCGTGATGTGGTATCTGCACACGATCTACGTGCGCGGCTACGCGGCGGGCGTGGCCCTCCTGATGTTCGTGATCATCGTGGCGGCGCTCTGGCCGCAGCGTCGCGAGGTCGGCCCGGGCCTCACAGGTAGCGCGACTTCAGCTCCAGGTAGCGCTGGATCGTCGCGACGGTGAGGCGTTCGGCGGGCACGTCGATGGTGTGCACGCCACGGCGTCGCAGGATCGCGAGCGCGCGCGCCCGCGCCTCCTGCACGTCCTCCGCGACCACGCGCTCGTAGAGCTCGGTCGTCGATGAGGGCACCTTCGAGGCGACCTCCGCGAGCTGCGGATCCGCGAGCAGGCAGCACAGCACGAGGTTGTTCCCCGCGAGGCGCGTGACCGCGGCGACGAGCGCGCGCGACGCTTCGTCGTCGACGAGATCGGTGAACAGCACCACCAGCGCGCGGCGCGCGGTCCGCGCGCGCAGGAACTCGAATGCGGCACGGTAGTCCGGCTCGGTCGTCGTGACCTCGAGGCGGCGCAGCTCCTCGGTGAGCCGCAGGAATTGCTTGCGCCCGCGGCGCGGCAGCGCGTACGAGCGGACCGTATCCGCGAAGCCGAGGAGCCCGACCTCGTCGCCCTTCGCGATCGCGACGTAGCTGAGCATGAGCGCGGTGTTCACCGCGTGATCGAGCTTGGTGAGACCCGCGAGCGTGCTCGACATCATGCGACCGGCATCGAGCAGGATGAGGATGCGCTGCTGGCGCTCGGTCTCGTATTCGACCGTGATCGGTTTGCCGCGGCGCGCCGTCGCCGTCCACGAGATCGAGCGCGGATCGTCATCGGGCAGGTACTCGCGCAGCCGCTCGAACACCGTGCCGGAACCGGGCACGCGCGCGCGGCGCTGGCCCGCGTCGTACGCGAGACCGCGGCGCAGCGTCACCTCGTAGCGGCGGATCTCGTGGAGATCGGGGTAGACGTTCGCCGGGGCGGTCGCGGCCACGCGGCCTTGGCGCTCGATGAGGTCGAGCGGACCGCGGAGCCGCAGATGGATATCGCCGAAGGAGAACGTGCCGCGGTGATGAGGGCGCGCGGCGTACGCGATCACACCGTTCTCGCGCGGTGCCACGGTGAGAGGCGAACGACGCCGGTCGACGTCGAACGACACGGGCACCGAATCCGCGAGCAGCAGGCGCAGGGGCCGCGCGAAGGGATTCGTGACGCGCAAGGTCACGCGGTTGGATACGCCGATCGACAGCTGCGGATCCGCGACGCGCTCGACCGGCACGCGCGCGGGTGCGGGCGTCGCGCGGTGGTCGACGATCGCGAGAAGCACCGTGGCCGCGATGACCAGGGCGCCGAGCGCGAGGAACGCGTCGGAGATGCCGCCGAGCGCGAGCGGGACGGCGGCGGCCAGCATGAGCGCGAGCAGCCGCGGGCGCGGCAGCGGTATGCGGCTCAGCGTGGGACGTCGAGGCGCGCGAGCACGCGCCGGCACACCGCATCGGCGTCGAGACCCTCGATCTCGGCCTCGGCGCGCAGCACGAGCCGGTGGCGCAGCGTGGGGATCGCGAGCGACTTCACGTCGTCCGGCGTGACGAAGTCGCGTCCGTCAATCGCGGCTGCGGTCTTCGCGGCGCGCAGGAGATGCACGCCGGCGCGCGGGCTCGCACCGAGCAACAGGTCGGTCGACTTACGCGACTCCTCGACGATGCGCACGACGTACTGCAGCACGGAGTCCTCGACCGTGACGGCCTCGACCTCGGCCGCGCACTCGTCGAGCTCGCCCTTCGCGAACGGCTCGAGCTTGTCGACCTCCGCGAGCGGCTGGCCTTTGTCATGCGCGCGGAGGATCGCCTGCTCCTCGAACGACTCGGGATAGCGCACGATCGCCTTGAACAGGAAGCGGTCGAGCTCGGCCTCGGGCAGCGGATACGTCCCCTCGTACTCGACCGGGTTCTGCGTCGCGATGACGAGGAACGGCCGCGGCAGTGGCCGCGAGTCGCCTTCGAGCGTGACCTGCTTCTCCTCCATCGCCTCGAGCAGCGCGGCCTGCGCCTTCGCCGGCGCGCGGTTCACCTCGTCGGCGAGGACCACGTTGGCGAAGATCGGGCCCTCCTTGATGCGGAAGTTGCTCGTCGTGATCTCGTAGATGGAGGTGCCGACGATGTCGCTCGGCATGAGGTCGGGCGTGAACTGGATACGTTTGAACGTGCCGCCGATGAGGCGAGCGATCGTACGCGCGAGCAGCGTCTTCGCCGTGCCGGGCACGCCCTCGATCAATAGGTGGCCGCCGAGCACGAGCGCGATGAACGCGAGCCGCACGGTCTCGTCCTGGCCGATGACGATGCGATGCACGTCCCGATGGAAGCGCTCCGCGACCTCGCGTGCGCGCCCGCTCACCGCGGTCTCACCAGGCGTTCTATCTGGCCGACGGTACGGAGCAGCTGGTCCTCGCGCAAGCGGCGCCCCAGCGCGTCATCGACAGCGCGCGCCTCCGCGGCGCGCTCGCGGTCGGCCACCTGGAGGGTGGCGAGGACACGGTCGAACGGCATCGCCGGATCGAGACCGAGCGCGCGGGCAAGCCCGCCGCGCAGATCGCGGCGCAGCCTGCGTCGCGCGATCTCGCCGCGGCCCGATCGGCGCACGAGGCCCGCGAAGCCGCGGATGTATTCGAGGCTCGAGCGAGCGGGGCGCGGATCGAGCGGCACGGGCGGACCGAGCCGCCGTCCCGACAGGATGAGATAGAGAAAGCCCGCGACGAATGCGAACACCAGCGCGCGGCCCGGCCAGGTGTTCTCCATCAGCACGAGGACGTCGCTGCTCGGGTGGAACCCGTGGTGGTACTCGTCGAACGCGACAGCGGCGCCGCCCGCGACCGCGTCGTGCGCGAACGCGAGCGCGACGCGCGCGTTGTCTGCCTGCCCCAGGCCCGCGGCGAGGAACGGACCGAGGCTCGCGACGATGTAGAAGGTGCCGCGGCCCTCGCGGACGGCGGCCGCGATCGTGGCACGACCGTCGGTCGCGAGCGCGAGCGCCTTCGGGCCGAGCGACAGCGATCCGACGCGATCGACGCTCAGCGCACGCGCCGGCGGATCGGCGAAGACCGGCCCGAAGAGCGGATGGGTGCCGGGGCTGGCGATCCCGTTGATGCGGATGTCGAACGCGTCGAGGAGCGGGCGTTCGAAGATGCCGACATCCGTCGCGAGGATGGCGGTGCCGCCGTCCGAGACGAACTTCTTCACGTTCACAGCGTCCGCCGGCGTGATCGCCTCGGTCGCGCCGAGGATGAAGAGCACCGACGTCGTCGACGCGTCAGGCCCGAACCGGGTCCCCTGGACCGTCGTCGTGCGCGCGCCCATCGCGGTGAGGTACCGGCGCAGCGCCGCCGCGCCCCCGGCGCCGTCGTCGTACACCGAGCCGGTCGGCGCGGAGCTCGTCGGGGCGGCGCCGACCGTCGCGAACGCGAACACGATGGTCGCGACGGCGAGGACCGCCGCGAGGAGGTAGAGCGGGCTCGGGCGCCTCATCCGGCGACCTGCATCGCAAGGCTCCGCGCGCGGCGGGCCTCATCGGCGCCCGGATCGCGGAGGCCGAACCACGAGCGCTCGTACAGGGCGACGAGATCGCGCAACGCGTCCGCATGCGGCACGCCCGCGGCACGGATCAGCAGCTCGCGGTCGGTCAGCGCGGGGTCCCAGCGGATCGCCTCGCGCGCGACGAGCGCTGTGAGCGCGAAGAGGTAGAGCGCGTGGATCGCCTCGCGCGGCCGGCCGGCGGCGAGCGCGTCGTCCGCGGCGTGGAGGTGGCGGGACGGATCGGGGCGCTCCGCGCCGACGGCCTCGCGCAGCGCGACCTCGGTGCGCACGCGCTCGCCGAGGCCGCGGCCGAGCGTCGCGACGACGAAGAAGATGATCGCCGCGCCGAGGATCCCGAGGAGCGGCCACACCAGACCGAAGTCGACGCGTGGACCCTCGAGGCCCGCGAGGAACCGCTGGATCGCGCGCGCGACCGCGTCGAGGAAGGACGGCGACGTGGCCGTGTCGTCGACGGCGCGCAGCGAGTCGCGCAGCGCCGCGTCCGAGCGCGCGGCGTCGATCGAGGGTGAGAGCGTCCGCGCGGCGAGCGCGAGCTGCGCGTCGATGAGC
>Ga0070697_100003897_pt1 | contig 11459 bp, 11 predicted proteins | sample KBSK1501metaG_FD_65475 | JGI IMG/M metagenome (GOLD analysis project Ga0070697, IMG submission 65475) | Corn, switchgrass and miscanthus rhizosphere microbial communities from Kellogg Biological Station, Michigan, USA - KBS K1-50-1 metaG | ecosystem: Host-associated > Plants > Roots >... | reverse complement strand
TGGCGACTCGCAATGGAACGTTCGGCCGAGCGACGACCGATGGCCCAACCACCGCCGACACGGCCGCTCGGACCATAGCCTTCAGCCGGTCCGCCACGGATGCTCCATCGACTGCCGATGTGGCGACACGGACGATCGCTGAAGTTCGGGCGACCACTGAGACCTCGACCACGGCTGATGTCGTTACACGGGCTGGAGCGTTTGGCCGGGCCACAACGGATAGCCCCACCACCGCTGATGTCGCAGCGCGGAATGGGACGTTCAGTCGAACGACGACTGAGGCCATCTCGACTGCGGAGTCGGCCACTCGAACGATCACGAGCGGCACGAACCGAACAACTACCGATGCCCCGACGACGAGCGATGCCGCGACTCGAACTGGCACGTTCGGTCGCACGGCGACTGAGGCGATCTCGACCGCGGATGTCGTTACTCGCTCGAATGCCGCAGTCCGCACGGTCACAGCAGCCCCAACGACAAGCGATGTCGCCACGCGGTCGCTAGTCCTTGCTCGAACGACGACTGAAGCTCCGACGACCTCGGATGCGGCAACTCGCAATGGGTCCTTTCACAAGACCACGACGGATGCACCCACCACGAGCGATGCGGCCATTCGGGCTGTGGCCTTCGTTCGAACGACTACGGATGCCCCGCATACGGCGGATGTGGCAACTCGGACGAACGCCGCCGTCCGATCCACGACCGATGCACCGACCACAGCCGATGTGGCCACACGGACCGGATCGTTCCACGCGACCACGACCGACGCTCCAATGACGAGTGACGCTGCGACCCGAACTGCGGTCCTATCGCGAACCGTCAGCCAGACGATCACGACCGCCGATGTTGCCACTCAGGCATCGACCAAGGTCCGAACGGTCACGGCCGCGCCGACGACCAGCGATGTCGCGACCCGGATCGGCGTCTTCAAGCGGAACACCACCGAGGCCCTGACCACCAGCGATAGCGTCGCCTCGGGCGCAATCCGAACGGCCTCCGAGTCTCCGACGACGAGTGATGTTGTCACTCGGCAGGCCGTCCTCTCTCGAACGACGACCGAAGCCATCAGCACCGCGGACGTAGCGTCACGGGTCGCCTCTGTTCACAAGACGACAGCAGAAGCTCCGACCACGAGCGGTACGGCGACGCGGAATGCAACGCTCGCTCGGGCGACGAGCGAAGCCTTTACTACGAGCGATGTGGCCTCTCGGCAGGTCGGTATCGTTCGATCCACGACGGCCGCGATCTCCACGGCCGACACAGCGACCAGAACGGTATCTGTCGTCCGGTCTGCGACAGACTCTCCCACGACGGCCGACTCGGCAACTCGTCAGGCTGTCCTTTCGCGAGCGACCACCGAGTCGCCTGTCACGAGCGATGTGGTCGTTCGGGCAGTCAATCGGGGCCGGTCGGCAGCCGACTCGATCACGATCACGGACACTCCGACGATCGCGTTCGGGACTCACGTCGATCGAACGACCGTCGATAGCATCACGACCGCTGACTCGGCCAGTCGCCGGATCGCTGCCTCTCGGCAGGCCATCGATACGATTAGCGCTAGCGATGCGGCAGTCGCGCAGGTCTTCCGGCCGCACCGTGGCCACATCACCTCGACGGTCAGCGCCATCGGGATCACCTCAACCATCAGCGCCGCTCGCGTGGGTTCGTCGGTCCGGGCGGCGCGGGTCACATCGGAGGTGAGTTAGTGGCAGACCTGAGTTTCGTGTCGAGCGACGACGCTCCGTCGATCTTCGGTACGCTTGCGGTGGATGGCACCGTGCTCAACCTGACGACGGCGACCAGCGTCTATTTCCAGATGCGCCAGTCCGCTGATCGAAGATTTGTCGTCAATGCCGCGGCAACGATCGTGACCGCGGCATTGGGGGCCGTTCGGTATGACTGGTCGCCGGGCGATCTTGCGATCCCCGGCAACTACGTCATGCGCTGGCAGATCAACTGGAACGATGGATCGGTTCAGCACTCCGACCCGGAGAACACGATCGCGATCCAATCGGAATAGGACCAATCGTTAGAGGGAAACGATGGCTCGGATTTTTGCAATCGCAGATGCAGGCGTGCCGACCGGCTTCGGTGTCGTCATGGAGCAGATCGGGACGAGACTCGTCCGCGACTTCGGCCACGACCTGCACGTATTGGCTGTCAACTGGCGGGGCGACTACACGAGCGGCCTACCGTTTCGGATGTATCTGCCAACTCAGAAGATACCGACTGATGTCTACGGCCAGAGTCGGTTCATCGAATTGGCCGGGGCGATCATGCCGGACGCCCTGTTCATCCTGAATGATCCGGCGATCGTCGTGAACATGCTCCTCTCCAATCCGTACGACCCCGAGCGCGTCCTGTGGCGCGGGATCAGCAATGGCGAGGTCTCGTACCGGCCACCGATCCTCGCCTACCTGCCGATCGATGGGATCAACTCGCCGCGGAGCTGGGACATCCTGACCGACCGCGTGACCCGGATCGCGATGAGCCACTTCGGGCAGGAGCAGATGCCCGAGGCGCCGGTTGTCTGGCATGGCGTGGACACGACTGTCTTCCATCCCCGTGACCGGAAAGAGGCGAAGCGGGCGCTCGGTCTCGATCCCGATCGGTTCCTGATCCTGCGGGTGGACAAGAACAGCATCCGCAAGGACTACCCGGCGACGTGGAAGGCGCTTCGGCCGCTGCTCCGAAAGTATAGCGACATCGATGTCCACTTTCATTGCCTACCAACTGCCCTCGACGGCTACGACCTGCGGGCGACGATCTGGAATGACGAGGACATCCGCGACCGGGTGAGTTTCAGCCCGAACCTGACCGGCTTCACCGGCTGGGGTGAGGACAACCTCGCGACACTCCATGCCGCGGCCGACCTGTTCGTCAGTACCGCGTGGTCGGAGGGCTTCGGTCTTTCCCTGCTCAACTCGATTGCTTGCGGGACGCCAGTCATCGCCCAGAACGTGGCCTCGATTCCCGAGGTCGTCGGGGCGGGTGGGCTACTGATCGAACCGAAAGCCACGATCACGGTGCCGATGGGGCAGGAGCAATGGCTCCCCGACATCGATGCCTTCACCGCTGCCATCGAGCGGCTGTATCTGGCCGGTGGGGTTCGACGCAAGTTGGGCGCAGCCGGGGTCAAGCACGCGGCCACGATGACGTGGGACATTGCTGCGAGCCGGATCAACGACATCCTCGAAGGGGCATTGAGCCCACCGTAGCCAATCGGCCTTTTGTAGCCGTCAGGAGGAACGCAATGGCAGATTCACTGGCGGTGTCAAAGAAGGCCCCGCCGCTCGCACCCGGAGAGTTCCGGTTCATTAGCAAGGCGCTCGGGATCGAGCAGGGAGACGACGGCAAGCGTCGGTTCAAAATGATCGCGTCCTCGACCGTGACCGATCAGGGCAACGACGAGATCAAGATGTCGGCGCTCGAAGACCTGCGCGCGGCGTTCTCGGGTGGCCTCAACATCTTCACCGATCACGAGCATCGCGTCGATAACGTCTTCGGTCGGTCGGACTCGGCCGAAATCCGGGCATCCGGCGAGCGGGACCCAAAGACCGGCAACCCGATCTACGACCTGCACATCGCGGGCTTGGTCAACGAGCCCAATCCCCGAATGGTCCAACTGGCAGACTCGATCGATGGCGGCTACGTCACGTTCGGAGCCTCGATCGGAGCGCGGCTCCGTGAGCACAAGAAGAACAAGGCAGGTGGCTACGACATCTATCACCTCGAAGGCAAGGAGGCGTCCCTTGTGGGCATCCCGATGAACCAGCGGAGCTGGACCTACAAGTCCGCCCTGATCGGACGCGCGGTCGGCGCCGCGGAACGCCTCGGTGATGCCGAGATGGTCGATGACGACGACGACGAGGAGGAAGCATCCGGCCCGCGTTCGCTTTTGGTCGGTGAGGCCGGTCCCGAGGCCGTCGTGATCCTGCCCGAAGCGGAGAAGGCAGACCTGTCGGCCGCCTCACGCAACAACCTGCCCGATTCGGCCTTCGCCTGCCCGGAGAAGCGCAAGTACCCGATCAACGACAAGGCCCACATCCGGGCTGCGCTATCTCGGATCGCGGACCCGTCCAATGACCAGTGCGGCCGAGACAAGATCATCGCTGCCGCCCGCCGAGAGGGGATCGGCGATCACAAGGGCTTCGGCGATGACGATCTGGTGACGTGGGCCTCGGTCGAATTCCCCGCGGCCATGATCACCAAGGACGAGAACGACGAGGACATCTTCATCGAGGTCGAGAAGGCGCTCGACACGACCGAGGGTGATCCACTCGTTCGCCAAGACCTCGAAGGACCCAAGGAGAAGTCAGCCATGTGCCCTGATTGCGGCCGAAGCCACGACGAGGCGGGCGACTGCTCCAACTCGTATCACACCAAGTCTGCCGACGAGGCAGACCTTCACACCACTGACGTTCCAGCGGATGGTCAGGAATCGGGATCGGCAGAGGCCGACACGCCGGAAACCCCTGAGACAGCATCCGCCGCAGACGACGAGGACGCCGAAAAGGCGTTCGCGTACGAAGCGGAGGACGTGATCTCGCTCGCCAAGAGGGCGCGCGATCTCGTGCAGATGGTCCAAGACCGTGACACCGAGATCGAGAGCCTGAAGGCCGAACGGGATCGGCTCGCCTCCGAGAACGAGGAAGCCAAGTCCGTGCTGGAAAAGATCGTCGCGATGCCGCTGCGCCGCAAGGCCGTCTACACCGCCACGAACTTCGCCGCACGACTGCCCGACTTCCTTGCTCCGGAGGTCAAGGACTACCTGACCAAATCCGCAGGAGACAAACGATGACACTCGATCTGAAGGAACTGAACCGCCTGCTCGATGAACTCGGGCCGGTCGTTCAGAAGGCAAACCAGTCCGAGGCCGGAGAGCCGACCCCGGACATCCGCAAGGAGGACGATCAGCCTTATGGTCGGCCCTACGACTTTTTGTCGAAGGGCGACAGCCTCTATTTCCAGCGTCGCCTGAACGAACTGTCATGGTCGGAGAAGGGCTACCTGTTCCAGCGCCAGCTCGAAGTTGGCGTGGGCAAGGGCGTCCCGATCTCGGCATGGCAGCAGAACGCGATCACGAATGACCCGCGGGCCAACGAGTTCGTCCAGAAGGCGCTTGACACCAGCGGTGGCGCGGCGCTGATCCGGCAAGACCTCAGCCCGTTCATCACGAGCATGTTCGTCAGCGTGTTCCCGGCTTGGCAGCGGATCGAGAAGGTCCCGGCCAACGGCCTGCTCCACGCTTGGGATCAGCTCACCTCGTACGGCGATGGCACCTCATCGTCATTCATCTCGGAACTGGGCACGGTCGTGGACAAGACCGGCACGTACGTCCGGGCGACCACGCCGATCGCCCAGTACGGGCAGCGCCGGGGTGTCAGCTTCAGGCAGCAGTTCGCCGTGCAGGCGGGCGGCATGGCTTGGGACAGCGCTCGGATCGAGATTCAGAACGGCCTCACCCAGCTTGCGCATGACCTCCAGAAGACGATCTTTCAGGGGAATGCGACGAACTCGGGTGGCGTCTCCACTGATGAGAACGGCGCTTATGACGCCAATGCATTCACCGGCCTTCGCTACCTGCTCAACAGCAGCGTGACGACCGCCACGACATCGGTGAACTTCGCTCCGTATCTCACCAGCAGCCCCGCGAACTTCGTGACCGCCTTCAACGAGGGCATCACGAACATCGCCAACAACGTCGGGGTCAGCCCGACCGTGGTCTACGCCCGGATGAACGAGGTCGGGCAGCTCTCCAACCAGCAGATCAGCATCCAGCGGACCGTTGATCGCACGGAGTTCATTCCGGGCGTGATGGTTCCGGCTGTGATGACCGCTGGCGGCGAGATGCCGATTCTCGGTGTCCCCGGTGACGCCATCGGGACCTATACGTCAACGGCCGACTCGTCTCGAACGGTCGCCGACATGTATATGGTCAACGAGCAGTTCCTCCAGATTCCGTATCTGGGCGACGCGAACCCGATGGTCATCGAGATTCCGCCGGGCGTCTCGGGTCAGCTCACCCGACTTTGGATCGTCGCTGGTCTGTGGGGCCTCGCCCTGATCAGCAACCTCCATTCGGTCAAGCTGCGCGCCGAGACCCGGACGAGCTAGGCTCGAACTAGATGGAGCAGGGATCGGCGCGAACTCCGTTCCCTCCGGCGTTCCCCGGTCCCTGCTTCCCAACTCCCTAGACTGGAGGGCAGATGGCTCGACCGTTGCTCCTGTCGCCTCAACGCTATCTGCGTTCGGGGTATGGCATGGCGCTGCCCTCCGACTTCAGTCTGTCCACGCTGCGGACGATCCTCACCCGCGCGCAGGATCAGGTCAATCGCTATTGCAACGTGCCTAAACTGCCGAACGCCTACTCGTGGCTCGGCGGGACGATGACCGACGAGAAGCAGCAATGGATCGTGGCAAACCCGCTGGCCTACAGCGAGGGCGTCCGGCGCGTCTACGTCAACGCTGGACCGATCCGAACCGTGACAGATTTTCATCTCGACCTCGGGCAGACGTTTCGCATCGCGGTGGACCCGAGCCAGTTGTACGTCAACACGATGGAGCGGTACGTCGAGATCGTGGCCCTGAACCCCGCGATCGTCGGCTACTACCCACTCGCGGTGAATCTCGGGCTCTATCAGCCGATCGCCCGGATCAGTTACACCTACGGCTGGTCGTTCCCGATCACGGGCGATGTGCTCGAAGCCGAGACGCCGACCGTCTTCACCGCCGCCTACGGCAACTGGGACCCAGCCATCGCCCCGACCCTCTATTTCGATGGTACGCCCGTCGATCCGGCTGATTACACCGTGGACTACGCCAATGGCCAGATTACGTTCACCTCGCAGGCGGCCCCGAACGTGGGTGTCGTGGTGACGGCGGATTACACCTACCTTGCTCCGAGCGAGGTCGTGGATGCCATCGGGATTACGGCGACGAACGAACTGGCGAAAAGCCGGATCGCTGCGCGAGGCATGATCGGGCTGTCCTCGATCAAGGTGGCCGAGGTTGCCCTGACGGCGATGAGCCCGAGCCAGATGGTCACGAAGAACGGTGCCAGCATTCCGGCTGACGCTGCGGACTTGCTCACGTCCTATTCGTTCGGGTCGGTCTTCGCTTGATGAAGCGAACGGTCATCGTGGCCGCCACGGTCGCGGCGTTTGCGGCTGGTCTGCTTGGCTTCACGGTCATCAGTAAGCCACCGGACTTCTGCACTCAGCATCCGACCAATCCGAAGTGCGTCCCTGCGACACCTCATCCATCGATCGTGCCGACCCCAATCGTCACGCCGACACCAACGATCGCTCCGACGCCGATCGTGACGCCCGTACCGACTATCAGCCCATCGATCGCCCCGCTCGCTGGTCTCTATGGCAACGGGATCGGTGGCGATGAGTTGGCCAATACGAACGCCACGACGGGCAGCAACCCGCTGTTCGTTCGCTTTCGGGCCGAGCAATCGTCGGCGCTCGTGAGCCTGACCTACTACTATCTCGGGCCACCCGATCCGGGCTATGCGGCGGGGACCGGCGGAACGATGTCGATCGAGGTCTGGTCCGACGATGGCACGGCCAACCACTTCCCCGGCGCCAAACTAGCCGCACAGGCGCTCCCTGCCAGCCCCTCGTTCTCCGGTGAGGCGGGGCGAGTCGTCACGTTCAGCAATCCCGCGATCCTGACCGCGGGGACGCTCTACCACATCCTCTGGCGGAATACCGACGCCAGCCCCGGAACAAACTACAGCGCGGTGGACTTCTGGTTCTACCGGCAGCTACCTGACGGCGCCTCCAACGGCCAACTCATGCCCCGCTACTCCCTGATCGATCTGGCCCACGGTTACTGGACCGGCAGTTCATGGACCGTGCGAACGCACTTTGTCCCGGTCTTTGACCTTGGCTACGCGAATGGGCAGCATCAGGGCCAGTCGTACGGCGAGGCGTCGTACGGATTGGGGCAGGTTGGCCACATCACGGGTTCTGCGAATCTTGTCCGCGAGCGGTTCACGGTCAGTGGCGGGGATCGGGTTGTCGGCAGCCTCGGTCTTCGGCTGCTCCGCGAGACCGGCAGCGATCCGCTGACCGTGACGCTCGCCACAGGCACCACAACCGTTGCCACGGCAAGCATCCCGGCAGCGAGCGTCGCAGTCGGCCCAGCGCCGCCCGGCACGGGCGAAGACAGCCTCGGCGTCAACGCCAAGTGGCTCACCGTGCCGCTCTCGGCTACCCTGCTCAACGGCCAGAGCTACACGCTGACGCTCTCGACCGCGAGCACGACGACGTACTGGGCGTGGGTCAACCGCAGGCTCGGCGCGGCGTATCACTACAGCTCCGCAACCTACTTCGCGGACGGCGTGGCCGAGAAGACAACCGATGGAGTGAACTGGTCATCGCTCGGCCGAGTCGCGGGCGAGAACGACCTCCAACTCTACTTCGGGCAATAACAGAGCCCCCTGCAAGTTCCCCAAGACCATGCAGGGGGCTCGTCCTCCGGTGGTGTATGCGAGTTAGCCCTTCTTGGGCTTGCGAGGACCGGGGCGATTGTGAATTCCGTGGGCCAGAGCCGCCACGAGGCGGTCGAACATCTGGCGATGGTTCTCGGTGCTGATGTAGGTCCGGGGGTCGCGCAAATCGTCAACGCGCGGCGATCGAGCCTTCTTGACCATGATGTCCCTTCCGCAAGGGACGTGCGTGCCGTCTCAGGACGGCGATCCGCCGTCCCTATCGCGTGATAGACATCGCTGGCCTCCTGTATTCGTTGCCGGTTACGCCCTTCCGGCGACTCTTGTTGTGGCACGCGCTGTCCACAAGGACCCCGCTTGGCCGAGGATCGAGTCCGCGCTGGCCTCACCAAGTTGAGTTACCACCAGCGGATCGCCATTATCTCAACCCTGTCAATAGGGGGATCGTATGAGCCTTCTGTCCGACAGCGAGATCGGCGCCCTGCGTTCCGTGGCCGAAAGCGCGATGTCCACCGCGGCCACGATCATGAAGCGCAGCATCGAGCAGACCGACGATGGCGATCGGGATATCTGGACAGCCACGACCACGGTCTACGGGATGCTCTACTCCGAGCCCCAGCCCCTCATCAACGTGATCAGCGGGGTGATGGGGATCGTGGATGTCCTGAAGTTCCGGCTGCCGGTCGGAACCGCCGTGACGAGCGGCGATCATCTCCTGATCGCGGGCTTGACGTACACGGTCGAGGACGCCGACGAGGACTCAACGTACCTGCCTTGGCTGCGCCTGAGCCTGCGGCGGATCGGCTGATGAGCGCCCTCAACGTCTCGGCGATCCTGAACGCGATCCGTATCGCCGAGGAGCGGGCGATCGAGCAAGTCGCGGCAGCCGTCGTGGCGGGCGCCAAGCACCGGGCTCCGGTCCGCAAGGTGTTCAAGGAAAAGGCGGGTTTCCGGCGCCGGTTCCGGCCGCTCACGCCACTCGAACGCAACATCGCCACCCGGCGAGCCCAGACCTACTACACCCACGTCCAGCCCAACGAGTTCAAGAAGCGCCGGGCACTTGCGCACATCCGCAACTACGCTACGGCGCAGGTGCCCCGCCGGGGATCGGCGAACAGTCTTGCCAACTCGCGCAAGTTGCGGGTGCTGGGCTATCTCCGGCACGGCCAGTTTTCGTCATCGACTGGGGCAACCCGCAATCGTCGGGGCGGCTTCGAGCCGGGCGCCATCACGCCCCTGCTCACGGCCCGCGGCAGATACGAGGTCCGGTCCGGCCGGGCTATCCACAAGGAAGTCCTCGCGTCGGGTGCGATTCGCATTCAGGTCGGCGGGGCGTTGAAGGCGTCGATCGAGAGTGAAGGCGTCACTCATTCAGACAAGGGCGTGACGGCCCGTGTCACGGCCGGGATCAGGTACGCGAAGTACGTCGAGTTCCCGACCGTCCACAACGCCGCCCAGCCCTTCCTACGTCCAGCCCTCCAAGGCAACCGCCAGCGTCTCCGCTCGACGGTCGCCACAGAGGTTCGCAAAGCCATCGGAGGGTAGCCAATGAGTTTGGTGACTCCGTGGCCGAAGTTCCGGCAGGCCATCGTCCGCGCCCTTCGTGCCAATCTGGTCCTCGAAGACCTGTTGGCGGGCGGCTGGAACGAGGGGTCCGCCCCGCAGCCCACGGCGGAACGACCTACGGTCTGGCCGCACGGCGTCTATTCACTGGCCTACGGTCCACCGGAGTACGACTGGACCGGGGTCGTGAACATCGTCGGCGCGGATGTCGTCGTGTTCTCGAAGGATTCGGGCGATGCAGCCAGCATCGACCAGCTCGTGTTCGACACCCTGCAAGACGCAAAACTGAGTGTCACCGGGCTAACCACGCTCTCGTGTCGCCGCGTCGGCATCATCTCGCTGACCGACACGGATGCAGAGGGCAAAAAGGTCTTCGTCCTCGGGGGGACGTATCAGGCGCGGCTGGCCCAATCCACGCCGCACCAAGGCAATCTCTCGATCACGATCGACTCAACGATCAGTTAGGAGCGCAGCGTGTCCAACAGCGACATCCGCCTTTCCGGCCTCAACGGCGGGATCGTGATCGGCGGATCAATCTCGGGTGGCGGCACCCTCGTCGCCGCGAAGACCCAGTTCACGATCAGCAACCAGCGCGACTTCTTCGACGGCTCGGCCTTCGGCGATACCAACAAGCGCTGGTTCCCTGGCCTCCGTGACGCGCAGGGCACTTACTCGGGCCTGCTCGACGTGTCCGGCGACCGTCTGTTCACCGCGGCAGGACTTGGAGCCCAGTTGCTCTACCTCTATGCCGACACCAACATCGGGACCTCCTCGGTGGCTCTCTATGAAGTCGCCCACGGCTCGGGCTTCCTCGACGCCACGGCCGACATCTCCCTCAACGACATGGTAAAGGTCACAGGGCAGTTCAGGGCGGCTGCAAACTGGACGTTCTTCAGTTAAGATTTCGTGCTTGACATCTTCCCTCTGGTGGATATCCTGACGATGTTCAGGTTACTCGCCAGAGGGAGGGCGTCATGCCTAAGAAGGGTCAACTTAGCGGCACACCAGCGCGTCGGGCCGAGTTCGTGGAATATCTTCGCGGGCTCGGACCCGGCTATGAATGTGTCTTCTGGCCTTGGAGTGATCGACGCGAGGGACAGGTTCGGGTTTACATCGACGGCGTAAAGAAGATCGCCAGTCGATGGGTTTACGAGCAAGTTTACGGTCCATCGCCCGAGCGACCTGATCCACACCAACGCGGCGCAATCGGCCTGCTCGTTTGTCACAACTGTCCCAGCGGGGATAATCCGGCCTGTGTCCGGCCAAGCCATCTTTATGCCGGTGACCAAGAAGCCAATATTCGCGATGCCGTTGCCAAGGGCCGTATGTCTGGCCGTCATGCCGGTTCGTTTCCGGGCCATGTTCGGAAACTTTCCGACGAGGATGTTGTGATGATCCGAGCACTAAAGGCAGAAGGCGTCACGCAGGCTCGTTT
>Ga0070697_100003896_pt1 | contig 11460 bp, 9 predicted proteins | sample KBSK1501metaG_FD_65475 | JGI IMG/M metagenome (GOLD analysis project Ga0070697, IMG submission 65475) | Corn, switchgrass and miscanthus rhizosphere microbial communities from Kellogg Biological Station, Michigan, USA - KBS K1-50-1 metaG | ecosystem: Host-associated > Plants > Roots >... | reverse complement strand
ACCGTCTATCTTGGCGAGGGCAGGTCACTGCGTATTGGTGCCCAATTGGTGCCGGCGCTTCGTTGCGGCGGGCGTCGCCGCCGGACTGAAGGACTTGGTCACCGCGTCGGGATGGCGCGCGAGATCGCCATCCCGACGGACTCGACACGGTCCGGCCGTGTTGTACGGCGCGCAGGTCTCGATTCACACTCCGGCGTTGTTCGGCGTAGCGCGCATAAGCAGGCACACCATGCGCCCGATGCCGCGAATGACGAGCTCGGTATAACGCCATGGGGTCAAATGCGGCCTTTACCGAAGGGGTTTTTATGTGACGAACGGCAGGGCGCCGATCCAGCCCGTTACCTCGCTTACAATGGTCCGCCGCAGAGGCGGCGAGTCTTGATGAGCGAGGTGCCGCGATGGAACTGTTCGAGGCGCTGTACACGACGCGCGCGATGCGGCGGATGCAACCGCGCGACGTCCCCGACGACCTGATTCCGCGGCTCCTCGACGCCGCGATTCGCGCGCCGAGTGGCGGCGGGTTTCAGAACTGGTCTTTCATCATGATCCGCGACCGCGAGATGAAGGCGTATCTCGGCACGCTGTTCGAGGGAGACATCGTCGCCGCGCGGGCGGGGCGATATCGGCCGATGGAAGAGGCCATCGCGCGCGGGGAGCGTAGCGAGAGGCTCGACGCGCACGCCGCCTTCGTGCGGTCCATGCTTCACTTGTCCGCGCACTTCGCCGAGGTGCCGCTCCTCATCGCGGCCCTCATCCAGTCGGGGGAGAACGCGATCTGGCCTGGAGGATCGATCTATCCGGCCGTATGGAGTCTCCAGCTCGCCGCGCGGGGACATGGGCTCGGCAGTGTTCCCGTGGGCAGCCTCGCGCGGCATCAGGCGGAGATCTTCCCGCGTCTCGGCGTACCCGAGAACGAGGGATGGATGCTCGCGAGCATCGTCGCCCTGGGATACCCGACGGGGCGGTGGGCCGTGGCGCCGAGAAAGCCGGCGCACGAGGTGACCTTCCTCGAGAGATTCGGGCAGCGGCCGACGTGGACGGCCCCCAAGCCGCTCTGGCCCTGAGGGTGAGCGGCCATGAGGGTGAGCGGCCATTGACGCTCGCGGAGGCGACCTCTAGGATGCTCGCGCCCTCGGCGAAGAGGCGACCTGACGTCAACAAGGAGAGAGATTCATGACCCACATGGCGTGCACGCGGTGGCTGGTCGTCGTGTCGCTTGGTCTTTCGCTCCTCGTCGCGGTCGATGCGTCGCCGGCCTCCGCGCAGGCCGGGGGGGTCACGCTGAATCTCGTGTCGTGGAGCTACGGCGTCGAGATCGTGCGCGACAACATCGGCAAGTTCCAGCAGAAGTACCCCGGCGTCACCATCAACTACAGCGACTTCTCCTGGGCGACGTATCACGACGCGATGGTCGCGCGCTTCGTGAGCAAGACGCCGACGGACGTGCTCTATTCGTCGGATCACTGGCTGCAGGAATGGGCGGCCGCGGGCTGGATCGTCCCCGTCGACGAGTCGTTCCCGCAGGTGCGCCAGTATCTGAGCGAGTACTCGCCGTTCGTGCGCGAAGCGCTCACCTACAAGGGGCGGATCTACGGCACGCCGTACTACGCCGACACGTTCATCTTCGTCTACAACGCCGATCACCTGCAGCGCGCCGGCCTCGCCGCCCCGCCGGCCACGCTCGAGGAGCTGACGAAGCAGGCGGAGACGATCAAGGCGAAGGGCATCGCCGAGTTTCCCATCGTGCTCGCCTGGGGCCAGCAGGATCCGTTCTCGATCGAGAGCTTCACGGGCCTCGTCTTCGCGCAGCGCAACGGCTCGCTCTTCGACAAGGACCTCAACCCCGTCTTCAAGATGCCGGGCAGCGCCGCCGAAAAGGTCGTGACGTGGGCCGCGGACGCGCTCGGGGCGAAGAGGATCCTCAGCCCGACGTCGCTGCAGGCCGCGAACGTCGATCAGATCAGGGCGCTGCAGTCCGGCGCCGCCACCTTCGGGCTCATCCCGTCGTACTCGCTGGCCGTCCTCAACGATCCAGGTCAGACGCAACAGGCCGGCAAGTTCAAGATTGGGTTGATGCCCGGTGAGAGCCGCGCGACGGTGGGTTTCATCCGGTTCTACGCGATCACCTCGCAGGCCCAGCGGCGGGGTAAGGACGTCATGACGGCCGCCTGGAACTTCCTCGACTACTTTGGCGGCAAGACGGACGGTGAGTACCGGGTCACCAAGCGTTGGTCGCTCGAGAAGGGCCTCGGCTTCGCGCAGACTGCGCTCTTCGCCGACAAGGACATCCGCGCGGCCTTCGGCAAGTGGGCCGACGTCGACATGCTGCAGAAGCAGGCGCAGCTCGCGCGTGCGAAGGAAGGCATGACGCCCTACTACGGCACCTGGGACGTCTTCAGCCGCGCCGAGCTGCACAAGGCATACCTTGGGCAGCAGAAGCCGGCGGACACGCTCGCGAGCATGGCGAAGAAGTGGGAGGAACTCAAAGCAAAAGCCAAGTGACGAAGCCCGCGCTCTATCCCTACGCGACCATCCTGCCCGTCATGCTGGTGGTCGCGGTCTTCAGTGTCTATCCGCTGCTCTACAGCGTGCACCTCAGCCTGCACGAGAACGTCCTCACCCGTCCTCTCGACAACGACTTCGTCGGGCTGCAGAACTTCCGGGAAGTCGTCACCGGCTACTACTTCTGGCGGTCGCTCTGGTCCACGGCCGTGTTCGCTGTGATGGCGGTGACGTCGGTGAGCCTGTACGGCCTCGGCGTCGCGATGCTCCTCAACCAGGCCGTGCTCGGCAGCGCCCTCCTCAAGATCGTCGTGCTGCTGCCGTGGGCGATTCCCGCCGTGATCAGCGGCATCATCTGGCGCTGGATCTTCGACGGCGACTACGGCGTCCTGAACGGGCTGCTGCTGGTCACCGGTGCCGTCGACCGGTACGTGCCGTGGATGAGCCACCCGCTCAGCGCGCGCCTCTGCATGGTGGTCGCGCACGTATGGAAACAGGGCCCGCTCGCGGCGGTATTCCTCCTGGCGGCGCTGCAGGTCATCCCGGCCGAGCTCTACGACGCCGTCCGCATCGACGGCGCCGGCCGTTGGAACGGCTTCCGCTTCGTCACCCTGCCATACCTCAAAGCGACGCTGGCGCTCGTCCTGATTTACGAGACGATCGTGGCAATCGCGACCTTCGACCTCGTCTACGTGATGACGGGCGGCGGGCCGGCCGACGCCACGGCGATCATCGGCTGGTACGCCTACACGGAAATTTTTCGGTTCCTCAACCTCGGTCATGGAGCCGCGCTCGCGATCATCCTGGGCGTCGTGCTGCTCGGGCTCGTCCTGGTCTATCTGCGCGCGCTCCGCGCGGAGGAGCCCGCGTGAGCACGCGGCGAGGGCGGCCCTGGTCGCGTCGGCTCGAGCGCCTCGTGCTGAACCTGGTCTGCATCATCGTCGCCGTCTTCATCCTGGCGCCGTTCGCGTGGATGCTCGTCAGCAGTCTCGCGGGCGAGGCAGAGCTGACGCGCCGGCCCCCGGTCTTCGTCCCGTCGCCCCCGACGCTGGCCAACTACGCCTTCATCTTCACGGGTCAGCTCCCACGAGATCCAACGCGGCACGGTATCTTCGTCTGGCAGACGTCGCACGAAGTGCGCCTGCTGCTGCCCGCGCTACGGAACAGCTTCGTCGTGGCGCTGTCGGTCATGGTGGCCAACGTCGTGTTCGGCGCCCTGGCTGCCTACAGCTTCGCCCGCGTCAGCTTCTACGGCCGGCGCTCCGCGTACGCGTTCGTCCTCACGAGCCGGCTCCTGCCCGCCGTCGCCGTCGCCATTCCGTTCTATGCGATCGTGCAGCGGCTGGAGCTGCTCGACACCTACCGCGCGCTCATCCTCGTGTATCTCGCCTTCACGTTCCCGTTCACGATCTATTTCCTGTCGGTGTACTTCCGGTACCTGCCGGCCGAAGTGGAGGAGGCCGCCCTGCTCGACGGCTGCACGCGCTTTTCGACGCTCCTGCGCGTGGTGGTGCCGTGCGCGGTGCCCGGGCTCGTGGCGGCCGCCGCCTTCGCGTTCATGACCCCGTACAACGAGTTCCTCTTCGCGCTGCTCCTGACGCAGACGATCGCCGCGCAGACAATGCCCGTGCTGCTCGCCGCGGTCGCCACCAACCCGGCGGTCAGCCATGCGTTGTTGGCCTCGTGCGTGATCCTCGCGATCATTCCGCCGGCACTCCTCGCCGTGGTGCTCCGCCGCTATCTCACGAGTGGGCTCGTGGCATCGGTCGCGCGCTAGGCAGCGCCGTGCGGAGTCGCTCCGCGAGCCGACGTGCGGTGAAGGGCTGAGGGCCGGCGTCGACGCCGAGCGGCGCGAGCGCGTCGGCGACAGCGTTCGAGATCGCCGCGGAGGCGCCCATCACCCCGCCCTCCGCCATGCCTTTCATGCCGAGCGGCGTGCCGGGATCCGGCCGCTCGACGTGCTCGACCTCGAACGAGGGCAGGCACGCCGCCGTCGGCACGGCGTAGTCGAGGAACGTCGCGCTGTGATTCTGTCCGTTCGCGTCGTAGACGATCTCTTCCAAGAGCGCGCCGGCGATGCCCTGGGCCGTCGCGCCGTGCAGCTGCCCCTCGACGATGCGTGGGTTGAGCATCCGCCCGCAGTCCTCGACGATCGTGTACCGCCCGATCGTCACGCCGCCGGTCTCGCGGTCGATCTCGACCTCGCAGACGTGCGTGCCGCTGGAGAAGGTTAGGGCCGGCGGGTCGAACGCATGCGTGGCTTCGAGTCCGGGCTCCATCCCCGGCGGCAGCTCCATCGGCGCGAGGTACGCCTTCTGCGCGATCTGGGCGAGCGTGACGCCCGACGCGGGCGCGCCACGCACCTGAACGCGCCCGTGAGCGAACTCCAAATCTTCGAGCGGCGCCTCCAGCAGGTGCGCCGCGATGCGCAGTATCTTCTGCTTGAGGGCACGCGCGGCTCCGAGCGCGGCGCCGGCGCTGACCACGCCGCCGCGGCTGCCCCGCGTGCCCATGCCGTAGGGGGCCGCCGCCGTGTCACCCGAGTGGACGCGCACCTGCTCGATCGGAATCGTGAAGTCGTCGGCCAACGCTTGCGCCACCGTCGTCCGGTGTCCCTGCCCCTGACTGACGACGCCGATCTGGGCCGACACCCCACCGCTCGGCTCGATCCGCACGATCGCGGCGTCGTGCCCGGAGCCGGGAATGCCGGCGGTCTTGTAGAATTCGGAGCCGTACGTGTTTGGCTCGACGTACGTCGCCACGCCAATGCCCGTGATGCGCCCGTCCGCGCGGGCCTTCGCCTGCGCCCGCCGTCGGTCGTCGTAGCCGAACGTCGACAGCGCGCGCTCGAGTGTGTCACGCGGATACACGGAGCGATACGTCAGTCCGGTGACGGTCGCGTACGGCAGATCAGACTCCGTGAGCATATTGCGACGCCGTACCTCGACGGGGTCGAGCGCGAGCGCGCGCGCCACGGCGTCGACGGTTCCCTCGGTGACCCAGCTGCAGATCAGCATCGGCGCTCGATAGGGACCGGATGGGCACTTGTTCGTCAGGACGGCGCTGATCGCGTAGCGATACTCGCGCAGCCGGTACGCGCCCGGAATCATCATCCCGACGACGCGCGCCATGTAGTTCGCCGGGAAATAGGCATAGGCGCCAAAGTCGGCGAGGATCCGTGCGTCGAGGCCAAGGATCGTGCCGTCCGCTTTGACTGCGGCGCGGACGTCGACGATGTCCTCGCGGGCATGGAGCGACGCCAGCAGGTTCTCACGCCGAGTCTCGATCCAGCGCACGGGACGAGCCAGAAGCCGCGCCGCCACCGCCGTGACCAGCTCCTCGCGGTAGAGGGGAATCTTCTGGCCGAAGCCGCCGCCGACGTCGGGGGTGATCACCCGCACCGCGGCCTCCGAGATCCCGAGCCGCGCCGCCAGCGCCGAGCGTACGGGATGAGGGATCTGGCTCGAGTGCCAGAACGTGAGCGTCTCTTCTCCCGGCAGCCAGCTCGCGAGGCACCCGCGCGGCTCGAGGGGGGCATGCGTCTGGCGGCCCTGGTGGAAGCGCACCTCGACGACTCGATCCGCGGCGCCGAGTGCAGTGTCGACATCGCCATGGGCGAAGACGCCGCAGTACGCGCGATTGGCCGGAATCGTCTCGTCGACCAGCGGCGCGCCGGGATCGGCGGCGTGCTCGGGGTCCACGACGGCCGTGAACGGCGTGTACTCGACGTCGACGAGCGCGCAGGCGTCCTCGACCTGGTAGCGCTCCTCGCCGACTATGCAGGCGACGAGGTCGCCGACGAAGCGGACCTTGTCGGTCGGGAGCGCCGGCATCTCCATCGGCAAGAGTCCCTCGATCGAAGGCGCGATGCGCAGCGGCGAGACCATGTGTGCGACATCGTCGCCCGTCAGCACCGCCGCGATGCCCGGCGCCCGGCGTGCGGCGCCGACGTCGAGCCGCCTGATCCGAGCATGCGCGTGGGTACTGCGAACGAACGCGGCGTGCAGCAGGCCCGCTGCCGTCAGGTCCTCGATGTAGCTGCCGCGTCCGAGACAGAGCTTCCGCGTCTCGCGTGGGCTCAGCGCCGCGCCGACGTAGCCCTGATGTCCCTCGCTCACGTCGAATCTCCTGCCCCCGGCCGTCCGCCGGATATGCAATGACCGGCGCGATTGTACAGGGTCCTAAGGTGCGAGTCCGGGACGGCCACCAATCACAGCGGGGCCCCCGGCAGATCTCCGGCTCGCGCGGCTCGAGCGCGGCGCGCAGCGTGAAGCTCTGCGAGCCGCCTCCCGGCGCGCCGTGATCGATTCTTTGCTGAGTCGAATTTTCTTACAGGTGACCAGCAATCGGAATGTTGCGGCGGCGTAGTTACCGGAAAGTCGACGGTCTTCGTGTGGCACGGCGCATGCGGGCGCGGCGCGGGGAGTGACGCGACGCAGTCGGATCGTAAACAACGTCGACACGGTTCGGCGGTACCGAGCCGGCAACAGATGATCAAGGAGGGACTATGAAGAGAGGCTTAATGCTGCTGTCAGCGGTGGCCCTCTGCGTCGGTGGGATCTTCACGTCGCTCGCGAGTGCCGATACGATCGGGTTCGTCCCCTTCACCGCTGTGGACGCCAAAGATGTCATCTTCGCGGCCGCGGGCAATGCGGGGAATGCCGCCCAGATCACCGCGGCTTTCAATCAAAACGGCACGCAGGCGTTTGCACCCGTGGATATCGCGCTGGGAGCTTACGGGGCCGGCGCCGTCGTGACATTCAATAGCATCGCGGGAACCGTCAATTGCTGCAACTCGCCTCCAGCGACGCCGCCCGATGGAGACTCGGGGACCTCTACTAATCTCAGTCCTGTCAACGGCATCTCGGGCATCGTGGCCCCCACCAATATGTTTCTGGCCGGCGTGTTCACGAATGGGAATCCCGCCGCGCTCGTTCCCCCGGCTTCGTTGAACTTCACAACCTTGACAGAAAGCTTCGCGTCGCTTTCTCCCGCGATGAACCAAACATTCTTCATCGGGGACGGACGGACGGGGTCCGGAAGCGGCTCGACGCAGACGTTTTTCATCCCTTCAGGAGCCACGGATTTGTGGCTCGGGCTTCCGGACGGACAAGGCTTCAACGGACCGCCCAGCTTTTATGGGGACAACTCGGGCTCCTTTACCGGCCAATATGCCGTCACCACTCCGGGCTCCGGAGCGGTGCCCGAACCGGGCAGCCTATCGCTCCTGGCGATTGGCCTTTGTGGTCTGGGTGTGGTGAGGCGGCTTCGCGGAAAACCGAACATCACGTGCTAGCGGCCGCCCCGAGCCGCCGCGCTTTTGGCGCCCACTTGGTGCCCACGCTCCCCACAGCAGGAGCGGGGCGAGTGAGCCAACTCAAGCGTTCGGGCCGCGGTACATGCGCCGTGAGAGTGACTTCTGTCAGCGCCCAGAAAGGAGGAACGAACTGGATGACGGAGTGATCCGTCCGCTCAACGTCACGACGGACGGCAGACATGGGTCCACCTAGGAGATGAGGTTCCGGCTGAATCACCGGAGAGGATAATGTCAAGATCCGAGAGACCTCCAGGTTCTCGCGAAGAAGACGCGTGGCTCAGCGATCAGCAGCTCGCCCGATGCGCGCCAGCCGAAACAGAGCCCTTCCAGTCCCCGGTTCCGACGCGAATGGTGTCGAACGGCGAGTACATGCCCCATCCCCAGACGCAGCAGCAGGAGCACGTCGAGCTCCGCATCAAGGAGCTGGCCGACATGGCCTCCAAGAAGCTGGGGATCAGCCGGCGGAAGTTCCTGGCCGGCAGCGGCGGCATGGCCGCCGCGTTTCTGGCGATGAACGAGGTGTTCGGGAAACGGTTCTTCAACGTGAGCCCGATCGAGTTGTTCGAGGAGGCGGCCGCCGCTGAAAACGCCCCTCCAAAGAACCTGTTCGTCTTCGACGACCAGACGCACATCGTCAGATCCAGCAGCAACGGCCCTCAGGGCCTGAGAGCCCTCGCGCAAGGACCGGGCGCGGCGTCAACCGCCGCGGGGTTTACCGGCAACCCTGACAACGGCTTCACCGCCACCGGCGGATTGAGAGGTGGAAACCCGGTCGGTGTCGACGAGCTCGGCAATGCGTGGACGCCGTGGAACCCGACACACCTCCTCCGCAGCGAATTCGACGTGGGGCTCCTCCACGCCGACTTCCCCCCGAACCCCGGTCCGCCCACCACCGTCCTCGGCGAATTCCACCTCGGCCAGTACATCAACCGGATGTACCTCGAAGCTCAGACGAGCGTGTCCATCATCAGCAACGCGAATCTCGGCCTGTTCAATCCCGGCGGTGGCGCCCCTCCCGGGAACCACAACGTCGCCGAAAGCCTGCAGTCTGAGATCCTGACCGGCTGGCAAACGGCGCAGTGCCGGGATTTCATCAATCAACTGGCGGGATCGACGCGAGCTCTTGCACATGGGCAGCTCTACGTCGGTATCGGCAACCTCGCCGACCCGCTCTTCGGCGACTATACGCAATGGCAGATCGAGAACATGCAGCCGGACTCGTGGAAGGGCTATAACATCGCCGCTGCGGCCAAGTTGGATACAAACCCCAACAGCCTCATGGTGAGGTGGCGGCTCGACGACGAGGCGGTGGCGTATCCGATCTACCAGGTCATCGTCAAGAACAAGGAGCAGCTCAAGAAGCATCCCGGGTTCTTCAACATCTGCATCCACAAGGGCCTGTCGGCTTCGGGGACGCAACCCGGTGGGGCGAACAACATGCCCATGTTCGGGAACCCCGATGACATGGTGAAGGCGGCCACGGACTGGCCGCAGTTGAACTTCATCATCTACCACGCCTGCATCCGGCCGGGCTTCTGGATGCTCCAGGCTCTGCAGGACATCGAGAACCTGCCGGGGTCGATGCCCCCCACCACCCTGACCGACAGCGACGGCCACACCGTCCCGAACATCCGATGGTCGACGCAGTTTGCCCAGATCGCAGCCGGCAAATACGTGGCCGGGGCGGAACCGTCGTCCACGTCGCCCTCGAGCACGCGGAGGCTCCCCAACGTCTACGCGGAGCTCGGGACGACGATGGCCTCGATGATCGTGACCTTCCCGACGGTGTGGGCGCATCTCATCGGTCAGCTGCTGTACTACATGGGGGACAACAACATCGTGTTCGGGTCGGACTCGATGTGGTATGGCGGGCCTCAGTGGCAGATCGAGGCGCTCTGGCGGTCCCAGATCCCTGACGACATCGCCGACCGCTGGCACTACCCGCCACTCAGCGAGGGGGCGAAGCGGAAGATTCTCGGCCTGAACTCCGCGAGACTCTACGGGCTCCCGGTCGCGGCGAGCAAGTACGGTGACGGCAATCTGGCGAGCTATCCCACGGCGCCAGAGCTCCAGCCTGGCGGCGCCGTGGACACCGCTCTCAGGGGCGTCGGCTATCCGACACCTGTGGTTTCGGCCAGCCTCATCCCTGACGACCGGTTCTCGAAGCTGAAGAGGTGGGCTGAAGAGTCGGGCCGTGGGCGGAGCAACACCCGTCACGGCTGGATCCGAACGCGAGTGTAGCGAAGGAGCCGGGCGCACCAGCCCCCTAGAAGCAGGGGCTGGTGCGACTCCGGGAAGACGTCGATCCCGGATGATCGAGGACGTCGCGGACGGGCCAATGCGCCCTCGACCACGCGAAGGTGAAAACGAAACTCCAGCGCTCCGAACCGTTCGGCCAGCGTCCCGTCAGGCAGTCCGCGTTGGATCGTGACGAGCAACCGCCGGCCGAATGTCCGCGCCCATCTCTCCGACTCAGCGTCGCGAGCGATTGCGAGCCGGCCTTCGAGCATCATTGCGGATGATGGAAGCCGAAGCGCCCAGCACGTGAGGCGGGCCGCCAAGCCGCGGCCGTGATGAAACTCGAACCGACCGGTGGCCACGCCATCCGTCAGGTGCAACCAGCGGATCGCCGGGTGCAGGTCGAGCCACGCGGGACCCAGCAGTCGGGGATACAGGCCGGGCGGACGGTCGGCGTCGGTCTGCTCGCTGGTGGCCGTCATCGGCCGACACCGAGGAGGTGACGCAGGGCACCTTCGAGCGTTGGGTAGCGGAACTGGTAACCCGACGCGGTCAAGCGTGCGGGCTGGGCGCGCGTGCTCGCGAGCAGCAGCTCATCGGCGACCTCGCCGAGGCCGAGACGGATCGCGAACGCGGGCAATCGCAGAATCGTAGGGCGCCGTAGCACGCGGCCAAGGGTCTTCGTGAACTCCCTGTTGCTGACCGGGTCGGGAGCAACGAGGTTCACCGGTCCGACAACCGTGTCAGCGAGCAGGAGATGCTCGATCGCCCCGACCACGTCGTCGATTGCGATCCAGCTCATGTACTGCCTTCCCGACCCCATGACGCCGCCGAGTCCCAGTCGGAAGGGCGGCAGCATCTTCGCGAGCGCGCCCCCCGTGCCGCTCAGGACGACACCGATGCGGACGTTGACGACCCGTATCCCCGCCTCGGTGGCTGGACGCGTAGCCGCTTCCCACTGGGAGCAGACCTCAGCTAAGAATCCCCGTCCGGGAGCGCTTCGCTCGTCGACAACCTCGTCGCCGCGGGTTCCGTAGATGCCGACCGCCGACGCAGAGACAAACACCGTCGGTTTGCGATCGAGCTTGACCAGGGCGCGGGTGAGAAGGCCCGTGCCCCGGACACGACTGTCCTGAATCCGGGCCTTCCGTGCAGCCGTCCACCGTCCCGTGGCAATGGGTTCGCCGGCCAGATGCACGACGGCGTCGGCGCCTGCGAGCGGGCTCTCGTCGAGCGAGCCATCGTCGGGATTCCAACGTGCCGCCCCTTCAGCTCGAGCCCCGCGAACGAGGCGACGGAGCGTGTGTCCGTTCCGCGAGAGCCGCGGCATCAACGCCGATCCAATCAACCCTGACGAGCCAGTGATGACGACGTTCATGGGTCGCCTACGATAATTGAAATTC
>Ga0070697_100003895_pt1 | contig 11460 bp, 10 predicted proteins | sample KBSK1501metaG_FD_65475 | JGI IMG/M metagenome (GOLD analysis project Ga0070697, IMG submission 65475) | Corn, switchgrass and miscanthus rhizosphere microbial communities from Kellogg Biological Station, Michigan, USA - KBS K1-50-1 metaG | ecosystem: Host-associated > Plants > Roots >... | reverse complement strand
GCGGCGAACGTCTCGTAGGTGCCCTGCAGGATGCCCTGGGTGCCGATGTAGATCCACGAGCCCGCGGTCATCTGGCCGTACATGGTCAGGCCGAGCTGCTCCAGGCGGCGGAACTCCTCCCAGGTCGCCCACTGCGGGACCAGGTTGGAGTTCGCGATGAGGACCCGCGGCGCCCACTCGTGGGTACGGAGCACGCCGACCGGCTTGCCGGACTGGACGAGCAGGGTCTCGTCATCCTCCAGGTCCTGGAGCGTCGCGATGATCGCCGCGTAGGCGTCCCAGCTCCGGGCGGCACGGCCGGAGCCGCCGTACACGATGAGCTGGTCGGGGTGTTCGGCCACCTCGGGGTCGAGGTTGTTCATCAGCATGCGCATCGCGCCCTCGGTGGCCCAGCTCTTGCAGCTGCGCTGGGTGCCGCGGGGGGCGTGGATGGGTTCCCTGCTCTGCGTCATGAGCCCATCATGGCCGGGCGGAAAACATAGTGACAAGGAGGGTCAGTGTTGCTAGGTTCTGCCGCTGTGCGGCGGGTCTCGGTGGTGGGCACCTCCGGTGCGGGCAAGTCCACTCTGTCCCGGGCGCTGGCGGACGCGCTGGACGCCGCGACCCGGGACAGGCTGGAGGCGGCCATGGCCGATCAGGGAAACAGCCACCTGGAGTTCGTTCGGCTTACTACGCCGGCGGCGGTGCGGCGGTTCTTGCACGACCTCAGGCGTTGACCAGCTCTGAGGGCTCGGCGATGACGTCGACCAGGGCGCCGTTGCGCATCACGGTGATCGCGAGCGGCTTGCCGATCGCATCGGAGAACATCATCCGCTGCAGGTCCTGGGAGACCGCGACCGGCTTGCCTCCCACGGTCAGCAGCAGGTCCCCCTGGCGCAGGCCGGCCCGGTTGGCCGGGCCGCCGGCTACCACCTGCGCGACGAGCAGGCCGGTCTTGCGGCCGAGCCGCTCGCGCCAGTTCGCGGGCACCGGCCCCGGCATCATGGCCAGGCCCAGGTAGGCCCGGCGGACGCGGCCGTCGCGCATCAGCGCGGAGATGATCCGCCGGGTGGTGTCGTTGACCGGGACCGCCATGCCCAGGCCCACCCCGGCCACGGCGGTGTTGATGCCGACCACGCGGGCGCCGGCGTCGGCCAGCGCGCCGCCGGAGTTGCCCGGGTTCAGCGCGGCGTCGGTCTGGATGACGTCCTCGATCACGCGGCCGCGGGCCGGCAGCGACCGGCCGAGCCCGCTGACCACGCCGGCCGTCACCGATCCGGCCAGCCCGAGCGGGTTGCCGACCGCGACCACCAGCTGGCCGACCTTGAGCTTGTCGGCCTCGCCGAGCTCGGCGGGCTCCGGGGTGGGGCCGTTCGCGCGCAGCACCGCGAGGTCGGACAGCGGGTCCGCGCCCACCACCCGGAACGGCGCCGACGTGCCGTCGGAGAACTCCGCGATGCCGCCGGTCGACTTGCCCACCACGTGGGCGTTGGTCAGCAGGAAGCCGTCGCCGGTGAAGACCACGCCGGAGCCGAGGCTCTCGCCGCGGCCGTAGCCTCCGCCTTGTCCCCCGCGGGGCACGCGGAGGCTGGCGACCTTGGGCGTGAGCCGTTCGGCCACACCGGATACGATCTGCGAATATACATCCAGAGGGTTGCTGTCGGGGTTGCCGACAGGGCTGATGTCCTCCATCGCATCTCCCAGCCATTCACGCAATGATTACAGGATTACACTGTAACAACGGGATGGGAGAGGGCCTTACCGGCGAGTGTTCCGCCCGAAGCTGAATCCCGGTCTACAGCGGCGGAGCGTGGCCGACCAGGCCGATGGGGTTGCCTTCCGGGTCGGCAATCGTGGCCAGGGTGCGGGTCGGGCCGTCGGGGGCGGGCGGCTCGAGGATCTGGCCGCCGTGGCGGGTGATCTGCTTGAGCGTCTCGTTCATGTCGGCGACGGCGAGCCAGAGCACCGGTCCGGCGTCCCGGGCCGGACGGCGGCCCTCGACCCACTGGCCGATGAGTCCGGGCGATTCGAAGTCCGGGTGGTGCGTCTCGGTCTGCCAGCCGAACACCGCCCGGTAGAACACGGCCGCGCGGTTCCGGTCGGCCGCCGGGAGCTGCAGGTAGCAGACCTGGCCGTGAGTGAGGCCGAGGGCGCGGGAGGCTTCGGGGTCGTGGGGCATGGGCTGCGTCTCCTCCTTAGGAGCTCGGGCGGCACTCGACGACGTAACGGCCGGATGACTGGGTGCGGGCGGCGATGACGTCCAGGCCGGCCCGCCGGGCGAGCTCGGTGAACTGGCTGAGCGTGCTGGTCTTGCCGCCCGCCACCAGCATGTCGATGCCGAGCGGGCGCGGCGCTTCGTCGGCCGCGACGCCGCCGAGGACGGCGATGCTCGCGGTTCTCGCGGTTCTCGCGGTTCTCGCCGCCTCGGCGCAGCGGCCGAGGATGGCCACCGTCGGTTCGTCGGGCCAGTCGTTGAGGACGCTCTTCAGCAGGTAGAGGTCGGCGCCGGCGGGCAGCGGGTCGAAGAAGCTCTGCCCCGCGACCGTCACCCGGCCGGCCACGCCGAAGCTCTCGATAAGCTCGCCGGCCCGGGCCACCGTGCCCGGGAGGTCGACCAGGATCCCGCGGGCCCGCGGATGCCGCCGCAGCAGCGAGGCCAGCATGGCCCCGGTCCCGCCGCCGACGTCGACGACCGTGCGGACGGCGGCCCAGCCGTCGCTGAGCTCGATGTCGTAGTCGGGGACGCCGTGCCCGGCCGGGCCCATGAGCGCGTCGAACTCCGCCCCGATCAGCGGGTGGGCGGCCAGGTCCTCCCAGAAGGGCCGGCCGAAGACCTGCTGGTAGGCGGGCTGGCCGGTGCGGACGTAGTCGAGTAGCGTGCCCCAGCTGCGGGCCATCCGGCCGCCGATGCCGGCCAGGTCGAGGAACGGCACGCTCACGAGCTGTTCGGCGGCCTGGTTGCAGGCGAACCGGCCGGGGGACGCCTCGGTGAACACGCCCTGGGAGACGAGGTGCCCGAGGACGGCGTGCAGGGCGTCCGGGTCGCAGCCGGCCGCGGCGGCGAGGTCGGCGATCCCGGTGTGGCCGGCCGCGATGTGCTCGGGGATGCGCAGCGTGGCGGCTACCCGCAGGCACCAGGGTGTGGCCAGGTCCAGCATCTTCTCGAGGTCTACCATCGGTGGGGTGCCCTCCGTTTGTCCAGTCAGCAGCCAGCGGGTCCGTTCGGCTCTGATCTTGTCAGCCGGCTACGGGCGGGGTCTTGGCGAAAACGGACAGCGGCCGTGACCGTCGTCGTCCGCCGTCCCGGGCCGCCGCTGGCCGGGCTGGTCACGGAGATGGTGTACCGAACGGGCGAGCAGCCACGCACATCCGTCGAGAAGATCCTGCCCGGACCGGGAACCGGCCTGTGGGTCAACCTCAACCGGGATGCGTTCCGCTCGTTCCGAGGGGCCGGCCGGGTGCACCAGGTGCCGGGGGCCATGGTATCCGGGCCGGCCGGCCGGGCCTCGGTGATCGAGTTCGAAGAGGGTCACGCGCACGTATCGGTGACCTTCGCGCTGGGGGCGGCGCCGTGCTTCCTCGCGCCGCCGCTGGCCCTGCTGCGCGACGACCTGGTGCCGCTCGAGGCGGTGTGCGGTGGTGCGGGTTCGGGGGCGCTGCTGCGGGAACGGCTGCTCGAGGTGGCCTCCCCCGGGGACGCGCTCGCGGTGATGGAGAACTTCCTGATCGGGCAGATGGTCGATGGTGCTTGTCCCGATCCGGCGGTGGTCGCCGCCGCCGGGGCACTGGCGCGCGGGACGCGGGTCGATGAGGTGTCCGATCGGCTCGGCCTGCTGCCTCGTACCCTGCGGCGGCGGTTCGCGGCGCAGGTGGGTCTGACCCCGAAGCGGTTCGGCCGGGTGCAGCGGCTGCAGCGGGTGGTCCGCGGGCTCGACGGACGGGCCCAGGTGGACTGGGCCGCCACGGCCGCCCGGCACGGCTATTGCGACCAAGCGCATCTGGCCGACGAGTTCCGGGAACTCGTCGGCGTCACGCCCGGCGGGTACCTCCGGTCCCGGGTGAACGGGCCGAACCACCTGAGGCTCGATGTTCGCTCATAGGATCGCGGCGTTCACCGGCCCCGATGACGTCGAGTGGGCTGAGGTACCAGAGCCGGCGGCCGGGCTGGCGGCCGGCGCGACGGCCGACGGCGGCGTGGTCATCGACGTAGCCGCGGCGGGGGTGTCCTTCGCGGACCTGTTGCAGACCCGGGGCGCGTACCAGATGCGGGTGGCGCTTCCCTATACGCCGGGCATGGACGCGGCGGGGGTGGTCCGGTCCGGTGCCGGCGCTGGCCTGCGCCCGGGCCAGCGGGTGGCGGTGCTGGTGCCGTACGGCTGCTGGCAGGAGGTCATCAGCGTCCCTTCCGAACGGGTCCTGCCGTTGCCGGACGGGATGAGCTTCGAGGCGGGCGCGGCCGCTCCCCTCAACTACCTGACCGGCCTGTTCGCGCTGGTGCGGCGCGCCCGGGCGCAGGCGGGTGAGACGCTGCTCGTCCACGGCGCGGCGGGGGGCGTCGGGACCGCGGCCGTCCAGCTGGGGAAGGCGCTCGGGCTGCGGACGATCGCGGTCGCCGGGGACGAGGCGAAGCGGGAGTTCGCGCTGCGGTGCGGTGCGGACCACGCGGTGCTCAGCACCGGACGGCCGGGCGACGGCCGGATGGGCGACGGCTGGCTGGCCGCAGTGCGCGACCTGGTGGGAGAGCGGGCGGTCGACATCGTGGTCGACCCGGTCGGGAGCGACCGGATGACGGACAGCCTGCGGTCGCTCGCCCCGGAGGGACGGCTGCTCGTGCTCGGGTTCGCCGGCGGCGAGATCCCGGTGGTAAAGGTGAACCGGCTCCTGCTGGGTAACACCGGCGTGCTGGGGGTCGCCTCGCGCGAGTTCTTCGAGCGGCACCCGGCGCTCGTGGCCGAGCTGTGGGGGCAACTGCTGGAGCTGCGGCAGACCGGGGCGCTGGCTGATCCTCCGGTCGAGGCGTACCCGTTCGCCGATGCCCGCGGGGCGCTGCGGGCCATCGCGGACCGGAGAGCCCTGGGCAAGGTCGTGCTGAGCCGTTCCGCGCCGGCTGGTTCGGGTCGTGGAGGCGAGTGAGGGGCCGCTGCGGCGGGTCCTTCGTCAGTTTGGTGCAGTTCCCTGCATGTCGCCTCGTGGTCTCGCTCCCAGGCCTTGAGAGACGGATCTTCCTCGGCCTCTTCGATAAAGACCCGGACCAGCAGGTCTCCCGGCTCGACCCACGGGTCGTCGCCGCACTGCAGCAACGCGACCCGCTGCACCTCGCCGTCAGGGAAGAACTCTTTCACCAGCGCATCTAGCTCGGTTTGCAGGCGGCCCTGGACGGCCCGGTCCAGGCCAGCCGGGCCATTGAGCCCGCTGGGCTCCCGCGCCTGCTCGCTGAGCTTCGCGTAGCCCGGCTGCTCACGGACGCGGGCCAGCGCCCAGCGGGTGCTCTCCGAACGGCTGGCCGCGATGCCCGCGGTGATCAGCGCGTCCAGCGTCTCCAGGTCCGCGGGTCCGAGATGGGCCATCACCGGGGTGAGACCTCGCGCGATCTCGTCCTGCTCCGGATCGAGCAGGGAGATACCTGTCAGCTTCAGGGTCCCGGTGGGGCCACGGTAGGCGGCGTCCGGGGCGTCGGCGGTGACCACGAGCCCCTTGACGTCCGGAAGCCGCTGCGCACGGAAGTCCCAGAGCTGGTCCGCGTGTTCTTCCATCCACGTTTCCCGCGCTGCGAAGTCCTGGCCGCGTTGCTGGACGGGACGATCTCCCGGCACAAGGCCGAGCTCATTGCCAACGCCACCCAGTTCCTGGATTCCCTCGCCACTGGCGACTGCGATCACCGGTACGAAAGCCGGGGCCACGATCCCGGCGTCAAACTCCGGCACCTTACTCACGTGCGGAACTCGACCTGCACCAGCCCGATCTGCCGTCGGCCCGCCAGCCAGTGCGACTTCGAACATAACACCCCCTACGAAGCGGGCGGCCGGACATGCCTGTGCAACGGCGGCCCTAAGTGCCGGCACGACCACCGGCTCAAACAGGACCCCAAGTGGACAGTCGACCAGCTCCCCGACGGGACCTTCCGATGGACCACGCCGACCGGGCGGCAGTACACGACCGAACCCACGCGGTACCCCATCTAGCCGCCAGAGGGATAGTCAGCAGAGGATGGTGGCGTTACGCTCCCAGCATCACGCTTGTGGGGAGGAGCCGTGATGGCAGGGCCCGGAAATCAGACACAGGCTGCGGAAGGCTCGGCTGCGAAAGGCCGAGACCATGGTGACCTCCGCGCGTCTCACGCCGACCGCGAGCGGGTGATCGGCACTCTCAAGACCGCGTTCGTGCAAGGCCGGCTGACCGAAGATGAACTCGACGTGCGGGTAGGCCAGGTATACGCGTCACGGACGTACGCCGAACTGGCCGAGGTCACCGCCGACATCCCCACCGAATCCACGGAAGCCCAGTCCACGCGCGACCCGTGGCGGGCGACCAAGATAGCCTGGCGGATCGAATACGCGGTACTCCTGCCGGGCATCGTTACGGTCCTTCTCCTCCCGGGTGGTCCCCGCACCTCCGTGCCGGAGGTGGTCACCTTGACCACGATCGTCTATCTCCTTTTCTGGATTCTCGGCGTATCCCTGATGATCGGCTCACGGCCCGCGAAGCACCCCGGCAGGCAACTACCGCCGCCGTCGGCACCGGGCATAGGCGAGTAACGGTATGACAAGGCCGGGAAGTGAGATAGTAGCGAACGGCAAGCCCCTGCCCGTGACGTACGCCGACCGCGAGCGGGTGATCCGCACCCTCAAGGCTGCGCTGGCACAGGGCCGGCTGACCGAGGACGAACACGACGAGCGGACGGCCCAGGCGTCCGTCTCGCGGTCCCATGCCGAGCTGGCCTCGCTCACCGCCGACCTCCCGGACGGCCTGACCGCCCTGCCGCCGAGGCCCAGGGACGTCCGGATAGGCGTCGGCGTGATCATCGCCGCGGCCAGCGTGCTCGTCGCCGTCGTGTTGTGGAGGCCCGACAACATGCTGGCGTTCATGGCGTTTCTTGGCGCCGCCGCCACCCTGATCCTGGCCCCGGCTATAACGGTGGGCCTGATGATCGACGTACGGCATCAGAAGCGGTCGGGCGGGCAGCTACCGCCGGGGGCAACCCCCAGCGCGGGAGGGTGATCGGGTACGCCGGCCACGTGCCGACGATCGGGAGGCGCATACCCTCTGCCCATGGGCTAGCTGTCGCGGGCGGGTCCCGCGGGACGGCTAGCTGTTGCGGGCGGCGGCGAGTTCGGTGCGGTAGCGCTCGTAGTCGCTGAGCTCGCGGCCTACCGGCACCACGACCAGGTCGTTGGTGACGGCGGCGATCCGGGCCAGGATGTCGCGGACCGCCTGCTCGCGTTCGCGATCCGCGGCGAGGACGACCATGTTCTGGCACCACGACGAGATCAGCCAGCCCAGTAGCAGCAGCGCCACCACCATGACCCCGAGCCACGGGGCCAGGGAGACGTCGTTGATCAGGGACGACGACTTGTGCGTCCCGCTGGACCCGCCGATCGCCAGGATGAGCACGATCCAGATCAGGCCGGCTAGCGTCAGCGCCAGCAGGAGCCACTGGGCGAGCGCGATCAGGCGCCACCAGTTCGTCACCTTGTCGCGCGGCGGCAGGCCCTGGGCGACCGCCGTGCCGAGCGCCGCCTGAGCCTCGTCGGCCCGGGAGCGCGCCGCCGCGCGTACGGTCCGCGACCAGGGATCGGGCAGCGAGCCGCCCACCTCGTTGGCGAACACGTTGATCGCGTTGTCGATGTCGGGCCGCTGCGCCTGCCCGGCGTGCCCGGGGTCACTGGCCACCAGCTTGCGGGTCGGCGCCTCGCCGCGCAGGCGGGCGGCTAGCCGGGCGAGCGGCCAGCCGATGTAACCGGCGGCGCTGCGCTCACGCACGCCGTTCAGCGTCTCGGTCGCCGCCGCCGCGCCCGCGGCCTTCGCGAACGCCGCGGTCAGCGCGCCGACAGGACCGGCGGGGACGTAGATCGCGGGATCCTCGGTGACGCGGCTGGCGCCGTTGCCATCCTGGGTGGCGTCTTCCCATGGCGGCCGGGCAGAGGACGCCGGACGGGTGGGCGCAGCGCTCGTCTGCCAGGGCTGCCAGTCGGCCGCTCCTACCCGCCCGTTGCCCTCGTTCTCGCCACCGTCGTCCAGTTCCCAGGGCGGGCGAGCCGAAGCCTCGGCCTGAGCCGGCTCCGGTTGAGGGGACTGAGGGGATTGAAGGGAAGGGACCGTCGCGGAAGCCACGGTCAGCGCGGTCTCTGGGCGCGCCGGGGGCAGCCAGCCGGGCACCGAATCCCCGGCGTACACCTCGAACCGCTCGAGCAAGGCGTCGATGTCCGCCGTAATCCTCTCCGTGGCGGCCTGGCGGACGGCCACCGCTCTGGCCAGCGCCCGGCGCAGTTCGTCGAGGCCGGTACCGGTGGTCGCCGAGGTGACCAGCACGCTGGTCTCGGTCAGCCCTTCTGCGTCGAGCAGCCTGCGCAGGTCGGACTGGCAGTCGTCGGCCTGGTCGGGACTGAGCGTGTCAACCTGGTTGAGCACCACGGTGGTCACCGCGGCGTGCCCGGCCAGCGGCACCAGGTAGCGCCGGTGCACGGAGGCGTCCGCGTATTTCAGCGGATCGAGCACCCAGACCAGCATGTCGACCATCTTGACCAGCCGGTCGACCAGCGCCGCCGAGCCGGTGACCACCGAATCGTGGTCGGGCAGGTCGAGCAGAAGCATCCCGATCAGCGAAGCCTCGCCGTCGTCCAGGGCGCTCGCCCTGGCGTAGCGGTGGCGCCGCTGCACGCCCAGCCAGTCGAGCAGCGGGGCGGCCCCCTCCATCCCCCACACGCAGGCGTGCGAGTGCTTGGTGGTCGGCCGGGTCACGCCCGCGGGGGAGAAGTTCGCCCCGGCCAGGGCGTTGAACAGCGAGGACTTCCCGCTGCCGGTCCCTCCCGCCAGGGCCACCACGGTGTGCGAGGCGGACATCCGCATCCGCTCGCCTGACCGGTGCAGCAGCGCTTCCGCCTCGGTGAGGAGTTCCTGGCTGAACCCTTCGGATCCGGTTCTTGCTGATCCGATCTTGGTCAGCTCCTGGAGCGAGGTAAGCCTGGCGGGCAGCCGTGACGGCACCAGCCCGGTCACCCCGATCGTGTTCGCTGTCACCTAACCGCCTCGAGCGAGAATTCCGCCTGGTAAAGCCGGATGGCCGCGACATCGTCGCAGTCCCCGGCCGCGTCGATCACCTCAACGAACCTGACCAGCTCCTCGTCGAGCAGCAGCCGGACCCGTTCGGTCAGGTCGGCGCGCGCCTTGGCCAGGATCTCGGTCAGCATCACCGCGCCGAACACCGACGCCAGCATCTCCCGCGGCTCGGTATAGACGCTGTTGCCGCCGGCTTCGGCCGGACGGGGTGCATTCTCACCGAGCATCGCCACCAGGACCACCAGGCTCAGCGCCTCCTCGTCGAACGAGACGCGCCGGACCACGGACCGCATATCCTCCGCCTCGGCCAGCCGGACCAGGTGATCCTGCCATGCCCCGACCGCTCGCGCGGAACGCAGCGCCAGGTCCGGGGAAGACCGGCTGAACGCCGAGGCCTTGGCGGCGTCGGCGGCGTTGATCACGTCGGCGGTCCTGATATCCAAGTTGGCCAGTTCGCCGCTGCCGCTCTGTCCGGCAGGCCCGAAGACGGACTCGAACACCTGCTTCGCGCGCACGTCGCGGGCGCGCTCGGCGGCCGCGTCCGTGAGCAGCACGGCCCCGGCCGGATCCGCGCGCCAGCTCCCCTCGACGGCTTCCGCCGCCCGGTCCGCGACCGACACGATATAGGACTCGACGGCCGAACGGAGTGCGGCGTTCAGCGCCGCCGACCGCGAAGGCCCGCGCCGGGCCCGCTTGCCCTTCTTGGTCACGCCCTTGGCGGCCCTCGCCCCGCCCCGGCGCGGCCGCAGCTCGCCGCCGACTATGCAGTCCTCCCAGCGGGCGAGGACCTCGCCGCGGAGCAAGCTGCCGTCCTTCAGGCCGCCGCTGGCCTCGGCGAAGGCGTTCCCGTACGCCATCTCGGCCGTCCGCCGGAGTTGCGCCCGCCGCACGACCTGCGCCTCGACGTGCGCGGCGATGGCCGGGACCCGGGTCTTGAAGGTGTCGAGCACGCCGGACATGGTCTTGGAGAGCACCGCGACCCGGCGGTCGGACCGGGTGGCGGTGTCGGCGAGCCAGTCGCGGACCGGCTGGTAGGCGTCGGCCGGGAGCATCCCGCCGATCAGCGGGGTCTCCTGGATGACGAAGCGGTTTTCCGCCGCGATCCCGTTCGCGTCGAGCATGGCGTTGAAGTGGTCGACGAGTTCGGTCCGGTAGGCCTGCGGGATCCTGGACAGGACCACGCCGAGGGAGGCCTTGCGTTCCCGGGCGTGCTGCAGGATCTCCCAGACCGGCCCGTCGGCGTACCGGCTGGCGCTGGTCATGAACAGCCACAGGTCCGAGGCGTCGAGGAACTGCAGGGCGAACTCGTGGTGCGCCTGCACCACCGAGTCGATGTCCGGCGTGTCCAGCAGCGCGATGCCGCGCGGCATGCCCTCGCTCGCCGCGAGCACGAGCAACCCGTCCCGGCCGGGCCTGGCCAGGCCTTCCTGCCTGACCCGGGGCAGGGTGGGCAGGAAGTTGTTCTCGGCGAACCAGTCGATCTCGTCCGGGTGACAGGCCAGCACCGGGCTGTTCGTGGTCGGGCGGCGCACGCCGGTGGCGCTCACACTCGCGCCGACGATGCTGTTCACCAGCGTGGACTTGCCGGCGCCCGTGGAGCCGACCAGGGCGACGAGGATCGGCGCGGCCGAGCGGCGCACCCGGGGCAGCAGGTAGTCGTCGATCTGGCTGAGGAGCTTGCCGCGTTCGATCTTGACCTCGGCGGCACCGGAGATCTGGAAGACCAGGGGGATGGCGGCGATCCGCTTCCTGAGGTTGAGCAGCGCCGCCTCGAGCAGGCGCGCGTCGACCCGGACATGTCCCTCAGGGCCGGCCTGGGGCCGGGCCGCGGCGGGAGGCCGGGCCGCGGCGGCCAGCGTCGAGGGCGCGGAGGCGGCGGGTACCGACTGGGGTTCAGGCTCTGTTTCCCCTGTTTCCGCGGAGTCGGAAGTGGTAGCGGACTCGGGGACCGCCGGACGGGCGACCGGCTCGGGAACCACGACGGTCTGCGGGGGCTCGGACGGCACGGCCGCGAACTGCACCGTCGGTGGCTCGCCGGTCGCGGTGGCGGGCTCGTCGGCGGGCTCAGGGTCGGTGGGCTCAGGGGCGGGCTCGCGGTCGGCGGGCTCGGGGGCCGCCGGATGGGCGACCGGCTCGGGAACCACGACGGTCTGCGGGGGCTCGGACGGCACGGCCGCGAACTGCACCGTCGGTGGCTCGCCGGTC
>Ga0070697_100003893_pt1 | contig 11465 bp, 9 predicted proteins | sample KBSK1501metaG_FD_65475 | JGI IMG/M metagenome (GOLD analysis project Ga0070697, IMG submission 65475) | Corn, switchgrass and miscanthus rhizosphere microbial communities from Kellogg Biological Station, Michigan, USA - KBS K1-50-1 metaG | ecosystem: Host-associated > Plants > Roots >... | reverse complement strand
ACGGGAAGTCAGATTCCGCTGTTCTCGAACTTACCGGTCACCAGCCCCACCAGCGGCCTTACCCTGATCAACGCCAGCAACAATGTGCGGATCGATGCCATTCTGACCATGGCTGAGTCGCGCGGCTTGTTGAAAATACTGTCCCGTCCACGGGTCGTAACCCAGAACAATATTCAGGCTCTGGTTCGCCAGGGCGTGCGCGTACCGATCGTGACCCAGGCGCAGTTGGGCGGACCGCCCACGGTGACTTACGTGGATGCGTTCCTGCGCTTGACCGTGGTTCCGCAGATCACGTCGGAGGGCACCATCTTCCTTAACGTGGATGTCGAAAACACAACCCCGGACTTTGGCCGTCAGGTTCAGGGCAACCCGACCCTCATCACCCAACAGGCAACCACCCAGGTCCTGGTAACCGACGGTGGCACGGTGGTGATCGGTGGTGTGATTCAGACGCAGAACTCGGTCACGATTTCGCAGGTGCCGCTGCTGGGTAACATCCCCATGCTGGGCAACCTGTTCAAACACACCCAGGTCAGCACCAACAACCAGGAGCTGATTTTCTTCATCACGCCGCGCATCATTCAGACCTAGAACGCGGCAGACATAGCACGAGGTAGAAGTAAAACAGCCGCCGGCTTCCTGACTTCAGGGCCGGCGGTTTTGTTTTGTGTCCAGGGGCATGGTCTCTGTCCCCGCCACTTGCTAAACTCCGGGCCATGGCTCATCCCAGCATGGATCATAAAGGCCGTCAGCAACGTCTGCGCAGCGCTCTCCCGGTGCACCGTCTGGATGCGCTGCTGGTCACCCATCTGCCTAATATCCTCTATCTCTGTGGATTCAGCGGCAGCGCCGGTGTGCTGGTCCTGACCGAGGCAAAAAGTGTGTTTTTTACCGACGGGCGTTACATCGCCCAGGCGCGATCGGAAGTGCAAGGCGCGCACATCTTCATCCGTCGCAAAGCGCCGCTGGCCGCAGCCTCGGATTGGCTGGCCACACACAGCCGCAAAAAGACCGGCGCCCTCCCTTTCCGGGCAGGTATCGAAGGCGAGCACTTGCTCGTGGCGGCGCGAAACCGGCTCGCCGCCAACCTGCCATCGAACATCCGCCTGCGCGAAGCGCCAAACCTGGTGGAGCGTGCCCGTATGGTGAAGGATGCGCGGGAAATTCAACGCATTCGAGCTGCAGTCCTGCTGGGTGCCGGCCTCTTCGAGCGGGCGCTTGAAGTAATTCGCCCCGGCGTCAAGGAGACTCAAGTCGCGGCGGAAATGGAGTACGCAGCCCGCGAGGCCGGGGCGGAAGCCATGTCATTTCCAACAATTATTGCCTCCGGAAAACGTTCCGCGCTGCCCCATGGCCGAGCGTCCCGATCAACCGTTCCGGCCAGGGGATTCGTGGTCTGCGACTTCGGTGTTATACTCACCGATTATTGTTCCGATATGACCCGCACCGTATCCGTGGGTCGGCCCTCTTCGGGGGAGCGCAGAGCTTACCAGGCGGTGAAGGAAGCGCAACAGGCGGCGGTTGACGCCGTGAGGCCCGGGATCAGCGTCAGTGAGGTCGACCGCGCTGCCCGCAAGTCATTGCAAAATAGTAGTTTAGCGAAATATTTCACACACTCAACTGGTCACGGCGTAGGCTTGGAAATTCACGAGGCGCCACGCGTGGGAGCCGGGCAGACTGAAATCCTGCAGCCGGGTATGGTGATCACCATAGAGCCCGGCGTTTACCTCCCCGACCGATGGGGCGTGCGGATTGAAGATATGGTCGTGGTCACGGAACGAGGGTGCGAGGTCTTGACACCCACCAGCAAAGAGCTTATCGAGATTTGAAACGTCTGTCGTCGCCGGACACTGGAAGGTGATCCGGCAGTTTGTTGCGCCTTTCCGGCGGGTGCACGAGAAGGTAGAAGTCGGTCCCACCTCATACGATGAATCAGAAAGAGCTAAAGGAACTCATAGAGTTCTTAATCGAGAAGGACATCGCTGAGTTCGAACTGGAGCGCGGCGACGTCAAAGTGCGTATCAAGCGTGGGAGTGAGGCGGTCGCGTCGGTGGCCGCGCCGGACGCGCGTTTTTTTGCCATGCATCCAGCGGTGCCTGCTTCTCAGGAAGCGCGCACCGGACCTGCCACCGCAAGTCCCGCGGCTGCCTCTTCTGGCAGCGCACCCTCCCCCGCACCTGAGGAAGGGTTGCACATTGTGCGCTCCCCCATCGTCGGAACGTTCTACGAGTCGCCTTCCCCCGGATCTCCGCCGTTTGTGAAGCCTGGCGACGTGGTGGAAGCCGGGCAGATTCTCTGCATCGTGGAAGCGATGAAGCTGATGAATGAAATTGAGTCCGACGTGGCCGGAGAGATCGTAAAGAAGCTGGTGGCCAACAATGCGCCGATCGAGTACGGGCAAGAGTTGTTTGCCATCCGCCCACGGAGCTAACGAATCTGCAAAGTTCCTGGGGCGCGCATCGCGCGCTTTCTTTGCGTCCGCAAGCGGCTGCTTAAAATAGCATGTTCAAGAAGATACTGATCGCGAATCGCGGCGAGATAGCCCTGCGGGTGATCTGCGCTTGTAAAGAGCTGGGGATTCGCACCGTGGCCATCTACAGCGAAGCAGACCGCAATTCGCTTCATGTCCGTTTTGCCGACGAAGCCATCTGCATCGGGCCTCCGCAACTGGCGCAGAGCTATCTCAACATCCCCTCGGTGATCAGCGCGGCGGAAATCGCCAACGTGGACGCCATCCATCCCGGCTACGGCCTGCTGGCGGAAAATGCCAACTTCGCGGAAGTCGCCGAAACCTGCAACATCAAGTTCATCGGGCCGCCGCCGGAAATTACGCGGCTGATGGGCGAAAAAGAAAAAGCCCGCGCCGCCATGAAGAAGGCTGGCGTACCCATTCTGCCCGGATCGGAAGGCATTCTCGCCAACGATGGCGAAGCCATGGAGTGGGCGAAGCAGGTCGGGTTCCCGGTAATTATCAAGGCCTCGGCAGGAGGTGGTGGGCGGGGCATGCGTATCGTGCGTGGCGAAGAAGACCTTCCAGCCTTGTTCAAGGCAGCACAATCCGAGGCGGCGGCGTCGTTCGGCAATGGCGATCTCTACATGGAAAAATTTGTGGAACGCCCGCGGCACATCGAATTCCAGATCCTGGCCGACCAGTATGGCAACGTGGTCAGCCTGGGCGAGCGTGAGTGCTCCATCCAGCGCCGGCACCAGAAGCTTTTGGAAGAGTCGCCCTCCACGCAAGTGTCGCCGGACTTGCGCGACCAGATCGGGCAGGTGCTGTGTAAGACGCTTTCCGAGATTGGCTATGTGAACGCGGGTACCATTGAGTTCCTCATGGATGAAGACCGTAAGCTCTACTTCATCGAGATGAACACGCGCATCCAGGTGGAACATCCCGTCACGGAAATGGTGACTGACGTGGACCTGGTGAAGAGCCAGATCCTGCTGGCCGCCGGGGAGCGCATGGAAAGTGTCTTGCACGGGCCGGTGTTGCACCGTGGGCACGCCATCGAATGCCGCATCAACGCCGAGCATCCGGAGAAGTTCACGCCATCGGCCGGAAGGATTACCACTTTCAATCCCCCGGGCGGCACCGGAGTCCGGATCGACACCGCAGCCTATGCGGAGGGCGTCATTCCGCCCTATTACGACTCCCTGATTGCCAAGTTGATCGTGCGTGGCAAGGACCGGGCAGAAGCGGTGTCGCGCATGGCGCGCGCTCTGGAGATGTTCATCATCGAGGGCATTTACACCACGATTCCGCTGCACCGCAGAATCCTGGCGGATCCCGACTTCCGCGCGGGCAAAGTGGACACCACCTTCATCGAGAGATTTCTGGCGCAAACCAGCAAGACAGAGATGCCGGCGGAAGCCCGAGGTGGAAAGCGGCAAGTGGCGGCGAAAACATGAACGCGGAGCCCGGTGCCGCGTAAGCCGTGCCCGCTGTTGCTTGCATCGATCCCATGATTCCGCTACCCCGGCTCTACGCCATCCTCGACGCATCCAGTTTCACAGATGCAGACACTCTCTGTTTGTCAGCCCGCGAACTGGTCGCCGGCGGAGTCACTCTGGTGCAATATCGCAACAAATCCGGAAATGCCGGCCAGATGCTCGAGCAGGCCCGCGAGCTAAAACGCCGGGTCGGCAATTCCGCCAGGCTGATCATGAATGATCGCGCCGACTTATGCCTGGCGGCGGGGTTCGACGGCGTCCACGTGGGACAAGACGATTTATCGCCCGAAGGCGCCAGGCAGGTCATTGGCGGCGCCCTTTGGCTGGGCGTTTCCACCCACAACCCCAGCCAACTCTGCGAGGCTGATCGGACAACCGCAAACTATCTCGCCATCGGCCCGATTTTTGCCACCGGTAGCAAGGCGAATCCTGACCCAGTGATTGGCCTTGAGGGAGTGCGCCGAGCACGAGGGTTGACCCAGAAGCCGCTGGTCGCGATCGGGGGCATTACCCGGGCTAACTGTCGCCAGGTCATTGCGGCGGGTGCCGACGCGGTAGCGGTGATATCCGACTTGTTACTGGAGCCACGCAAATCAGCAGAGGAATTTTTCCGCATCTTGGGGTAAAGTCGGAACGCCCCGTCAGCCCGTGCTTTCGCGGGGGCAGGGCGCCCGCCACCACACAAACCAAGGAGGGCTGTGAGTACCGAGACCAAGCCACCCAAACCGACCGCCGCCAGCGACTGGGATCTCCATAGTCATCAAGACAAAGAGTTGGTGAAGGGTCTGGGCCTGACCAGCGCCACCATGCTGGTGATGGGCTCCATGATCGGCTCAGGAATCTTCATCGTCTCCGCGGAAATAAGCCGCGAGGTCAACTCGCCGGCGCTGTTGATCGGAGCCTGGCTGGTAACCGGTTTCCTTACCATCGTCGGCGCCCTGAGTTATGGCGAGCTGGCAGCCATGATGCCGCGGGCAGGTGGGCAATACGTTTACCTGAGAGAGGCGCTGGGACCGCTCTGGGGATTTCTCTACGGCTGGACGCTCTTTCTGGTGATTCAGACCGGCACCATAGCCGCTGTGGGAGTGGCTTTCGGCAAGTTCCTGGGAATTTTCTTTCCATCCATCTCTTCCTCGAACTGGATCGTGCACTTCTGGAAGGTGCCGCCGATTCACTTTGGCCCCATGGTTCTGGGTAACATGGAGACCGGGCTAAGCACGCAGAATCTGGTTGCCATCCTGGTGGTGGTAGTGCTCTCAGTGATCAACATCTTCGGCTTGAAGACCGGAGCGCTGATCCAGAACGTTTTTACCGCGGCCAAAGTTTCCGCGTTGTTGGGACTGGTTGTTTTGGGAGTGCTGATCGGGCGCAACGCACAAGCGATCGCAGCAAACTTTCAGGGAAATTTCTGGCCTAACGCGGGCTTGGGCGCCCGGCACGCGGTTCAGGTGGGCGTGGGCGGTCCGATGGTTCTGGTGGGCACGTTGACCATTCTCGCGGTGGCTCAGGTTGGATCGCTGTTTTCCGCCGACGCCTGGAACAATGTGACTTTTACCGCCGGGGAAGTGAAGAATCCCAGCCGCAACCTGCCGCTGTCGCTGGCGATGGGCACGGGCGTGGTGATTGCGCTCTATACCGCCTGCAACTTTATTTACCTGAACATCCTGCCGCTGGATGGCAACCCGGCCGGCGGCACCATCCTCGAACGTGGCATCAAGTTTGCCACCGAGGACCGTGTGGGCACGGCGGTCATGTCCCAGATGCTCGGCGCCACCGGAGGAACGCTGATGGCCATTGCCATCATGCTTTCCACTTTCGGCTGTTGTAACGGCTTGATCCTTGCTGGCTCCCGCGTCTACTACGCCATGGCCAAGGATGGGCTGTTTTTCAAAAGCGTGGCGAAATTGCATCCCACCTATAAAACACCCGCAGTTTCGCTCATGGTGCAGATGGTCTGGACTTGCATTCTTTGTGTTTCCGGCAGTTACGGGCAATTGCTCGACTACATCATCTTCGCTGTGCTGGTTTTTTACATCCTCACCATTCTCGGTCTGTTCGTCCTGCGTCGCACCCGGGCCGACGTGGAACGTCCTTATCGGGCAATTGGTTACCCTGTACTTCCGGCAATTTATATTGTGATGGCTTTATTTATCGATGTCGTACTATTACGCTACAAACCACAATTCACGTGGCCGGGGTTGATTATCGTGCTGCTGGGAATTCCGGTGTATTTCTTGTGGTCGCAGGGTTCAGGTGCGGCGGTTGCAGCCGAGCCTTAGTGGTTTGCGGAAATAAGCCGATTTGAATGGACGTTAAGGAAGGCGCGACATGAGCCAGGCCAGAAGGCGCCCCAGGCACTGTGGTTTTTAGTCGCTGCGGTTCGCAGTTTCGTCCCGCGACATCATTTTTCCGGAGGCTGTTATGGTCGTCGAGGCTGGCATCAAAGGAGAAACCAAAGGAAAGGCGAATCTCTGGGCTAGAAAGCCGCTGAACATGCTTCTGGAGGAAGCTAAGGAGGCAGGCGAACACAGTCTGAAGCGAACCCTCGGACCTTTCCAACTCACCGCGCTGGGCGTGGGCGCGGTCATTGGCGCGGGCATCTTTGTTCTCTCGGGCTTAGGCGCGCACTACGCGGGGCCGGGCTTGATGCTCTCGTTTGTCCTGTCAGGAACGGGATGCGCCTTTGCGGCTCTTTGCTACGCGGAATTCGCCGCCATGATTCCGCTCGCCGGCAGCGCTTACACCTATGCCTACGCCACCTTGGGCGAACTGTTTGCCTGGATTATCGGCTGGGACCTCACCCTTGAGTACGCCATGGGCGCCAGCACTGTGTCGTCGGGCTGGTCGAACCACTTCATTGAGCTACTGGATATTTTTCATATCAAGATGCCGCTGTGGCTGGCCTATGACCACTGGACCGGACTACGCGCCGCTGAAAACATTGTTGCCCGCCAAATGGCGCAGGCTTCGGACTCTTCCCTTGCCCCGGGTACGCAGGCCTTTCTCAACAAAGTGTCCGACATCATCGCTGCGCGGTCACCGCAACTCATGCAGGGAGCGCATGATTTGTTGAATGCCCCCACAATCTTCGGAGTCGAGATTGGCTGGAACCTACCGGCTTTCGTGATTGCTCTGATCATTACCGCGATTCTTGCCATCGGAATCAAGGAAAGCGCGCGCTTTAACTCAACCATCGTCGTCATTAAGGTCTCGGTGGTGCTGTTCGTGATCGGCCTGGGGTTCCGGTATGTGAGCGCCAGTAACTGGGGTGGAGACTGGAAGACGTTTGCACCCATGGGATTCTCCGGAATCGGCGCGGGCGCAGCCTATATCTTCTTCGCTTACATTGGATTTGACGCTGTCTCCACTACCGCCCAGGAAGCCAAGAATCCGCAACGCGATTTGCCCATAGGAATTATCGCTTCTCTGGTGATCTGCACCGCCCTCTACATTCTGGTGGCTTCGGTGCTCACCGGCATGGTGCCCTGGCGCGAAGTTAACATCGAAGCACCCATCGCCCGCGCCTTCATGGATCGGGGACTCACCGGTGCCTCGCACATCATCACGCTCGGCGCGCTTGCCGGACTCACCAGCGTGATGCTGGTTATGCTGCTCGGGCAAACCCGTGTTCTCTACTCAATGGCCAATGATGGTCTGCTGCCCAAGAAATTCTTCGCCGACATTCACCCCAAATGGCGCACTCCGTGGAAGAACACCATCCTGGTGGGACTGCTGGCTGCCGTGGTAGGAAGCCTGGTGCCCATCGACGATATCGGGAAGATGGTGAACATCGGCACCTTGCTGGCTTTTGTCATTGTGTGCATCGCCGTAATACTGCTGCGGCGGACGGATCCAGATCAGCCGCGTCCCTTCCGCACGCCTTGGGTGCCCCTGGTGCCAATTCTTGGTGTCCTATTCAACGGCTACATGATGTATCGACTGGGCTGGATCAACTGGGCTCGCCTGATCATCTGGCTGGCGATTGGGCTGGTGGTGTATTTCACCTACGGCCAGAAGCACAGCAGAGTGCAGGCAATGAACTCCGGAAAGAACTAGGCCGAGGTCGGAGGTTCTACGGGCCTTCCGCGCAACGCGGAGGGCCCTTTTGCTTTATAGTCGTTGGTCGATAGTCGTTGGCCAGCCCGACACGACAGACCAACGACGAACGACCGACGACTGCTATGAAAATCGTCACTGCCGCCGAAATGAGTGAAATTGACCGCATTACCAGCGAGCGCTTCGGTGTCCCCTCGCTGACTCTCATGGAGAACGCGGGAACGGCAGTTGCTGACTTTGTAGTCACGCAGTATCCCTCGGCCAAACGCATCGGCGTAATTTGCGGAAAAGGAAATAACGGCGGCGACGGGTTTGTGGCTGCTCGCAAGCTGCACCAGGCAGGTAAACACGTTCGCGTGCTGCTGTTATCTGAGCCCTCCGGACTGCGCCGCGATGCGGCTGAAATGTTTACCAAACTGCCGGTGGCACCCGTCACCGTGTCTTCCCAGGAACAGCTCAAGGCGGAACCCGCCCGCGCGGTCTTCGTCGCAGATGTTCTGGTCGATGCCATCCTTGGCACGGGCTTCCGTCCGCCGGTGAGCGGGTTATACGGCGAAGCTATCGCGGCGCTGAATGCGAGCTGCGCACCAGTGGTGGCGGTCGACATTCCTTCCGGCGCCGACGCCGATGTGATGGGCGAGCAGGTTGGCGCAGTCGCGCGCGCCGATGGGGTCGTGACTTTTACCGCGCCCCACCCCGCCCATATTTTCGGAATGCTGACCCGCGGGCCGACGGTAATTTGGCCCATCGGTTCGCCCGACGAAGCCCTTGTCTCTTCGCTGCAGCTTAACCTAATTGCTGCTCGCGAAGTGGCGCCGCTGATCGGGCCCAGATCCCTGGTGGCGAACAAGGGAAGTTTCGGCCATGTGCTGGTTCTCGGCGGATCGACAGGCAAGGCAGGCGCCGCGGCCATGGCGGGGATGGCGGCTCTGCGCGCTGGCGCGGGCTTGTCTACGGTGGCCACAGCGAAATCGGTGCTGGCGACGGTCGCTGGCTTTCATCCCGAACTCATGACCGAGCCCCTGGATGAAACCGATGCGGGCAGCATTTCGATCCGCGCGCTGCAGCAGGGACAAATGGATTCCTTAGCCGAACGAAAAACCGTGCTGGCCGTGGGGCCAGGAATCTCGCGCCATCCTGAGACCGCCGAATTCGTGCGCGGTGTCGTCAGAAAATACAAACTCCCCATGGTCTTGGATGCGGATGGCCTGAACGCATTCGAAAACCGTTCCGCAGAGTTGAAAGACACGGCCGACATTCTGGTCATCACCCCGCATCCCGGCGAAATGGCGCGGCTCACCGGTTCGACCCTTGCCGCCATACAGCGCGACCGGCTGAATGTGGCCCGCACATTTGCCCGCGAGCATGGAGTGATCGTGGTGCTGAAGGGCCACCGAACCTTGATCGCGCATCCCGACAGCACGGTTTGGGTAAACACCACAGGAAATCCCGGCATGGCGACGGGAGGCACCGGCGACATCTTGACCGGGCTGGTCGCGGGTCTGATCGCGCAGCATCCCGGTCGCATCGCCGACGCGGTGATAAGTTCAGTCTACCTCCACGGTTTGGCAGGCGATGTGGCGCGGGAGAGCATGGGTGAACACTCGCTGATCGCCACTGACTTGCTCAATGCGTTGCCGGAGGCCTTCCGCCGGACGCGGCAGGCCGCGTCGCAGCCGCTAGTCACCCTTGCGGCTGATCCCTAGAACTCATGTCCCAGTTACAGACCGTTCCTTTTGGAGGGGGATTTTACAACGGCTACCCGTTCGTCCAGTGTCAAAGGAAAAGCCGCAAGCGGCGGGATGACTCGATCTTGCCATGATCGAGGCGACCCACAATCAACGCGACCACGCGGGAGGTATTCCACTACGCCCTGCGGCCCCGATCAAGCGTCATTTCCCCCACCCCAAAGTTCGGCCCACAACGGTCCTCAGGGGGCGTCGAAAAAACCCATCGTCCATGTCCATTTTGGGATCACCCAACGACCATCTAGTGTACAGAGCACTGCCACGGTTCAGGAGGAGTCATGAAGTATCTGTGCTTGGTCGTATTTGACGAGAAGAAGTTGGATGCCTTGTCCAAGAGCGAGTCGGACGCTCTGACGGCCGAGAGCCTTGCCTATAACGAGGTGCTCCAGAAAAGCGGCCACTTTATAGCCGCTCAGGCCCTTCAACCCGTTCACGCAGCCACCACCGTACGGGCACAGGCCGGCAAGGTGTCGGTAACAGATGGTCCTTTCGCCGAGACCAACGAGCAGCTTGGCGGGTTCATCCTGATCAACGCCCAGGACCTGAACGAGGCCATCCAAGTGGCGTCAAAGATCCCCATCATTCGCCTGGGCGGCGTCGAAGTGCGCCCAATCAAGGAGCTAACACCACCGTAGACGGCTGCTGGATGAGCCGACCGTGGCGAAGTTTAACCACAAGTTTCTAAAGAAAACGAGCGTCACCGTGATCGGCACCTTCTTGAAGATAGCCGGAATTATTGCCTTGGCCGCGCGTCTAGGCGCTCTAGCTCTTGGGCAAACGGTTGCGAAACCGCCGACTCTTACGTCTGTAGGACAGCTTGGAGGCGGGTTCGAGGCGGGTTTGGTGAAGGCGAATGGGACAACGCTTCACTATGTTCGCAGCGGAACGGGGCCTGCGGTCATCCTGCTGCACGGGTTTCCTGAAGACTGGTACGAGTTTCATCGGATCATGCCGGGCCTTGCCAAGAGATTCACCGTCCTGGCGGTCGATCTGCGCGGCGTGGGCGGATCGGCTAGGACAGCGGCCGGCTACGACGCGGCAAACCTTGCCGAAGACATTCACCAACTTGCCCTGCAGCTTCATCTGGAACATGTTTATGTGGTTGGCCACGATATCGGAGGCATGGTCGCGTACGCATTTGCCCGACGCTATCCGCAAACGGCGCGCGGAGTGATGATTCTGGACGCAGCGATTCCTGGGATTGAGCCGTGGGAGGAAATCAAGGCGCATCCAGCGTTCTGGCATATTCGTTTTCACCAGACGGACTTGCCAGAGAAACTCGTTGCTGGCCGGCAGGCGATTTATTTTCGTTACTTCCTCTCGGCGAAACAATTCACCGATGCTGACGTAGCTCACTATGCGGAGTCTTACCGAGACCCGGAACACTCTCGGACGGCGTTCGAGTTCTACCGTGCCTTTCCCGACAATGAAAAATTCAATGCGCAGCGCCACAATTCGATTGCTTTGCCCTTCGTTCTGGGCGCTGGAGAGCTGGACGCTTTTGCGCAATTTCTACCACAGATCGGAGAGGCTATGCGAGCACACGGGTGCGTGAACGTGAGGACCGAAGTTATCAAAGGAAGCGCGCACTACGTTGCGGAAGAGCAGCCTGAGGCCCTGGCGGAGCTCATCGAGCGATACGCGGGACGGTAAAATTGGCGAAATCTTCAGCTTCCGGTGCTCAAGTGGTCGGACGGAACGCCCGCAGCC
>Ga0070697_100003892_pt1 | contig 11465 bp, 11 predicted proteins | sample KBSK1501metaG_FD_65475 | JGI IMG/M metagenome (GOLD analysis project Ga0070697, IMG submission 65475) | Corn, switchgrass and miscanthus rhizosphere microbial communities from Kellogg Biological Station, Michigan, USA - KBS K1-50-1 metaG | ecosystem: Host-associated > Plants > Roots >... | reverse complement strand
GACATGCAGTCCGGCAGCCCAGCCTTCGGCACGCCCGAGTCCGCGATGGGCATCCTCGTGAGCGCCCAGATGGCTCGTCACTACAACCTTCCGTTCCGCGGCGGCGGGGCGATGACGTCATCGAAGGGCCCGGACGCGCAGGCCGCGTACGAATCGATGATGTGCATGTGGCCGACGATCCTCGGCCGCGTCAACTTCGTGCTCCACGCCGCGGGATGGCTGGAGAGCGCGCTACTCGCGTCCTACGAGAAGTTTGCGATCGACGTCGAGCAGCTCCGGATGTTCGAGTGGATCCTCAGCCACGGGATGCCCGTCGACGAGGAGGGGCTTGCGATGGATGCGCTGCGCGAGGTCGGCCCGGGCGGCCACTTCCTCGGGGCCGAGCACACGATGCGCCACTATCGAACGGGTTTCTACCGGCCGTGGATCTCTTCGACCGAGAACTACGACCGCTGGCAGCGGTTCGGCTCGCGCACGGCGGACGTGGTCGCGGCGGAACGTTGGAAGCAGCTCCTCGCGGAGTACCCCGATCCCGGCATCGACCAGGGGGTCGACGAGCAGCTGCAGGAGTTCATCGCCCGGCGCAAGGGGGAGATTGGCGACTCCTGAATCGAGGGCTCGTCAGCGCCTTGGATACCTGCTCGGCAAAATCGCGTCGGGTGCGCCTGCCCCGGCGAGCGGTTCGGCGGCGGCCGCGGTGGTGGCCGCCTCGGCCGCGCTCCTGCAGAAAGTCGCTGTGCGCTCAGACAAGTGGGCCGGAGCGCCGGCGGCTCATGAAAAGGGTGAGGCGCTGCGCTTGCGCTCCGAGGAGCTCATCGAGCTCGACTCCGTATCTTTCCTGGAATTTCTCGAGGCGACTCGATCCGGACGCGACGTCGAGACAGCTCGTGACAAGACCATCGACACGCCCCTCGAGATAGCCCGGGTAGGCGCCACGGTGGTCAAGCTCGCGCGTGAGCTCGAACGCAACGGCAATCAGAATCTGCGCGCCGACGCGATCGCGGCCGCGATGCTGGCTCGATCCGCGGTCGGTGTCGCCGCGATGCTCGTCGACGTGAACCTGGGTGGCCAGACCGATCCGAGAGGCGCCGAGGCGCGGCGCCTCGTGCGCGCGGTCAGCGCTTCAGCTGGCCGGCCAGCCGCTCGACGCCGCGGAGGTGATTCCGGTCGTGCTCGAGCGCGATCTCGAGATACCGATCCACCGTCACGTCCCCGTACTTCACGTGGTGGCCGGTCAGGCCGCGCTCGTGGTCGCCCAGGGTCCTGACGTAGTCGATCAGGGTTCGGCGCGACACGCTCCACTCTTCCAGTGCGCCCTCGAGCTGGATCCCGCCGAAGTCCGTGTCGTCGTTGGTGAAGACGTCGAAGGTCGGGTTTTCGCCTGAGGCGATGGCGCGGATGCGCGGCAGGTAGCAGTCACGCTCGGTCGCGGCGAGATGAGCCGCGATGTCGCGCAGGTTCCATGCGCCGACCCGCGCGGAGGGCTCTTCGGCTGAGATCCTGAGCATCACCGTCACCAGCTGCTGGCTGTTGACGAGCTGCTCGAGGATATCGCCGCTCACGACGCTTCCGGATTGAGCAGGCGCACGCGCGGGTTGGCCTCGGTGAGCTCCTCGATGAGCAGCTGCACGACGGAGTCAGGGGTGCCGTCACGCTCCTCGACCGGACCCCACGTCCACCCGTCGAGGTACGCGTCCATATCTGTAGAGCCGTCCTTCATCGCGTAGGCGTCGATCGCGGCCTGGAAGTAGTCGGGAAGCATTCGCTTGACCTCCGTATCGCCATCCCACGCCTTGACCTGCGAAGGGATGTGCTTCCAGTACATGACCTGATAGCTCGCCATCAACGATGCCGGAGGAGCACGAACCAGATCAACTGGCCGGTGTCAAATTGCTGACTCGTGACGCCCATCTCGTCGACGCTTCCCACCGGCTCGCCGCCCGGCCACGCGTGACCGCCCCCAGTCACTGCATAGCCGCCAACCTCGGTCCCCGACGCGCAACCCGAGTAGCTGATCGCGGTCACGGACGTGTTGTCATGAGCCCTGTCGGGGAGACTCGTCGAGGTCGACGTCGTGGAGCAGTGGTTGAGCCTGGCCCAAAATCCGAGAGTCTCCGGAAAGGAAAGAAACCCGTCGGCGCCGGAAGCGCCGGCGTAGTCGGCGATCGGGTCGGCCGTCCCGTGGATCGCGACCACCGAGATCGGTCTTGCAGGTTGGCAGGTCGCGGCGGTATCCCGGCGCATCAGCCCAGCGACGGGGACGATCGCGAGCAAGCGGTCGGCCATCGAACATCCGAGGAGCTCGGTGAGGATTCCGCCGTTGGAAATGCCGGTTGCGACCACAAGCGAGCCATCCAGCTCATAGGCTCGAGCCACCGCGTCGAGCAAGTCACGCACGAAGGCAACATCATCGATTCCGGCCTGCTGCGCAGGTGTCGAGCCGCCCGGCACCGCCCAGCTTTGCCCGTAGCCCTGCGGAAACAAAGCCGCGAACCCATGGAGATCGGCAACCGAGGATAGATGCGTGATGCGGCTCAGCTGGCCTGCCGTCATCGGGTAACCATGAAACGCCACCACGATGGGCGTCGGTCTCAGCCGGGATGAAGCGGGCGGCAGATGCAGGAGGTAGGACCTCGTGACCCCGCCCGACCGCAGCGTTCCCTCGATATCGGTCCCCGCGCGGACGGCGGGAGTTGTTGCTCCGCCTGCTCCGGGCGCCGCAGGCGATGACGTTACGCATCCGCTCGCAAGCAGCGCGACCGCCACGACGAAAGCCTTACGCGTCGATGAGCTCGGCAAGTCGGTCTTCCAGCTCGCCCAGGCCAACGTCGCTGATCTCCAGGGGAAGTCCCAGGTACTCCGCGATCTCGCGCGCCTTGACCGCGAGCCGGGGATTGGGAACCTGCCGCAGGAACAGCAGTGCCTCGTAATTACCGAAGACCATGGATTTCAATTCTGGTTCGCGGTCGAGTCCCAGGCCCTTGATCACGGCGCGGTCGAAGTTGCGGACCAGCCAGTCAGTCAAGAAAAACGTCCCGGGTCTCGCCTCGGCGATCTCCTCGAAACGCTCCGCGCCTGCATACATCTCGTAACAGTGGGGTCCACGCAGGCGCGAGGCGCCGACCTCTTCGAGGAGCGAATCGAGCTTGCCTGTCATCCCGCACTCGCCGTACACGACGACGAGCTTTGCGTAGTCGGGACGCAGCCGGTGCAGCTTGTCCCGCAGCTCGTCGACGATGCGAGACGGATAGAGATGAAACATGGCCGAGACTCCATAGATGTCAACGTCCCAGCCGCGACGGTCGACGATGTCTTTCACCTCTCGACCAAGCGCCCCGCAGATCACCAATGCAGCGCGTCTCAACTCATGGCCTCGCCAGACCCGGATAGTCCGGACTATCCGGGGTTTTCGCCAGCGCGATGCGCGGTTCGTCCGGACTATCCGAACGATCCAGGTGGGGAAAGCCGAGCACGCCGATGAACGAGTCGTTGAAGTCCGCGCGGCTCGACAGCTCGATGTACTCGATGCGCGACGGAAGCTCGAAGGCGACCTGCCGCTCGCGATAGGACAGGAGCGCGATCTTCGCGCCTTCGCCCGCCGAGTTGCCGACGGCGATGATGCGATCGACGTCGACAGGCGGGACGAGCCCGATGATCTTGGCGCTCTCGGGGTTGAGGTAAGAGCCGAATGATCCGCCAAGGAGCACCTCGTCGAGATCTCGCGCCGCAACACCCAGGATGTCCATCAGCACCTTGATGCCGGCGGCGATCGAGCCCTTCGCAAACTGCAGCTCGCGAATGTCGCGTTGCGTGAGGTAGACGCCGTCGGCGAGCCGGAACGCTCGCATTCCGTCCAGGTCGAACAGCCGGTCGCGCAGCGGATGTCCGGGCACATCGTCCGACGACTTCATCCGGCCGGAGTGGTCGAGGAGCCCGACGAGGAGGAGCTGGGCCACCGCGTCGACGAGGCCCGAGCCGCAGATGCCCTCGGCCGGCACGTCGCCGCCGATGACCTGGAGCTCGACGCGGTCGCCGAGCTGGACGCCTTCGATCGCCCCGACGGTCGCCCGCATGCCGCACTTGATCTGGCTGCCCTCGAAGGCGGGGCCGGCCGGCGCCGCGGTGGCGAGCGCCCGCTGCGCGCTGCCCAGCACGATCTCGCCATTCGTGCCGACGTCGACGAAGACCCGGAGCTTGTCCTCGCGGACCACGCTGGTCGCCAGCAAGCCCGCGACGATGTCGGCGCCGACGTAGGCGCCCAGCGCCGGCAGCGTCTGCACGTAACCCTGCGGATGGATGTGCAGACCGAGCTCGCCGGCGTCGACCGTGAGCTGCTCCATGAAGGCCGGCGTGAAGGGCGACATGGAAAGTGGCGTCGGGTCGACACCCAGCAGCAGGTGGAGCATGGTCACGTTGCCCACCACGACGGCCTCGTAGGTCTGCAGCGGCGACACGCCGGCGTCGCGATACAGGCCCGCGAGGACGGTGTTCATGGTCGAGAGGACGGCGAGCTGAAGCTCGTGGATTGCGTCGGGACCGTTCATCCCATGGCTGATGCGCGAGATGACGTCGGCGCCGAACGGCGCCTGGCCGTTGAGCGTCGAGATCACCGCGGCGGCCATCCCCGTACGAAGGTTCATCAGGGTTCCCACCAGGGTCGTCGTGCCGACGTCGAACGCGACGCCGTAGCACTCGCCGGTCGTGTCGCCGGGCTCGACGGCGATGAGCTGCTCGCCGGAGAGAACAGCGGTGACGTGGAAGTTCGCCTCGCGAAACACGCCAGGCAAGGTCCGCAAGACCGAAACGCCGGCGACCATATCGTGCCCCTCCACGGTCAAGGCGTCCCTCAGGCGGGCGATGTCGCTGCGCTGGTCCTCGAGCGTCGGTTCGCTCAGCTCGAAGTACAACTTGCGGACGTTGGGATCGAGGATGACGAGGCGGCCGAGTCCCATCGTCGCGGCCTTGGGCACGCGCAGCAGCTGCGGCACCTCGCACGTCATGTCCTCGTGGATGCGCGCCTGGCAGGACAGCCGCCAGCCATCCTCGATCTCCTGCGGCCGCAGCTGTCGGTGATCGGCGGTTTCGGCGTCCGCTATTCCCTTGATGACGCGGACCTTGCATTTGCCGCAGGTACCGCGGCCGCCGCAGGTGGAGTCGATGGGCAGGCCGATCCAGTGAGCGGCGCTGAAGAGGGTCGTTCCCGGCGGCACGCGCGTGGTGCGGTCGAACGGAAGGTAGGTGACCTCGAGCTTGCGCTGGATCAAGGGGCCGCCTTGGAAGGTGCGCCCTCCGCGCGCGCGGCGTGCGCCAGGTCCGCCCGGTAGCTGGAGATCCAGCGCATCGCGTACTCGTCGTGTCCCAGCAGCAGGTCCCCCGCGAGGATCGCGCGGCGCACCTGGGCTTCGAGCGGATTCGTGATGGCGCACGTGAGGCCCGCATCCATCGCGAGGGGCAGGAACGCGGCGTTGACGGTGGCCCGGTCAGGCAGGCCGAAGGAGACGTTGGAGGCGCCGCACGTCATGTTGTTGCCGAGCTCGTCGCGGATCAGCCTCATCGTCTGCAGGGTGATCACGCCGCACGTCGGGTCGGCCGCGACGGTCATCGCGATGGGGTCGATGATCACGTCCTCCTGCGGTATGCCGTAGTCCGCGGCGCGCTCGACGATGCGACGCGCGAGCGCCAGCCGCTCCTCGGGGACCATCGAGATCCCGGTCTCGTCGTTGGCCATGCCGATTACCGCCGCGCCGTGCTTCTTGACCAGGGGGAGGATGCGCTCCATCCGCTCTTCCTCCGCCGTGACGGAGTTGACCAGAGCCTTGCCCTCGTAAGCCGACAGCCCGGCCTCCAGCGCCTCGATGATCGACGAGTCGATGCAGATTGGAACATCCGTCACCTGCATGACCGCCTGGATCGCGGCCACCAAAAGCGCGGGCTCGTCGATCGCCGGAATGCCCGCGTTGACATCGAGCATCTGCGCCCCGGCCGCAGCCTGCGCCTGCGCATCCGCGCGCACGCGGTCCATCACCCCTTCCTTCATCTCCGCCGCGAGCACCTTCCGCCCGGTCGGGTTGATCCGCTCGCCGATGATCACGAAAGGCCGGTCGATGGAGATGACGACCTCGCGACCACGCGAGGCAAGACGCGTTTCCACTATCCCTTGCGCAGCGTCTCGTCGATCTTCATCACGGCCTGCTCGAGCGCCTGCGCGCCGGGCGAACTCCCGCTGCGATCGCCGACCAGCTCCTTGGCCATCCGGGTCGCCATCGAGGCGTCGGGCGCGTAGCTGTCGGCGCCGACGTGCTTGGCATACTCCTGGGTGACCGGAGCACCTCCGACCGCGATGTGCACCTTGTCGCGCAGGCCTGCCTTGGCGAGGGCTTCGATGTTCGCCTTGAACATCGGCATCGTCGTCGTGAGAAACGCGGAGAAACCGACGATGTCGGGCTCGTGCTTCTGCACGGCCTCGACGAATTTCTCAGGCGGGGTGTTGACGCCCAGGTCGTAGACCTCGAACCCGGCGCCCTCGAGCATGATCACGCAGAGGTTCTTGCCTATGTCGTGGATATCGCCCTTCACCGTGCCGATGACGTAGCGGCCGACCGGCTGGGCGCCCGTCTCCGCGATCAGCGGCCTCAAGATGACCAGAGCGCCCTGCATGGCCCGAGCGGCGATCAGCATCTCGGGGACGAAGAAGTCGCCCTTCTCGAACCGGCGGCCCACCTCTTCGAGGGACGGGATCAGCGCCTTGAAGAGGATGTCCATCGGGCTCATGCCGAGGCCGAGCCCTTCTTCCGTGAGCGCCTTCACCTCGGGCGCGTGGCCGTAGAGCGTGTGCTCGAACAGGCCGGCGCGGATCTCCTCTTCGCGGCTCACCTTCTGAGAATCCTACGTCCCGCGAACGTTGCGCGCAACGGATAATGTTGCGCTATGGGCAACGAAACGGGGGTCCGGGCGGTCGATCGCGCGATCTCCATCCTGGACATCCTGGCCCAGGGCGGATCCAGGACCGGCGCCGAGATCGCCCGCGAGCTGCAGGTCCATCGCTCCACCGCGCTCCGGCTGCTCGGCACGCTGGAGCGCCACGCCCTGGTCGAGCGGGACCAACGTACGGCCCGCTACCGGCTCGGCCGGCGGCTGCCGCAACTGGCGAGCGTGGTGACCGGGGAGTTCGACCTCCGTTTTGTCGCCCGGCCCGTGTGCGAGCAGCTCGCGGCCGCGGTGGGAGAGACCGCCACGCTCGACGTGTTGGTCGGGGACGTCATCGTGCCGATCGAGCAGGCGACGGCGTCGACCTCGGTGGTCAGCGTCAACTGGCTCGGCCGCCGCACACCGGTCCACTGCACGGCCAGCGGAAAAGCGATCGCCGCCTTCGCCCAGGACGCGGTTCGCGAGCGGCTGCTCAGCCTACCGCTCGACCGGGTGACCCCAGGCACCATCACGGGCCGCGCCGAGCTCGAGGCCCAGCTGGAGGAGGCGCGACAAACGGGGGTGGCGCGGACGCACGAGGAGCTCGAGGTCGGCCTGGACGCGATCGCCGCCCCTGTGTTCGGCGTCGACGGTGAGGTGGTTGCCGCGCTCGACGTTTCGGGACCGTCGCATCGCCTTCGCAACCGTCCCGACCTGGGCCGCCTCACCCTCGACGGCGCGGCCGATCTTTCGCGGCGGCTTGGCTATCGGGGCAGGCGCCCCGAAACCTAGCAGCCACACAGCATTAACCGCGGCCTGACTGAAATCAACGGCACGGCGGAACTGTGTCCTTGCATCATCGGCGGGGGACGGCCATCATTGCTCTGTTCCACTGGGTTTGCCAGCCGGCGCTGGGCCGCTATGGCCGTTTTTGGAGGGGATCGAAGGATGAAGTTGGGTAGTTTGACTCGCCATCTCGGCCTGGCCGTGGTGGCACTGGTCGTCGTCGCCGCGTGCGGGAGCGGTGGCGGCGGCGGCGGCACCGCCAGCTGCAGCGCCGCCAAGACCGCCAAGTCCGCCGCCGACTGCGGCGGCATGGACGCTCTCGTCAAGGCCGCCCAGGCGGAGGGCAAGCTCAATGTGATCGCCCTACCGCGCGACTGGGCGAACTACGGCGCGATCCTGGACGGCTTCCACGCCAAGTACGGGATCAACATCACCTCCGACAACCCTGACGGCAGCAGCCAGCAGGAAGTCGACGCGATCAAGCAGCTGGGCAGCACCAGTCGCGGCCCGGACGTCGTCGACGTGGGCATGGCCGTCGCGCTGGCGAACACCAACCTGTTCGCTCCCTACAAGGTCGCCACCTGGGCCGATGTTCTCGACAGCCAAAAGGAGTCCACCGGGCTCTGGATCCAGGACTACGGCGGCTTCATGTCGATCGGTTACGACTCGAGCAAGGTGCCCGCGATCACGTCCATCGACGACCTTTTCGGATCCCAGTTCAAGGGCAAGGTGGCTCTGAACGGGAACCCGAAGCAGGCCAACGCCGCGTTGAACGGCGTCATGATGGCCAACCTCGCGGAGGGCGGCTCCCTTGACGATGTCAGCAAGGGCGTCGACTTCTTCAAGCGGCTGAAGGCGGCCGGCAACTTCTCCAAGACACAGGCGACGACCGCGACCGTGAAGAACGGCACGACGCCCGTCGTCTTCGACTGGGACTACCTCTCGGCCGCGCACGGCAAGGACGTCCCGACCTGGAAGGTCTTCGTGCCGAACAACGCGATCCTGGGCGGCTACTACGCCCAGGCGATCAGCAAGGACGCGCCTCACCCGGCCGCCGCGCGGCTGTGGGAGGAATACCTCTACTCGGACGAGGGCCAGAACCTCTGGCTCGCCGGCCTCGCTCGCCCGGTTCGCCAGGCGGCGATGCAAAAGTCCGGGAAGATCGACGCGGCGGCGGCTGCCAAGCTGCCCCCGGTCAACGGCACGCCTCAGTTCATGAGCGACGCCCAGTCCACCGCGGCCAAGAACTACGTGGTCGCGCACTGGGACGCGGCGATCGCTTGACGGTCGCCGGAAGTCCGGCTGTAACCACCAGCGTCGGCCGCCCATTTCTGGGCGGCCGGCGCCTACCTCTCGACTGGGTCGGAGCCGTCCCCTACCTGACGTACGTGGGTCTGTTCCTCGTCCTTCCGTCCGTGATCATCGGGATCGGCGCCTTCCTGGACGCCAACAACGCTTTCACGCTCGACAACTTCCGCAACCTGTCGCGCTCGTACGTGGTCAAGGCGACGATCGACACCACCATCGTGTCGGCGGTCACCGCCCTGCTGGGCGCGATCTTTGGAGCCATCCTGGCCTACGCGATCGTCACCGGGAGCCCCAACGGCCTACTCCGGCGGCTCACCGTCTCGGCGTCTGGGGTCCTTGCCCAGTTCGGAGGCGTGACTCTTGCGTTCGCCTTCATCGCCAGCATCGGACCGGCTGGGTTTGTCTATCTCTTCGCCCAGAGCCACGGCCTCGACTTCTACAAAAATGGGATCTGGCTCTTCGAGCTCCCCGGCGTGGAGCTGGTCTACCTCTACTTTCAGATCCCGTTGATGGTCCTGGTCTTCCTGCCCGCGCTTGACGGGATCAAGCCCCAGTGGCGGGAAGCCGCGGAGAGTCTCGGCGGCACCACGTGGCACTACTGGCGTCATGTCGCCGGCCCGCTGCTCTTCCCGGCTTTCCTCGGCTCGGTCCTGCTCCTGTTCGCGAATGCGTTCTCCGCCTATGCGACGGTCAACGCCCTGATCAACCAGGGACAGCCCGTGCTGGCGCAGCAGATCGCGGGCGCGCTCAGCAGCGAGGTCGGCGCGTACGAGCCGGGCTTCGCCAAGGCGATCGCGATCGAGATGATCATCATCGTCACGCTGGTCACGGTCCTCTACACCCTGTTGCAGCGGAGGACGGCGCGGTGGCTGTAGCGGCGCGGAGCATTCAGCGCACGCGCAGGATCAAGCTGCAGGCGTTTCGTTACGTCGTCTTCGCCCTTGCAGCGATCTTCTTCCTCGTCCCGCTCGGTGCCATGGTCGAGTTCTCGACCAGGGCCAACAACGGCTCGCGAACTCTCGACTACTGGAAGGCGATACCTTCATACCCCGACCTTGTCGGCGCGATCACCGCCTCGCTGCAGCTCGCGGTCATCACCTCGGTCGTGATGCTCGTGCTTCTCGTGCCGACGATGGTGTGGGTGCGCCTCAAGCTCCCGCGCATCAGCCGGATCATCGAGTTCATCTCTCTTTTGCCGCTGACGATCCCGGCCATCGTCCTGGTCGTCGGTCTCTTCCCGATGTACATCTGGCTGAACAACAACTTCAGTGACTCGATCCTCACCCTCTCCCTGGCGTACGTGGTGCTCGTCCTTCCTTATTGCTATCGTGCGATCGACGCCGGACTCGGCGCCATCGACGTCAAGACCTTGACCGAGGCCGCCCGCAGCCTCGGCGCGAGCTGGTTCACGGTGATGTGGCGCGTCATCGTGCCCAACATCTCGAACGCGATCCTCAACGCGACTTTGCTCGCCGTCGCCCTTGTCCTCGGCGAGTACACGATCGCCAACAACCTGCTCTACAACAACCTCCAGGTGGAGCTGGTGCACCTGGGGCGCGACAATGCTGGGGTGTCGATCGCGGTTGCCGTCGCGTCGTTGCTGTTCGCCTTCCTCCTCCTTGTCGTGCTGGCCTTCGTCGGAGGGCGTGGGCGCCGCGTCCACAAAGAGGCCCCGACAGTGCTGGCGAGCCCCACGGTGTCCACGCAAAAGTGACCGACCGATCCGGGGTTGAGGTCAGGCTCGAGAATCTTGTCCGCCGGTACGGCACCGTCACCGCGCTCGACGGCCTGTCGCTGACGCTCGCTCCTGGCGAGCTCGTCGCTCTGCTCGGACCCTCCGGGTGCGGCAAGACCACCGCGTTGCGCTTGCTCGCGGGCCTCGAAGAGGCTGACGGGGGAAGGGTGGTGATCGGCGGCAATGATGTCACCGGATTGCCCGCCAACCGGCGGAACATCGGGATGGTCTTCCAGGCCTACTCGCTCTTCCCGCACATGGTGGCCTGGGAGAACGTCGCGTTCGGTCTGCAGATGCGGCGTGTCGGTGTTGACGAACGCAAGAAGCGCGCCCTCGACATGCTCGAGCTGGTCGGCCTTGGCCGGTTCGCCAACCGTTACGCCAGCCAGATGTCGGGCGGCCAGCAGCAGCGTGTCGCGTTGGCTCGGGCCCTGGCGATCCAGCCGCAGGTGCTGCTGCTCGACGAGCCTCTGTCTGCGCTCGACGCGAAGGTGCGATCACGGCTCCGCGATGAGATCCGTCGCGTGCAGCTCGAAGTTGGCATCACCACGCTGTTCGTCACGCACGATCAGGAGGAGGCGCTCGCCATCGCCGACCGCGTCGGCGTCATGCAGGCGGGCAAGCTGGAACAGCTTGGGCCGCCCACGCTCGTCTACTCGCGCCCCGCTACGCCGTTCGTGGCCGACTTCGTCGGCCTGACCAACCGCATGGAGGGCACCGTTCGCCGGGG
>Ga0070697_100003891_pt1 | contig 11467 bp, 5 predicted proteins | sample KBSK1501metaG_FD_65475 | JGI IMG/M metagenome (GOLD analysis project Ga0070697, IMG submission 65475) | Corn, switchgrass and miscanthus rhizosphere microbial communities from Kellogg Biological Station, Michigan, USA - KBS K1-50-1 metaG | ecosystem: Host-associated > Plants > Roots >... | reverse complement strand
GAGGTGCCCGCCATCGCGATGTCGAGAATGCCGCCCGCGTCGATCTGCGTCATGTTCGCGCCGTCGTAGGCCAGTACGGGCAGGAACGACACGAGGTCCTTGACCGCGTTCTCCGGGTTCGGTTCGTTGGGCGACAGGCCGATCCCGTACTCGGAGAGCTGCCGCAGGGCACGCGTGGGGGCGAAGTCGAACACGAAGCAGACGGGCTTGAGGATCTCCTCTTCGTTCGGGCTGTCGCCGTTGGGGTTCTTGATGGACCACGGCGACTGCACCCGGAACGCGGCCTGAAAATAGGTCTCGGGCGACTTGAGATTGCGGAGCATCAATATTGAGGACCACTGCGGCACGGTCACACCGGTCGCGAGCTTGCCGCACGAGAGCGTGATCGTCTTCCTCTCGAACCCGCTCCCGATGGCCTTGCGCACAGGGGGCAACGCATCCAGCCCGATGCCTGCCGAAGCACCTGCGGCGACGACCACCTCGTAGTCATGCCAGAAGGTGTTGTGCTTCTCGGCAAGCAGGTGTGCCATCGCGTGGCAGGCGGCCACGTTGGGCAGAAACCAGAACGAATGCTGGAGGTACGGCAGCAGCCGCACATCCGAATACGGAAACGGCGGCCGCGTGCCGGTCTTCAGGTGCTCGACCGCTCTGGGCGCGTAACTGCCGCGGATGATGTCCAGCCACTTCTGCACATCGCTCTTGTGCTTGAACTGCGCGCCCTTGCCCGTGCCTGACGCCGCGAAGAACTCGTTGAGGTCGAACTCATCGAACTCTCCGGCACTCGCGATCGCCAGCAGCTCGTCCGGCATCTGATAGGTCAGCAGGCGCATCTGCGGCAGCGCGCCATAGGGATTCCATTCTCCCAGCTTCTTTGCCGCGAACTCCTCTTTGGCGCGCTGCTCGTCGGTGTACGTCCAGTTGAAGATCTGCTCCTCGATGAACTCGCCCGTGGCCAGCGCCCTGAACGGCGTGCCGGAGAGGTAAAGGTAGGCCTTGGTCGTGATGGGGAGGAACTCTGTCTCCTTCTCCGAGAGGACGGTCAGATCTTCGTTCACTTCCTCCAGCCCGGCCGCGTATTCAAGCTTGGCCTCCTTCTTAGAGACCGCCTCTTCCTCGCCCTCGAATAGTTCCTTTGCAGTCTCTCGCCACGCGCCGAAGTGGTACTCGTCGAAGACCACTAGGTCCCACTTCACCTTGTGGAGCCATTCGTTCTTGGCCTTGATGTTCCCGAACAGGTCGCGCCCCAGCAGGTCCTGAAACGAACCGAAACATAGGAGCGGCTTTCGAGAGGAGACTCTTGACGGGTCCGTATCCGAGCTGCGGGATAGGTACTGCCACCCATCGAAGTCCACGTGAATCTCGAGATCGGTCTGCCACGCATCCTCGACGGCGGGCTTGAAGGTCACCACGAGCACGCGTTTGGCGCCGAGCTTCTTGGCGAGCTGGTAGGTGGTGAAGGTCTTGCCGAAGCGCATCTTCGCGTTCCAGAGGAAGCGCGGGACTGCGTGCATGTCCTCTTTCCAGATGGAATGGAAGTAAGCGTGCGTTTTGTTCACGGCCTCCGCCTGCTCCCGGCGCATCGCGAACGTCTCGTGATGCGTACCGGTGTACCGCTTGCCCGTGCGCAACTCGGTGAGTGCGGTCCTCACGTCCTTGACCGAGCAGCGCACCCACTCCAGTTCAGCGCTCGCGAAGCCTTTTCTGACAAGCGCCGCCCGCACCTCGCGGTCACTGAAGATGGTCCCGTCATGGCGCTCGGCGGGCTCGTCCAGTTCAATTCTGTAGTTCTTGATCGCGGCGGTCTTGAGCTGCTCTGCGATGCGCCGCTTCACATCGCGCGTCGTCTGACCGATCTTGAGGAGACCCGCGTGTGCCTTGTCATCAATTGAGTAGGCGTAGATGCGTGGCCGAGCTTCCGGCTTGGGCGCGAGGATTTCCTCAATCGTCTTGGCCATCAGTCGTCGCCCTCGCTGCTGAGACCCATCGGGCGAATGACCGCTTCGATGTAGTCAATCTCCTGTGTCGTGAGTCTGTATTTCTTGTAGAGCGCTTTGTCTGTCCACTGTCGATCCCACTCCTGAACGGGAACCCATGAATACATCGGTCGCAGTGCATCTTGCGTCAGCTTGCGCAGTGAAACGAGGTGTCTAAAGAACTTCGTGCGGTAATAGGAATCTAGGCTTCGCGCTTCACCCTCACGTGCCAACCAGAAGGCGAGGAACGTCTGGGTTGAGGCAGATGGCGGGGGACTCAGCCATGGCTTACCGAGTACGGAGTCAGGGATCCTCTGCCCGCCATCCGAACCTGCCTTCGGGACAAGCACTTTCCACTTGTCGATGAGGGTAGCGTTCCTGGTGATAGCGCTCCGAGGGACAAACCCAATCGCGCGCTTTCCACTTCGGACGTAATAGAGAGCCACATCGCCCGACCTCCTCTTGTCATGGAAGCCGTCGAAGTTGGTCGCGATGCCGAAAGGAGTGTCGGCGGTCAAGATGTCGGTAATGGATGTCTCGCCAGCCTTCAACACTTTGCGCAGGATGCCGACGGCTATCGGGTCCCGCACAAATACGTCAAACTCGTCGAGTTGCCGTGACGTGGAACTCTCCTCGTCACCACGAACTATCGTGACGTCGCATGGCCCGTCATGGGCTTTCGACCAGAGGAAGTAACAGATACCACCCTTGACCTCAACGTTTGGGAACACTTCCCTTGAGACTGGGAAATCGACTAACCTGAGGAGGCTGTGTGAACTGAGCATCTCCTTGCGGAATTCGTCTAGGCCCCGTCCGCCAGCGAGCCAGCGGGATGGAACCACCATCGACAAGAACCGTGGCTCGACTTTCTTCGCTTGCTCAACGAAAAACTGGTAGATGGATGAATCGCTTGAACCACCTGCCCCCCCCTTCATTTGATAAGGCGGGTTGCCGATAATCACGTCGAACTGCATATGGCCTCCAAACAACTCGACCAGCCGAGTCTTGATGTCGTCGGTGTGAATGAACGCATAGGCGTGGGTTTCTAGGCCCTCCTCGCGGTCAAAGATCGTTCGCGGGGCGCCACAGTATCTGCACTTTGTGCCGTCCCACACGTGCCCTAATCGCTCGAACCAGATGTTGCCCGAATCCTTGGCGAAGCTCTTGGCGATGGAGTGCTTGCCCTTGGCGTGCTTTGAGCAATACAGGCTCCGCCGCGCCAGCAGACTCGTGAGATAGGTAATCCCGATACCGAACACCTGCTTAGTCAGGATGTGATCGACGCGCTCTTCGAGGTCCGGCAGTTCGTCCGCCAGGCCCTTGGTGAGCCGGGTGGCGATCTCGCGCAGGAAGACGCCCGACTTGGTGAACGGGTCGAGGAACTTCACGGTCTTGTCCGCCCAAATATCCGCGCCGCCGTTCGCCGCCGCCCACGCTTCGGCCAGCGTGTCCAACATGCGGTCCGCGAGCTCAGGCGGCGTGAAGACTTCGTCGTTCGAGAGATTCGCGATGCACGTCAGTACATCCGGGTTACGGGCGCGCAAGGCAAAGCTAGCTTGGGCGTTCATATGTCTGCTCCTTGCGTATGAGTGGCCAGTTCACTCACGGTCATCGGGGAGTAGATTATCTGCGTAGGTGTCATGCTTTCGTGCTTGCCGCGATCGGCGAAGAATAGGTCCTCTGTGATAAAAGCTGAAGATTGGGTCAACGCATCGAAACGGAAGTCACGCCGTTGGAACTTACCCTTCCCCAGATAACCCCACTCGGCAAAGGTGAGCGGACGGCCATCAACGGTGAGCATCTTCATGGCGTCGCCGTGGACGAGATTCTGCGACAGCACGTAGGACGCAGCCTTATAGAGCTTGTCCGACTCTTCGAGCTTCAAGTAGTCGGCGAGGATTTCCAGCATGTTCGCCCGACATTCAGCGATGTTGTCCTCCAAGAGCTCAATCCCGTAGGTGCACATCACAGCGAGGAGGGCGTAGTGCCGCCTTTCAAAGTCGGACCGCCCGAACTTGAGTTCGACGGCGGCGAGCTTCCGCTGCAAGATGCGGACAAGGAAGTTCCCACTTCCACACGCCGGCTCCAGAAAGCGGGAGTCAATACGCTCCGTCTCGTCCTTTACCAAATCGAGCATCGCCTCGACCAACCACGCCGGGGTGAAGACCTCCCCGTGGTCGGCGACGCGTTGTTTGGACTTGACGTAGTTCATGGGCCGATGTATTCCGGGCGATGGGTCCTTGTGGTCACTGCAGGCTAACGCTCCCGCTCGCCTGCCGCAGCCAAGCGCCGACGCCAGTCCGCTGCGAGCCCGATGCCTGCAACCTGTGGTTAGGTCTTAGCCCGCCTAGTCAGGTGGAGCCCTCAACATCTGTTGCGAACCCCAAGTGACTCGCTCCTCAACGATTGGGCGCCGTGCGTCCTCCGGTAGAAACTGCTCCAGGAAGCGCACTATCTCCTTCGCCCTCGTGACCAACTGGACGGCATCATCATGAGTCACAGGTTTACCTGCCAGGGTGGCAACACCTTCGTGAACGAACTTATTGCGGGCCGTACTCAGTTGCTTGAAAGCTTCCCAGAGCCGGACATCATCCTTGAGCGACCTTCCTGCAAACACTTTCAGCAGATCTCCACATTGTTCCTCAACGGTCGGATCCTTGAGGGGCCCTCTGTCATTCAACCATTTCCAAAGCGCAGGGGAGATACCGGCGGCGTTAGCAAAGGAATCGATTGTGAACGATGCAACGGTCTCCACCGCCGTGAAGGCCAGCACAAGAGGTGGCCCAATCTCTGGCAACATGAGTTCGGCATCGAGGAGAAGTGTATCCCACCGCGGTGGAACGTAATCGATGGGGAGCGCCTGAATCCGCTCCCACAACGATGGGAGCAATGCTTGCGCTTCGAAACGGACACTGACACCAGCCCGCACTCTAATATAACGAGTGTCCCGCTCAAGCGACGTTCCGTCGTCATTCAGATACTCGAATCGCCAGAGCACGTTCGTGAGATCGATCTCACGGATTCTGGCAGCTTGGCCTACCGTGCGCATGCGCCGGAGTAGACCATTGAGCACAGCGAAAGCGTGGCTAAGCGGCGGGTCGTCGGCAGCCGTACGGCCCTCAGTTGGCGCATCCCGAATAAAAGTCTCGCGTCTGTACTCGATCTGCAACAGGTTGGCAAGAACGGTCTTGCGTCCGTTCAGCAGCACATCTCCTGTTCCCACCTGCGGGGTGGCCCGGGCTAGCTGCTCCGCTAGATTCATTAGCGGGAGGGTGGGATCAGATAGTTGAGATGTCAGGGACGTGATAGCCGCGACTGGCGGATGGATCGTTAGTTGTCCAAACTCTGACTCGTAAACAGCCGGCGCAAGAATCTCCCCCTCAGGAATTGAGATCTTGATCGGAAGCAGCACGCTCAGTCGCGCGATCATCATTTCCTCAGAGCTAGGCAAAACGCCCTAGCTATGCTGCGGCAGGTGCGCGGGAGCCAATTCTAGTCCATCCGGCCCCGCCACCGGCGCACTCCTTCCGCCAGCCCAACACTCCCCTGGATTTCCTCCCCACGTCGGCCAAACACGCAACTTCCCGGCACGCCCCGGACTCGCCCAGCGAATCGGCAATGGTTGCCGTTCTGCATCAGCCGCCTCCCCGCCGGCTCGACCTTGGGGGCTATCTGGGGGCTCGCCACCGTCCTGGACCTGCTCGAACCCGCAGAAACCGGCCGATTCGTGCACGGATCGATCCGCGGCGCCGGTTCCAGCAAAGCCCCGTGTTGTCGCGGCTTTGCGCGACCCTACCGGGTCAGCTTCGAATCCGGTGGTCGGGGGTTCGAGCCCCTCCGGGCGCGCCACTCCAAGCCTCACCTCGAACGGCCACAGAGGCCGATGGGCATCCCGCGGCGGATGCGCTTGCGGCGACTCTCGAAACCCGTCAACGCATTTTGCATCCCTGCAATCATGACGCGCCTGTCATCGTCCGCGGCCCTCGACCGCGCGAGCCTTGCTGTCCAGGTGTTTCGTTCCCCAAAACCGCTTGACAACCGGCCCATTTGCAGTACTTAACCCAGGAACACATGTCTGGGGAATCGTGACCTGTGCCGATTGACGCACGCCGCCGCGGGCTCAGAGTCGTCGCGAGCGTTTCGGCCCTCCTGACCATCGTTCTCGTGGGCCGCCTGGTCGTGGCGGCAGGCACCGTCACCCTCTACGTCAACCGGGGCAGCGCCTGCACCAGCGGCTGCGGCAGCCAGGCGGCGCCCTACCCGACGATCCAGGCCGCCATCGACGACGCCGACAACCGTATCGCCGCGGGCACGGTCAGCGGCGCCACCATCCAGGTGGCGGCCGGCAACTATCCCGAGCGCATCTATATCGTCCCGAACGTCCATGTCATAGGCGCCGGCCCCTCCCTGACCACCATCGACGCCACCGGCACGGGTCACGCCGCGGTCTATCTGGGAGGGCGCACCAGCGGTCGGGTGCGCACCGACTTCTCCATCGAGGGCTGCACGATCACCGGCGGCACCGGCGAGATCCGCAGCGGGCGCATCTCGGGAGGGGGCGTCCTCATCATCGGCAACGCCGTGGTCAGCAACAACGTCATCACCGGCAACGTCCTGGCCGGCAGCCAGCCCAACTGGGTCGGCGGCGGCGTCTACATCGGCTACGGCGACCCGGTCGTCATCGGCAACACCATCACCCGGAACGTGGTCAATCCGCCGCCGCTCGGCGGCTCGAGCGACTCGTTCGGCGTGGGCGCCGGCATCCACGCCGAGGGCAACGGGATCGGTGTCGTGGTCACGCATTCGCGCATCGAAGCCAACACGATCGTCGACAACACTGCGCTGGGGGAGATCGGCAAGGGGGGCGGCATCCGCGTCGATGGAGACACAGGAACCGTCGTGACCCGCAACATCATCATCGGCAACCGCGCCTCCTACGGTGGCGGAGGCATCATGCTCTACGGCACGGTCACCGTCTCCGACAACCTGGTGTTCGGCAACTCCGCCACGATGTACGGGGGCGGTCTCAACATCTACCAGGGCGACGCCCGGATCACCAACAACACGATCGTCGGCAACACGCTCAGCCTGGCCACCAAGCCGTCCGGTTACGCCTACGCCAACTACGGCGGCGGGGTGTGCGTGGACGCCTTGATCCCCCAGACGAGCGACCCGTCCGTCTACTTCACCAACAACCTGATCGTCGCCAACACCGTCACCGCCGCCGGCACCTCGAGCGGCCTCTACAGCCACACCACCAGCCCGATCATCAGCTACACCGATCTGGCGAGCAATCTCAAGCTCCCGTCCGGCGTCGACGACGTCGGCGGGGACTTCACCGAGGCCCAGGTGATCGGGCTGCGGAACAACACCTCCGTGGACCCGCGCTTCGTGCATGCTCCGGCGTTCGCCGACGTCACCGTCGCCGGCGGGACGACGACCACCGCGGCGGTCCTGATGGCGTCGCGCTATCAGGTCAATCAGGTGGTGGAGTACAACAACGACGGCGTGGCCCGCACGATCATCGCGGTGAACACGACGACGAATGTCCTGACCTTCACGCCGGCCTTGCCGACGGCGTCCCAGGCCTTCAAGCTGCTCGCCAACTGGGGCACGTCGACCAACGTCACCGAGGACTTCCATCTCCAGAGCGGGTCGCCGGCCATCGATGCCGGCACCAACCAGGCGGCCCCGGGCGAAGTGGTGTCGACCGTCGACCTGGACGGCCTGCCGCGCGTCTTGGACGGCAACGGGGACGGGACGGCGGACGCCGACCTGGGGGCCTACGAGTTCATCGTGCCGGACGCGGACGGGGACGGCGTGCCCAACGCTCAGGACTGCGCCCCGTTCGTCAGCTCCGTGCAGACGCCTCCGGGGCCGGTCGGGCCGACCCTCAGAGTCGGGGCGGGGGGGACCGCGATCGCCTGGGCCAAGATCAGCCAGGCGAACGTGTTCAATGTCTACCGCGGCAGCCTCAATGGCGCCTTCGCCTACAACCACACCTGTTGGGAGAGCGGCTCGCCCGATCTGGCCGCCCAGGATCCGTCCAACCCGCCTGTCGGAACGGCCTATTACTATCTCGTGAGCGGCGTGAACTCCTGCGCCGAGGGGTGCCTGGGTCTGGTCGGGCCTCCCGGAGCGTGCGAGATCCCGAACCCGATCCCGTGCTCCTCGACGCTCGCGGACCGTGACGGCGACGGGGTGCTCGACCTCAACGACAATTGCCCTCTCGTTGCCAATGCCTCCCAGGCCGACCAGGACGGGGACGGTGCCGGGGACGCGTGCGACAACTGCGTCGCGCTGGCCAACCCCGATCAGATCGACGGCGACGGCGACGGGACCGGCGATCTCTGCCAGGACAGCGATCACGACGGCTACGTGTACGCCCAGGACTGCAACGACCACAACGCGGCCGTCCACCCGGGGGCGCTGGAGGTCTGCAACGGTCTCGACGACAACTGCGACGGCGCGGTGGACGAGAATCAGGGAAGCACGTCGTGCGGGGTGGGCGCCTGTGCGCGCACCGTCGGCAACTGCGTCGGGGGCGTTCCCCAGACCTGCACTCCCGGCGGGATCACCGTTGAGATCTGCAACGGCGTCGACGATGATTGCAACGGGGCGATTGACGAGGGCTTCGACGTCGACGGGGACGGATTCACCACCTGCGCGGGCGACTGCAACGACAGTGTCGCGACGATCCACCCGGGTGCGCCCGAGATCTGCAACGGGATCGATGACAACTGTGACGGCCGGGTGGACGAGAACCTCGGGACCATGACGTGTGGCGTCGGCGCGTGCGCGCGCACGGTCAACGGCTGCGTCGGGGGAGTCCCTCAGACCTGCACGCCGGGCCTGCCGGTCGCCGAGACGTGCAACGGCGTCGACGACGACTGCAACGGCAGCGTGGACGACGGATTGGGGACCACGACGTGCGGCGTCGGGGCCTGCGCGAGAACGGTGAGCAACTGCAGCGGCGGGGCCCCGCAGCAATGCGTCCCGGGAGCCCCGGCCACGGAGACCTGCAACGGCGTCGACGACAACTGCAACGGCTCGGTCGACGAGGGGTTCCCCGACACCGACGGCGATGGCCTCGCCGATTGCGTCGATCCCGACGACGACAACGACGGCATCCTGGATGTCTCGGACAACTGCCCGCGGGTGCCCAATCCGGGCCAGCAGGACCTGGATCGCGATGGCATCGGCGACGCGTGTGACAGCGACGCGGACGGAGACACCTTCACCGTGACCGGCAGCGGCGCGCCGATCCAGACGCTGGCGAGCGCCGAGCAGCGCCTGCAGGGAACCCAGACCGGAACCCTGGCCTCGATGCAGTCATCGGACAACACCTACGAGGCGATCAAGGAAATCAAGGTCAACAACATCAGCGTCCTCGACATGCGCTGGACCTTCAGCCTGCCCCCGGGCCATGTGGCGCTGGTCTATGTGGAGGCCTATCGCAGCGCCAGCACCGACGGCGACAATTTCCAGTTCTCCTATTCGACCAACGGCTCGACCTTCACCAACATGTTTGTCGTCAAGAAAACCACCGACGACAACCTGGTGCAGTACTTCTCCCTGCCCTTGTCCCTGAGCGGCACGATCACCCTCCGCGCGCAGGACACCAACCGCGCGAGCGGCACGGCGCTCGACACCCTGTTCGTCGATCAGATCCGGATCGTGACGTCCGACCCCGCCGACTGCAACGACCTGGCCGCATCGATCAACCCGGCTGCCAACGAAGGCCCGGTCGGGGCCCCGACGTGCTCGGATCTGGTCGACAACAACTGCGACGGCCGGGTGGACTCGAACGACGCGAACTGTCGCTGACTCTGGACAGATCGTCGCGTCCGTCGACGCGTCCCGGGCATGCGAGATTTTGGATCGCGCGCCCTAAGCAGTTGAGTCGTCGCCGCCTACCATCGACACCGAACGCGGACGCTCATCTGGCACTCGATTTGCTTCGAGATGAGCGTCACCACAAGTGCGCACTCCACGGCGGACGCGATCGAAGGAGCGATCCACGCGTGAAGTTCAAAGGGCTCTCGCTGAACGAGCCGGTCCGGCGGGAGGAGTACGGCTGGATCAAGTCCGTGCTGCGCGAGCGGAATCACGCCGAGACCCCGCGGGAGGATGACCCGCGGGAGCATGACCCACCGGAGCATGAGCAGGAGGTGGGGGTCATGGTGGAGAGCGACCTGGTCAGGACGGTGCTCTTCACGTTCGCTCTCGGCGTCCTGGCGTGCCTCACGATCTATTTCTCTTACCATGTCGCGGCGGGCGAGGGCCGACGCGTCTTCGCGGCGATGGCGTCGCTGGCCGCCTTCCTGGCGTGCGGCGCGGTCGCCTCGCGCGGCAGGTTCCTCCTGCGGTTCGTCTTCGGCCTCGGGTGCTTGTGCGCCGTCGCCTTGCTCGTGGATCAGCTCGTCTACTATCGCTGGCAGAAACGGGTGGACAGCGTCGTGACGACCCTGCAGCGGAGCGTCGACGCGGGCGCGACCGTTTTCAGCGATAAGACGAAGCTGCGCCCCACGTCCTTCCGGATCGATCCGGACCGTGAGGTCGTCCTCAGGTTCGAGCCGCCGGCCCTGGCGTGGACGTACCACCTGGACGCCGCTTCGCCGCTGGGGCACACGCTGGTCGGGGGATGGTATCGACTCCTCACGAAAGTCACGCGCGGCCGCAACCTGGACAGCGTGGCGCGCACGATCGTCCGCCCGCACGAAGTCTACGCGGTCAGCGTCACGCCGCCGGGCGATGGGATCCTGGCCTGTCAGGCGGACGACGCGAAGCGCCGCGGCCGTCGCCCGCTGTGAGCGGCCGCCCCCTCCTCACATCGAGCCGCCGTCCAGTTTATTTCGCCGAAGCCGTCGCCTGCGCCGAGCGTGAGGGGATCGAGCCGGCGCACATCGCCGCGATTTGATCCCGGAAGTTTTTCGCCTTCTCGGGCTGGCCGGCGCGCTCCGCCGCGTGCGCGGCGCCGTCGAAGCTGTTCAGGCGGCGGGGGGCCGACTTCAGGGACGTCTCGTACTCGGCCAGCGCTTCCGCCGGCCGGCCCATCTCGGCGAGCAGGTCCGCGAGCTGCTCGCGCGCGGGCAGGATCGAGCCCGGGGAGACCGGATGCTTGTCCGACGTGTCCTCGAGGTCCGCCGCCGAGCGCAGAAGGTCGATCGCCTCGTCGTCCTTCTTCTGCGCGTGCGCGATCCAGCCGGCCGCGGCACGTCTCTGGACCTCGACCTGGGTGGCCCAGTCGAACCCCTTGCGGCCCTCGAGCGAAGTCTTGATCGCCGCGAGCTTCGCCTGGGCCTGCCCGGCCGTCTCCAGATCCCCCGCCCGCGCGGCCCCGACGGCGCGCGCGAAGTGAACGATCGCCTCGGCGTACGGGTACTTGTCCCAGGCAAACGCGGCCGGCTTCACCTGGAGCCCCGCGGCCTCCCTCCAGGCGCGCCGCTCGAGAGCGTAGCGGGCCGGGATGGCGGCGAGGGCGTAGCCGGCGG
>Ga0070697_100003890_pt1 | contig 11467 bp, 11 predicted proteins | sample KBSK1501metaG_FD_65475 | JGI IMG/M metagenome (GOLD analysis project Ga0070697, IMG submission 65475) | Corn, switchgrass and miscanthus rhizosphere microbial communities from Kellogg Biological Station, Michigan, USA - KBS K1-50-1 metaG | ecosystem: Host-associated > Plants > Roots >... | reverse complement strand
AAGACGGTTCCATCCGTATCCAGGATTTGACCAAAGTAGTCATGGCCCGGAGGCGTCTCGGGCTGGCCGAAGAGCGACTGGTACCATTTGAAGCTACCGGCGACGTCACTGACGCCGATGATCGTCCACGTGCGTTTCATCGCAGTTCCACCGTCGGCCTAACGACAAAGCTCAGCTGCCCCGATCCGAAATGATCAAACTTTGGAGTGATGTGGGTGGCGAGGCCGGACGTTCGTGTGAAGGCGGCCACGAGGCGGCTAGGGATTATCTGCGGCATCTTGTTAGGCCAATCTTTTCGACTGTCGCGCACGAGTCACCAACTAAATCTTGCGCGCGATGAAGAGTGCGACCTGACTCAGGATAGCCGCCCCATATCCAGACAGATAAATAGCAGCGAGCCATAGCGCGACGCTAATGATGGCGAAGAATACGCCTGCGTACATCCAAAATCCCGAAAGGACAAGGACGGGAATGGAGACAAACCGAACGACGCGGGCGTAGTTCGGAAGTTCTGCAAACGGACTGTAAACATAACCGATTATCGGAATAGCAAAGATAAAGTGAATCGAGCGAAGAATCGAACGTTTGGTGGCATTACTAATCATTCAATCCCTTTCCATTGAGAATTTGCCGCATACATTTTTCAACCCTTGACTCCCGGGTTTTGGATTGTTTGGCTGCAGAAAAATAAAGAATGTATCCTCTTTGCCGCCCCGGCGTCAGCGCAGCAAAAGCAGCCTTCAAGGCAGGGATTTCATCTAATTTATTTTGAAGTTCTTCAGGAATAGGTTCCGGGTTCTTTTTTAAAGTCACTTTCAGGCCGGCCTTTTCCGCTTCGATGGCTTCACGAATATAGGCCTTCAGGCTCGGTTCCATCTCAACTATTTCCCGAACATTGGTGAACGGAATCCGGCGTGCCGCCTGCCAGCCAAATTTTTTAAGAATACCTTTGGGATCATTTAACAAGGCACCTTTGCAAAACAAAAGCGCACAGAATTCTTTAAATCCCTGTAGTATAACTATGTTACTTTTCTGAAACGTGTAACAAGGTTTACCCCACTTCAATTCTTCGGTCAGCCCACAGTCAAGACTGATCCTTCTCAATTTCTCAAATTCTTCCTGCCACTTTTTGGCTTTTCTTAAATATTCATCAACCTTGGGATTCATACTGTTCATTTATTGATACCCTGAAATAAATTGGGCTTATATCTTGATTGGTTTGATAATGCTTCACGCGCATGTACCAGCGGATCCGGTCGAGTAGTTTTGGTGAGGACGCGACGGCAGCTGTGGTAGGCGGCACACGCAAGATCGTGCCAAAATCGACGCGCGATGCCAAGGGACACTCGCTTTGTCCTCTCACGTGCTGCTCAAACAAGCCGGGTATCGGGGGTGAAAGTCCCTTGGATTGAGCCCTGCCCGAGATCGGGGGTCATCCGCTTTCGCCAAGGCTACAGCGTGACCATCAGACCGCCGCTACATTTTCGCAGGCGACACGCCTGCCGCTACAGCGTTCAGTTTGCGATTGTCGATCTTCGTTGGTGGGAGTACGTTCTTCGAGGATCGGAGATGAAATTATGAGCATTGCTGTCGCAGAAGAGAAAAAAACAAAGTTAAACCAGCTCGAACAACTGAAGAAATTTACCAAGGTCGTGGCCGATACGGCGGATTTTGAATCGATCAAGGATTTCAAGCCGCAGGACGCGACGACGAACCCAAGCCTGGTTTATGCCGCTATTCAAAAGGAACAATACGGGCACTTGCTCGACGAAGTGCTGGCCGATCGAAAGAAATCAGGTCTGAGCGGTCACGAGCAGATCGAAGACATTTGCGATCATCTCCTCGTCCAATTCGGCTGCGACATTTTGGAGATCGTGCCGGGGCGCGTATCGACCGAGACCGATGCGCGATTGTCTTACGATGTCGAGGGTTCCATCAAGAAAGCGCGGACGCTGATCAAACTTTACGAAGGGCGCAAAATTCCGCGCGAAAGGGTGTTGATCAAAATCGCGTCAACCTGGGAAGGACTTCTTGCCGCGGAGGAACTGCAGAAAGAAGGGATCCGCTGCAATCTCACCTTGATGTTCTCGTTGCCGCAGGCGGTGCGCGCGGCCGAAGCCAAGGCGCAGCTGATCTCTCCGTTTGTCGGCCGGATTTACGATTGGTACAAAAAGGAGAACAAGCGCGATTATCAGGGCGAGGAAGATCCCGGAGTGCAATCGGTCACGGAGATTTATGCCTACTACAAGGAATTCGGCATCCCGACCGAAGTGATGGGCGCGAGTTTCCGCAACACTGGCCAGATTCGGGAATTGGCGGGCTGTGATTGCCTGACGATCAGCCCCGAGTTGATGAAGGAACTTTCCGAATCGACGGAACAGCTCGAACGCAAACTCGATCCCGAGAAAGCGAAGTCGGCAAAGGTCGAGAAGCTTGAGCTGGACGAGAAGAAGTTCCGTTGGATGCTGAACGACAACGCGATGGCGTACGAGAAAACGGGCGAGGGGATACGCAAATTTGCCGCCGATGTAGTGAAGTTGGAGAAATTCGTCGCGAGCAAACTGTAGGTGGATCGAGCAGTCCCTTGCTCGATGATAAATCAGGCGGCGCAGCCGCATTTTATTTAGCATCGCCCGCGGAGCGGCCGATCCACCATGTTCAATGTAGTTTTAATTGAGCCGGAAATTCCGCCGAACACCGGCAACATTGGGCGGCTCTGCATGGCGACCCAATCAACATTGCACCTGGTAAAGCCGCTCGGCTTTTCCCTTGACGATCGGCAATTGAAACGCGCCGGCCTTGATTATTGGGACGAAGTGAAGGTGCGACTCTGGAATTCGTTCGATGACCTGCGACGTATGCAGTCGCCGAATACGCGTTATTTCTTTCTGACGACGAAAACCAAGCGCGCCTATTACGATGTCGCGTTTAGGCCGGATGATTTTCTCGTTTTCGGCCGTGAAACGAAAGGTCTGCCGGAGAATTTGCTCGCGGCGAATATCGACCGTTGCATCACAATCCCGATGCACGGCACGCGCAGCCTGAATCTGGCGACCGCGGTGGCGGTTGTCTTGTTCGAGGCCGTTCGTCAGCGACGGTGACGAACGTTATCTTTCTTGTAGGGCGTTTCTGTGAAATGCCGGAATCGGTTCGCGTTGATTGGCGCCAAGGACGGCGGCCCCTGCAGGGGCACCAGCAAGGTGCGCCGAGTGCGATAGTTAACGATGTTGAATAAGTGCTCTCTAAAATTGTCTAACCTCCTAACGGAAAGTTGAGGGAAAACTATGAAGAGCATTCTATATTCAATATGTATATGGTTTGGAACGCTCGCGCTGGCGCTTACGGCGTGGGGCGAGCAAGTTCAGGGCACCACCAGTGCTAAGAGTAAGGCAAAGGCGCGCGGCGCAGCGAGCGTTCAGCACGCAAGAACGGGCGGCGCGACGGTAAGAAGCGCCGCAGCGGCGAGAACGCAAGGCAGCGTTTCGGCCGCGCGGTTTCATCCGCGGACGAGTGCGACGGTTCGCGAGCGAGGTGTGGCGAACGTTAGAACGAGTCGCGTCCGGACCCGGAACGAGGTTGCCATCAATCGCGAACGAAACCTCCGCGTAAATCGCGCAGGGAGTTTCAATCGTGAACGCAGTGCCGCAGTTGCCCGTGAGCGAAATGTGACGATCAATCGTCAGCGAAACGCCGCGTTTAATCGCGGAAGAAATCTGGCGATGGTCCGTGAGCAAAACGTGGCGAGAAATGCGAGGGTTACCAACAACTGGCAAGGCGCCCGCTTCAGCGGCCGTTCGTACGCCGCGTTTCGTAACTATCACAGACAATGGCACGATCGCGGCTGGTGGAGAAGCCGTTACAGCCAGATCGTCTTTGTCAGTGGCGGCTGGTGGTATTGGGACGCTGGTTACTGGTATCCGGCCTGGGGTTACGCTTCGGGAGCTTACTATCCTTATGACGGCCCCATCTATGGCTACAATGACCTCGCGCCCAATCAGGTGATCGTGAACGTGCAGGCGCAATTGCAGCGCGACGGTTATTACTCTGGGCCGATTGACGGAGTTCTCGGTCCGATGACCCGACGGGCGATCGCGGCCTTTCAAGCTGACCACGGGCTAGCGATCACTTCTGCAATTGACGAGCCGACGCTGGCGTCGCTCGGTTTGGCTTAATTCACAAAAGTATTCGAGAGCCGCATGGTGTGTTTCACCATGCGGCTCTTTGCTTTGCCAGATTCTAGTTTTTGGCTTTTTTGGGCATCCAAAAGGTCGTGCAGCAACGTTGAATAAATACCAACCTCGCAAAGTCAAAGAACTTAGAAGGCACACGATTATGAAAATGTTTTTTGTGTTAATTTGCAGTCTTGCGCTCGCCTGTGTCGCAGGCGCGCAAACTCTTACGGAAAAGGAAAAGAAAGAACAACCGAAGAAAAAGCCTGCGCAAGCTGGACAAGTCTCGCACCCGGCCGGACACCCCGGGGGCAAGCCAACGACGACTGGCAAGCCAACGACAACAGGCAAGCCAACGACAACAGGCAAGCCAGCGGAAGTCGGCAAGCCATCGGGAGCAGCTAAGTCGAAGGCAACTAAAGCGCAAATGCAGGGGGCAACCGCGATCGAAAAGGGAGCGGGCAAGCCGGCGGAAGTCGGCAAACCTGCGGGAAAGGGCAAGCCAACCGAGGCTGGTACGGCGACAACAGCCGGAAAGGCCACGGCAACCGGCAAGGCAACGGCAACGGGCAAGCCGTTCAAGGCGCAGAAGTTCAATCTGCCAACGAAGACTACTCCGACAAAAGTTGCATCCGTCAATTTCCAGCAAGGCAGACGCATCCAAGGAAGCCAAAACTGGCAAGGCCAAAGATATACGGTTTTCCGGAATTATACGCCGCAATGGCACGACCAAGGTTGGTGGAGGGGCCATTATAACCGCGTAGTTTTCGTATATGGCGGATGGTATTATTGGAACGCGGGCTTCTGGTTCCCAGCATGGGGTTATGCTCCCAATGCGTATTACGCTTATGACGGACCGATCTACGGTTATAACAATTTGCCGCCCGATCAGGTAGTTGGCAACGTGCAGACGGCACTGCAAGAGCAGGGATATTATCACGGCGAAGTGGACGGTCTGCTTGGGCCGCTCACGCGCGCCGCGATCGCGGACTACCAGCGCGACCACGGTTTATATATCACCTCGGCTGTCGATGAACCAACGCTCGCCTCGTTGGGGATGACGTAACCAGAGTTGGATTACGAAAAGCCGCCGGGGGGAATTGCCTCTTCGGCGGTTTTTTTTGTGCGGAAGATAGGCGTCCTCGCCTGTCATGACAGACGGGCATCTTGCCCGTCGCGGCATCGCCGAGAGGGCTTGGGAAGCACTGTCTGCCATGACAAGCCGTCACGGCTGTCTTTGCGGTCGCTCAAAAATCGCGGAGGCGGCTTGTCTCGCGCCTTTTTCTGCGGCAGATAGAATCTTCCCGATGCAATCGTCCGCTCCGCAACTTATCGCGCGCGATCTTTTCCAATCTTTCCGCATGGGCGCGCGCCGGATTGAAGTGCTGCGCGGAATCTCGATGGAGATCGCGCAGGGGGAAGCGGTTTTTCTTTGCGGCGTGTCGGGCGCGGGAAAAACGACGTTGCTTTACACCCTCGCCGGATTGGAACGACCGGAATCTGGCTCGGTGGAGTTTGAAGGCCAGTTGCTCTACAACGGCAGCTCAGCCCGGCAAGCGCGGTTGCGCAACGAAAAGATGGGTTTCGTTTTCCAGGGTTATTTTTTGCTCCCGGAACTGACTGCGGTAGAAAATGTTTCGCTGCCTGGAATGATCGGGCGAAGATCGACAACTAAAAGCGCGGAAGAAAGTTTGCGCGCCGTCGGTTTGGGCGACCGCATGCAACATTTGCCCGCGGAACTTTCCGGAGGCGAACAGCAACGCGTCGCTATTGCCCGGGCCTTGACGAACGATCCCGCTATTATTTTTGCGGACGAACCAACCGGCAATCTCGATTCCAAAACCGGCGATGCAATTGTCGATCTTCTTTTGAATGTTGCGCGTGAGCGGAACAAAACGTTGCTCGTCGTGACGCACGATGCTCGCCTGGCCGCACGCGGCGACCGTCAATTGCACATCGCCGACGGCGTGTTGGGCTAAGAACGGCTGGACGACAGCTTTTTTCGTCAGGATATTTTCCGCAATGACGCGGTTTGGCCTTGTAGTATTGCTGACTTGCTTCGGCAGTGTTGGGCTCTCTCCAGCGCAGGGACCCGACTCGCAGGCCGACCAGTGGATCGTTCGCGGCACCGGAAGAGGAATGTCCAGCTCGTCCGCTGGCGCAATGGTCGAGCGCCAGCTCCGCAGCCGCGGGATCGACGATCCGCACACTTTGCGAGCAATGACAAAGGTGCCGCGCGACAAATTTGTGCCGAAGGAGTTGCGCAATAGCGCATATGACGATCGGCCGCTGCCGATCGGTTACGGGCAGACAATTTCGCAGCCGTTTATCGTTGCCTTCATGACGCAACAACTTCAACCGAAGGCGAGCGATCGCGTGCTGGAGATCGGCACCGGCTCCGGTTATCAGGCCGCCGTCCTTTCGGAATTGGCCGGTGAGGTTTACACAATCGAAATTGTGCGACCACTCGCGCAACACGCTGAAGTTTTATTGCGCGAGCTCGGTTACAACAACGTGCATGTGAAAACCGGCGATGGTTACAAAGGCTGGCCGGAACACGCGCCCTTCGATGGGATCATCGTCACGGCCGCACCCGATCACGTACCGCAGCCGCTCGTCGAACAATTAAAGGAAGGCGGCCGCATGATCATTCCGGTCGGCAAGACTGGCGCGCAGATATTGTACCTGCTGCAGAAACGCGGCGGCAAAATTAAGCAGAAAGCAGTCATTCCGGTGAAATTTGTTCCGTTCACACGCGATCATGCCGAAGATCGACAATCGCGTTGAAGCGTTGGAGCGATTGGAGGCGCTAATCCGCTTCAACCCTTCAACTGTTTAACGCTTCAACCTTTCCCCTTGAATTGGGCACCGAATCACCAGAAGTTTTCCCATGCTCACTAAAGATGCTGAACGAACTACGGGCGCCCTAGTCGATGCCCCCGCTCCGCTTGAAACGACCGCGCCAGCTGGGAAACTTTCCAGGAAAATTGCGGCAGCGCGCTCGAAGCAATTACATATCTACATTGACGGAAAATTTTATTCCGAAGCGGACGCGAAGATTTCCGTGTTCGATCACGGTCTGCTTTACGGCGATGGAATTTTCGAGGGCATTCGCTTTTATAACGGGCGAGTCTTCCGCCTCGAGGGACATCTGGAGCGGCTTTGGGATTCAGCGCGCTCGATTTGTCTCGAAATTCCGATGTCGATGAACGAAATGACGGAGGCGCTGCTCGAGACCATCCGGCAGAATGAGTTGCGCGATGGTTATATTCGGTTGCTGGTCACGCGCGGCATTGGCAATCTCGGTCTGAATCCTGCGCAATGTAAGCGGCCAAGCGTGATCATCATTGCATCGACCATCGCGCTTTATTCGCCGGAGATTTATCAAAAAGGATTGACGGTGGTGACCTGCGCGACGCGGCGCACAAGTCCCGGCGCGCTCAATCCCGCGGTCAAATCGCTCAATTATTTGAACAACGTGATGGCGCGGATCGAGGCGAATCTGGCCGGGGCGGATGAAGCACTCATGTTAAATGACGCCGGCCATGTCGCCGAATGCACGGCGGATAACATTTTCGTCGTCAAGCGGGGTCAGATTTTCACGCCGCCCGTCGCGGCCGGCGCGTTGCGTGGGATTACGCGATTAGTTGTCTTTGAGATGGCGGCGGAACTTGGGATCAAGATCACGGAGGCTGACGTCACTCGGCACGATGTTTTCATTGCGGATGAATGTTTCCTTACTGGAACCGCCGCGGAGATCATCCCCGTCATCAAAGCGGACGGACGTCTGATCGGGAATGGCAAACCGGGGCCGATCGGCGCGCGCATGATCGCTCGCTTTCGGCAATTAACGCGCGAAACCGGCACCCCGATTTATAATTAACCCTGGCGAGATCGATTCGGCGCGGAAGGTGCTCAACGTGATTCGGGGTTGAATTTTTCACCTAGTTTGGGGTCTAATTTACAGAGAGATGTTGTGCGACGTTTGTAAATGCAATGATGCAACCGTCTTCCTGACGCAAATTCTGGAAGGCAAAATGCAAAAGGTGAATCTCTGCGACGCTTGCTCGAAAGAAAAAGGCGTCCAGGATCCAACCGGTTTTGCGCTCGCCGATTTGCTGCTCGGCATCGGCGCGGCCGAGGAAATCGAGAAGGGTGCGCCAACACAGAGATGTCCAGTGTGCGGTTTTACGCAAGCGGATTTTAAGAAAACCGGCCGGCTTGGATGCAGCTCTTGCTATGTCACGTTTGGGGAAGGTTTGAACACGCTCCTGAAAGCGATGCACAAGGGGACCGAGCACGTCGGCAAGCTGCCGCAGCGTGCGCATCGCGCCGTGGAGCTCAATGATCGGATGCGCACCTTGACCGAGAACTTGCAGAAAGCGGTCGCCGAAGAAAACTACGAGACGGCTGCTTCGCTGCGAGACCAAATCAAACAACTCGAGCACGAGCTCGCGAGCTGACCGTGAAATTCTCCAACGTCATGTCCACCGCCGGGGAATGGCTCCGCGGTGAAGGCCCACATCATCAAATTGTGATCAGCAGTCGCGTACGCTTCGCGCGCAATCTGCGCAATCGCGCCTTCCCCGGCTGGGCCAAAAAGGCGGAGCGCACGGCGATTCTAGATCTAATCCGGCCGCGCGTGGAAGAGCTGCCCGAAATGCAGGATTCATTTTCGGAATTGCTGCAAGATCTTTCCGCGCTCGAAAAACAAGTGCTTGTCGAGCGTCATCTGATTAGTCGCGAGCATGCCGCCAAAGGCGTTGGCAGCGCCGTCGTGATGAATCGCCGCCAGACGCTCAGCATCATGATCAACGAAGAAGATCATCTGCGGATGCAATCGATTCGCTCCGGCTTGCAATTGAAACAAGCTTTCAAGCTCGTGGACAAGGTCGATAGTGCGCTGGAAAGCAAACTCGAGTTCGCCTACGATCAGCGCCTCGGGTATTTGACGGCCTGCCCAACTAATGTCGGCACCGGCATGCGCGCTTCCGCCATGTTGCACCTGCCGGGCCTCGTCCTGAGCGAGCTGATTAATCAAGTCATTCAGGCGGTGAGCAAGATTGGTCTCGCCGTGCGTGGTCTCTACGGCGAAGGCACCGAAGCGATGGGTAACCTCTTCCAAATCTCAAACCAAACCACGCTGGGCGAGAAGGAAGACGAGATCGTCGGCCGCTTGACCAAAGTCATCGAAACGATCATCGGGAAGGAACACGACGCGCGCCAGGTTTTGATCCAGAAAAAATCGAACACGCTTTGGGATCAGATCGGTCGCGCCTACGGCGTGCTCACTTATGCCCACGCCATGAGTTCAAAAGAAGCGCTCAATTTGTTGTCGATCATCAAACTCGGCGTCGATCTGGGCGCGTTTCCGGAAGATCGGCGTTTGCCCATCGATGAGCTTTTCATCGACACGCAGCCGGCGCATTTGCAGAAGACCTCGCAGCAGAAATTGAACGCGGAGGAACGCGACCATCTGCGCGCGCAAATTATTCGCGAGCGTTTGAAACTCTTTCCCAAACCTGATATCAGTAAGATAATGAGGGAATCGGGCAATGGCGCGACGGCCAGGCCATCGAACAATGAATAATTTCACACCACGGGCACAGCAGGTCCTGGCGCTCGCTCGCAAGGAGGCCGACCGCTTCAACCACAATTACGTCGGCACCGAGCATCTGCTTCTGGGACTGATCAAGCTGGGGCAGGGCGTGGCGGTGAACGTTTTGCAGAAAATGGGTCTGGATCTGGAGACCGTGCGAATGGAAGTGGAGAAGCAGGTTGGCTCGGGACCTGAAACCAAGATGGTCGGAAATGTTCCCTACACGCCGCGTGTGAAGAAAGTCCTGGCCCTCGCCGGCAAGGAAGCCAAGGCGCTCAATCATTCTTACGTCGGCACCGAACACATTTTGCTGGGGCTTTTGCGCGAAGGTGAAGGCGTCGCGGCGCGTGTCCTCAAGAGTCTCGAAGTCGATATCGAGCGGACGCGGAACGAGATTCTCAAAGAGCTCGATCCGAATTTCACGCCCCCGGAAGCGGACGAAGGCGCTGAGCCGACCAAAAAAGATGTCAAAACTCCAGCGCTCCGCGCATTTGGCCGTGATCTGACTGACTTGGCGAAAAAGGACGAGCTTGATCCCGTAATCGGGCGCCGCAATGAAATCGAGCGCGTCATTCAAGTGCTTTGCCGGCGAACGAAGAACAACCCGGTCTTGATCGGTGAAGCCGGCGTCGGCAAGACCGCAATCGCGGAAGGTCTCGCCCAGGAGATTGCGAATGGCAATGTGCCGGAACTGTTGCGCGACAAACGGGTGATCACGCTCGATCTCGCCTTGATGGTTGCCGGAACGAAATACCGCGGCCAGTTCGAAGAGCGGATCAAAGCGGTGATGGATGAAATTCGGCGCTCGAAGAACGTGATTCTATTCATTGACGAGCTGCACACCATCGTCGGTGCGGGCTCGGCCGAGGGCGCGATGGATGCCTCCAACATTATCAAGCCCGCCTTGAGCCGCGGCGAGTTGCAGTGCGTCGGCGCGACGACGATGAACGAGTATCGCAAGTACATCGAGAAGGACGCTGCGCTCGAGCGCCGCTTCCAGACGGTGAAGGTCGATGCCCCGACCATCGATGAGGCGATCGAGATCTTGAAAGGGTTGCGCCCGAAATACGAAGCGCATCACAAAGCCAAGCTTACTGACGAAGCGCTCGAAACTGCGGTCAAATTTTCCGAGCGTTACATTACCGGTCGTTTTCTACCCGACAAAGCCATCGATGTCATGGACGAAGCCGGAGCGCGCGCGCGCATCAACGCGATGACACGCCCGCCCAACGTAAAGGAAATCGAAAAAGAAATCGAAGAGATCCGGGTTGAAAAAGAAGCGGCCATCAAAGCGCAGGATTTCGAAAAAGCCGCCGCGCTCCGCGACAAGGAAAAACAGACGAAGGAAAAACTCGACACCATCTTAAACAAATGGCGCGAGGAGCGCGAAGAAAAGCAAGTGCTCGTCACGGCGGACGACATGATGCACATTATTTCGAAGGTCACCGGCGTGCCGCTCCAGCGCATGGAGCAGCAAGAAATGCAGAAGTTGCTTGCGATGGAGTCGGAGTTGAAACTGCGCGTCATTGGTCAGGACGAAGCGGTCACCGCCATCAGCAAGGCGTTGCGCCGCTCCCGGGCCGACCTCAAAGATCCGAAACGCCCGATCGGTTCGTTTGTCTTTCTTGGCCCGACCGGCGTCGGCAAAACTTATCTGGCGCGCACGCTGGCCGAGTTCATGTTCGGTGATTCCGACGCG
>Ga0070697_100003887_pt1 | contig 11469 bp, 11 predicted proteins | sample KBSK1501metaG_FD_65475 | JGI IMG/M metagenome (GOLD analysis project Ga0070697, IMG submission 65475) | Corn, switchgrass and miscanthus rhizosphere microbial communities from Kellogg Biological Station, Michigan, USA - KBS K1-50-1 metaG | ecosystem: Host-associated > Plants > Roots >... | reverse complement strand
AGCGTGGTTAGCGACGCCGCCCAGGCTTCTTCATCGTGCCCGGCAAGAAACTGTTCGAATGGTGTCTGAGTGCTGTCTGTCATGAATGTAGTAGTCATAGGAAACGGTGATTATAACCATGAAAGGCAAAAGTGCACAGCGGGGGCGTATGCACAGGAACGGTCAAGTGATTTTCTGGGACCGCGGGCGCCCCGCCCGCCTTTCTTGAATGCCACGGAGTCTGATTTGAATGACACCTTTGATTTTGATTGGTATGGCAACCGGGCGGGCGGGGCGCCCGCGGTCCCAGCACATCGCTTGACCGGTCCCGCGTTGACAACCAGCAGTAGCAGCGGTAAAAGTCAATCCTGCCAACCCAGTAGAATCCGAAGTTCAAGCGAAAGGGACATTACGAATGAGCTCCAGGGAACCAAACAGCGCGAAGCCCGGCCGCACTTTTGACAGTGCCTACACTTTTTCCTTTGCTGTCGGCATCGGTCTGGTTCTGTTCATCGCAGGTTTGGTTATCAGTCTAACGCTCGGTAGCGGCTCGAGCCTCGGACTAATCTTCGGCGTCCCACTGCTCTTCGCGGGCCTGCTTGTCCCGCTGATTATGATGCGCGGGTTTTTCAAACAGAACGAAGTCACGGGAGCCTGTCCTCATTGCGCCGCTCCGATCAAAACTTTGGACTCCACGATCCGGTTGCAATGTCCTGCTTGTGGGGGAGTAGTTGGAGTGCGTGATGAGAAACTCTATGCCTTGGAGAATTCAAACTAGCAGGCGGAACAAAAATTTCAGCAGGGTGTCCCGAACCAACATCTCGTCCAATAGTCGCTGAAGGTCAACGCGAAAAGAATTACCAGCCAGAATAGCGCCGACGTAACAATCACCCAGATTAGTCTCGAGCTGTAGCGAACGTGCATGAAGTAGAGCACGACTAGCGTCGCTTTCACCACGGCAATTGTCAGCGCAATGATCACGTTCAACTGTCCGGGAAAATCCTGCAGTCCCGCAAACACAGTGAGCGCTGTGCCCGCCATCAAGGCGAGAAAAATCGTAAGGTAAACTCTCAGTGAAACGATGTGTTCGCTCATTTAATGTCCGACATACTTCAGTTTGTCGGTGACTCTGACTTGACTCAACTTTCGGCGTCTCGACAAACTAAAGTTTATCGGACAGCCTGTCCTACATATGTTCCAGGTGCCTGCCCAACAGATAGAGCAACGGGAACAAGAAAATCCAAACGATATCTACGAAGTGCCAATAGAGCCCTGAGATCTCCACCGGGTTGTGATACTCGGGACCGTAGCGGCCGCGCCACGAGAAAAACAGAATCACCGACAGCAGGCCGACGCCGATGATCATGTGCAGCGCGTGCATGCCGGTCATTGCGAAATAGATCCAGTAAAACATCTCGACATGCTTGACGGTCGCTCCCGGAAGCAGATGCAGTTTGTGCTTGTCGAAAGGGGTTCCATGCTCCTGCACCGCCGGATTGTACGGACGCCCGGGAATCAACTGGCCCGGTATTAAGCTGTCCTCGTATTTGTCGCGATACTCGACCGCCTTAATACCCAAAAACGTGAGGCCCAACACGATGGTAATCACCAGGCAAAGGATCTGATTACGGCGTTTGCCGACTTGCACGCTATAAACTGCCAGGGCCATGGTCAGACTGCTCAGAATCAGTACGACGGTATTGACTGCTCCCAGCGTGAGATCGAGATGGTTGCTGGCAGAGGCGAAGTCGGCAGGAAACTTGGTGCGATAAAGCGTGTAGGCAAGAAACATCCCACCGAAAAACATGAGTTCGGTGACGAGGAACACCCACATGCCGAGGGCCCCCGCCTCACGCTGCTGCTCCATATTCTCAAAGTGGTGCTGCAGCGCCGGATGGCTGGCCTCATGCTCGATTGATACCGCGTCTGCCAACTTTATCTCCTGTTATGGACTACCTAATTACCATCAACCGCGAAGGCGCCAAGGTCGCCACGACAATAGACACTTCTGGTTAACTGCCTGCATTTCTTCGTTCTACCGTGACCTCGCGTTCTAAATCTCGCTTTCGCTCTTGGCGGTTTGTTACTTGCCGCCGACTACGACACCGGCGCTTCCACCTTCTCATCTTTCATCCTGCCGACTACCTGCATTTCTTCCGGCGGTGCAAACTCATACGCTTCCCAGGTAACGACCGGAGTAGTCAGGAAATTCTCGGTTGGCGGCGGCGAGGCAGTGCGCCATTCGAGACCCGGCAAATGCCACGGGTTCGCCTCAGCGTGCTTGCCGTAACGCATCGACCAGACGAGATAGATCGCCGGTATCAAAAGACCAAATCCGAGGATCGACGCACCCGCCGACGACAATACATTGAAGACCTGAAACTCGGGTGGGTAGGCGTGATAACGCCGTGGCATCCCCAGATAGCCGGCAACGAACTGCGGCAGGAAAGTCAGGTTGAACCCAACAAAGATCACCAACGCCGAGAATCTGCCCCAACCTTCCGGATACATTCGACCGCTGATCTTTGGCCACCAGTAATGCAGTCCGCCGAGATAACCAAAGAGCGCTCCGCCAACCATGATGTAATGGAAGTGGGCCACGATGAAATAAGTGTCACTTACGTGCACATCGATCGCGAGCGAGGCGAGAAACAACCCGGTCATGCCGCCGATGGTGAAGAGTCCGATGAAGCCAAGTGCGTAAAGCATCGGCGTGTCGTAGGAGATCGAACCCTTGTAAAGCGTGGCCGTCCAATTGAAAACTTTAATGGCCGACGGAATAGCTACCGCAAAACTCAGGAACGAAAAAATCATTCCCGCATAAACTGACTGGCTGGCGACGAACAGGTGATGGCCCCAAACCAGGAAGCCAAACACCGCAATAGCCAGGCTCGAGAACGCCACAAAGCGGTAGCCAAAAATATTCTTTCGCGAGAAGTTGGCGATCAACTCACTAACTACGCCCATGCTGGGTAGGACCATGATGTAAACCGCCGGATGCGAATAAAACCAGAAGAGGTGCTGAAAGAGCACCGGATCACCGTCATTGGCCGGATCGAAAATCCCCACATGCGACAAGCGCTCAAAGGCCAGCAGCAAAATAGTGATGGCCACGACAGGAGTTCCCAGAATCATCACCAGTGAGGTGGCATAGTGGGACCAGATAAACAGCGGCAGCCGGAACCAGGTCATGCCCGGCGCGCGCATGGTGTGGATAGTGACGATGAAGTTTAGTCCCGTCAGAATCGACGAGAAGCCGCTGATGAAAATTCCCAGACCGGCTGCAATTACATAGGAGTTGGAAAAAGTTGTGCTGTATGGAACGTAGAAGGTCCAACCCGTATCGACGCCGCCCGCCAGCAAGGCATAAATCGTCACCATGCCGCCGAGCAGGTAGATGTACCAGCTGAGTAGATTGATGCGCGGAAAGGCCAGGTCCTTGGCGCCAATCATCATCGGCACCAGGAAGTTACCCAAGGTTGCCGGAATAGACGGGATCAGGAAGAAAAAGACCATGATGATCCCGTGTTGGGTGAACACTTTGTTATAAGTCGCCGACGAAAGCAGATCGCCCTGGGGCGTTAACAACTCCAGGCGAATGAGCATTGCGTAAACGCCGCCCACCATGAAAAAGAAGCTGATCGAACCGAGGTACAACAAGGCGATGCGCTTGTGGTCTTTCGTCAGCAGCCACGACTTGAGACCATATTGCGCGTTGATGTAGTTAACGCGGGCCGCCGCTGGTGTCTCGAATGTCTCAAATGCTTTCATAATTCCTGGGTAAAACTATTTACGATTAAGCTGCGGTGTGGCCTTGGCCGCTGCCGGAGTCGCTTCCGCTTTTGAGGCGGGTGCGGCTGTTGCCGGCGCCGGCGTTCCTGTCGCCTGCAGCGACTTGATGTATGAAATGATTTGAATTAACTGCTCCGGAGTGACCTGCCCCTGAAATGTCGGCATGATCGGACTGAACCCGGATACCACCTTTGCTGACGGATTTTCGATCGACTCGCGAATGTAGGCTTCATCGGCGGTCAACGTTTGGTTGTTTGTCAGGAACACCTTGCTGCCAAAGAGTCCTACCAACCCCGGACCCCGTCCGCCCTCACCATTGGCGCCGTGACATGAAACGCAACCCAGCGACTGGAAAAGCTGCTGGCCCGCAACGGCAGGTGACTGCTGGCTGGCGTTGCCGCTCAGCCAGTTATCAAAGTCGGCGGGCTGCATGACGATCACGGATCCGATCATCCCGGAATGATTCATGCCGCAATACTCGGCACAGAAGAGGTGATAGGTGCCCGGCTTGGTCGCTTCAAACCACTGCGTCGTGTACTTGCCGGGCAACACGTCGGCCTTGATGCGGAACGCCGGAATAAAAAAGTCGTGGATCGCGTCTTCGGAAGTCATGATTAGTTTGATCTTCCGGCCGACGGGCACGTGCAGCTCGTTAATTTCCCGCTGTCCCGTTGAGTGCTGAATCTTCCACATCCACTGTTTGCCAACTACGTAAACTTCGTTGGCATTTTTGGGCGGCCGCGAATTCTCAAAATAGATTTGCGCGCCCCAGGCAAACATACTCATCGAAATGATGAAAGGAATAACTGACCAGAGTGTTTCCAGTTTGTGCGAGCCGGCAATGGGCCGGGGAATCTCAAAGGGCGTGCGCCGGCGGTACTTGATGACGAAAAAAATCAGCACGCAGGAAATGAGCAGCGTAAAGAATGCCGTCACGCCCGACAGGTAAAAATAGAGCGCATCGATCTTCCCTGAAACAGTGGAAGCGCTTTCCGGAATAAATGGAATCCACGAAGTCTGCATATTCGTTTTGCGAGGGCTTCTCTTGTAACGCAAACTGTTAGTTTGCGATTGGCCCGTCGCCACTCAATTGTGCCTGGCCCACGTCACGCAAACTAACAGTTTGCGTTACATAACAAACTAAAGCTTGTACTCTAAACTACCGGCCTCTCGCGCAAATCACCTTGCCCAATGCCGCGCCGGCGGAGTGTCAATAGCAGTGCCACAATGCCGAATAACGTCACCACGCCGCCGATCTGCATCACGCGCATAATCCTGGCGCCGTATTTCCCGGTAGCCGGATCGTAGTGGTAGCAATAAAGCAGCAACTGATCGACTGGCGAACCAATTTTATTGTCCGCCGCTTCAATTAAGCCCAGACGCAGATCGCGCGGCGCATATTCAACTCCGTACATATAGCGGGCAAGTTTTCCTTCGGGTGTCGCCACATAAATCGCGCTCGCATGCGCAAACTGGTTCGTCGCTTCATCCCAGTGATAACGAAACCCAACGGCCTCTGTCAGTCGCTTAATACTGGCTTCGTCTCCAGTCAGAAAATGCCAGCCGCTGGCAGCGCCCGCACGCCGGTCCGCGGGAAGATAGTTCACATATGTATTCTTCTTGGCGGCAGCAAGAGCCGCAGTCTCGCGCGAATCGAAACTAACGGTCACCACGTCAAACTCCTGCCCAGCTTTGAAATTCATGACCTTGAACGCGGTTACCATCCCGTTGAGCACCTGATTACAAAGCATTGGGCACTGGTAATAGACCAGCGACAGCACCACTGGCTTCTTTCCGAAGTAGTCACCCAGTTTCACGTTCGCACCGTTCTCATCTTTGAACACGAGATCGAGCGGAAGTTGTTCATTGAGTTTTTGATCGATGCCTACGTCCTTAAAAACTTTTGGCAAGCCACTCGGCGCGCGCGCTTCATAAGGTCGCGAACTGTATAGCGGCGAGTTTCCCTGCGTTTGACTGAACTGGCCGAAAGCAGTGGGCAGTGTGCAGTGGGCAGTAAGCAGCAGGATGAAGAAAGTGAGCAGTGGGCAGTGGGCAGTGGGTAGCAAGCGTCGAATAAAAGCGAAACAACGCACACGAAAGCCTTTAGCCAGGAGGACCGAAGTCTGGCTGCCCACTGCCCACTGCCCACTGCCCACTGCCTTCATTGTCCTGCCTTTCCACTCACGCGGCCCGAGCTCCAGGCTGTTGGTGGTGCTACATCACTCGGCGTTCCGGATTTGTTGGCTGAGGTCCGCACAGGCAAACCGCCGCCCTCAAGCAGCTTTTTCATGGCCTCCTCGATAGGAACACAGTTTGGACTTGTGCCTGCCCTTGCAGCCGCGCTCATATGCGAGGGAGTTTCATCTTCACTGTGACAATTCAAGCGACGTTCCCACTGCTCGCGCAACACGCGGTATTCAGCTTCGGGCTCCTTGTTCTCAAGATTCACCACCTCACCATTTTCCAGCTTGACTTCAAATCCTCGCGCTGCCTGAAGCCTCGGTGGCGGCGGCAGTCGTTCCTTCTCAGTCATCGCCATCGGCCCCGCCGGTGGTTCTTTCTCAGCCTCCTGCGCGTTCAGCAAGCGGAACATGCCCCACATCAACACAAACACAACCACACCTAAAACTGTCAGGCCCATGACAAACTTCAAAATACCCGAAATGTTGACGTCACTAGCTTCATGAGTCACATCCACATTCTTGATATGCGAGACGTCAGGCGTTTCTGTCGCGTGACGCGCATCGTGACCGTTATCGTTTTTTCCTTTTCCTGCCATTATCCTGCGACTCCGCTGCTACTACTCCATTTTCCCCTTTACCCTTTTCCCCTTTTTCCCTTTTCTTAATGCCCCGCATGCGCATGCTTTTGCTCAAGCACCGTTTCATAGAGCGGGTCGTTAATCGGTATCAGCGCGCGCCCAGTTAAGGCGCGGGCAAAAACACCGAGCCACAAACCGCCCATGGCAATAGGGGCAACCAGATCCATCCAGCTAAAGTGAAACTCGCCTCCCGTAAAGTTTGGCTCAATCATCCAGAACAAATCGATCAGGCGCATCACCAGAATCAACACTGCCACGATGACGAGCTTCCCCGCGTGGCGCTTGAGCGAGCGCGAAAGCAGAAACAGAAACGGAAACGCAAAATGCAGCACGATTACCGCCAGCGCAATCGCGCCCCAGACGCCATGGATCCTTGGCAGATACCAGCGAATCTCCTCTGGTAAATTCCCTGACCAAATGATTAGAAACTGTGAAAACGCGAAGTAGCTCCAGAGCATGACCAGCGCCAGCAGCAACTTTCCGAGATCGTGAAAATGCAACTGCGCTACCACGTTGTTCATCGGCTCGTGTTTCGACAAGGCAGCCATCACCGCGATGGTGAAAGCGAGAGCGCTTAAAGACCAGGCCGCGACAAAAATGAATCCGTAGATAGTTGACGACCATTCCCAGTCAAGCGACATAAACCAGTCGATCGATGCGAAGGATACTGTGAAAACAAAAAGCACCATTCCCGGTCCGCTTAGCACGCGCATGTTCTTTGTATATTTCCGATCAGCCGTGCGGTCTTGCAAGAGCGACCAGCGATTCAGGAAATAGGCGAGTGCCAGCCAAATGACAAAATAAATCGCCGCCCGTACGGTGAAGAACGGCAGGTTCAAATATTTCGATTTTTCTTTCAGCACCGGATGTTCCGCCACTTCATGCGCGTCAGTCCACTTATAAATCCGGTGCGCCCCGAGCACGATTGGCACAAACAGAAGCAGAACCAGAGGCAAAGTGCGAGTAGCCGCCTCCAGCACTCGCCGAATCACGAGGCCCCAACCGCCGCCGGTAAGGTGTTGCAACATCAGCAACGCCAGCGAACCAATAGAAATTCCGGCCCAAAAACTGAAAGCAAACACATACGAATAGAAAAACTGATCGCGATTCAGGAAAAACCCGACGGCGAAGATAACGGTGAAGACTCCGCCGGCAATCAGCGCGCCTTGCTGAACGCGGTTCACATTCGGAGGTGCGTTGTAAGGACCTCTGGTCACTGGTGCCCTCCGCTTGTCGCCGGCGCGCCTGCTGCTGACTGTGGCCCCGGACCTTTTTGCTCAGTCTGCTGGCTCAACTGCAAGGCGCGAATGTACGCCGTGATTGCCCAGCGATCTTCCGTGGGAATCTGGGGCGCGTAACTCGGCATCGCGCCCCAGCCGTTTGTGATCGCGTCAAAGAAGTGGCCCACGGGCGCCTGTCGCAGCCGGTCGTCATTAAAGGAAGCCGCCCGGCGGAAGCCGCGTCTCACTATCATGCCGTCGCCATTGCCGGTCAGACCGTGACAGGCTGAACAAAAAATTTCGTAACGCTCCTTGCCGCGCGTAACGACCTCTTTCGTTACCGCGATCGGAAAGACTTCAACGTCGTCAGGATAAGCGGCCGGGCCCTGGAGCGCCGGAGTAGCGCTCGTTCCAGACGGCTGCGGGCCTGCCGGAGCCTGGGAAGGAACAGCTGGAGGAGTGGCAGAAACTTTGCCCGCCTTTTTGCCGGTAAAGAATTCTGTGTCCTCCTTCAGAAAACCTCGGGCCACGGTTCCCTCTATTGGTTGACGCGTTGACAACCCGTCCCGAAAGAAAGTTGATGAGCGAAAGGGCTTCATCTTCGGCTGGTCCTGCATGTCGCGACGGCAAGCCGTAGTAAACAGCAGACAGCAGACAGCAAACAGCAGGATCGGCCTTCCGGCTGTTTGCTGTTTGCTGTTTGCTGTTTGCTCGTGTTCAGACTTCAACGTCATTGACCCCCATCGCTCCCAACGTGTTCATAAACTGCGTCGTCTCATCGTGACGAAACTTCGGATCGTTTGCCTCAATCACCAGGAAAAACTTATCGCGGGTCGCCAGCGCAAAATTCGGGGCATTGAATACCGGATGGTATGGCTGCGGCAGCTTGTTCAGCACCAGCATCCCTAACACCGCCGCAAACGCAGCCACCAAAATGGTGCATTCAAACGTAATCGGAATGAAGGCCGGCCAGCTGTTGAAAGGCTTACCGCCAACGTTCAATGGATAGTCGATCACTTCCATCCAGTACTGCATGAAAAAGCCGCCCAGCCCGCCGAGTATCCCGCCGACCAAAACAATCAGCGGCAACGTGGTGCGCGTGAAACCTATCGCTTCCGTAAGCTCCTCAATCGGATAAGGCGAATAACCATTGACGCGCCGGTAGCCTGCCGCATGGGTTTGCCGCGCTGCGGCCACCAGGTCCGACGGGTTATCAAACTCAGCCATGATGCCGTAAAGCGCCGGCTTCCCGCGCCTGCGACCATGAACAGAGTTGGCAGCCTCATGATGAAAGGGCTCCGGGTCCTCCATATCATGTTCCCACGGCTCTTCTTTGATATCGTCTTCAGCCATCTTTTTCGGTGGCCAGTTGCCAGTGACCAGTGGTCAGTTGTTCTCTCAATTCAGTAGGGCTATTCCCTCGCCTACTCACTAACTTCGAAGTGCTGTTCTGACCACTGGCCACTGGCCACTGGCCACTATTCCTCGACTTCCGCTTCCGGCAGGATCGTGCGCATCTCGAAGATGGAGATCATTGGCAGAAAGCGGATGAACAAAAACAGAAGAGTAAAGAAGAACCCAATCGTGCCGACAAACATTGTCCAATCCCACATCGACGGTTGATACATGCCCCACGATGAAGGCAGGAAGTCGCGATGCAAACTGGTGATGACTATCACAAACCGCTCCAACCACATGCCGATGCTCACCACGATCGAGATCAACCAAAGTACCAGCAGGTTTGATCGGATTTTCTTGATCCAGAGAAACTGCGGCGTGACGATGTTGCAAAGGATCAGTGCCCAGTAGTAGTAAGCGTAGGGCCCGTGCATTCGGTTCCAAATCATGTAACGTTCGTTTTTGTTGCCACTGTACCAACCGAAGAAGGCCTCTATCACGTAGCCGTAGCCGACAATCAAGCCGGTCGCAAGCATCACCTTGGCCATGTTGTGCATGTGACGCATGGTGATGAAACCTTCCAGCCCAAATACTTTCCTGAGGGGAATGGTCAGCAGCAACACCATCGCAAAACCCGCATAGATGGCGCCGGCAACGAAGTAAGGCGGAAAGATCGTGGCGTGCCAGCCGGGAATGATGCCAGATGCAAAATCGAAACTGACAATCGTATGCACCGACAGCACCAGTGGCGTTGCCAAACCTGCCAGCAACAAATACGCCATCTCGTAGCGATGCCAGTGTCGCGCTGAACCACGCCAACCCATCGCCAGCATTCCGTAAACCATTTGGAAAGGCTTACTGCGGGAACGATCGCGTAGCGTCGCGAAGTCGGGAATGAGACCGACAAACCAGAACATCGCGGAAACCGTGGCGTAGGTGGAAACGGCAAACACGTCCCACATCAAAGGACTGCGAAACTGCGGCCAGATGCCCATCGTGTTGGGATAGGGAAACAGCCAGTAAGCAAGCCAGGGGCGGCCCAGGTGCATTACCGGATACATGCCGGCTTGCGCCACCGCAAATAGAGTCATGGCCTCGGCAAAACGGTTGATGGACGTCCGCCATTGCTGGCGCAGCAGTAGCAGGATCGCTGATATCAACGTGCCGGCATGGCCGATGCCGATCCACCAGACGAAGTTGAGGATGTCCATACCCCAGGCTACCGGCTCGTTGACTCCCCAAAGTCCGATACCAACAAAGACCAATTGCGTGATCGTCAGCAGCAGTAACTGGAAAAGGACGAACGAGATCGCAAAACCAACGAACCACCAGATCGGCGTACTTCGTTTAAGAACGATCGAGCTGATCTTGTCTGTTACCGATGCAAACGTCAGCCCCGGAGCAACTACCGGTGCCGTCGTATGGTGTATCGGATCCAGTTTGTTTGATTCTTCCGGCATTCGCTGCTTACACCAAAAGGCTCAAAGTTTCAGAGGAAGAGTTCAACCAACAAAAACTCAGGGTCAGGAAGGCGGGCTTGCCCCCGCCGATCGAATGTCATTCAAGCAAAGCAGGGGCAAGCCCACCTTCCTGACCCTGAGATCTAGTTGCTTGAATCATCCATTCCAACTCTTCGGGCTATCCTTCGTGTTTCCTAATCTCCGGGTTCGGATTCCTGAGCGCCGTCAAATATGTAGTGCGCGGTTTCGTGTTCAAGTCTGCTAACAACGAATAGTTCCGCTTGTCCGCTTTCAGTTTTGAAACGCGGCTCTGGGGATCGTTCACGTCACCAAAAACTATCGCCTCCGTCGGACAGACGGCCTGACAAGCGGTCACGATTTCTCCGTCGCGTACCTTTCTTCCTTCCAACTCCGACTGGATCTTCGCTCCCTGAATACGCTGCACGCAGTAAGTACACTTCTCCATCACGCCGCGACTGCGCACCGAAACTTCCGGGTTGCGCATCAACTGATAAGTGGGCTGCTCCCAATCCTGATAGAGGAAAAAGTTGAAACGGCGAACTTTGTAGGGACAGTTATTCTGACAATATTTGGTGCCGACGCAGCGGTTGTAGACCATGTCATTGAGGCCTTCCGCGCTGTGGACCGTCGCATGCACCGGACACACCGGTTCACACGGCGCATTCTCGCAATGCATACAGGGCACCGGCATGAAGTTGGTCGCTTCCGGTTTGTTGGCGTCCTCGCCCTTGAAGTAAGTGTCGACGCGAATCCAGTGCATCTCGCGACTGCGAACTAC
>Ga0070697_100003884_pt1 | contig 11472 bp, 9 predicted proteins | sample KBSK1501metaG_FD_65475 | JGI IMG/M metagenome (GOLD analysis project Ga0070697, IMG submission 65475) | Corn, switchgrass and miscanthus rhizosphere microbial communities from Kellogg Biological Station, Michigan, USA - KBS K1-50-1 metaG | ecosystem: Host-associated > Plants > Roots >... | reverse complement strand
TCGCAGTAGAGCAGCTTGTTCGGATCGTTGGTATCGCAGGAGATGTTGCGGATCCGATCGCTCGACCAGCCGCCGAAGAGATTCCCGCCGTGGGCCAGCCGGGCGTTGAAGCTGACCTCGTAGCCATCGTAGAAGCGCTTGTTGATGTCCGAGTTGCTGTCGACGAGGTTGACCAGACCCCGCTTGTCCCGATTGAGGTTGTACACCGTGATCGGCTGTCCGTCGACGGGGTTGGTCGCCGTAAACGGCGTGTAGTCCGACAGCGTGAGCAGCGTGTTGATCGACTTCTCGAGATTCTTGAAGTTGCGCCGATAGTACCCCACCAGCACCGACACGCGTGGCAGCAGCTGGTGCTGCACGCTGGCGCCGTACTCGATGTTGTACTCGCGGCGCAGATTCTGGTCGGGGAACCGGCTCTGCGCGACGCCAAACTTCAGGTTGTTGCTCGGCCCGATCTCGTTGTCCTGTGCGATGTCGTCGTTGTTGAGGTCGCTCCAGCTGCGCGTGTCGCTCGCAAAGGTGAACGGGTTGTAGCGCGCGGCCCACCCGCCGGCCCATGACGCCATGTATTTGTTCGCCGTGAACTTGAGCGCGGTCCTCGCGTCGCCGAACAGGTCGTACACGGCACTGAACCGCGGCGCCACGTCGTTCCAGTTCGGGTAGTCCTTGATCGGTCCGAAACTGCGCGCCGGCAGGAAGCGGCTGGCCGGGAGGTTCACCTGCTCGAGCTCCGAGTTGAAGTGCTCGAAGCGGACGCCGGCGCCGAGCGTCAGGCGGCTGCGCGTCCAGGTGTCCTGCGCGTAGAAGCCGCGGTCCGCGTTGAGAAATGTCGTCGCTTCAGTCGGGGTGTTGTAGACGTTGACGCTGTTGGGCGCGCCGTTGCGGTAGATCTGCAGGAGGTCCGCGTTCGCGTCGAACTGGTACCCAATCGATCCGAACTGCCACTGCATGCCGCCCTTGAAATTGTGCGATCCGGTCACATACGAGAGGGCGGTCGAGACCAGGAACTTGTTCGGCAGGTTGTTGCTCTGAGACAGCGCCGCGCCCTTCAGCGTATTCAGCACCGTGTCCTGTCTGGCCGCCTGCGCATACCACTCGGGCGAAAAACGGACCTTTTCGATGCCCGGCTGATACCGCTGGCTCAGCCGCTCGATATTGATCGAGGATCCGGCCTCGAGCAGGAGCTTGCTCGTGATGGTCGACGTGTACTTGGCCTGCGCGACGTAGTACAGCGAGTGCTTCGGATCGCGAATATCCGACGCCGTCACCACGTCGTACCCCGGGTTCAATTCGTGCCCCTTGAACTTCCAGATGCGCTCGAAGTAGACGCTCACCTTGTTCTTCGGCGTCACCTGCGCGGTCATTCGATTCAGAATGTCCCGGACGTACTGATCGACGATCGCCGGACTGCCGTCCGGATAGAACGCGTTGGTCACCTTCTCGTTGACCGAGATGTGCCGGGCGGACGTGAACCACCAGAGCCTGTCCTTGATGATCGGTCCCGAGATCGAGCCGTTGAAGTCCTGAACGTGCTCGATGCCGTTCGGCGCCCTCACGCCTTTGGCCCGCAGCGTATCGTCGATGTTGGGGCTCTGCCACGATTCCGGCGTCCCGCCGAGGTACAGCGTCGCGGCAACCCTGTTGCCCCCGTCTTTGGGAATCATGTTGACGCGCAGCCCGCCGGCCGAGACCTCGGCGTTGACGGCGCTCGTCTGGACGCTCACCTCCTGGTTCACCGCGTCGTCGTGATACGGCATGATGACGTTGTCGTTCATCGTGCTGTTGATGCTCATGCCGTCGACCTGCATGGTGATGTCTTTGGTGGCCGAGCCATGAGTGCTTTCCGCGATCTGCTCCATCATCTGCGAGCCGCCCACGTCGGGCCGGCTCATCTTCACGCCGGGCACGATGGCGCCGACCGACTGCGCGTTGCGCGTGACCGGCAAGGCGTCGATGAGGTCGCGCGTGAGCACCTGGTTGCGCGAGGCGGCCTGGACGTCCACCAGCGGCGAGGCGCCGGACACGGTCACGGTCTCCGCGATGGCGCCGACCGTCAGTTCCACACTGAGCGGCAGCGTGACGTTCGACTGCAGCTCGAGGCCCGAGCGCACCAGCGTGCCGAACCCCGTGAGCGTGAAGGTCAGCGTATAGATGCCCGGCCGTAAATCGACAATCGTATAGCGCCCCTGCGCGTCGGTGACCACCGACCGGACTCGCTCGATGAGGACCGGGCTCGCCGCTTCAACGGTGACGCCCGGCAGGACCGCGCCGCTGGTGTCCTTGACCGAGCCGGAAAACGCACTCTGCGCGGAGGCAGAGATGGGTAGCGCGATCAGGCACGCGAATGCCATGAGGAAGACTCCCTGGAATCGATCAAACCTCATGACCGTGCCTTCCTTTTGCGTAAACGTGTCCCGTTCTGTCCGAGCCGCCGAGGTTCCGCACACTCCAACGGAAACCCGCAGCGCGGTCGACGACAAGGTGGACGAGGGCTCGCGGCGTGTCGAGACTGCACTAGCCGTCTCGTCGATGTCAAGCGCACCCTGGCACCGGGAGCCGACAGCTTCTGGCGGGGGTCCGCGACCGCGCCGGCCCGAGAGTCAGTGTGCCGGAATCGTCCAGAGGAAGATCTCTACGTTGTCGACGCGTACGGTTTCCTCCGGCGTCCACTCGCCGATCGGGAACTGATGCGAGACGATTCGCGTTCCGGGCTTCAATTCGCGCCGCAGCTTCGGTTCCAGCCGGCGGTTCATCGATTCAGTCAGCCAGAGCGTCACGACCGTCGCCGGCGAGATGTCCGTCGCGAACAGATCGCCTTCGACGAACGTGGCGCGGTCCGCCACTTCGCCGTCGCGGGCGACCATCCGCGAGATCTCGACGAGCCTCGGGTCGATTTCGATGCCCACGCCGCGCGCGCCGTATTTCTGCGCGGCGAGGATGACGATGCGCCCGTCACCCGACCCGAGGTCGTACACGACGTCCGCCGCCGTGACGTGCGCAAGCTTCAGCATCGCGTCGGCCACGTGCTGCGGTGTGGCCGCGAAGTGGACGTCAGGCCGGCGCGCCGGCGGCTGGCCAGGCGCAGTGCCGAGGACGAGTGACGCCGCGAACAACGCGAGGAGTTTCATGGTCTCGGCAGCTGTCCAGCTGCGCCGGCCGGTGTTGCAGCCGCGCGTCGCGCCTCAACGCCTGCGGAAACAAGCCGCTGTAAACCGCGAGCATACGCCGTCGAGGAACCGAAGAGAAGTACATGTCGCGCAGCTCTTACGCATCACCTCGGAACAGAACCCGACGAGCATGGCGCCCGGATCGAGCCGCAAGACGAACCGGTAAGACCGCGGCGGCGTCGGCGGGCGTCATGCCCACGGCCGACGGCCGACGACACGAAGCCCCGCGCGATCAGCGGAAACGGCGAGGGCGTGTCTGTCAGGAGTTAAGGAGGGCCCAGCCGAGGCAGGCAACTCACCCGGCAGTCGTGGTGCGGATGCCGGGAAAAAGTCCGATCGAACGTGTCAGGCGACGTCGGACTTCGTGAGGACGCGTTCGATTTCGGCGTGGCGAGTCATCGCGGCGACAGGTGTGTCGAAGTATTCGACCAGCGTCTTGGCGGGATGCTCGACGGTGAGACGATAAGGGCCATCGGGGGCGAGGGGGAGGAGTTCCACGCGCACGTAGTTATACGGACCGAGATTGATGTAGCTGACCATGACGCATGAGGTAGCAAATGGAATGCCTGCACATGGTTGCCCGATGGTGCAGGGAATCGCGCGGCCGCCGGCTGTGTCAGCACGGGACGCGCCGCACGAAAGGGTGATTGGAGTCGCTTGACAAGAGCAGATATCTGCTTATTATCTCCGCCGTGCGCCGAAAACCCGGGACCCTCGTTCCCCTCGAGCTCGCCATCTGTGACGCCGCGGCCGCCCTGCGCCGCTGCGGCGGCGACGAATTTCACGGTTACGAAATCGCAAAGGCGCTCGGCGACGCCGCCGACGCCCGACTGCTGACCGCCTACGGCACGCTGTATCGCGCGCTCGGACGGCTCGAGAAAATGGGCGTCCTCCGCAGCCGCTGGGAGGATCCCGAGATTCCGGCGCGCGAGAATCGTCCCGGCCGGCGCCTCTACACGCTGACCGCGCTTGGCGAAGCGACACTCGAAGAGGCGCGTCTACGCTCGGAGGCTGGCGCGCGCACACGCGTGCGGCGCCGGCTGGCACCCGCATGAGCCCGGCGCTCGCCGCCGCGATCGGCCTCGTTCGCGGGTGGACGCGGATCTACACCGCGGGCATGGAGCCGGCCGCGCGCACTGAGCGCTGCGCCGAAATCGATTCCGATCTCTGGGAAGGAGTCCTGGAATTCCGGTAGGGGCCGGTCTTCAGACCGGCCCGTCAGGGCAACCCCGGCGGTGGCACGCGCTTTTTCGTCGCCTGCTCGAACGCGTAGGCCAGCTCAATCAGCCGCGGCTCGCTGCAAGCCGTGCCTGTGAACCCGACGCCGAACGGCGCCGGCTTCGCGTCGAATCGATCGGGGAAGGCCGGTGTCGGCGCGTTCGGCACCATGCCGAACGGCACGACGATGATCGGATAGCCGGCGCGCGCGGCCAGGCCGGCTCCGGCGCCGCCCGGCGTCAGGATCGCATCGAGCCGATTGGCTTTCAGCGCGCCGTCGATGCCGTTGGTGCGGCTGAGCAGCATATCCTTCCGATGATCCGCGTCGTTGCGCGCACGATCCGCGTCGAGATCCATTTCGTCGGAAATATCGAGCCGCGATTGCCCGAACTTGATTGCGCCGGCTTTGGCGTGGCTGAGATTCCACTCGCGCAGCTCGGTCAGCGTTTTCACGGGCGCCGACGGCCCGAGGCTCTTCAGCCACAGGTTGAAGTCGCGCTTCATGCCGTACTTGAAATTCACTGAGCAGTTCGCGTCCTTGCCCTTGCCGTGCTCGCCGCCGGAGCAGAAATCCCACAGCGGGAAATTGTTCTTCGGGTCGGTGTCGACGAAGCTCGGCACATCGGCGGGATCGACGACGATGGCGCCCTGCGTTTTGAGCGCGGCGATCGCGTCGCCCATGACCTTCGCCTGCGCGTCGTTGATGCCGCCGCGCGGGCTGCTCTCGCCCGGCAGCGTGACGCGGTCGTAGTAAAAGGCGCGCGGCACGCCGATGCGCGCGCCCTTCAGTCCGTCGGCGCGCAGGAACTTCGTGTAGTCGCGTCCCGGCGGCGGCGTGCACGCGGTCGTCGCCGGATCGTGCGCGTCGGGCGCCGGGCTTTCGAGCGCGCCGAGCATGATGGCGGCATCCGTCACGGTGCGCGTCATGGGCCCGGCTGTGTCGTGATCGGCCGTGATCGGAATCACGCCGTAGCGGCTGATGCGGCCGATCGTCGGACGGATGCCCACGAGCATGTTCGCATTCGATGGGCTGATCACCGAGCCGCCGGTATCGGTGCCGACGTTCGCCGACCAGAAGCTCGCCGCCGTGCCGATGCCGGAGCTCGAGCCGCCGGTCTGCAGCGCGGGACGGCCGTCGAACGTCGCCTCGCGCGGATCCGGACGGGGATCGTACGGGTTGTAGCCGAAGCCGCCGACGGCGTTGTAGTTGCCCGGCATCGCATTCGGGTTGCCCGCCACCCAGTTGGCGAGCTCCGTGAGCCCGGTCTTCGCGATGATGATGGCGCCGCCGTCGCGCAGGTTCTTCGTGAGCGTCGCCTCGTACGGCGGCACGTATCCCGCGAAAGCCAGCGCGCCGCCCGTGGTCGGCATGTCGGTGGTGTGGATGTTGTCCTTCAGCGCGACGGGGATCCCGTGCAGCGGACCACGAATCGTTCCGGCCGCCCGCTCGCGATCGAGCCGCTCGGCCTCGTCGAGGGCGCGCGGGTTCACGGCAAGCGCCGCGTGCACCCGGTGCTCGTGCAGCGCGAGGCGGACCAGGTACTGCGTCACGAGCTCGCGCGACGTGACGCGGCCGCCGGCGAGAGCCGCGCGGATGTCCGAGACGCTCGCGTCGACCACATGGAACGCCGCGCTGTTCGGCCGCGCGGCGCCGGTTTGACGACCCTGTTGAGGCTCCCCGTGCGTGATGAGGACGAGGCCCACCAGCCCGACGCCAATAGCGATCAGCGTGCGTTTCATAAGGCGGCTGACAGAACGGAGCAGGCGTCGGCGCGCGACAGTCAGTTCTGCGACGTGCCGCGCCGCTGCGCCAACAGCTTCTTGATTTCGTTGACGGTGTTGTTGACCGTGATGTCGATCAGGTCCTTGCCGATTGCCTTGGTCGACGGATGCGGATCGCCGGTGAGTCCGTTGTTCACGCGTGGCGGCGCGTTCGGATCCTGACCGCGTCCACGCCCGCCACCGCCGCCGCCGGCTGCGGGTTGCCCGCCGGTGGTCGCCCCGCTCGCGGCCGCCGCCTGCCGTGCCATCCGCGCGTCGCGTGCGGCTTTCCACTGCTCCGGCGTCTGGCCGGTCGGATCGAAGGGCACCGTCTTATAGATCGGCCGCACGTACACCCCGGGCGCCGGCTCGAGATACAGCATCTCGGACGTTTCCATCATCGCGCCGTGACCGGCGATCGGCAGCTTGTGCTCGTAGAGATACATGTCCACGTCGTCGTGCGTCTTGTTGTAGAAGTCGCTGACGTAGTAGACGTGCACGCCCTTGGCGGTGAGCTTCTTGTCCATTTCCTCGGCGGCTTCCTTCAGCTGCTGCTGTCCGCCGCCGTGGTCGCCCATGAGGAAGATGTCCTTGAAGCCGCTCCTCGCCATGCTCTCGATCATGGCGAGCTGCACCTGCTTGAACACGTCGGCCGGCATCTGAATCGCGCCCGGCTGGTCGGCGTCCTCTCGGTTCGGGTTGAGCCCCGTGGCGTTGACGGCGACCGGGAGGACCGGCGCGACGAGCGTCTTGCCGAGCTTCTTCGCGGCCATCGTCGCGTGATTTCGCGCGAGGATGTTGTGGCCGCCGAGCACATCGTGCGGCCCGCGCTCTTCAGTGCCGCCGGTGACGAGGAGGATCGACGTCCAGCCTTCCTGCTGCTTCAGCGTCAGCTCGGTGTGCGTGAGCATTTCGAGCTCGACGATGTCGCTGACGTTCACGGGACGGGCGGCCTGTGCGAACGCCGTGGTCGAGCCAAGCGCCAGGACGCCGAACAGAGCGAGAGCCTTCCTCATATCCCCTCCGGAGTAATAGCCGCTCACTGTACTACGGAACCTGCTGCACGCGAGACCCCTTCAGGATGCCCTCGACGCTGCGAGCGTTGCCCTCGTGGCACGCATATTCGTACATCGGCTCGTCGGTTTTCCTGAGCGGAAACTCGACGGTCCACGGTTGGGTCCACGTGGTCGCATCCTCGGCAGTGAATCGATAGTCGATCGTGTTCGCGCCGACCCGCGTGAACCGCTCGACCAGATGCAGGCGCTCGGACGATCCTCTCAGGTCGGTCTTCTCCGAGAAATTGATGGTGTCGACGACAAGCGTGCCGTCTTCCCAATGGCCGCGCGAGTCGCCCATCCACCGCCGCACGGCGCCGTGCGGTCGGCCATCCATCGGCACGATGCGCGCGTCGTGGATCATCTCGCTGACGATGGCGATGTAATCGCGAGTCTGCACGAACTGGACGTTGTTGTTGTACACGCCCGGCAGCAACGGCGGCCCGGCGATCGCCCAGAGCAGGCACCGCACGTTGAGCCCGAGATCCTCAGGACCGTCGGCCAGACCGCCGCGCGGACGTGCTCGCGCGCGGTCGGCGGCCCGCTGCATCGCTTCGGCGGTCGCGGGCGGCAACCGTCCGTTCGCCGGATCGATGATCAGCGACGTGCGCCTGCCGATCAGATGACGCGTCCCGGGATCCCACCAATCGGGACCGGCCGTGTTGTTCGTCACGCTCTGGCGCTCGATTATCTGCCGTTCGTACGCCGCCGCCTCCGGCTCGGTCAGCACGTCCTTATCGGCCATCTCCCGCGGCCGCTCGAGCGGCGTCATCGTCGCGTAGTTCCAGATGCCCTGAAGGTCCGGTGTGCCCCAGGGCGTGGTCGGCGGATTCCACCGCGGCGCATTGGGGCGGGGTGGCTGCGCGTGGCCGGCGAGCGAGGCGCCCGCGACCACCGCCAGAACGCTCGCTGAGGCGAGAAGTCGACCGAGCATGCTCACCACCTCCGGCCGCGATTCTACTCCGGCAGCGCTGGGGGACTAGGGATTAGGGATTAGGGATTAGGGATTAGGGACTAGGGATTAGTTGTCGTGTACCCTTCTTCATCGCGGGAGGTGCGGGCGGGGCGCTGGAGGGGCATGCCCCTGGAGGCACCGAACGGAACGCCGCTCGCGGACGTGATCTTCGGCGTGCTCGACGCGCTCGGAGTCGAGTCTGACACGCTTCGACGGCACCGGTGAGCTTGCCCCATGAGCATGAAAGCGTTCGTGATTGTCGCGCTGGTCGTCTTGGCGCTCGTCGCCGCCGCCATCGTCCTGCACACGGCCGGCGCGTCCGAGGGGCTGAGGCGCGCCCTGCACGGGAGCCGCTGATGCTGCGCGACCTGTCGCACGCCTGGCGCGCGATCGCCCGAATGCCGTTGCTCGCGGCCGTGGTCGTCGTGTCGCTCGGCGTCGGCATCGGCGTGAACACCGCGGTCTTCTCGTGGGTGCAGCTGGTCCTGCTGCGGCCGCTGCCGGGCGTGGTCGACGCCGGCAGCTTTCATCTGGTCGAGCCGCGCGCCGACACCGGCTCTTATCCCGGTGTGTCGTGGCGTGAATACGCCGACCTGCGCGAGCGCCTGCGCTCGTTCGTCGACGTGCTGGCGTTCCGCATGGTGCCGCTCAATGTCGGCGAGACCGGCCGCGTGCAGCGCACGTTCGGGCTGCTCGTGTCCGGCAACTATTTTTCGGCGCTCGGCCTCCAGCCCGCGCTCGGACGCCTGATCAGCCCCGACGAAGTGACACGCCCGGGCGGCGAGCCGGTCGTGGTGATCTCCCACGAGTTCTGGCGGACGCATTTCGCCGGCGCGCCGGGCGTCATCGGGCAGAGCGTCCGCGTCAACGATCGTCTGCTCGCGATCGTCGGCGTGACGCCTGAGCGCTTTCAGGGCACCGTGCTCGGATTGAACTTCGACATGTGGGTGCCGGCCACGCTGGCGCCGGCGCTGCTGAGCGGATCGCGCGAGCTCGACGATCGCAGCCTGCGTGGCTATTCCGTGCTCGGCCGGCTGCAGCCGCGCGCGTCGCGCGAGCAGGCGCAGGCCGAGCTCGACCAGACGATGCGCGATCTGGAGCGCGCGTACCCGCAGACCAACACGAAAGTGCGCGCCGAGGTGCTGCCGTTCTGGCAGGCGCCGCGCGGGCCGCAGCGGATGCTCGCGGGCGCGCTGATGACGCTCCAGGGGATCATGCTACTGCTGCTGCTGGCGGTCTGCGGCAACACGGCGAACCTGATGCTCGCGCGCGCGAGCGCGCGCCAGCGTGAAATGGGCGTCCGGCTCGCGCTCGGCGCGAGCCGGTGGCGCGTGGCCAGCCTGTTGCTGACCGAGAATCTGGTGCTGGCGCTGGCCGGCGCCGCGCTCGGCGCGGCGATTGCGGCGTGGGCCACCGACGCCATGCGCGCGGTGCCGATCATCGGCGCGGTCCCGATCAAGTTTCAGACGAGCCTCGACGCGGGCAGCCTCGTGTTCGCCGCCGCGCTCGGCGCGGCCTGCGGCCTGATCTTCGGCATCGCCCCCGCGCTGCAGCTGGCCCGCGTCGATCCGCAGGCGGCGCTGCGCGCCGGCGCCCGCACCGCGGGCCGCAGCGGCCTGCGGAACGCGCTGATGGGCATCGAGGTCGGCCTCGCGCTCGTGGTGCTCCTTGCGGCCGCGATGTTCCTGCGCAGCTTCACGGAGACCCGCGAGACCGACCCCGGCTTCCGGCGCGAAGGAGTGCTGCTCGCGGCCTACGATTTCACCGGCCGCAATGTGGACGCGCCGTTCGCGCGCGAGTTCACGCGGCGGCTGCTCGAGCGGCTGCGCGCGCTGCCGAGCGTCGACAGCGCCGCGGTCGCCGCCGCCGTGCCGCTCGATATCCACGGCCTGCCACTCCGTTCGTTCACCCTCGAAGGCCGCGCTGCGACCGGCGCGGCGCCCGATCAGGCGCTCACCAACACCGTGACGCCCGACTACTTCCGGACGATGGGCATTCCGCTGGTGAAGGGGAGCGACTTCGCCGATCTGACGGATCGGGCGACACCGCCGCAGGCGGTCGTGAACGAAGAATTTGTCCGGCGGTTCCTCGACGGCGCGGAGCCGCTCGGGCGGCGACTCGAGAGTCGCGCCACGAAGTACGCGATCGCCGGCGTGGTCCGCAACTCGTTGAGCGAATCGTTCGGCGAGGCGGCCACGCCGGTCATCTACTTGTCATACCGCGATCGCCCGGTGGCGCGGGGCGAGATGCATCTGCGCACCCGCGCCGGCGCGGAATCGCTTCTGGCCCCGGAGGTCGAGCGCATCGTGCGCGACCTCGATCCGGCGCTGCCGGTGTACGACGTGCGCACGCTCACCGAACACGTCGAGAAGAATCTGTTTCTCCGCCGGATTCCGGCGCGGATGTTCGTCGTCCTCGGGCCGGCGCTCCTGCTGCTCGCGGCCATCGGCATCTACGCCGTCGTCGCCTACACCGTGTCTCACCGGACGACCGAGATTGGCGTCCGTCTGGCGCTCGGCGCCACCGCGCGACAAGTCGTCCGCCAGATCGTGGGCGAAAGCTTCCGCGTCGTCAGCGCGGGCGCGCTGGTGGGGTGGGCGATCGCGCTGATGATCAACCTGCACCTGCTTCGCGGCCCGATCTATCTTTCCGTCTTCGTCGGCGTTCCCATGGTTCTGCTGCTGGTTGCGTTGCTGGCGTGCTGGCTGCCGGCGCAGCGCACGACGAAGGTCGATCCGGTCGTCGCGTTGCGGCACGAGTGACCTCGAGACCCTATTCGTCGCGCAGGGCGACCATCGGGTCCACGCGCGACGCTCGCCGCGCTGGAGCTGTGCACGCGGCAAGCGCGACCAGCGTCAGCACGATTGCGGACGCGGCGAAGGTGGCAGGATCGTGAACGGGCACGGCGAAGACGAGGCTGGCCAGCGCGCGGCTGAGGGCGAACGCCGCGAGCAGGCCCGCGCCGATGCCCATCAACCCGACCGTCATGCCTTCGCCCACGATCAGACGCAGCACGGCCAGCCGCGGCGCGCCCAGCGCCATGCGCAGGCCGATCTCGTGCGTCCGCAGGTTCACCGAATAGGCCAGCACGCCGTAAATGCCGATGGCGGCGACCAGCAGCGCCACTCCTGCGAAGCTTGCGAGCAGCGCGGCGTTGAGCCGCGGCTGTGCGGCGGTCGTCGATACCCAATCCTCCATCGACCGCACGGTGGCGAGCGGCAGCTCGGGATCGAGCGCGTGGACCTTCTGTCGAACGCCCGGCAGCAGCGACTGCGGATCGCCGTCTGTTCTCACGACGACGTCCATCAGCGGCCAG
>Ga0070697_100003882_pt1 | contig 11473 bp, 9 predicted proteins | sample KBSK1501metaG_FD_65475 | JGI IMG/M metagenome (GOLD analysis project Ga0070697, IMG submission 65475) | Corn, switchgrass and miscanthus rhizosphere microbial communities from Kellogg Biological Station, Michigan, USA - KBS K1-50-1 metaG | ecosystem: Host-associated > Plants > Roots >... | reverse complement strand
GGCCGGATGAAGATCGAGCAGGATCGCGTCCAGATCCTCTCGGGGGTCCGTCACGGACGAACCGTCGGCAGCCCGATCGCCCTGACGGTCGCCAACCGTGATTGGACCAACTGGCAGAAGGCGATGGCGATCGAGCCGGTCGAACTGAGCGAGACCGAGCGCAAGAGGGTCACCCGCCCGCGACCGGGTCACGCCGATCTCGCCGGGGCGCTGAAGTACGACGCGGAGGACGCGCGCGACATCCTGGAACGGGCGTCCGCCCGGGAAACCACGGCGCGGGTCGCGGTCGGGGCGGTGTGCAAGAAGCTCCTGGCGCAGCTCGATATCGCCGTCGCGAGCCACACGGTGGCGCTCGGGTCCGCCGTCCTGGAGCCGGGACGGGAGATGAGCTGGGAGGAGATCGTGGCCGCCGAAGGATCGCCCCTGCGCTGCGCGGACCGGGAGGTCGAGCAGAGGATGATCGAGGAGATCGACCGGGCGATCCATGAGCGGGATTCCGTCGGCGGTGCGTTCCAGGTCGTGGCCCGGGGGGTGCCGCCCGGTCTGGGGAGCCACCGTCACTGGGATTCGAGGCTCAACGCCCGGCTGGCCGCCGCCATCTGCTCGATCCAGTCGATCAAGGCGATTGCGGTGGGCGACGGCGTGGAGGCGGCAGGCAGGATGGGCTCGGAGTTCCATGACGAGATTCACTACGATGCCCGGACCCGGCGGTTTCACCGTGCGACGAATCACGCCGGTGGTATCGAGGGCGGTATCACCAACGGCGAGGAGATCCGCGTGCGTGTCTATGTCAAGCCGCTTTCGACTCTTCCGAAGGCGCTGCACAGCGTGGACCTGAAATCGAAGGAGGCGTTCGCCGCGCAGGTCGAGAGGACGGACGTCTCGGCGATCGCGGCCGCCGGGGTGGTGGGTGAGGCGATGGTGGCCTTTGTCCTGGCGGAGGCGGCCCTGGAGAAATTCGGCGGGGATTCGCTGAAGGAGACCACCCGCAACTATCGCGGCTACCTGAAGCAGCTCGAGGAGTACTGAGGAGCGACCGTCCGCTCACTCCGTGTCGAGGTCGCTCGCCGTCGGCAGCCCCGGAAGACCCCGCGCGCGCATGACGGCTCTGAGGATCGCCTCCTGAAGCGCCCCGATCGCCAGCATCCCGACGACCAGGGGATCCGCGCTCACGTCGCCCCGTGACAGACAGAAGATGACGTCGCCGTCGAATCGCGTGCCGACGGGGGAGATATAGTAGGCATACGCCGTCTGTGCCAGGCGCGCCACGGCGCACGTCTCGATTTTCGCGAGACGCGCATTGGTGGCGACGACCGCGCCGGCACCGCACAGGATCACGGTGCAGCCCGTCAGCCCGCGTGTATCGGTGGCGTGACCCACGCGGAAGCCGGGAACGTCGGTGAGACTGTCGTCCGCACGCCCGACCGACATGACGGCGTATGCTAGCATGCGACCGGTTCGCGCGGCCGCGCGCGGGACGGGCCCTCGATCATGGCGGACGAGCGCATCTTCCTGAAGATCTGGCGCACCGTGACGCGCGTGCCGCGCGGCCGGGTGGCGACCTACGGCCAGATCGCCCTCATGACCGGGCTGCCGCGCGGAGCGCGCACCGTCGGCTGGGCGCTGCGCGCCCTCCCCGGCGACGGCCGCGTTGGCGGTGTCAAGGTCCCCTGGCACCGCGTGATCAACGCGCGCGGGGCGATCAGCGACCGCGGCGGCGCGGGGGATGGCGGGATCGGCCGCCAGGCGGCGGTGCTCCGGCGCGAGGGCGTCGCCGTCTCTCCGGACGGCCGGATCCGTCTAGGTCGCTACCTCTGGCGAGGCGATCGTCGGCCGTCCTGAGCCGGACCGGTCCAGCCCGAATTGCAGCTGGTACAGGCGGTGATAGATGCCGCGCTTTTCGAGCAGGGCGCGGTGGGTGCCTTCCTCGACGATCCGGCCGTGGTGCATGACCAGGATCCTGTCCGCGCCCACGATCGTGGACAGTCGATGGGCGATGACGAGCGACGTCCGCCCCGCGAGCAGCCGCTCCAGCGCCTCCTGGATCAGGAGCTCGGTCTCGCTGTCGACGCTCGAGGTGGCCTCGTCGAGCACCAGGATGGCGGGGTTGTAGGCCAGGGCGCGGGCGAACGACAGGAGTTGCTTCTGACCCACCGACAGATTGCCGCCGCGCTCGCGGACGGCGGCGGCGAACCCTGCCGGCAGACGGTCGACGAACTCGGACGCGTTGACGGCGCGCGCCACCTCCTCGATCCGCTCCCTCGTCATCGACGGGTCGCCGAAGGCGATGTTCGAGGCGATGCTCCCGGCAAAGAGAAAGTGGTCCTGCAGGACGACCCCGACCTGTCGCCGCAGATACGACAGCGGCAGCGCGCGGACGTCGCGGCCGTCGACCCGGATGGCGCCGGACCGGACGTCGTACAGACGGACGAGCAGCCGGGTCAGGGTGGTCTTCCCCGAGCCGGTGGCGCCGACGATCGCGACCCGCTCGCCGGGGTCGGCGCGCAGGCTGACGTCGTGCAGCACGTCGTCGTTCCCGCGGTAGGCGAATCGCACCCGGTCGAACTCGATCCGTCCGCTCGCCCGGGCCGGCAGGGAGACGCCGGCGGGTGGCGAGATGACGGTCGGCCGCTCGTCGAGGAGGGCGAAGATCCGCTCCAGCGAGGCCATGGCGGCCTGAAGGACGGCGTAGAAGCCGGACAGATCGCGGATCGGTCCGAAGAAGCGCGACGTGTACTCGAGGAAGGCCACCAGCGTTCCGAGGGTCAGCGCGCCCCGCAGCATCTGACCGCCACCGTACCAGATCATCAGCGCGATGGCGACGTTCCCGACGAGCTCGATCATCGCGGAGAAGCTCGACTCGTAGACGATCGAGCGCAGCTCGGCGTCACGATGGTCCGAATTGAGAGAGTCGAACTCCCGGGTGCTGACGTCCTCGTGGCGGAACAGCTGCAGAAGGAGCATGCCGGAGATCGACTCCTGCAGGTACGCGTTGATCCGCGCGATGCGCCGGCGGACGTCCCGATAGGCCCGGCGTATGCGGCCACGCAGCATGGCCGACAGCAGGAACAGCAGGGGGGTCAGTGCGAACGCGACGCAGGCCAGGCGCCAGTCGAGCCACAGCAGGATGGCCACGATGGCGAGCAGCTTGACGCTGTCGCCCAGGAGCGACACCACGCCCGAGGTGAACAGGTCGGCAAGAGACTCGATGTCCGTCGTCACCCGGGTCATCAGCCGTCCGACCGCGTGGCGATCGAAGAACGAGGAATCGAGGGACAGCAGGTGCCGGAAGACGCGGTCGCGCAGTCGGAGAATCACGTTTTGACCGGTCAGCTCCATGGCGTAGAGCTGGCCGTAACGCGCCACGAGCTCGAACGCGAGCGCGACGGCGTACGCCAGGGCCAGGATCGTGATGCCGCGCCGGTCGCCCCGGAGGATCGGCCCGTCGATGAGCAGCTTGAAGAGATACGGCTGTGCGAGCTGGGCCCCCATGACCACGAACATCAGCACCACCGACAGGGCGATGAGACGCCACTCCGGCGCGACATCGCCGAGGCTCCGCCGCACCAGACGGGCGTCGTACGCCTTGCCCAGGACCTCTTCTTCGGCCTCGGCCGGGGGGCTCACAGTGTCTCGAGCTCCTTCTCGATCTGCTGCTGGCGGTGCATGCGGGCGAACGGACCGTTCCGGGCGAGGAGCTCCGACGCGGTTCCCGATTCGGCGACGCGGCCGTCCTCGAGAACGACGATCCGGTCGGCCCCCAGCACGGTGGAGACGCGATGCGAGACCAGCAGGGTCGTGCGCCGGCGCATGACGCCCCGCAGCCCGGCCAGGATCGCGTCCTCGGTGTCGGCGTCGATGCTGCTCAGCGCGTCGTCCAGGATCAGGATGGGAGGATCGAGGAGCAGGGCCCGCGCCAGGGCGACCCGCTGACGCTGCCCCCCGGACAGCGTGACGCCGCGCTCGCCGACGAACGTGTCGAGCCCCTGTGGCAGATCGGGGAGGTCGCGCGTGATCTGCGCCAGACGGGCGACCTCTTCGATCCGCTCGCGGGAGGCCGTGGTGGCGCCGAGGGCGATGTTCTCGGCGATCGTCCTGGAGAACAGGAACGTCTCCTGGGGCACGACCGCGACGCGCCGGCGCAGGTGGCCCGTCGGCAGCGCGCCGAGATCGTGCCCGTCGATCAGGATCGTTCCGTGGTCGACGGGGTACACCGCCGCCACCAGCTGCAGGAGGGTGGTCTTTCCGGACCCGACCCGGCCCACGACTCCCACGGTCGTGCCCGCCGGTATGTCCAATGTGACGCCGCTCAGGGCCGGCCGCGTTCCCTCGTCCGAGCCCGGGTAGGTGAAATCGAGGCCCCGGAACGTGATGGCGCCACGCAGATCCGGTCCGGAGCCCTTCACCCGATCACCCGGAAGGTCGCTCTCGAACGCCCAGATCTCCTCCAGGCGCCGGATCGCGCCCAGACCGCGCTGGAACACACCGAGCACCCACCCCATCATGACGGTCGGATCGGCGAGCAGTGCGAGGTAGGACAGGAAAGCGACCAGACCCCCCTTGCTGAGCGTGCCGGCGATCACGTGCCGGCCCCCGACCCAGATCGCCGCGAGGGTGCTCAGTCCTCCCAGACCGCGCATGAGACTGACGATGAGACCGCGGCTGCGCGCCAGAAGGAGCGAGCAGCGACGATACTCGCGGCTCCTGTCGCCGAAGCGGTCGGCCTGACCCGCCTCCCGCACGAACGCCTTCACCATGTTGATACCGCTCAGCGTCTCCTGGGCCGCATTGCTGAGCTCGGCGAGCTGCTCCTGGGCGGCATTGCTTCTCTGGTGGATGCGGCGACTGACGTGGAACACTCCGGCCAGAAGGAACGGATAAGGAAGGAGGGCGACCAGGGTGAGCCGCGCGTCGAGCTTGGCCATGAGCGGCAGCCCCGCCGCGTAGACCAGCGCGATGTTCATCACGCTCAGCATGCCCGGGCCGAACAACGAGCGGATCAGCAGCAGGTCGTTGACGGCCCGCGACATGATGTCGCCGGTCCGTCGCCGCGCGTAGAACGAAGCAGGGAGAGTGAGAAGGTGCGCGTACAGCTCGTTACGGATGTCGTAGACGATGCGCCGCGATGCGCCCAGGATGAAGAGCCGGGAACGGGTCCGTATGGCGGCCAAAAGCGCCGCCGTGAGAAGGATTGCCAGCGCGAGGGAGGCCACCCGCCGCAGCGGCTCGCCCCGTCCCAGGGCGTCGATCGCCTCCTTGAGGAGCCACGGGATGGACAGGGTCAGGCCGTTGGTGGCGACGAGACACAGGAATCCCAGGATGAAGACCCTGCGGTAGGTCCGGAGGTAACGCAGGATCAGAGACACGCGTTCAGGCCCGGGCCGCCGCATCCGGAGCGGATCGAGCGGCGTCCGGCAGGAGTCCGATCAGGAAGTTCTCGAGCAGGAGCTGACGGTTTCCCTTGTGACGGATCGATTCGATCGTGGTCTCCAGCTCCTCGAGGGCGGCTCCGGACCGGTCGCCGATACGCGTGGCGAGGTGACGCAGCCTTGCGGCGATGTCCACGTTGATCAGACGCGCCTCGTCGGCCGGAGCGACGCCCAGGATGAGCACGTCGCGCAACAGCGTCATCAGGATATCGAGGTCATCCTCGATCGGGTGGCCGGATTGCAGGGCGCTCTCGGCCCGCGCCACCGCGATGCCGGGGTCGCCGCGCCGATCGAGGTCCTCGAGGATCGCGACGAGGGACTCGCGCCGGTGCCGGAACTCCTCCAGGTCAAGATCGAGCGCGCGGCCGATCCTGCCGTCCGACAACCCGGCCCGCAGGACCGCCTCCTCGGCCGGAAGCTCCCGGGACTCGACGAGGAAATTGACGATCGTGGTTCGCGAGACCAGCTGGAACGGCACTCCCCGGCAGCGCGACCGGATGGTCGGCAGAAGGGCGTGCCATGACGGCGTGTTCAGGATCAGGACGGCATGTGGCGGCGGCTCCTCCAGGGTCTTCAGCAGGGCGTTGGCGGCCGGGGCTTCCATCCGATGCGCCTGGTCCACGATCAGGATCGAACGCTCGGACTCGGACGGCCGGCGCTGCAGGAAGGCGATACCCTGCCGCACACGATCGATCAGAACCGACCAGACAGGGTTGGCGATCGCGTCCGCCTGCTGCTCCTGGGGCGCGAGTCCGGCGGCGCCGCCCTCCGTCTCGCTCCTGTCGAAATCGGCCTTCTTCTCGGGCAGCACCAGGCGCACGTCGGGGTGGACCAGCGTCCGTTCGCCGACGCGGCGGCACGAGCGGCATGTGCCGCACGGACGCCCTTCGGGGGCGGTGCAGAGCAAGGCGCGGCTCAGCAGGAGAGCGGTCGCCAGCTTTCCCGTGCCGACGGGTCCGTGGAACACGAGGGACGGGAAAACCTGCTCCGCTTCCAGCGCGGTCTGAAGGGCCGGGATGGCGCGCGGCTGCCCGAGGATGAACCGATCGAGAGCGGCGAACCGGCTCCGGCTCACTCGGGCGCCCCCCGCGTGGCGAGGAAACGGTCGATCGCCTCCCCGACGCGGCGCTGCACGGTCTCGACGGAGCCGCGCGCGTCGACGATCACGAAGCGACCCGGCTCCTGTCGGGCCATCTCGAGGTATCCCGCCCGCACCCGCTCGTGGAACGCCAGACCCTCCTGCTCGAATCGCGTGAGCTGCGTCGCGGCGGTGGTATCGCGACCGCGGGCGCGCTCCAGACCGACGCGCGCATCGATGTCGAACAGGAACGTGAGGTCCGGTCGAAGGGAGAGGGTCTCGAGACCGTGCAGGGCGTCGATCAGGTCGTGGCGGATGCCCCGCCCGTAGCCCTGGTAGGCCATGGTGGCGTCGAGGAACCGATCGCACAGGACCAGACGCCCCGCCTCGATCGCCGGACGGATCACCTGCTCGATGTGCTGCGCCCGCGCGGCCGCGTACAGCAACAGCTCGCAGGTCGGAGTCATGGCCTTGTTGCGCGCGTCGAGGACGAGGTTGCGGATCTGGTCGCCGATCGGCGTGCCGCCCGGCTCGCGCGTCAGCAGGTGATCGATCCCGAGCTCCTCGACACGATTGGAGAGCAGCTGGATCTGGGTGGTCTTGCCGGATCCCTCGATCCCCTCGAAGGTGATGAATCGCCTGACGTGCGTCGTTGGGCTCATCGGTTCCGGGATCAATGCGGTCCGTGAACGCGACCGCGCGTTGCGCTTCCGGGCAGGCGCCGCATCTTAGCACACTCCGCGAGAGACGCCCCGCAGCGGGGGTGATCCCGCGCGACAGCGCGTCGGCTCTGCGGCGATTCAGGAGGTTACGTCGCGAATGATCCTGGCGGCGAAATACTCCTGGGTCTTGCGGACGTCGCGGCGCACCTGCTCCACCAGGGCCGCCGGCGAGGTGAACTTCAGCTCCGGCCGGAGACGCGCCAACAGACGCACCTGGAGCGGGCGCTCGTACAGGTCACCCGGGTCGTCGAGAACGTGCGTCTCGATCGCGTACCGTGCCGCCTCGAACGTAGGGCGGGAGCCGATATTGGTCACCGCCGGGTGCGCCACGCCGTCGATCACCGCCTCGCTCACGTACACCCCGTCCTGCGGCACGAGCTCGTTGTCGCTCGCCAGGTTCGCCGTCGGAAAGCCGAGGGCGGCACCGCGCGATTCGCCGTGGATGACCGTCCCCTCGAGCACGTAGGGCCGGCCCAGCAGCTCGCGCGCCAGCTCGACCTCTCCCGCCTGGAGCGCGCGCCGGATCCGGCTGCTGCTGACCGGACTGTTGAGATAGAGCACCTCGCCGACCTGCGCGGCGCGAATCCCGAGCTCGCCGCACAGGCGGATGAGCAGCTCGGCGTTGCCCGCACGACCGCGCCCGAAGTTGAAATTGGCGCCGACGTACACCTCGCTGGCGCCCAGTCCTTCGGCCAGATGCTCCCTGACGAAGCGCTCGGCAGGCACCTCGGCCAGCTCCATGGTGAACGGCAGGATCAGCAGGAACTCGATCCCGGCCGCCTCGATCAGGGTCAGCTTCTGCTTGCGCGTGGTGAGCATGCGTGGGGCGCGCTCCGGCGCGAGCACCTTGAGCGGGTGCGGATCGAACGTGATCATCAGGCTGCTCCCGCCGGTCTCGCGGGCGCGTTCCAGCACGGTGCGGACGATCGCCTGATGGCCCCGGTGCAGTCCGTCGAAATTACCGACCGTGACGACCGGCGCCCGGAGATGGGCGCGCAGCGTGGCGATGTCGTCAAAGACCTTCATGCTGGACTCCTGAGGGCGCCATCAGGTCAGGCGCGGGGACAGCGTTCCGAGGAACCGGAGGACCAGGTTGGCATACACACCCGCGATCAGGTCGTCCGTCATGATGCCCCAGCCCCCGGGCAGCCGCTCGGCCCAGCGCGCCGGCTGCGGCTTGAGGATATCCATCGCCCTGAACAGGAAGAAGCCGAGAATGGCGACGGTCAGGGGGCGGGCCCACATCCCGGCCGGCAGGAACAGAAGCGTCACGAAGTAGCCGGCGACCTCGTCGATCACCACGGCCCCGGGGTCCTTGAGACCCATGGAGCGCGCCGTCACTCCCGACGCCCAGACACCGACCAAGGCGATGGCGGCGGCCGCGGCGAGGAGCCCCCAGGCGGGCAGGGCACGCTCCGCCAGGAGCGCCAGCGGCATCGCCGCCAGTGTGCCGACCGTCCCCGGCGCGAGCGGCGCGCGGCCGGCGCCGAACAGGGTGGCCACGAGGATCGCGCAGGTGGTCCGGGGGTCCCGGCCTGTCACGAGGGCCGGCCGGACGACAGGATGGCGACCGCGGGCCCCACCAGATCGTAGGCGTACGCCGTCTCGATACGCGCCCGGACGAGGGCTCCGGGTGAGAGCGGCGCGGGCGCATCGGTCAGGATGACGCGCCCGTCAATCTCCGGCGCCTGACCCTCGGTGCGGCCGCACAGGACGAGGGGGCTGTCGTCCGGCGCGCCCTCCACCAGGACCGTCAGCTCTTTCCCCACGAGCCCCCGGTTCCGGCGCGCCGCGACGCGCTCCTGGATCGACATCAGCTCCGCGCGTCGTTCCTCCTTGAGGGCCGCGGGCACGTCGTCGGGAAGCGCTGCGGCGAACGTGCCTTTCTCGACCGAGTAGGTGAACACGCCGACGTGCTCGAACTCGGAGTCGCGCACGAAGTCGCAGAGCGCGCGGAACTGCGTCTCGGTCTCGCCCGGGAACCCGACGATGAACGTGGTGCGCAGCGCGATGCCGGGCACGTCGCGCCGCAGCGTCTCGAGCAGCCGGCGGTGCGTCTCGGCGCTGCCGCCGCGGCGCATCGACCTCAAAATGCCCGCGTCGGCGTGCTGCAGCGGCAGGTCGAGGTAGCGCGCCAGCCGCTCCCCGCGGGCGAGCGCTTCGATGAACTCCGGCGTGACCCGGTTCGGGTAGGCGTACATCACGCGGAACCAGCGGACCCCCTGGACGGTATCGAGGGCCCGCAGCAGCCGGGCCGCATTCGTCCCGTCGCCGAGGTCGCTCCCGTAGTCCGTCGTGTCCTGCGCGATCAGGTTGATCTCGACCACGCCGGCATCGGCGAGACGACGCGCCTCCTCCACGATCGAGGCGATCGGTCGCGAGCGCTGGGCGCCGCGGAACGAGGGGATGGCGCAGAAAGCGCAGGTGTGGTCGCACCCCTCGGAGATCTTCAGATAGGCGGTGTACGTCGGGGTCGCCAGGAGTCGCGGGGAGTCGTGGCTGTACAGGTAGGCGGCGCGGGCGCGGCTGGCCTCGAAGCGCGCCCCCGCCTCGAGAGCGCACGCCTCCGCGATCCGCTCGATGTCGTTCAAACCGACGAGGGCGTCGATTTCGGGCAGGGCCCGGCGAAGATCGTCGTGACTCTGCTGCACCATGCATCCGGCCACGACCAGTCGACGGCACCGGCCGGTCTTCTTGTGCGCCGCCATCTCCAGGATCGTCTCGATCGACTCCCGCCGCGCCGGCTCGATGAAGGTGCAGGTGTTGACCACGATGACGTCGGCGTCGGCCGGATCCGCCGTGAGGTCGTAGCCGCCGCGCCGGAGCGTCCCCAGCATCACCTCGCTGTCCACCAGGTTCTTCGGGCAGCCGAGGCTCACCATGCCGACCTTGATCACCGGGAGGGGCTCCTCATGGGTACAGCCGGTTGAGCGTGCGCGGGTACGGAATCGCTTCACGCAGGTGATGGATGCCCGCGACCCAGGCGACGAAACGCTCGATACCCATGCCGAATCCGGCGTGCGGGACCGAGCCGTACTTCCGGACGTCGAGATACCAGCGGAACGCCTCGACCGGCAGCTTATGCTCCTCGATGCGCTTCAGCAGGAGATCGTGATCGTGGATCCGCTGGCTGCCGCCGATGATCTCGCCGTACCCTTCGGGCGCCAGGACGTCCACGCACAACGCGCGTTCGGGCGATTGCGGGTCGGGCTGCATGTAGAAGGCTTTGATGGCCGCCGGATAGTGCGTGATCATCACCGGCCGCTCGATCGCCTCCGTCAGGACGGTCTCGTCGAACCCGCCGAAGTCGCCGCCGGGCTCGAACGGCGGGGCGTCCTGCTCGCGCGCGCGCGCCCGCACCTCCGGGCGCATCAGGATGGCCGCGGCCTCGTCGTAGGTCATGCGCGGGAAGGGACGGCGGATCGCCTCGAGCCGGGTGATGTCACGCTCCAGCGTCGCGAGCTCGGCACGGCAGCGCTCGAGCGCGCGTCCGACCAGCGTCACGATGAAGTCCTCCGCCAGATCGAGTATCTCGGAGAGACCGGCGTAGGCGATTTCGGGCTCCACCATCCAGAACTCGGTGAGATGCCGGCGCGTTTTCGACTTCTCCGCGCGGAAGGTCGGCCCGAAACAGTAGACCTTGCCGAAGGCGAGACAGGCGGGCTCGAGGTAGAGCTGACCCGACTGGCTCAGATAGGCCTTGCGATCGAAATAATCGGTCTCGAAAAGCGTCGAGGTGCCCTCGCACGCCGCGGGTGTCAGGATCGGCGAGTCGATCAGGACGAAATCGCGCTCGTAGAAGAAATCCCGGATCGCCTGGCTGATCTCGCTGCGGATGCGCAGGAGCGCGTGCTGCTTCGAGGAGCGGAGCCAGAGATGGCGGTGATCCAGAAGAAAATCGGGGCCGTGCTCTTTCGGGCTGATCGGGTAATCGATCGCCTGCTGATGCACGGTGATCGAGGTCAGCTTCATCTCGTAGCCGCCGGGAGCACGGTCGTCCTTGCGAATCGTCCCCGCGACCTCGAGCGACGATTCCTGGGTGACCTTCTGGCAGGCCTCGAACACGCCCGGCGGAACCTCGGGCTGGAACGCCACCGCCTGCAGGTAGCCGGTGCCGTCACGCACGATGAGGAACGCCAGCTTCCCCTTCTCGCGCTTGTTGTAGAGCCAGCCGCGCACCCGGACGTCCTGGCCTTCGTGCGCGCCGATGCGTCGGATGGTGGTTGTCTGCACTCGCTCTCCGG
>Ga0070697_100003881_pt1 | contig 11475 bp, 7 predicted proteins | sample KBSK1501metaG_FD_65475 | JGI IMG/M metagenome (GOLD analysis project Ga0070697, IMG submission 65475) | Corn, switchgrass and miscanthus rhizosphere microbial communities from Kellogg Biological Station, Michigan, USA - KBS K1-50-1 metaG | ecosystem: Host-associated > Plants > Roots >... | reverse complement strand
CAATAAAAAAATCACTATCGCTGTTGCCTAAGCGTCCTATTCCTACTCCTGGTTGTATCTTGCACGTATAAATTGCTGAGTAATCCATGGTTTGTTCTCAACTCCTCAATCGATTGCAAGGTTTTGCTTGCATCGTTTCTCAAGCCGCATTTTCAAATACGGGCAGCCTCCGCCGCTGCCAGAATTGTGAATCGGGCCAGCGCTCCTCGCGCGTGTAGTAGGCCCGCCGTTGCGCCATATATTCACTATTCGCACGAGTTAACGCTTGTTCGTACATTCTCAGCCGAGAGCCATCTCCACGAAGTTCTGACTCAATCGCGTAAGCAGCCGTGACGCCGCCTTGCAATGCCCTCAAAATTCCTTGCGATGACAGCGGATCGAACGATAATGCGGCGTCGCCAACCGCAACCCAAAGGTCACCCGTAATTCTTTCTAAGTGGGCCGAATTGGCGCATCGCACCCACGGCCTAGGTATTGTCGGTGTCCAGCCAGCGCATCGTTGCCGTAGGTGCCGTGTCTCGCCAAGCAAGGAAAGAAAACCTTCTAGAGTCCGTCCCACCTTGCAGCTTTGCAGATCAGCATCGGTGTAATACACGACGACGCGAAGAGAATTCGGAATGCATGCCGTGTACCACCAACCTTCGCGTGATGCTTCGACCAGACTTGTCAATCTACGCTCTTCAGGTTTCTCTGGCGGGATTCTCGCAAATGCCAGTGCGAAGGCTACGAGGCGATCTTCAATCTTGCGTCGAATCCCCAAGCAACGCGCAACCCAACTTTCCCGACCGGTACAGTCGGCAATAAACTTGGATTCACAATTCCACGACTGGCCAGCGTTCTTCAGTTTAATGCGAACGCGGGAACCCGTTCGTTCAATACCGCAAATACTCCCACATCGCATCATTACCGCTTCTGACGACCCCGCCCGGCTTCGGAGCCTCAAATCGAATTGATTCCGGTCTATGTGCCATCCATCTCCATAAGGGTTGACTATAAAATCGGTAAAGCGGATATCGTCTGTGCCCCAAGCTGACTCATTCCCGTAACTTCTCAGGTGCCCGCCCCGCAGCATGTCTTCGTGGACGCCCATTCCGCCCAAAACCGCAAGCGCCGCTGGAGCAAGGCTCTCACCTAAAATGATCGGATTATGTTCGTCCCGAGATATCCACAACACTCGACGGCCAAAAGAGGCGAGAGTGTATGTCAACGCACTTCCCGCCGGTCCAGCACCAACAACGCATATATCCGACTCCATCTCAGACCTCTTTAGTCTCTGGTTCTCGCACGATGAATCGAAGTCCTCCGAGAGAAGCTCTAACTCGCCCTGGTTTGCCGAGGCGCCAGCGGATATTCAAGATCTTTCTGGACGTGTTTGGGTGCGGGTCGACTCAACACGTCACGAACGCTGGACGGAAGATCTTTAGGGTCGAGCGCTACTTCAAGAAGATACGGTTCCGAGCTGAACTGTTCGGCCTCTCCTAGAGCTGCTTCGAGCTGTTCAAGCGTTTCGACACGCGAACCTTTTAGGCCGAAGGCGTGAGCGAGACTCCTATGATCCCAGGGCCGCAAAACGTTGATGTAGTCCGGTTTCGCTTCTTTCGTCAGGTAGTAGCGCGCATCCATCAAAAATTGCTCAATTCCAAGAATTTCATTGCTCATCACGCATATGATCGCCGGCAATTTGTATTGAACGAGCGTTGAGATCGCTTGCGGACCTTCCCGAAATCCCGCATCACCAACGAATGCGACGACCCGCTTGCCGGAAGCGCATGAAGCCCCCACCGCTGCTCCGACGCTATATCCAATCGACAACCAAATGGCCTGACAAATGTACGCGCCTCTTGAAGCCATCAAGAAATCAGCCGATGCAAACAGAGCAAGACTGGTGTCCACAATCACAATCTTGTCTTCCACAAAAGAGTTCATCCTTGCAAAGAATGTATCGAAAGTTAACGAAGCAGCTTGATTAGAGTCCGCAGAACCGGCAAGAATCACGTCGGCACGTCTGTCGCTAAATCCAGCTGGCGGAGGTGGTGCCTTGTATCCGATTTCGCGAATTCGTTCCGTCAGCGCAACGATGAAGTCGCGAAGCGAGATATCAGTGTAGGTGTGGAACCCCAATCGCACTCCGCCACCAGCGACAAGGAGCATTAGCTCATAATCCTTCACAACGATGTCCTGAATGAAATCCGTGATCGCAGTTCCAAACGCCAGTACATAGTCCGACTGAGAGACAAGTTCGCGCGTCTCCTTCGAAGCAAATCTGCCATCGTAAACCCCCATGAACCCCGGCGTACGCTCCGATATGATTGACTTCCCGGGGAGCGTTGTCGTGTAAGGGAGACCGCTCGTGCGAACTAAGGCTTCAAATTCCTCATGCAGACCCCATCTTGCTATTTCCTCCCCACCCCAAATGATCGGCTGCCGCGCACGCTGCAGTCGCTCAACAGCCTCCTCGATAGCCTCAGAGAGAGCGCCAGCGTTTGTATTGGAAACCGGAAGCTTTAAAGGTTGCCTTGGGGCCGGACATTCTTGATTCCAAAGGTTCTGGCTCACCTCCAAATAGACGGGGCGATGTAGCGCGATGCATGCTTCTAGCGCTGTGTCAATTTGACGAGGCGCGTCTTCGACTCGCCTTATAATTTCTGCAGCTACAGTAACGTTTCGATATACCTCGTAATCAGTACGCAGCCTGCCTGTCGAGTGGAGAAATAAAATTCCGTGGGTCAATTCCTCATCAAGTTGATGCTCCGATGGACCACCATTTATGACGACCAAGGCACATCGCTCAACAAAGGCGCCTGCAATTGCGTTCAGTAAGCTGAATGCGCCGACCCCGTAGGTGCCGCACAGCGCTCCGTAGCCTCGTAGCCGAGAGTACGCATCAGCCGCATATCCGGATTCGAGTTCGTAGGTACAAAGGACCGCGCGCACAGCGCTCTCGGTGCTGCCCAGCGATAAGAGCAGTCCGCCACAATAGCTGCCCGCAACGTTAAAAAGGTCATTGATTCCCATTTCGGCGAGGCGCACGGTCAAATAGTTCGCCACCGTGAATGGTGCGTCCAATTCAGAAGACATCTACTTGCGAGCCTCCTCTCAACTTTATGCATGCCAGCCACCGTCGTTCGGGGATCATATCGATTCCAAAGGCGGTGATTGTTAAAGATTCGTGAATGGTATTCATGGCTAAATCCGAGGCGGGTAAAGTTACCGATAACGAATAGCAAACGCTTGAGCAAAGTACGTCAAATCGAGTAGGATGCGCAAGTTCAAAATATCTCACGCGTCGACAGGTGCTCTATGAATTTAGACATCGCGGTTGTAGGCGGAGGAGTATCCGGCGCGTACAGCGCATGGCGCCTGCAACAGGAGAGAGGAACGAAAGAGAGTATTGCCCTATTTGAATACAGTGATCGGATCGGTGGCAGACTCTACAGCGTCTCCTTACCTGGTTTACCCCACGTCCGGGCAGATGTCGGCGGAATGCGTTATATCCCCAGTCAGCACATCGTTGTTTCGAATCTTGTTGATCACCTGAAGCTTCCCAAAAAGGATTTTCCGATGGGTTCGCCTTCGCCCGTCGGCTCGAACTGCAACCTCTTCTATCTTCGTGGACGCCATCTGCGCTTGCACGAACTCAGCGATCCCGACAAAGTTCCCTACAATCTAGCATGGTCAGAGCGCGGCCTCGGCCCAACGAATCTCCAGGTGCAGGTCATGAACAATATCTATCCCAACTTCGGAAACCTCAGCCTCTGCGAACAGATGAGGGTAAAAGTCTTCGGTCAACATATATGGAAACACGGCTTTTGGGACCTGCTCTATCGAACGCTAAGCAACGAAGCATACCAGTTCATGAAAGATGCCGGCGGCTACGAGGCCAACGTTGCCAATGCAAGTGCTGTAACCCAGCTTCCGGCGACGGAGTACAGTGACGAAACGAAATTCTTGACCCTGCGCGACGGCTACGACCAACTCCCCATCACGATGGCAAGAGAGTTCAATGAACAATTCGAAGGCATCGTCCCGCTGGGTCAACGCGTGCACATGAATCATCGTCTGGCAGAAATAGTGATCGGCTCTGGCGAATATCCCTACACACTTGTTTTCGAACCGACGCTGACAGCGGACGGCAGTACCTCTTCGCAAAACGGCAAGGTCATTAAAATAGACGCTAAGAAAATCATTTTGGCAATGCCACGCCGCGCGCTGGAACTAATAAAGAGCAGCTTCTTCGACGATCCCTGGCTTAGGGCCAATATCCCCTCGGTGCTGATACAGAGCGCATTCAAACTCTTTCTGGCATATGAAAGACCCTGGTGGCGCGCGCTCGGTCTCGTCGCCGGTCGTTCAGTGACCGATCTCCCGGTTCGCCAAGTATATTATTTCGGGACAGAGGGTGAACAGGAGCGAGGAGAGCCATGGCTGAACTCGCTTCTCATGGCGAGCTACAACGACATTGGCACGGTCCCATTTTGGAAAGGGCTAGAAGACGGCGAGCCTTATAAAGGATACAGGCCTTCGTGTATCGAGCCCGACGCAAAGGAGATGATGCTGAAGACCGAGTTTCCTGCCACTGTTGACATGGTCACTCTGGCCAACAAGCAGGTGGCCGAAGTACACGCATTGACAGAAATTCCTATGCCCTACTCCACGGTTTATCACTCCTGGAACGAAGATCCGTACGGCGGTGGATGGCATGAGTGGAAAGCCAATTTTCGTCTCGACGAGATAATGTGCCGAATGCGAAAACCCGTTGCCAACCAGAACATTTTCATAGTTGGCGAAGCGTACTCCTACGGCCAAGGCTGGGTAGAGGGGGCTCTGGATACGGCCGAATCCACACTCCAAGAATTCTTCGGCCTCAGTGCCCCGTCCTGGCTCGATCCGAAATACCCACTATTGCCCAATCCTTGCCCAGGCTGCGCGGACCTCGACAGTTGTGTTGAGTGTAAGGATTGCAGTAAAACTTTGTCTCTCGTGACACCGAACTGTCGTCAGCCCATCCAAGAGGGATGAGAACTGGTCAGAGGTGCGCAACGCTTTCGGACACGATTTAATTTTCCCTGTGGGCGATCTTCTCCCGTGTGATGAAGAACCAGAATTTCGTCATGATCTCCAGTTCCTGGAGGAGTTCGTACTACGTTCTTACTACGTTTCGGCTGGCGACCAGAGACACCTGCGTGGCGATTGCCGAGAATCATGAAAGAGAAGTAGTTATCGAGCGCTGAAGGCGTCCATCATCTCCAAGCCTTCGGGAATAAACCGAAAGCTCTACCCAATTCTAAATTACTGATCTGAAAGGCCTTGGCTCCCCGGGTAGGATTCGAACCTACAGCCTCTCGGTTAACAGCCAGCAGAGTGCTTTAATCACAATTCACCGGAGCTAAGCTAAACCTAGGAAAGCTAGTGAATTGCAGTGAAATCCAGAGCGTCACTTCCTCAGTTTTTATTCACGTTTTATTCGCTTTTCGCCGCCATTCACCACAACTGATACTACGTTATTATTACGGTCGACCATGGGCTTCTTGCGTCGACGTTGTAGCACGCCCGACGACATTGTCACAACATACACCACATGAGGAATCCGATTCGACTGCGGTATCATTACCGCATAGATTCTCCATTCCATGGCGAAGATCCCCCAAATACATGGAGCACTGCTAGAAGAAATTGTGCTCATTCTCTTGGCACAAGCGGGTTACCGTCAGATTCTTGTCGGCGAAGAGGGAACTTCGCTTGGCGTAGCTGGCTTAGAAGTAGAAGGAAGAGGGTCTCCCCACCAGATTGACGCACTCGTGACTCCGCTTCATTCGCACTCCTTTATCTACCCGATCCGCTTGATAGTCGAAGCAAAGTGCGAAAATAGGGTGATAGGCGTCGGAATAGTGAGATCTCTAGTAGGCACATTATTAGACCTAAATCAAAATTTCATTCAAACGCACCGCCGAGGCGGCCACGCGCTATTCCTGCAGCGGTTCAACTACCACGCCGCAATATTCGCGGCGAATGGCTTTTCTGAACGTGCTGAACGATATGCGCTTGCGCATCAGGTTTTCTTGATCGAGTATACGAACACCTCGTTGCTAAGACCGATCATCGATGCCCTTCTGGCTTTTGATTTAGGTGACTTCTCGCACGGAGAAGGTGCGGACCCGCGGTTCGCCATGACGGAGCTCAGAGAAGGATTTCGTCGAGCGCTTTCAACGAACGGCGATGTTGCTCCCGGCGCGGTCTTCTCAGAAAGAGGTCTTGGGAAGATTCGCGAAACGCTGTTGCCGGCTTTAGGAGAACTACGAGGCTCCTACTACGGCATGATCCAAGGTATGTACCCAGTTCATTTGATCTCCCGGCGGCCGATTTCTCCCGGCCTGATCCTACAGGAGGGGTCCATTCCTTGTGAGATTCGCGTCAGCGATGACAATCAAACTTGGGCTTTTGAACCGGCCGGCGTCCATTCTGATTCCCCGGACTTTTTTCATCTTGAGTTCTCGTTGCCCGAAATCATCGCTGAGACCCTGAGGAGTCGTGCTCGCGATGCAGCTGATCGAGTCCCCGAATGGTTGCAGGTTGCGAACCTTAAGCGAGATTTTTTGCGATATATCGATATTTCGACTATGGTCGGCGACAGAATGATTGGTTTCCGGCTGCTATTAGATGAGGATTGGCTGGATCGATACGTTCAGAACCGTCAAACGCAGTGAGGCGGGACAGAGAGTCGAATCGATAAGTTCGGAACTCCGAGGCAGCGTTGCCAAGCCTTCGGAAGTTTTGTAATTACCTTAACAACTCTTTGCGGACAGTCGCGCGTGAACAATTCGCAGGGTGGGTCGATCGCTCGAAGATGGCGGGCCAGAGAGGAACCCTGCCTGTTTCTCAGCGTGCCTGCCTTTCTGCAGCATTACGGCCCTTTGCTCTTGTTTGCGATTCGGGTTCGGCTCGCAGCCCGGAAGGTTTCCGGAGAATTCTTGACGAGTTTAATCGCGTACCTTCGTCGATCCAGAACTTCCAGAAAATCCATAACGTCTTTCCGCTGAACGGAAATCTTTCCGTTGGCCTCGTGTATCGTCACACCCGTCGCCTTGCACAATCCTTTGAGAGCACGCCGATCGATGTTCTTCGTCTCTTTCTGCGAGCGAATGGAGGACAAGTAGCGGGCCGCGCGAGGGTGTTGTTTCGCGTAGTCCTCCACCATCGAAAAATCAACAAAGGGCATATCGGCTTGAATTTCTTTTAGATTCGCTGGCGCAGCAGCCGACACCACATCCTGCAACTTCCCCACGAATTCGAAAGCCGTGGGTCGGAGCATAAGTATGTTCCTGTCGTCGACCAAGAGGTCGAAATCAGTGTCCAGCTTAAATACATCGTCCTCGATCAGTTTCAGCGCGTCTGTAACCACTCGAATTAGTCGGCTTTTTAGCACACCCTTGAACTGGCTGGCCCTGTGAAGGGCCGTCAGCCGCCCGCCTTTCTTGTCGGTCATTCGCGCAAAGTAGCAGAAAATTATCGCCGGATCGGCCAGAACCCCCGAATCCACGAGCAAGTTGTTTGCTCGGTGTAGCTGCCGAAGCTGCTGCGACAATTCATCTTCGAGGTCCAAGACAACATGTTCCCGGCTTGCGTATTTTTCCGAAGGGACATACTGGGACGGATCGTCACTAACTTCCTTCATGGCGTTCACTGTGGCCGTGGCCATCTCCTGCAACGCGATCTGCACGTCCCCGTCAACCGTAATCAACCGAAAAGACTCCTTATCGGTTTCATCGAGTCCGACACCGAACTCAACGCTCGCAACCGTATTGAAGTCGAAGTCCGGCGTCATGCGTCCGCCTCAAAGTAGACTGTGTCGCTGAGCCGGTAAGCGACAAGCTGTTCACCGGGGGATAGTTCGGTTCGTCGGGTGATCAGTACTTGAGTCGCTCTGCCGCTAAGAGCATTTGCATCTGGCCGAGGAGACAGAGTAAACACGCGATACCCGAACAACGCGAAAAGCACGTTCATGTAGTGCAGATTGAGATGCCAGAAAAGAAAAACGATGAAACCAAGGGCGGCTCCAACGGCGGCTGTGTCGCGCCACGTCGCAAAGTCCGTGGCGTAAAACGGCAAGAGCATAGCGAAAAGATAAACCAAGAGGTGATCTCGGTGGTCTTCGGCGTGGCCAACGACAATTTCTCGCCGTTCTCGCAGTTTCACCGCGGTCCGGATGCGCAACCCTAAAAACCCATTTGGCACGATGACCATGACTGCGCAAAAAAGGAGCAGATAGCGATCGGGGATCAACCGATTCCCCCGAATCGCCCACAAGACGAAGAGGGGCGACAGACTGCTGAGTACCATCAGCAACCGAGCAGTTCTCAGCCCTTCGCCCCGTCCACCGCCAGCCATGACATAACCTACCTTCCGAACTTGACGTAGCACCCGTCTTACACATTAGCATGCAGATTCTAGCCCATCAGACGGCACAAGAAGCCACAGTGAAGCAAACCACAGGACATTCCGGTCTACTTTCCCACAAGAAGGTGACGTATGCAGGACGGCTGTGGACCCGGTCAGAGGGAACGGCTTTCCTTGGGCTATAATCGGACGCGACTGCCTTATTTTAAGCGTTCCACAGACGAGAAGACGGACTTGCTATGCCTTTGTTGAGCTTCTGGAAAAGCAATCGACAAGAAGTCCTGAAACTGAACATTGAGCAGATCGTGTCCAACGCGGGGGACGGTAATCTCCGCGACAACAACGTCTGCTCGGAAGAGCTCCGTCAGTTCTTCAAAGCGTGTCCGAGCGATCACTTATTTCGTCATGTTCGCCACTGCTTCGAGTCATCCTTCGAGAAGAGCGGCCTCGTGCTGCAAGATATCGTGAATGAATTGGGCAGAAGGCTCGATTTCGAGGTCGAGAATGGACTGTATCAAGGGAAGAGCACATCCATCGGCTTCGATGGTATCTGGAGGGTTAAGGAAGAACCTGCTCTCATCGTCGAAGTCAAAACGACCGACTACGTTACGATCCCACTGGATAAATTGGCGGCCTACAAAGACAAACTTATGGGCAGCAATCGCGTCTCTCGGGACGCGTCGGTTCTGATTGTCGTCGGGCGCGAGGATACGGGTGCTTTGGAGGCCCAGGTTCGCGGCTCCCGTTACGCCTGGGAAATGCGTCTCATCAGTGTCGAAGGGTTAATAAAACTGGTTCAAATTAAGGAAAAATCCGATGATCCCGGCAGTCTGCTGCAGATTCGCCAACTGCTGCGACCTTTCGAATATACAAAGATCGACAGAATCATTGACGTAATTTTTACGACGGCCGCAGATGTCGAAAGTCAGCAGGTCACAGAACGCGAGTTGCCAGCGGACGAAGACACCTACCGCCAAACCAGAACTGAACCCGAGCTGTTGAACGCCAAACGGCAACAGGCAGTCGATGCATTCGCGCGAGTGCAAGGGCAAGAACTCGTCAAGAGAAGCCGAACACTTTACTGGAGTCCGGACAAAGATCTCCGCGTATGTTGCGCCGTGTCCAAGAAATATGAAAAGGATTATCAGCCTTATTGGTACGCGTACTATCCAAAGTGGGACGATTTCCTCGCCGGTGGGAAAGAAGGTTATTTCATCCTGTGCTGTATGGACCGAGACGAAGGATTTGCCCTGCCGTTTCGTTGGTTGACCAAGAACAAGACGAATTTCAATATGACCGAACGGGACGGAAGGTCATATTGGCACGTCGCACTTACGACGCTGCAAGGCGACAAGCTGGGAATTACGGTTGCTAAACTGGGTTCGAAAACATCTCTGGAACCTTATCGTTTTAGTTTTAGTACCCAATGAGTTATCATAACTCATTGAATTTGTCGACCAGGCGGGCCACTGTGCCATCGATAGCCAAGCGCCGCCGCGAAACCATTGCCGAGGGGATGCCCGCGTGTCACTAAAACAGCAAATACCATTTCGGATTCACCCTCGCGTATTTGCTGCCCTTGGCGAAGACCTAGTCACCGACGACGTTGTCGCCGTCCTTGAGCTCGTCAAGAACTCCTACGACGCGTTTGCCACTCGCGTCGACGTTGTATTCGGGAATAGTGACCGAATCGGGCGTTATCTGGATATCAAAGACGATGGGGTCGGAATGGATCGAAACACCATCGAAGACGCCTGGTGCGTCGTCGCCACTCCATATCGCCAAAAGAATCCGATTTCGACAAAAGGAAAAAAGACCCGCAGAGTGGCCGGCGAGAAAGGATTGGGCAGACTGTCCGCGGCGCGGCTCGGAAAGAGACTCCGCATGTTGACGAAGTCGTCGTCCCAGCCGTGTTGGCTTGTCAAGGTCGATTGGTCGGCCTTGTCCGGCCAGGAATCCTTGGAGAACTGCTTCGTAACCTGTCGGCCTTTCGAGGGCCGTCTGCCCTTCGAAGATACGGGTACTCGACTCCGGATATTCGACTTACATTCGGACTGGACTGCGGACCAAATCGGGGATTTGTCGGAAAATCTCGCGCGCTTGATATCTCCCTTCTCAAAGGTCGAGGATTTTGCGATTCACCTTACCTCGCCGGATTCAGAACAAGACGAAACTCTATCCACCGAAATCATTGCTCCTCAGTTCTTGAGTCATCCGCCCTATGCGATCCGCGGGCATGTGACGATCAAAGGCGACGTCAAAGCCAGCTACGAATTTCATCCCGTTACCCGACGGCAGGAGCGGCGCTGCCCCGTGAATATCAGTTGGTCTGAAATTCGCAAGCAGTCTGACCTAGCTGAAAAACTTGAGGAAGATTCACCTGAATGCGGCTCATTCCAGTTTGAAATTCGAGCCTGGGACATCGGGTCTGACGATACCCGGGAGATCGCGGAGCACTTTGATATTGCGAAGGGGAATATCCGAAAGGCGATTCGCGCTCACAAGGGTATCTCCGTATACAGAGACGGCATCCTTGTACTGCCGAAATCAGAGGAAAACCGAGACTGGTTGGGGCTTGACCTGAGAAGAATCAGCAAAGTCGGAACCAGACTCAGCACAAGTCAGATTGTCGGCTACGTTTCCATCTCGGCGGCGCACAACAAGGAAATTCAGGACAAGAGCGATCGCGAAGGGCTCGCGCGCAACACCGCGGTTCTCGAGTTCCAAGAGATTCTTAAAGCCATCGTGTCCACGCTGGAAGCTCAACGAGACGAAGACCGCCTCAAACCGAGCGATCAGATCAAATTGCAAGCCCTGCTCGAAGATATTTCGGGTGAAGACCTCGTCGAAGAAGTCGGTGCGATTGCCGAAGAGGGCGGGAGCGCGCAGGAAGCTCTCGTGCGGGTCAAGGATTTCAGCGCCAAGCTCCAGGTCGTGCGCGAAGCGATTAAAACCAGATTCGTCTACTACAGTCGTCTCGCGACCATAGGCACCATTGCTCAGATGCTGGTGCACGAAATCCGCAATCGAACAACCGCAATCGCCCGCTTTTTAAGGTCAACCAGGAGTGGCAGATGGACC
>Ga0070697_100003877_pt1 | contig 11483 bp, 8 predicted proteins | sample KBSK1501metaG_FD_65475 | JGI IMG/M metagenome (GOLD analysis project Ga0070697, IMG submission 65475) | Corn, switchgrass and miscanthus rhizosphere microbial communities from Kellogg Biological Station, Michigan, USA - KBS K1-50-1 metaG | ecosystem: Host-associated > Plants > Roots >... | reverse complement strand
GCCAAGGGAGAAGCTAGCGACATGCCTGTGGTCGACCTGTGGGCGGGAGGCGGGTGCCCTGTAAAGGTGAAGCGCGGCCCGCGTGTCGGCTAGACCTGCGGGCCGCTGGCAGCTACCGTTTTGCCTCCGCTTCCGTCCCCGCGTTCGCTTCTACCTCTACCTTGACCTCCCGCAGCTTGCCGGTCCGCACGTCGTACACGAACCCGCGAATCAGGGTGTCGGGATTGAGCAGTTGGGTGGCCTGCAGGAACTCGATGTCCTGCCGGACGCTTTCGTCCAGGTCGGCGAAGGGAAGGAAGTCGAACTCCCCCGTGTCCTGGCCCAGGTCCTCTTTGACCTTGGCGCGGAGGTCGCGGTTGGTGAAGGTGAGCATGCCGCAGTCGGTATGATGGATCACGGCCAGCTCCCGAGTTCCGAGCAGGCGCTGGGAGATGATGATCGAGCGCAGCGCGTCGCGGGCTCGGCCGCCGGCATTGCGGATCACGTGGGCGTCTCCCTCCTTAAGTCCGAGCGCCTTGGAGGGGAGGATCCGGGCGTCCATGCAGGTGAGAACCGTGAGCCGCCGGGCAGGTGGGAGCGGCAGGTCGCCGCGGTCGAAGGTTCGGGCATACGCCTCGTTCGCCTGCACCAGTTCGTCGATGACTGCCATACATCCTCCTATCGAGATGAGCGGCGAGATCCAAACGAAGAGGCCCGCACCACAGAGAGCTGGTCCGGGCCTCGGGTCAGGGTCGCCGCAACGGAACACCTTACGAAACCATATCTCCGCCTACGCACGCCGACCACGCCGCCCGGTTCTGGTGGGAGCGACGACAACAGCAGTGGCACGTGGTCGTGACCAAGATCATGGGGCTACACTACGGGTCATCTGCGGTGAAGTCAAGCGAGCGCTCCTCCGGACGTTGCTCGGTGCAGCGCCTTGCAGGCGCAGTCGCAGTGAGGCTCGCAATCTAGGAGAGCCAGCCAGCGTGACTCCTTTCCGTCTCTCTTTACCTATCCCTTTGGCCCCCACCAGATGCCCAGTCGCGCCGGTATCGGTATCCCTATTGCGGCGCTTCTCCACATGCTCATCCTGCTCGGCGTGTGCGTACTCGCCCTTCTCTGGGTTGCGGGCATAGTTGCCATCTGCTGCATCTGTGCCGCGGGGGGTGCGGCGGATGCCAGAACCGAGGAGTGGCATGCCGAGCATGAGCGAGCGGATAAGCCGGCCCCCCACTCAGAGAAGGGAGCGGCGTGAGAAGGGAAGGCTCAATGTGCTCATTTGCGAGTCCACAGTGTAGCATGGCTCTCCCCGCTCGCGGTGATGCTAAAGCCCACCGCCTGGCCCGCGGGATTGATGGCATTGGCCTGACTGAAGCCCCCGGCTAGCGTGCCTAGATCGGTCATGACCCCCTTCTCCCATAGAAAAGCGTGCTCCACTCCGCTCGCCGTGGTGCTCACGCCTACCACCTGGCCCCGGGGGTTGATGCCAAAGGCATGGCTACCGGTCCCGCCTAGCGTGCCCAGACCGGTCATGACCCCCTTCTCCCATAAGAACGCCTGAAATTCCAGAGGGTCCTCATCAGATTCCCCCACCGTGAACCTATCGCCTGCCACCTGGCCCCGGGGGTTGACGCCATTGGCCGCGCTACCGGTGTCGCCTGGCGTGTCCAGAGCAGTCATGACGCCGTTCTCCCATAAGAAGGCATCAATGTCGCCCCCGGTGTTGCTATAGCCCACCACCTGGCCCCGGGGGTTGATGCCAAGGGCCCCACTGAAATCGCCCCCGCCTAGTGTGCCCAGATCGGTTATGACGGCCTTCTCCCATAAGAAGGCATGAGATTCGAAGGGATTAGGCACCACGCTCGTCGGGCTGCTCACGCCTACCACCTGGCCTGCGGGATTGATAGCTGTGGCCTCACTGAAGCCGCCCAGCGTGCCCAGATCGGTCATGACCCCCTTCTCCCACAGAAAAGCGTGCTGCACTCCGCTCGCCGTGCTGCTCACGCCCACCACCTGGCCCGCAGGATTGATGGCATTGGCCTTACTGAAGCCCCCGCCTAGGGTACCCAGGTCGATCATGACCCCCTTCTTCCATATAAAGGCGTGGACGTCAGCATTTTCACCCGCCGTGGAGCTCTCGCCCACCACCTGGCCCCGGGGATTGATGCCAAAGGCCTGGCTATAGGTCCCGCCCAACGTGCCCAGATCCACCACGGTGAATGTCCCAGCAGCAGCCCGGCTCCGGCTCAGGCTGGCAGCAGGCTCGGTCGGGGTTTCCTGACAGCTCCACAGGACGACGGCGGCAAGGACCGATCCGGCGATCCGTGGCAGGTGGACGCTCAGCCGCATCTTGGTTGCCATAACAACCTCGGACGGCTTTCGACGGGTCTGGTCTTGTTGAAAGGGAGATAGGCTTGACTTACAGGCGGAAAGGGTGCCTGTCAAGCAACCCTTCGGCTCCCGTGCCGCCGGTGCGGCAGACAGGTATACTAGGAGCGCCCCCCAGACGGGGCAGCCCTACACACTCAACCGCCGTGAGGCGAGCATGCCGAGCCATCGCCTGCTGGTTATCCCCCTGATCACAGGGGCTATCGTTCTCGCCAGCAGCTGTTCCGACGATTCCACCCAGCCAACTCCGATAACCGACCAGCTCGAGCCAGCTAAGGTCTCGATCCAGCAGGGCTCGCCCGACGATCCGGTCGCGCTAGCCCGTAGCGTTCCCGGGTTCGGGGGATTCTTTGTCGACGAGCAAGGCACACCGACGATCTACCTCAAGGACGCAGGCCAACGAGGCGCGGCCGAAAGGGCACTGACGCCATGGTTCACCTCCCGAGGGCGGGGGCTGGCGGCCATGCGGGTGCGAAAGGCGGACTTCGCCTGGGCCGACCTGGATCGGTGGTTCACCCAGACCTCGGCGGAGGCACTGAGCGTCCCCGGCGTGGTATTCACCGACGCCGACGAGGCTCGCAATCGGGTGAGCATCGGCGTGGAGGATGGCGCGGCCGCCGCCCTGGTCCGGAGCGTGCTCGCCCGGCGGGGCGTCCCCGCCTCGGCCGTGAGCGTCGAAGTGACCCAGCCGATCCACCAGCTCGCGACCCTCCGAGGCGCGGTCCGGCCGGTCGTGGCAGGGGTACAGATCAACTTCCCCGGCTTCCTCTGCTCCCTGGGATTCAACGCGTCGCGCGGCGGGATCAGAGGGTTCGTCACCGCATCGCACTGCACCAACACCCAGGGCGGCGTCGAAAGCACCAAATACTGGCAGCCGCTCCAGAGCACCAACCCCACCCAGGTGGCCACCGAGACGGTCGATCCACCGTACCCGACCGGCGGCTCGTGCCCGGCTGGCCGGCGCTGCCGCCGGAGCGACGCCGCCTTCGCGAAATACATCAACGGGGCCCAGAACACCCTCGGCCGCATCGCCCGCACCTCGAGCACCAGCCAGACCAACCTCACCATCGTGGGGAGTTGGACCATCACCTCGGACGCGACGTCGTCGAGCTTCACTGTCGGTTCGACGGTGAACAAGGTGGGCCGCACGACGGGTTGGAGCAAAGGACCGGTCACCAACACCTGTGTGAACGTCAATGTGAGTGGGAGCAAGATCACCCAGCTCTGCCAAACGATCGTTTCGGCAAACGTGGGCGGTGGGGACAGCGGGTCCGACGTGTTTACCGTCACCAGCGGCACCAACGTAAGGCTGGCTGGAGTGCTTTGGGGCGGCGGCTCAATGAATGGAAAGACAGTATTCGTGTTCAGTCCCCTCGCCAACATCAAGGGCGAACTGGGGGCGCTCACTACCCACTAGGGTGTAGAGCCGGAGTGGCAAGCCGCACCGCCATCACAAAGAGCCAGCTTGCATTGTATCGCGTTGGCGGGTGCGAAAGACGAGCGGGTCCGACCTGATGTCACATACTGACGCTCAATGCCCCCGCGCGACCGCCTTGTCGAGCAGGCTTTTTGTCTGGGCGATGGTGAGCGCCTTGGTCGGGCTGGTGAAGGCGAAGTCCTAGTTTCTCGCGGCCGCGAGCTGCTGGAATCTCGGGCTGCTACGTAGGGGATCCCAGAACGGATCCACCCTGAGCCACGCCGCTGAGAGCGGGCCCGGTCGGGAAAACACGGCCGTTAACTGGTCGATGGCCTTCTCGCGATGCCCCAGCAGCACGTGGATTCTTGCCAGATTGGCCGGCATCAAAGTGCTCTCGGTTCCGCCCGCGGGATACGGCAGCAACGCGACCGCCCGTTCGCCCTCACGCACCGCATCCTCAGGACGCTCCAGGCCGGCCAGCGCAAGGCCGAGCATGGCGTGGTAGAAGGGGTCCTCATCGGGATGGCGTCGAACCCTTTCCTGGAGGACGACGCGAGCGGAGTCGAACGATGCGCGCGCCAGGGCGGGCTGATTGCGCCGCTGGTGAACCAGCGCCTTGGCCAGCGCCAGGGCGGCGGTGTCGCCGTCCAATGCGGCGGGCGTGAGCCGCAGCAGGCGAGTCTGCTGCTGGTCGCTCAACAGGAGGACAATGTCCTGCAGCGAGACGATGACATCCTCAGTGCCCGTGGGGGAGATGTTTCCCGAGACGTCAGGGAGAAAACTCCGGGCTCCCTTCACGTCGCCGGTGAGATTGAGGTAGGCAAGCGCCTTGACGAGACGGGCGTTGGCCAGGTGCGGCGTCCCTGCGAGCGCCCGGTCCAGATAATAATTCGCTGCAGGGAACTGACGCAGCGCGGCGTAGAGGCGACCCAGGCCGCCCGCCTCATCAGCATCGACGGGATTCAGCCGTTCGGCCTCCCGCATGTAGGCCAGTGCCTTACTCCACTGCCCCTGCCGCACGTAGACGTGAGAAATCAGATCGGGAAGCTTGTGATCGCTGGGGCGCACTCGCCGGGCCCGGGTGAATGCCTGGAGCGCGCCATCGTAGTCTTTCAGAACGAACAGCTGGTAGAATCCCAACGCGCAACAGCTGCCTGAATCACATTCGGGGTCCAACTGCATCACCCGGTCCAGCGCTACCTTGGCGCGCCGCAGTTGTTCCACATCCCGGTCCAGGTAGCTCAGGTACATGATGACGTGAACAATCGATACATAGGCGTAGGCAGTAACGAAGGTCGAGTCGAGGGCCACCGCGCGCTCGAACAGCCCTACCACCTTCCGCATTCCGGCCGGGCTGCCGGACCCGTCATCCACCGCTTGGATTCCGCGAAGGAACGCGTCGTACGCCTCGGGATTGGCCGTGGGCGCCTCCAGCAGGCGACGCTCGGCGGTGAGCAATGTCACGTCGAGCGCTCCGGCTACCTTGGTGGCGAGACTGGTCTGCAGCGCGAACATCCCGGTCAGGACGGTGTCGTACTGAGCCGCCCAGAGCTGCCTGCCATCGGACACCCGAAGGAGCACGGGATTCACCCGAACCCGGCCGATGCCTGCCGTCTTCTCCCACCAGACCGAGCCCCGAAGGACGTACTGGACGCCAAGCTCGTGGCCGATCTGCGCCAGGCTCTTGTTGGTCCCCTTGTATTGCCTGGCGCTTTGCGACGCGATCACGCCGAGACTCTGGACGCCGCCGAGCCTCATGCCGATCGCCTCGGCGAGCCCGTCGGCGAAATAGTCGTCAGCGGCCGGTCCGCGGTTTTCGAAGGGCAGCACCGCGAGCATCTTCCGTCCGGGGGCCGCCACCGGCTCGGCGGCGCCCATCGTGTCATGCTGCTTCCACACCGTGTAGCCGGCTCCGGCGAGCAGGAGTACCACGGCGCCCACGGCTGTCAGGCTTAGAACGTGCGCCCGGTGCACCCGGCGGATGAGGCCGGCGGGCACTGCGTGGACTTCGGCGATTGCGCCCTCCGCTTCCACCACACTTGCCATCATCGTAGCCGGTTGATTCGACGGCTGAGCCCCGTTTCCCGCTAGTCCGTTTCCAGCTACACGCCGGTGCCGGTCGATCCACTCGGACAGCTCCGGCGGCGGATCGGCGCCGAGCTCGGAACGCACCAACTCCTCGTAGGCTTGGCCGCGGCGCAGCGCCTCTGCCCGCTCACCGGCATTGTCCAGGGCCGTCATCAGCCCGAGCGCGGAGTGGGAGCTCAGCGGGTCGAGCTCGAGAAGGCGTCGCCACCAACCAGCCGCCACTCGGTGCTCGCGTCGTCCGGTCGCCTCCGCAGACAGCACCTCCAACGCTGCCCGGCATTGGCTCGCCAGCCGCGCCCGCTCGGACTCCGCCCAGGTCTCGAATTCCCCGCCCCCATTCAGGTAGAAGCCGTCCAGAAATGGTGCGGTGTAGCACGCGACCGCCCGGGTCGGATCGTTCTCCGCTAGCGCAGACGCGAACGATGCCACGTCGCTCGAGATCACCGCGGGATTGAGGCGGAGCTGGATCGATCCGAGGATCAGGTCGGGCGCGTGGAGATCACGTCGGAGGGCGTAGCAGGCCTGCTTGAGGAGTCCGCGGCCGTGCTCGGCGTCGGTTTCGGGCCACAGAAAGGCGATGAGCTTGTCGCGGCTGAGGCCGCGCTCGCCCGACGCGCCAAGGAGAGCGAGCAGGGCCAGCGTCTTCCTCTGCTGTGCCGCGCCGGTCGCAGGCGTGCCGTCGATGTCGACTGAGAGTCCACCGAACGTCTTGAGGTGGAGCATGTTGCCCCGTCTGACCGGGCTTTGACCGGCCTCTCACCAGGTGCTTCTAACTTAGCCCCCGTTCTCTGAAGTCGCGAATCCAGACGGGCACCGACCGAGGGGCCCTTTGCTTGGGGAGGAACGATGAAACACAGCGTGGTGGGGAGACTGCTGCTTGGCAGTTATATCCTGGCGGCCACGACGCTTCCCGGTTGCGCTCTTCCCCTGACGATGCAGACATCGCAGGTGTCGGTTTGGGCGCGCAGCCACAACCGGAGCACCATGGATGTCTACCTCCTGTGCGGTGACCGGGATGCACGATGGCTAGGTGTCGTCGGTCCCAAAGAAGCCGCGGCGTTGGACTTCCCGTATGCCCAAACGCGCTGTGCTCAGGGCCTGAACTTCTTTCTCGTGGCTCGAGACTTCAATCACGGCTACTGGGTGGGTCCGATGTACCCACGAGCCGGTTCGCGTATTGATCTGGTGATCGAAAAGTATGCAGGCCTGTCCAGCGCGAATCTCAGCAGAGAATGACGCGTCGGCAGCACTAACCCCACTCAGGAGACAGCCCGATGATCTGCCGCAAACTTCTCATGGTCGCCGCCATCATTGCCGCCGTCGTCAGCACCGCCTGCTCGGACACGACCGGTCCGAACCAGCTTCCATCGAAAGGTTTGTCCTTGGCCTCCTCGCCGAGGATCGGGACTCTCCACGTGGAGAAGGAGTGCTCGGCCTACACTGGCCACGCCGGTGACATCTGCACGATCACGTCCTCGACCGTCAAGGAGATCGAGGCGGGCTCAAGGGTCATCTATGCCAGCGACGCTGTGGGTGCGTTGGTGGACACTGATGTCCTCCTGGACCCGCCGGGCCCCGGCAACAATACCGCGTCCGGGCATTGCACCATTGATCTGGCGACAGGTACTGGAGAGTGCACCTTCTGGGGAGGGACTGGAAAGTTCACCTGGTTCCACGCAAACATCGCTGTTTCGCCCCTAGGCGGCCCCGACTTTGAGTGGAACGGCACTTACCGCTTCGGTCCGCGCGATTGAGCAGAGACCTCCCTAGCTCCCGGGGGCGCTAACAGCCACACGCCGGGCGGGTGTAGAGCCGGAGTGGCAAGGCACACCGGCCATCTCAAGGAGCCAGCTTGCCCGGGATGCGGTCACTCGGATCACGCGGGATTCGTTCGCACTGGAGTTGGCGAGGGAATCCTAGCTCCGTGAGTGCTTCATGGCCTTCAATCGCCTCGAGAGGGCCTCCGCCGGTCGGATGACCCGCTCCTCCAACTGCCGCAGCAGGCTCGGCACGCTCTGGTAGCGCACGGTCGGCAGCACCCAGTCATACTTCCGCTGCAACGCGAGGAACATGCTGAACGGGTGCTCGCCCGCGCGTATGATCGGCACCCACGGAATCGCGATCTGGGGGATGGTGAGCTGGGATTCCAGCGGAGTCGAGCGCGGCCGGCTCAGATCGGCGATGATGAACTTGGCCAGCCCTGCCAGCGTCGCCACCGTCTCGATGAGATCGCGATCGACCGGCTCCCGGAAATCGAAGACCACAGGCGCATAGCCGTGGTTGGGCAGTTCATCCTTCAGGGCATTCAACACCTGCTTTTGCTGACCGGTGAACCGGCCGAGCAGCAGCACCATCTTGCTGGAGGCCGCGTCGATCACCTCCGCCAGACTCTCGTTCTCCCGCACCAACGACATGAAGTGCGCGACCCGGAGGTCGTCGACGACCAGGCTCTTCTCGGGAAGCCGCCACGACCGGGTCTCATCGATGGCGACGTCGATCGGATCCAGATCGCTCCAGCCGATGAGCAGGCCCTCCTGCTGGGTGGTATCGTCGAACTGAGCATCCCACACGCTCGTGCCCCAGACCAATGCGCCCTGGAGCTTAGCGCCGTAGAGCCGCGCACGGTTGAGAACACAGCCGGTGAGATTGGCGCCCCGAAGGTCCGCGCCGGACAGGTCGGCCTCGGTAAGGACCGTCCCGTCGAGGCTCGCGTCGCGCAGATCCGCGTCGCGAAGGGTGGCATAGGAGAGGTCGGCCTGAGAGAGATTGGCTTCCCGGAGGCTCACCCCCCTCAGGTCGGCCACCCGGAGCGTGGCAGCACCCAGCGACACCCGGTCCAGCCTGGCTCGGTGCAGGCGCACATGCCTGAAGTCCAGCTTCCAGAGCGAAGCACCCCGAAGATCAGGCCGGACCCGGGGTGACCTGGCCCGCCACGCGTTCCATCGGTTGATCTCATACGGCGCGCCGAGCGACTCGAGCAGCATATCAAGGTGTCTCCGGCTGCCAGCAAAGCCGGACTGATCTCGGTTCCATCGGCCGGGATTCATCTCCGCGGCCTCGGCCCGGAGCATGGCCAGCTCTTCTGCCTGCATCCTGAGCTCACTGGTTCGGGCCAGCGGCGTCTTCGACCGGTGGGCCACCCGCCGGAGATACCTGACTGCCTTCCTGAGATAGTCCCGCTCCCAGTAGTCCAGTCCTTCTGCCTTGCCAGTCGACTGCACCGGCAGCGGACCCCGCACCAGAGAGAGGAGGAGAGCCTTGGCCTCGCGTCTCGCCGGAGCCTGGGCCTGCCCCGTAGAGGCATCGGATTTTGCCGGCCTCACCGGACACCTCCTACGCGAACATCTCCCGATCGCGGATCTTGTTCGCGACCGTCCAGTATTCCTTCCACCATGGCACCTCCCCCGGCGCCCGCGGCGGCTTGGCGAGCTCCAGCTTCTTCTTGGCTTTCTTGGATTCGCTCTGCGTCACCCTGAAATGGTAGTGGTCGAAGAGCCGAATCGCCTCGATCAGGTAGGAGACCGCGATCCGACGGTCGCGAATGAGCAGCAGGTTCTCGCCGTTGTCGTTATCGGCCGGATCGGAGAAGTTGTACGACCCCAGGTACACCCGCGCGCTCGGCTGGTCGAAGTCGATCACCACGAACTTGTGGTGCAACCGGATGCCTTGCCCTCCACTCGGTTCGCTCTTGAACGGCGCGGGCAGCTTCTTGGCCAACGCCGAGGGAAACACCGGATTGACGGTGCCGTCGGGCTTCTGGATGTCGAGCCCGCCGACCCGTCGGTCGGACATGCCGTACACGAACCTCTCGGGGTTGAGCGTCACCTTCTTGATCGCATCCAGCACCGGCCCGAGCGTCTGATAGAGGAAGGCCAGGGAGTAGAAGAGCGAGGACGTAGTGTTGTCACCGATGTCGTCGGCGATCTTCTGGAGGAGCGCGTTGGACGGCCCGTGCGGCGAGAAGGCGACCTTGGCGTCAATCCCAGCCAGACCCAGATCGGACCACTCTGCCGAGGGCGACTGGCGGAAGTGCGCCGGAGTCTCAGCGAAGTAGGTGTCGAAGGCCGCGGCGAAGGGCGCGACGGCACTGGGCCCCTGGAGAATCACGGCGTTGTTGGACTGCACGAAGAATCCCCGCCAGCTGAAGTTGGTGGAGCCGCAGACCACAAACTGGCCGCCGGCACCATCCACCACGATGGTCTTGTTGTGCTGCAGGCCACCCATGTGCTGCCGCTTGACGTTCGTCGCGCCGGCCGAGGCCAGCAACCTCTGCTCGGCCGCGTTCTCGGCGGAGCCGGTGGCGCCATGGTCGTCGCTGTTGTCGATGATGAGCTTGAGGCGGGGACCGAGCTTTTCCAGGCGGGCGACGATGTCGGGCTCGTTCAGATCGTACGCCACCACGCGGACCTGAGCGGTTGAGTCGGCGACAGCCTTGTCCAACACGTCGAGGATCGCCGCTCTCGCCTCGAACCCCATCCATGTCAGGGCAGCCTTGGTCTTCGGATGAGTCGGCGTGAAGGTCAGACCATCGGCGGCCTTGGCGGGGAGCAACTGCGAGATCGGCCCGGCGGATTGGTAAAAGTCCACGAACGCCTGGGAGGACACAAATCCGCGAGTGAAAGTGACGTTGAGCTGACCGGGGAAGGTCTCTCGCCGGAGCTGGATCGCGACCGTCTGCTCGTCGCCATAGCTCAGCACGTCGGCCGGATTCATGAAGACTGGCGTCACCTTGTAGACGAAATCCCCGGGACGGTCTGCGTTCCTGGGGAAGTGTACCCAGCGAAACTTCTGGATCGGTGAGAGCCGAGTGGACAGCTTGTTGGGGCCGGTGGCCGCGACATCGGAGGGGAAGCTGAGACGATTCGTCAGCGCGAAGAACTTGCTGCCCCCCGGCTCCTTGTACTCGATGGCAAACCCCACGAAATCGTCGGGCGGCTCTCCGGCTTTCCAGTTCATCGCCAGCAGGGACATCCCGTCGCCGCGATACACTTTGAGCGTGAAGAGCGCGGCAGGGTTGTTGCCCGTGACCTGAAAGTCATCAGACATCGTGCCTCTCCTGAAGCTGTCGGGGATCAGCTTGAATCTGGGCCTGATCAGTGAAGGCGTAAGAGTGCGATTGGGCCCAGAACCGGCTGGATTTGCGACAGATTTCGGGGAATTGTGTCGCGTTGGCGGGTGCGAAAGACGAGCGAGTCCGACCTGATGTCACATACTGACGCTCAATGCCCCCGCGCGACCGCCTTGTCCAACAGGCTCTTGGTCTGGGCGATGGTGAGCGCCTTGGTCGGGCTGGTGAAGGCGATCGAAAGGATTCTCCCCTTCATCCCACCGGCACAGGACGACATGATGACCCCCTGCTTCTCCGTTGCCGGCGGGGTCATGATCGAGCACCAGCCGTCGCCGAAGGCCTTGCTCTCTTCCTTATAGTGGGCGGCTCGGAGCGCGTCGATTCCCGGATTCTGCCGGGCCGCGGTCTCCGCACTCATGTTCGGCGGAAGGTGTCCCACGCTGACGGCGACCTGACCCTGGTGGGCCGGAACGCTCCACAGGCAGGCGAGCACCTTCTCACCCTTGTGGCCCGGGACGTCCATGTCCATCGGGTGGGGCT
>Ga0070697_100003876_pt1 | contig 11483 bp, 13 predicted proteins | sample KBSK1501metaG_FD_65475 | JGI IMG/M metagenome (GOLD analysis project Ga0070697, IMG submission 65475) | Corn, switchgrass and miscanthus rhizosphere microbial communities from Kellogg Biological Station, Michigan, USA - KBS K1-50-1 metaG | ecosystem: Host-associated > Plants > Roots >... | reverse complement strand
GAGGGGGCGGAAGACGAAATTGACAAACTCTTCGGTTGAGAGGACGCGCGTCCCATGTCGATGATCAACTACGCGTCCCGCGAGATCAACTGCAAGCTCGTGTATTACGGCCCGGGCCTGGGCGGCAAGACGACCAACCTCGAGCACATCTACGGCAAAGTGTCGCCCAACACGCGCGGGAAGATGATCTCGCTCGCGACCGAGACCGAGCGCACGCTGTTCTTCGATTTCCTGCCGGTGGACCTGGGCACGATCCGCGGCTTCAAGACCCGGTTCCATCTGTACACGGTGCCGGGCCAGGTGTACTACAATGCGAGCCGCAAGCTGATTTTGAAGGGTGTGGATGGGATCGTGTTCGTCGCCGACAGTCAGATCGAGCGCATGGAGGCGAACGTCGAGTCGATGCAGAACCTGTACGACAACATGTCGGAATACGGCTACGATCTGACCAAGATCCCGTTCATCATCCAGTACAACAAGCGCGACCTGCCCAATGCCGCACCGATCCGCGACCTCCAGGCCTCCTTGAACCCGGGGTGGCCGGTGGACGACGGGGCGCAGCAAAAGGTCACCCCCGATGCGATGCACGCAGGCGAGAACCTGGTGGACCGGATTGACAATCAATGGATCGGCCGCGCGCCGTACCTCGAGGCCGTGGCGGTCCGCGGGGACGGCGTGTTCGACACCTTGAAGACGGTGAGCAAGCTGGTCTTGAAGACGCTGAGCTAGGGGCGGTCGCAATGCGCTGGACCCTCCCCAACATCCTCACGCTGGCGCGCATCTGCCTCACGCCGGTCATCGCGCTGCTCCCCTTCATCCAGGGGTACTGGCCGAAGGTCATCGCGTTCCTGATCTTCCTGGCGGCCAGTGCGTCCGACGTGGTGGACGGCTACCTGGCGCGCCGCCGCAACGAGGTGAGCGAGCTCGGCCAGCTGCTCGACCCGATCGCAGACAAGCTGCTGTTGTTCGCCACGCTCATCCCGATTTTCTGGCTCACGCGACACCCCACGATTCTGGTCGACTACCGCATCCCCTGGTGGGGCAGCTTTCCCGTGTGGGTGGCCTTGCTGCTGGTAGGGCGCGAGCTCCTGATTACCGCGTTCCGATTCTTCGCGAAGCGGCGCGGCGTCGTGATCCCGGCGATGGGCGCGGGGAAGCTCAAGGCGGTCGTCCAGAACACGTTCATCGGGGCGACGCTGTTCTGGTTCGCGTGGAAGGACGCGCTCGCCGCGCATCCGTGGGCCGGGTGGTTCCGCAATTTCTGGGACCAGTTCCACGGCGCGGTCGTGGCCGTGACGCTCGCCGGCGCCATCCTCCTCACCGTCTACTCGCTGATCGTGTACCTGTATCGCTACCGCCGACTCCTCAGGGGCGGGTGAAGCTCGAAGTCCTCACCATCGGCACCGAGCTGCTGCTCGGCTACACGGTGGACACGAACGCCGCCGAGCTGGGCCGGGCGCTCGCCGCCGCGGGCGCGGAGATCACGCGCCGCACCACCATCGCCGACCGGCCCGAGGCGATCCGTGCTGGGGTAGCCGAAGCCCTGGACCGCGCAGGGTTCGTGATCACGACCGGCGGCCTCGGGCCCACGCGGGACGACATGACCAAGACCGTCGTGGCGGAGCTGTTCGGCAAACGGCTCGTGCTCGACGAGCGCGTGCTCGCGGGTATCCAGGCACGGTTCGATCGGATGGGCCGCCCGATGCCCGCCATCAACCGGACGCAGGCCGAAGTCCCCGAAGGCGCCGTGATCCTGCCGAATGCGCGCGGCACCGCGCCGGGGCTCTGGGTCGAGGACGCGGGCGGGCGCGTGGTTGTGCTGCTCCCCGGCGTGCCGCGGGAGATGCGCGGGCTCCTCGTCGAACAGGTGCTCCCCCGGCTCGTCGCGCGGCAGGGCGGCGAGCGCCGGGTCGTGCTCTCACGCACGGTGCGTACGACGGGCGTGTCGGAGTCGGCGCTGGCTGAGCGAATCGGGCCGATCGAGCCCGACATTGCACCGCTCACACTCGCGTACCTGCCTTCGGTCGAAGGCGTCGACCTGCGGGCCACCGCGTGGGGGCTCGAGCTCGAGGACGCCGAAGCACGGCTTGCCGCCGTCGTCGGACGCCTCAAAGCGGCGGTCGGTGAGCATGGCTACGGAGAGGACGATGCCGATCTCGCTGCCGTCCTGCTCGAAGCGTTACGCAAAGGGCGTCACCGGCTCGGCGTCGCCGAGTCCTGCACCGGCGGGATGGTCGGGGAGCGGATCACCAACATTCCCGGCGCTTCGGACAGCTTCATCGGGGGCGTAGTGGCATACGCCGACGTGATCAAGACCGCGGCGCTCAAGGTGCCGCTCGAGACCCTCGAGGCGTACGGCGCGGTCTCCGAAGAAACCGTGCGGGCGATGGCGGAAGGCGCGCAGCGCCTCTTCTCGGCCGACTGTACGATCGCCGTCACGGGGATCGCAGGTCCCGGCGGTGGCACGCCCGAGAAGCCCGTCGGGACGGTGTGGCTGGCGGCGCGGGTCCACACGGCCACGCGTGTGCTGAAGCGGGTGCTTCCGGGCGACCGCGACGAGGTGCGCCGCCGCGCCGCTCAGGCGGGCCTGGACCTGTTGCGCCGACTGCTCGCGGAGGCTTGATGCCCACGCTCACCGCACCGGACGGCACGCTCCTCGTCTACGACATGTACGAGGCCGCCACCCCTCGGGCCGCGGTGCTGGTGCTGCACGGCTGGGGCGATCATGCCGGTCGGTGGCGCGACCTCGGCGAGCGGTTGTGTGCCGCGGGCTACTCGAGCTATCTGCTCGAGCTGCGCGGGCACGGCCGCTCGGGAGGCCGCCGCGGCCACCTGTCGCGCTTCAGCCAGCTGCTGGGCGACCTCCAGGCGTTCCGCCGCGTCGTGCGGCTCCGGACGGACCGCCCGCAGCTGTTGCTTGGCACCTCCTTCGGTGGGCTCGTGGCGCTGCGCTACCTGGAAACCCAGCCGAGCGACCCCATCGTGGGCACGGTGGTTGTCTCGCCCTGGCTGGGGCTCGCGTTCCGCCCACCCGTCTGGAAGCTGGTGGTCGGCCGGGCCCTGGCCGATCTCTGGCCCACGCTCCCGGTCCCGGCGCGGCTCGATGCCGACACGGTGAGTCGCGACCCGTCGGTGAACGAGGCGTACGCGGCCGATCCGGCCGTTCACGGCGTGATGACGCCCGGCGCGTGGCGTGAGATCCAATGGGCGCAGCGCGCGGTCCCGGCGGACAGCCACCGCATCGAGTCGCCCCTGCTGTTCTTGCTCGCGGGCGAGGACCGCGTGGTCGACGCACACCTGGCCCGTGCCTTCGCCGACAGCCTGAAGGGGAGCGTGCTCGTCCGCTGGTATCCCGAGATGTACCACGAGGTGCTGCACGACCCGCAGCGCGACGCCGCGTTCGGCGACGTGCTGGCCTTCCTCGCCGCGCGGCTGTAACGGGCCGCTCGCTCGACAGGGTCGGGCCGCGCGGCTATCTTCTTGTCTGATCGCAATTTCCCAACTCAATCCGACTCGAGTCAGCCAAAACGGCGCATTTCGGACGGCATACCGATTGCTCATGAAGCGCAAAACCATGAACGACACCCCAGAGCAACCGCAGCCGCCGGACGAGCCCACGGGCTCGGAATCGGGGGGGGGGGCGTTGATCGAGCCCTCCGAAGAGGCGGTGCTCCGTCTCGAGCGTGAGCTCGCGGACATGAAGGACAAGTATCTCCGGCTCGCCGCCGAGTACGACAATTTCAAGAGGCGCTCGGCGAAAGAGCGCACGGACCTGTGGCAGCGAGCGCAGGCCGATCTGGTGCAACGCCTGGTGGACGCGCTCGACGATCTGGCGCGCTTCGCGCATGTCGATCCGGCGCAGACCGATGCCAAGACGATCCACGACGGTGTGGACATGGTAGAGCGGAAGATGTGGAAGGCGCTCGAGGCGGCGGGCGTCACGCGGGTCGATCAGGTGGGAGTCCCGTTCGATCCTCACGTGCACGAGGCGGTCACCACCCGGCCTGCCGATCATCCCGCGAAGGATCACACCGTGGGGGCTATCCTGCAGCCCGGGTATCGGATGGGCGATGCGCTCATCCGGCCAGCACGCGTGACGGTGTTGCAATGGCAGGGAAACGAGGGGCGGGGGAGCGGGGACGGGAGATAGATGGCCTCACAGAGAGACTATTACCAGATCCTCGGCGTGTCCGAGACGGCGACCACCGACGAGATCAAGAAGGCATTTCGCCGCCTCGCCAAGCAGTACCACCCCGACCGTAACCCCAACAACCCCCAAGCCGCCGAGCGCTTCAAGGAGATCAACGAGGCGCACGACGTGCTGAGCGACGCGGACAAGCGCAAGAAGTACGACCAGTTGCGGCGCTACGGGGCGTTCGCGGGCGCCGGTGGGGGCGGCTTCAGGAGCGGTGGTGCGGGTGGGGGCACTGCGCAAGGTCCGGAGGACTTCGATCTCTCCGATCTTGGCTCGTTCGGGGGGTTGGGAGACCTGTTCTCGTCGATCTTTGGGCGGCGCGGCACGGGCGCCCGGCTCGAGGACGAGGAGGAGATCGAGACGGCGATCTCGATCCCGTTCCGGGTTGCGGCGCTGGGCGGCAAGGTCCCGGTCACGCTGACACTACCCGAAGTCTGCCCCACGTGCGGCGGCTCGGGCGGCGCGCCGGGGGCGACGTTCTCGACCTGCCCCGAGTGCCGGGGACGCGGCACGATCTCGTTCGGCCAGGGTGGCTTCACCGTGCAGCGGCCGTGTCCGGTATGCCGCGGCCGCGGCAAGGTACCATCGCAGCGCTGCCCCACCTGTCAGGGATCGGGTGAGGTCCGTCAGGAGAAGCATCTGACGATCACGATTCCGCCCGGCACCGAAGACGGCACGCGGCTGCGCCTCAAGGGGCAGGGCGCCAAGGGCAAGGGGGACGTCGTCGTGGCGATCCAGGTCGAGCCCGACCGGTTCTTCCGGCGCGAAGGACTCGACGTGATCGGCGTGGTCCCGATCAATCTGGCCCAGGCCCTCCTGGGCTCGAAGATCAAAGTGCGCACGCTCGACGGGAAGCGCGTGGTGCTCAAGGTGCCGCCCGGCACCCAGCACGGCCAGAAGTTCCGGATCCCCGGGCAGGGGATCGAGCGGAACGGCCGGCGCGGCGATCAATACGTCGAGGTCCACGTCCAGATTCCCGAGAAGCTCACGCCGGAGCAGGAAGCGGCGCTGCGGGAGTTTGCCGAGAAGAGCGGGATGAAGCACTAGGTTACAGCTGCTTCACCATCACCAACGCGGATTTCGGGCAGGCCGTGGTGAACTCCGGCGACTCCAGCACGACCGGGTCCACCTGTGCACGCGTAATCTCCGCGAACCCGAACTTCGGGAAGAAGCGGCCGGCCGTCTCGGTGAGCAGGTACACGGTGCGCACGCCGCGGCGGCGAGCGAGATCGAGCGCGGCGAGGGTGAGCGCCGCCCCGAGCCCCAGGCCACGGAGCCGTGTCGCCACGGCGACGGAGCGGAGCAGCGCGGCCGTGTCGTACAGCTCGAGGGCCGCGGTGCCGACGACGCCCGAATCGGCGCGCGCGACGAGCGTGCTGGCGACGTGACGCTCGATGCCCGCACGGGGCAGCTTGCTCGCGGCGAGCAGCTCGAGGATGGCGGGCAGGTCGGCTGGGGCAGCGGGCGTGATTTCGGGCGTCATGTGCGTGGGCGCTACCCCTTCGCGATATTGGCCGCAGTCATCGCGGTACGCTGCCAGAAGTGCCAGAACGCGCGGTTCAAGCGCGCGACCACAGTCCGATCGCCGCCAATGCGGATGCGGCGACGAGCCAGGGCCCAGGCGAGACTCGCCGCTCCCGTAATGGCGGCGACCGTGTCTTCCGCGCGCGCGCGCCCGCGGATCCAGTCCACGGTTCGCGCCAGGCGACCGACCCACGGTGCGGCGCGCGCCTGGGCGGCCGCGACCAGCGACTCGGCATCGGCCACGAGGGTCACGTCTACGCGCCGATCCGCGCCACGCTCCACGCGGCACGCGCCGTCGGCCACCGTCAACGTCCAGTCGCCGCCCATCGGGCCGTGTAGCCGGTAGCGCATGGCAGCCTGCAGTCCCACCGCTCGCTCCGGCCGAAAGGTCGCCGGTCGTAACTCGCGCAGAAACCAGTCAACCAGTGGGGCGGTGTACTCCGGGTCGAAACCGGGCCATCTCCGGTTTGCCATCAGCAGGTCCCGCTCGTGAAACACGTTGTCCGCGAATTGCGCCAGGAAGAGCGTGCGCACGCGGACCCGTCCGACGAAGAACCAGGCGGGTCGATCCCAATCGGCGTCGCTGAGCTCCCGGTATGTTCGGAGGATCGCCTCGAGCTCGGTGCGGAATTCTCGCATGAGGCTGGCGACCGGTACCGTCCGGCGGCGCTCGACCTCCCGGGCGTTGCGGGAGAAGGTGTCGAACTCCGGTGGAGGGCCGGGATTCCCGTCAAGCGCGCGGCCGAGGACCTCGCGAAAGTTGACCGGCATGGCGCTCGTCATATGGGCGAGGACGTCGCGCGCGCTCCAACCGAGGTACGCCGTCGGGCGCTGCCACTCGTCGGACGTCAGGCCGGCGAGGGTACGATCGAGCCGGCCGTAGAACCGATCGGCCAGCGTCAACCAATCGCGCCGCGACAGGCTCGTGAAGTCGCTCACGGGGCGTTCGCCCCTTGCTCGGGGGAGGGGGTCGTAGTAGTGTGTAGGCCCTATGCGGACGTTCGCCGGTCTGGGCGCAAATCGCAACCGTAATCCCAATCTCCCGAATTCGGGGGGCCGGGCGGCGTAGCGTTTGAGAGTTGTGTGAACGACGCGCCCCCGGCACCGAACGGATCCGGGGGCGTTTGATTATCGGGACATTGGGGTGTAGGTCAACTGGCAGACCGCCCGGCTGTTAACCGGGAAGTTGGAGGTTCGAGTCCTCCCGCCCCAGCTGAAGAGATCTAAGCTCGTTCACCACAGATCAGCGAGGGCGCAGCGGAAGCCGGGCAACACGTCCTCGCCGTCCAACGTCTCGTTCGGGCCGAGCAGCGCTTCGCTCCCGTCGGCGCGATAGACTCGGGCGGTGCGCTGCTCAGAGTCGACCACCCATACCAGCCGCACCCCGACCTTCAACCACTGGGCGATCTTCTCGAGCGTTTCCGCCGGATGATCGTCGTGGGCCAGGACCTCCACCGCGAGGTCCGGCGCCCAACCGGGATAACCTCGGGGCTCGACCTCCGGCAGGCGGTGCTTCGCGATGAACGCGACGTCCGGCGCCCGCACGGTGTCGGGATCCGACTCGATCTTGAAGCCCGTCTCGGCGGCGTAGACCCGGCCCAAGTCGTGTGCTTCAACGTGGGTCATGATTCGGTACCCGAGCCGCATCGCGACCGCTCCATGGCGTGCGCCACCCGGATCCCGGACGACGAGCCGGCCGCGGATCAGCTCCGTGCGCTTGTCGGGCAGGTTCAGCCGCAGCAGCTCTTCGGCGGTCATGAGGGAGGTCTCGCCCATGGCCCGAACATAGCCTCGGCGCGCTCGCATCGCGACGCATGATGCGCACCGAGCGTCAACGCCGCGTCAACGATCGTGGGGGCGAAGCGGACGTGTCTCGGGCGTCACTCTCCGGGAAGGGTCCGATAGTAGACCATTGACCCATTTTCGTTGGCCACGGACCCATCAAGGAAGACAAACAGCGTCATGACCAACGCCCGGCGCCCGCCGATCTCGATCGGCTCGATGGTGGGATTGCCGAATGAGATGCTGCCGGCATCGGTCCTGATGTTCAGCAGGTCGGCGGTCTGTGTTTGGTAGTCGTACAGGAACACGCGCCACGAGTCCCATTGATTTCTGACTCCCTCTCCCTCGATCACGGCAAACTGGTATCCCCGAAACGTGAGCGGGCCGTCCCGATCCCCGACGCCGGCTATGCCATAGGCGGTGATGGCGTTATCCAGCACGGGCTCGGGTGTGGCGCTCCAGCTGCTCCAGTCCGTCACTCCACGCGCCTGTCGGCCCACATCGCACTGGGACCAGTAGTGGAAGCCGACCTCGACGCGCGTATTGTCGCCCGCGTAGATGTTCGGCGTACCCTCGGCGCAGGGGGATAAGGTCCGCGGGGCGTCGTAGGTCCGCGATGGGGACGCGTTCAGGAGGGCCTGCCAGGTGCCGTAGTAGTAGAAGCGAAGATGGTTGTCGCCATCTGTTTCCGTCACCACGACGAAGCCCGCGCCCGCGGCTTTGATGGTCGGCTGCGCGGCCGAGCGATCGAGCGTCACGCGCCAGGTCCAGTGCAGCAGGTCGGTGGAGGTGGCAAGGTGCGCGTCGAAGGTTCCTGCCCGGTACGTCTGGTAGACCCCAATGAACCCACCAACGTCAGGGTTCGCGATGATCTTGAGGCCGTCCATCGTGTGGCCGACGTCGTCGTACGTGCGGTATTGCCGCGCCGCCGCCTGCGTGACCCGCTCGATGTAGTAGCGCAGCTCGGCGCGCGCTTCGGCGTCGGTGGGATTCACCGGGTTGTAGACCAACAGATCGAGCCTGCCAAGTGCACCGTAGCGCTGTCCGGTGGCGAGGATGCGCGTCGCGCCCACCGACTGGCCGGTGACTTGGCCGTCCGTGTTCACTACCGCCACGGCGATGTCCTCAGACCGCCATGTGACAACGTCGCTCACCGATTGGGACCCGCCGCACGCAGAGAGACTCACCGACGCCACAAAGCTCCTGCCCACCGCGAGCGTCGTTTCTGCAGGAGCGAACCGGACTTGCACCGCTCCGCTACACGGCGCCGTCGAGTCCCGGCCGCAGGCCGCGAGCAGGACGAGGATTGCTCCGATCAGCGATCGCGATGTCATCCGACGCGTGCTCAGAATCTCCAGGCAGGCGTGAAGGTCGTCCGCCGGGTTGGGTTGTCGAGCCCGAATCCGTCGGGGTTCACAATATACATCCTTGCCGGAATCATCGATGCCCCACACGACCACTCGGAGATCGCGTATTGATCACGCGAGCCGCGGAACTAAAGGCCCAAGGTGTACGGCCCACCCGGATCACGCGCTCCGCGGTCAGGTCTAACTCGGAGGCGGGACGTGCTGGTCCAGCCCGACGTATTCGTCGTGCCGGTCGATGGAGCTGATCCTCGCGGGCGATACTTCTCGGCCAGATCCGCCACAATACCGAAGAGCGTGAAAGGTTGCGGCTCAAATGCGGGCCTCCTTGCCCATCGCCGCTCGCACGCTTCCGCGCGCCGATCAGAGGTTGTTCGGCGTTGGAGATCCCGATGACGGTTTGGTGACGGTTTCGGAGTCGGTTTTCCGCTCTGTAGGCGCCTGTTCGGCGCCCGAGGCATCGCGTAACTTCTTGTCTCGCGTGGTGCGACGCGGGGCGCGTCGGCCGCGCGACTTGGGAAGTTGGAGGTTCGAGTCCTCCCGCCCCAGTTGAAGTTACGCTAAGGCTCCACGATCCATGGAACCCTCAGCCGGTGGGGTGGCGCCCGGCGGTTCTCGCGACGCGTCGCCTGCTCACCGCTTCCTCCTCCCGGAGCTCCTGGTCGCGGCAGCGATTCTCGCCGCGGGTTTCGCCGGGCTCCTGCCGTTCGGCGCGACACCGTTTCTCGTCGCGTTCGGTGGTGTCTCGCTCTGGCTGCGCCGCGAAGGTGCGCGAGCAGTCGGGTTGGCGTTCCGCCCTGACTGGGGTCGCACGGTGCTCGTGGGCATCGGGGTCGGCGCTGGCTACCAGGGCTTCAGCCTCTACGTCGCCGAGCCGGCGATCGCTCGACTCACGGGCAAACTCCCCGACGTCAGCTTCTTTGCCGCCCTGGAGGGCAACCTCCACTTTCTCCTCATTTCGCTCACCGTCGCATGGACGCTCGCCGCGTTGGGCGAGGAGTTCGTCTATCGCGGGTACCTGCTCACGCGGATCGCGCGGGCGTTGGGAGGCGAGCCCCGCGCGTGGCGTGCGGCACTCGTGGCCACCAGCATTCTGTTCGGCGTGGGCCACGCATATCAGGGGTGGTCGGGCGTCATCAGCGCAGGGCTGGGTGGTTTCTTGTTCGGCCTGCTGTACCTTGCCACCGGCCGCAATCTCTGGGTGTGTATGATCGCTCACGGCACGACCGACACGGTCGGCTTCCTCCTCCTCTATCTGGGGAAGTATCCGGGTGCATGAGGAGGCGCCTGTTGCGGCGGCACAACGTTTGCCCCAAGTACTCCGCGCCTTCCGAGAGCGTCGCGGGTATCCTACATATCGGACCGGGGAGTTACGTATGAAAACCGCCGTGCTGACCACCGTCCTCGCACTCGCCATCGGCGGATACTCGCCGGCGCCCGCCCAGGGGCCGTACGACAAGCACGCCGACGCGCATAAGGACATCGAAGGTGCGTTGCTGCGGGCCCGAGCCGACGACAAGCTCGTGCTCCTGGATTTCGGGGCCAATTGGTGTCTCGACTGCATCGTCCTGTCTCATCTGTTCGCGGACAAGACCGTGCGCGCCTTCCTGGACGACAATTTCCATGTCGTGCAGATCGACGTAGGGAATTGGGACAGGAATCTGGACGTCTCGCGGCAGTACGGAAGTCCGATCGAGAACGGCATTCCCGCCGTCGTGATCCTCGCCGGCTCGGGCGACGTCATCGCGTCGACCAAGAATGGCGCCTTGGCCGATGCGAGAACGGCGACCGCGCGGGATGTTCTCGGCTACCTCAAGGGCTGGGTGGCCCAAAAGCCGATGCATGCGGCTCGCTAGCCCGTCCGCTCCCCTGGGGCTCGCCTCCGCCATGATCGTGCTGGGGCTCGGCGGAGCGCGCCTCCAGTCCGAGCGATGGCTCCTCACCCGATTTGCGCAACATGACGTCGCCGTCGAGATCGCGCTTGAGCGGGACCAATCGGGGAAGGCGTGGTTGGTGGGAACGTATACGCCGTCCAAGGCGAACCTTCATCTGTATGGGAAGGACTTACCGAGGGCAGGGATTCATGGAGTAGCGCGCCCCACACTATTGGAGCTCGTCTCATCCGCCTCGCTCAGGCCTGCGGGCCCGCTCGTTGCGGACCAAGCGACCGTCGATCTCCACGTCGCCGCCTTGGAGTCGACGTTTCCCGTTTACCCGGCGGGCGCGGTGACCCTCCGTTTGCCCGTAACACTCACCGCGAGCGACAGCGCGGCGGCAGAACTGTCCGTGACGTACATGGCGTGCAGCGACCGCACGTGTCTGGCGCCGGTCATCGATCGGCGGATCGTCGTCAGGATTCCGGAGCTGGCTGCCCCCGCCCCTTGACCTTGTAACACTCTGCCTAAGGTCGCTCTCACCCGCGCAAAAATTTAGTTGCACGTCGGCAACGGACCGTGTGTTGCGGCGGCGCAAGAGTGTGACGCTGTCGTTTGCACGGTGTCGCCTCCTAGCCACGCGAACATCGCAGCTGTGTGCGTCGCTTCGACAGTCGACGGGACAGTCGACGCTTTTTACTTTGCCGGCATGCATCCAGAATCGCGCCTTCGACGAGCGTGGTT
>Ga0070697_100003875_pt1 | contig 11484 bp, 9 predicted proteins | sample KBSK1501metaG_FD_65475 | JGI IMG/M metagenome (GOLD analysis project Ga0070697, IMG submission 65475) | Corn, switchgrass and miscanthus rhizosphere microbial communities from Kellogg Biological Station, Michigan, USA - KBS K1-50-1 metaG | ecosystem: Host-associated > Plants > Roots >... | reverse complement strand
TCGATGATCTTCCAGGAGCCGATGAGCTCGCTCAACCCGGTGTTCACGGTCGGGTTCCAGATCGCCGAGGCGCTGAAGCAGCACCGCGCCCTGCCGGCGTCGCAGGCGCGGCCGCGCGCGCTCCAGCTGCTCGGCGAGGTCGGCCTCGCCGAGCCGCAGGCCAAGCTCGGCGCCTACCCGTTCCAGCTTTCCGGAGGCGAGCAGCAGCGCGTCATGATCGCCATGGCGATCGCCTGCGAGCCGAAGCTGCTCATCGCCGACGAGCCGACCACCGCCCTGGACGTCACTGTACAGAGGCAGATCCTGGAGCTGATCGCCGGCCTGCAGGCGCGGCGCCGGATGTCGATGCTGTTCATCACGCACGACCTGTCGCTGGTGGGCGAGATCGCCGACCGGGTGGTGGTGATGCGCCACGGCGAGATCCGCGAGCAGGGGCCTGCCGAACAGATCTTCTCAGCCCCCCAGGACCCCTATACTCGGGCGCTGCTTGCCTGCCGCCCACCTCTCGATCGCCGGCCGCAGCGCCTGCCGGTCATCGATGACTTCATGGGAGGAACAGGGCCAAAACCCGGCGAGCGCCGGCGCGGCCTGCGCGGCGACGAGCCGATCATCCTCGAGGCGCGCGGGCTCGCGAAGAGCTTCTATTTCCGCGACGGGCTCTTTGGAAAGCGCGAGCTGAAGGCCGTGAAGAGCGCTTCGTTCAAGGTGGCCAAGGGCAAGACGCTCGGGGTGGTCGGCGAATCCGGTTCCGGCAAGACCACGGTCGGCCTGCTGCTCATGCGGCTGCACAAGGCCTCCGGCGGCGAAGTGCTGTTCGAGGGCAGGGACCTGCTGCCGCTGCCGCCGAAGGCGGCGTACTCCTACAAGCGGCGCATCCAGATCGTGTTCCAGAATCCGTACGCCTCGCTCAATCCGCGCTTCACCGTGGGCCAGATCCTGACGGAGCCGATGCAGATCCATGGCGTCGGCAGCGGCGCAGCCGAGCGGCGCGCGCTCGGCCTGGAGCTGCTCGACAAGGTGGGTCTCGCCGCCGACTCGTTCGCCAGGTACCCCCACGAGTTCTCCGGCGGCCAGCGCCAGAGGATCGCGATCGCCCGCGCGCTCACCCTGAGGCCGGAGGTCCTGATCTGCGACGAGTCGGTCTCGGCGCTCGACGTCTCGGTCCAGGCCCAGCTGTTGAACCTCCTGCAGGATTTGCAGGACGAATACGCGATGAGCTACGTGTTCATCTCGCACGACCTGGCGGTGGTCCGCTACATGGCCGACCAGGTCATGGTGATGAAGGACGGCGAGATCGTCGAGATCGCCGGCCCGGACGAGCTCTACGCCAACCCCAAGCACCCCTATACCCGACTGCTCCTTTCGTCGATCCCCGGACGCCGCCGGTGAGAATCGCGCTTTTCCTTCTCGGCATCGCGTTTACCCAGAGCGCATCCGCCGCGCATGCCTATGCCCAGTTCGGCGATATCAAGTACCCGGCCGGGTTTGCGCATTTCGACTGGGTGAACCCGAACGCGCCGAAGGGGGGCGACATCGATCTGGTCGCGGGGTTGCGCATCACCAATTTCGACAAATACAACCCCTTCACGCTGAAGGGCACGCCGCCGCCGGGGCTCGGTAGCCTCGTATTTGAGACGCTGCTCGCCACGACGATGGATGAGCCGACTACGGCCTACGGGCTGCTGGCCGAAGACATCGAAGTCGCCGCGGACCGGCTCTCGGTCACTTTCCGGCTCAACCCGAAAGCGCGCTTCCACGACGGCAAGCCCGTCATGGCGGCCGACGTCAAGCACAGCTTCGACATCCTGATGACCAAAGAGGCCAACCCGCAATACCGGGTGGTGTACGGCGATGTGAAGCGCGCCGTCGTGCTCGGACCGCGCACCGTACGCTTCGAATTTGCGCGGGCAAGCGCGGAGCTGCCGCTTCTCGTAGGGGGGCTCGCCGTGTTCAGCCGGGACTGGGGAGCCGGCAAGGCCTTCGACAAGGTCGTGATGGACATTCCCATCGCCAGCGGTCCCTACCGGGTCGGCCGCGTGAACTTCGGCCGCGATGTCACCTACGAGCGCGATCCGAACTACTGGGGGCGAGAGTTGGGCGTGCGCCGCGGCATGTTCAACTTCGACCGCGTCACCTACAAGATCTATCGCGACAACGTGGCGCAGACCGAAGCCTTCAAGGCGGGCGAGTTCGACTTCCTGCGGGTATTCTCGGCGCGGGAATGGGCGCGCATCTACACGGGCAAGAAATTCGACTCGGGCGAGCTCGTCAAGGCCGAGCTGCCATTCAGCAACGCCGGCGATTTTCAGGGGTTCCTCATCAACACGCGCCGCGACAAGTTCAAGGACCCGCGCGTGCGCGAGGCGCTCACGCTCGCCTTCGACTTCGAATGGATGAGCCGCCGGCTGATGTACAACTCGTACCTCCGCTGCCGCGGCTATTTCAACAACAGCGACTTCGAGGCCAGGGGGCTGCCGGGCCCGGACGAGCTAAAGGTTCTCGAACCTTTAAGAAACAAGTTATCGGAAAAAATCTTTAGCCAGGAAGTGCCGCAGCCGCCTTCCACTGACCCGCCCAACAGCTTGCGCGGCAACCTGCAGAAGGCGCGCGATCTTCTTGCTGCCGCGGGATGGACCTACCGCGACGCCGCGCTGCGCAATGCGAAGGGAGAGGCGTTCACCCTGGAATACATGGATAGTGGCGGCGGTGAGCGCGTCATGACGCCTTACATCCAGGCGCTCGCGAAGCTCGGCATCCGGCTCGACTATCGCCGCGTGGACTTCGCCCTGTACCGGAAGCGGCTCAACGCCTTCGACTTCGACCTGTTTACGCTGCGCGTTCCCGGCAACGAGGCACCGGGCGCCGACCTGCTCGACTTCTTCGGCTCGCAATCGGCCGACACCGAAGGCTCGAGCAACTGGATCGGCGTGCGTGACCCGGCGGTAGACGCCATAGTGAACCTGGCGGTGTCCGCCGCCACGCGGCCGCAGCTCGTCGCCAGGCTGCGCGCGCTCGACCGCGTCCTGCGCCATGGCCACTACGTCATCCCGCAGTGGTACTCGAGCACTCACCGCGTCGCATACCGCGCGGGCAAGTTCGAGCAGCCCGAGGTGAAGCCGCTCTATTTCACCGGCGACGACTGGGTCGTCTCCACGTGGTGGAGGAAACGCTGAATGTGGTCATACATCCTGAAGCGGCTGCTGCTGATGATCCCGACGCTGTTCGGAATCCTCCTCATCACTTTCGTCGTCATCCAGTTTGTCCCCGGCGGGCCGGTCGAGCAGCTTGTCTATCAGCTAGAAGGCCGCGAAGGCGGCATGGAAGGCGGTGGCGGAACAGCGCGCGGTCCGGGGCTCGGCGGCTATCGCGGTCGCCAGGGCGTCGACGCAGCGCAGATCGAGGAGATCAAGAAGCTTTACGGGTTCGACAAGCCGGCGCACGAGCGCTTCATCCAGATGATCGGGCAATTCGCCCGCTTCGACCTGGGGACCAGCTTCTTCCACAACAAGAGCGTGTCCCAGCTCATCGCGGAGAAGCTCCCGGTGTCCATCAGCCTGGGACTATGGACGTTTCTTCTCACCTACCTGATTTCGCTCCCGCTCGGCATCGCAAAAGCGGTGCGGGCGGGCACGGCGTTCGATACCGCCACCACGTTCATCGTGCTGCTCGGCTATGCCATCCCGGGCTTCGTCCTCGGCGTGGTGCTGCTCGTGTTCCTTGCGGGCGGAACGTTCGTGCAGTGGTTCCCGCTGCGCAGCCTTACTTCGCAGAACTGGAATGATCTAAGCCTCTTCGGCAAGCTCATCGATTACTTCTGGCACATCGCGCTGCCGGTCGCGGCGATGACGGTAGGCGGATTTGCCGTCATCACCACGCTGACCAAGAACTCCGTGCTGGAGGAGATCCGCAAGCAATACGTGATGACCGCCCGGGCCAAGGGCGTGGAGGAGCGCAAGGTGCTCTGGCGGCACGTGTTCCGCAACGCCCTGATTCCGATCATGACCGGGTTCCCGGCGGCGTTCGTCGCGGCGTTCTTCACCGGGTCCCTGCTGATCGAGACGCTGTTCTCCCTGGACGGGCTCGGGCTGCTCTCCTATGAATCGGTGATCCGCCGCGATTACCCGGTGGTGTTCGGCAGTCTTTTCGTCTTCACCATCATCGGCCTGTTTACCCACCTGATACGCGACCTGAGCTATGTGTGGGTCGACCCGCGCGTGAAGTACTTCGACTGAGCATGCACTCGCCAGACAGCCCGGGTCGGCGCGCGTGGCGCCGCTTTCGCAGCAACCGCCTGGGCTATGCGAGCCTGCTCCTGTTCGCGCTGCTTTTCGGCGTGAGCCTGGTTGCCGAGCTGGTGTCCAACGACAAGCCGCTGGTCGCCCGCTACGACGGCCATTGGTACTTTCCGGTGGTCGAGACTTTGCCGGAGACGGCGTTCGGCGGCGATTTCCCGACGCCGACCGATTATCTCGATCCGCGCGTTCGCGAAAACCTGGCGCAACCCGGCAACTTCGCGCTCTATCCGCTCAACCGCTATCACCACAGCACGATCAACTACTTCGCGAAGAATCCCGATCCGTCGCCGCCGAATCGCGAGAACTGGCTTGGCACCGACGACCGGGGCCGCGATCTGCTCGCGCGGCTGCTCTATGGGTTTCGCCTCTCGGTCGTCTTTGCGCTGATCGTCGCGGCGCTCGCCACCACCTTTGGCGTGCTGTACGGGGCGCTGCAGGGCTATTTCGCCGGCTGGACCGACATCGGCATGGAGCGCGTCAAGGAGATTTGGGGCGCGCTGCCGGTGCTCTACATGCTGATCATCTTCGCCTCGCTCTTTTCGCCCAGCTTCTGGCTGCTCGTCGTCCTGATTTCAATCTTCGGCTGGCTCGGCATGGCGGCGTACGTGCGCGCGGAATTTCTCAAGAACCGCACCCTCGACTACGTGCGCGCTGCGCGCGCCCTGGGCCAGAGCAACCGGATCATCATGTGGCGGCACATTCTGCCGAACAGCATCACGCCCGTCGTCACTCTGGTGCCCTTCGAGATGGCCGGCGCGATCGGTGCCCTGACCAGCCTCGATTTCCTGAACCTGGGCATGCCTCTGGGCACGCCGAGCCTGGGAGAGCTGCTCAGCCAGGGCAAGGACAACCTATACGCGTGGTGGATCTCGGTTTCGACCTTTGCAGTGCTCGTGGTGATGCTGCTTCTGCTCATCCTCATCGGCGACGCGTTGCGCGACGCGCTCGATCCGCGCAAGCTGCTGGAGGGCGAGCAGCGATGAGCCTGCTCGAAGTGCGCAGCCTCAGCGTCGATTTCGGCCGCCGCCGGGTGGTGGACAGCGTTTCGTTCTCGCTCGACGCCGGCGAGAAGCTGGCCTTGGTGGGTGAATCCGCGTCCGGGAAGACAGTGACTGCGCTGTCTACGCTGAGATTGATCGAGGACGCGCGGCTCAGCGGCCAGATTCTCTTCGAGGGGAAGGAGGTGCTCGCGATGCCGGACCCGGAGTTGCGCGACCTGCGCGGGCGCGACATCGCCGTGATCTTCCAGGAGCCGATGACCGCGCTGAACCCGATCTACAGCGTGGGCGACCAGATCGTCGAATCCCTCGTTTTGCACACCGGTCTACGCGGCGCGCAGGCATGGGCAGAAGCGATCGCCGCCATGCGCCGCGTCGGCATCGACGACGCGGAGCGCCGGGCGCACAGCTATCCGCATCAGCTCTCCGGCGGGCAGCGCCAGCGCGCGATGATCGCCATGGCGCTCGCCTGCAACCCCAAGCTCCTCATCGCGGATGAGCCGACCACGGCGCTCGACGCCGCGATCCGGCTGCAGGTCCTGGAGCTGCTGGAACGCCTGCGGGCCGAGGCGGGGATGGCGCTGCTCCTCATCACCCACGATCTCAACCTGGTGCGCCGCTACGCCGACCGCGTGGCGGTGATGGAAAAGGGAGTGATGGTCGAGCAGGGGCCGACCGCGCAGGTGATCCAGCGCCCGCGGCACCCCTACACGCGGAAGCTCGTCGACAGCCGCCCCGAGCGCGACGTCGGCCCGCCCGGGGCCGGGTGCATCGTCGAGGCGCGCGAGCTGGGAGTGGAGTATGCGACTCGCCTGCCGGGCATCCGCGGCTGGTTCAGGAGCGGCCGCTTCACCGCGGTCGAGGGCGTGAACTTCGATCTCGCGCCCGGCGAAACGCTGGGGATCATCGGCGAGTCCGGCTCGGGGAAGACCACCCTCGCGCTGGCCGTCCTCGGCCTCATCGCGGCGCAAGGGGACATCAGGATCAATGGAAAGCAATGGGCCGACCCCGCGGAAAAACGCCGGTTGCGCCGCGAGATCCAGGTGGTGTTCCAGGACCCGCTGTCGTCGCTGTCGCCGCGCCTCACCGTCGAGGCGATCATCGGCGAGGGGCTCGAGATCCACGAGCCGCAACTCGACGCCGCACAGCGGCGCGCGCGCATCCTGCAGGCGCTGCTCGACGTGAAGCTCACGGAAAACGGCCAGGCCGAGCCGCTGTTGCAGCGCTACCCGCACGAGTTCTCCGGCGGCCAGCGCCAGCGCATCGCCATCGCGCGCGCACTGATCGTGAAGCCGAAGGTGGTGGTGCTGGACGAGCCGACCAGCGCGCTCGACGTCACGATCCAGAAGCAGGTGCTGGAGCTGCTTGCCGCGCTGCAGCGGAAATACCGGCTGAGCTACATCCTGGTGACGCACGACATCGACGTGGTGCGCGCCATGGCGCATCGCGTCATGGTGATGAAAGACAGCCGCATCGTCGAGAGCGGGCCGCTCGAAGAGGTCCTCGGCCATGCCGAGTCAGACTAGGCCGCCTTCCGGTAGAGCCTGCCTTTCGCCTTGGAGCGCGGCTTGCCCTTCTTCGCCGGCGCGCGCACCTCGAGGGCAATGCGCTGCCCGCTGGCGAGCCGGCTGATGCGGTTCCAGCGCTTGATGTCCTCGACGATGACGCCGTAGCGCTCGGCGATCGAGTCGAAGGTCTCGCCGGGCCTGACGGTGTGGAAGATGCGCCGCATCACGATCGGGATCGGCGGCGCATACATGATCGGCAGCCTGCGCATGCCGCTCGCCGCGGCGATGTCCACCGGCACGACCAGCAGGCCTGGCACTTCGCGCCTGCGCGGCGCGATGCCGTTGACCTCCTTCAGCTGCCCCAGCGTCAGGCCGAATTTCTTCGCGATCGACTCGAGCGTCTCGCCGCGCTTGGGCTGATACGACTGCCACGACACCAGCGCCTTTTCGTCGTGCTTGGTGAGGTTGGCGTGGAACACGTCGACCTTGTCGGCGGGAAGCACGATGCGCGGCGTCATCGCGGCGCGGATCAGCGGCCGGCTGAAACCGGGATTGAGGGCGATGAATTCCTCGACCGGCATCTCGGCGAGGCTGGCGGCGAGCTGCACGTCGATGTCCCGCAGCTCCGTATAGGCGGCGAAATAGGGCGCATTGGGGATCGGATCGAGGACGATGCCGAACAGCGCCGGGTTGGAAATGATGTTCTTCAACGCCTGCAGCTTGGGGATGTACATGCGAGTTTCCGCCGGCATCTTCAGGTTCGCGTAGTCCGTCGGCTTGCGCGCGGCGCGGTTCTTGGCGATCGCTCGCGCCACCCCGTTCTCGCCCCAGTTATAGGAGGCGAGCGCGAGCTGCCAGTCGCCGTGCAGCTCGTAGAGCTTGGTGAGGTAGTCGAGCGCCGCGGTGGTCGAGTCGACGATGTCGCGGCGTCCGTCGTACCACCAGTTCTGCTTCAGCTCGAAGCGCCTGCCGGTGCCCGGGATGAACTGCCACAGGCCCGAGGCATGAGCGCGCGAGTAGGCCATCGGGTTGAACGCGCTCTCGACCATCGGCAGCAGCGCCAGCTCGGTCGGCAGCCCGCGCTTCTCGATCTCCTCGACGATGTGATAGAGGTACAGCCGGCTGCGGTCGAAGACGCGCTGCAGGTATTCGGGGCGCGCGGCGAAGTACGCGGTGTGCTTCTCCACCAGGGCGCTGTCGAGGTCGGGGATCGCGAAGCCCTGGCGAATGCGCTGCCAGAGGTCCGCCGGACGCTCGGTGCGGTCGATCTTCCTCAAGCCGCGCAGCGGCTCCTGGATGGTCCGCTGCTCGCCCTCGAAGGGCGCCAGGCGCGACGCATCGGGCAGAGCGGCCGGCGGCAGCAAGGGCTGCGGGCTGACGGGCAGCGGTGCGGGCGGCGCCGGCGGCGCCGGGGAGGCCATCTCCGCGGCGGCTGCCTGCTCGCCCGGCAGCTCGGGCGGCACGGGCTGAGACGCGCAGGCCTGGAGCAGCGCGATCAACCCCCCGGCAAGGACCTGTTTGTTCTTCAAAAGCGGTTCTTCCAGTCCCGTATTGCGGCGAATACTCTCACAGGATCGGCTATGCGTGCTCCGAGGTACTTGTTGGCCGACTCGACCACCGCGGGCTCGAGGCAGCGCAGGAAGGGATTGGTGGCCTTTTCCTCGCCCAGCGTGCTCGGCAGCGTCGGCTTGCCCGCCGCGCGCAGGCGCCGGTCGCGCTCCTCGCGCTGCTGGAGCGCGGCGTTGTCCGGCTCGACGGTCTTGGCGAAGCCGATGTTGGCGAGCGTGTACTCGTGCCCGCAATACACTTTGGTGTCGTCGGGCAGCGCGCGCAGCTTCTGCAGCGACGCATACATCTGCTCGGCGGTGCCTTCGAAGAGGCGCCCGCAGCCGCACGCGAACAGCGTGTCGCCACAGAACAGCGACCCTGCCCCATAATAGGCGATGTGCGCGCGCGTATGCCCGGGGATGTCGATCACCGAGAAATCGACGCCGAGCTCGGGGATGCGAACGCTGTCGCCTTCGGATACCGGCCGCGTCAGCGTGGGGATCGGCTCCTTGCGCGGGCCATAGACGGGAACGGGGCGCGTCGCGACCAGCTCGGCGATGCCGCCGACGTGGTCCGGATGGTGGTGCGTGGCGAGAATCGCGGCGAGCTCGAGCCGCTCGCTCTCGAGATAGTCGAGCACCGGCCGCGCTTCGCCGGGATCGACCACCGCGGCGTGCGTCGCGTTGCGCAGCGTCCAGACATAGTTGTCCTTGAACGCTTTGACAGGAACGATCCTGAGCATGGTGCAGCATTCCTTCGTGCAAAACGGGGCGCAGAAGTATAACGGCGGCCGCTCTTCGCTTTCCTGGTGGTTTTCCACACCCCAGGGAACTTATGTGCTCGACTGGGAGCTCACTCAATTTGACAGTGCCGTAGACGACGTGTTCGGCTTCAGGGCGCTGCAGGTCGGCCTGCCCGAAATCGATTTCCTGCGGCAAAACCGCATTCCCTACCGCTTTTCGCTGGCGCTCGAGCCCGGTGCCGCGCTGGCGGCGGACCCGCTGCAGCTGCCGCTTGCGTCGCAGAGCGTCGACCTGGTCGCGCTGCCGCACGTGCTGGAGTTTCACCCTAACCCGCACGACGTGCTGCGCGAGGTCGAGCGGGTGCTGATGCCCGAGGGCCAGGTCGTGATCTCCGGCTTCAATAGCGCTTCGCTCTGGCGCCTGCGGCAGGTCTTCTCGCGCAAGGCGGGGGCGCCGTGGGACGGCAGATTCATCGGGCTGGTGCGCCTCAAGGAATGGCTCAAGCTCCTCGGCCTCGAGCTGAACGGCGGCAAGTTCGGCTGCTATGCGCCGCCGTTCTCCAATCCGCAGTGGCTGCGGCGATTCGGCTTCATGGAGAAGATGGGCCCGCGCTGGCTGTGGTTCGCTGGCGCCGTCTATGTGGTGCGCGCGGTGAAGCGGGTGCACGGCCTGCGGGTCGTCACCCCGGCCTGGCGCCGCGAACGCGCGCGGCGGCGGGCGCTCGCGCCCATGACGCAGCGCTCTCACAAGAATCATGGATAGAGAGGTGGTGGAGATCTTCAGCGACGGGGCATGCCGCGGCAATCCGGGCCCGGGCGGCTGGGGCGTGCTGCTGCGCGCCAGGGGCGCCGAGCGCGAGCTCTACGGCGGCGAGGCCGACACCACGAACAACCGAATGGAGCTCACCGCGGCGATCCGCGCCCTCGAGGCGCTCAAGCGCCCCAGCCGCGTGCAGCTCTACACCGATTCCCTGTATGTGACGAAGGGGATCTCGGAATGGGTGCATGAGTGGAAGCGCCGCGGCTGGCGCACCGCCGACAGGAAGCCGGTGAAGAATGTCGACCTGTGGCAGCGCCTGGACGAGCTGGCGGCCGTGCACGATGTGCAATGGCACTGGGTGAAGGGGCATGCCGGGCACCCGGAGAACGAGCGGGCGGACGAGCTGGCGAACCGCGGGATACCGCAATGAGCGCCAGGCAGATCGTGCTCGACACGGAGACCACCGGGTTGAACCCCAGGCTCGGCGACCGGGTCATCGAGCTCGGCTGCGTGGAGATCTTGAGCCGCAGCATCAGCGAGCGGCATTTCCATGTCTACCTGAACCCGCAGCGCGAGGTCGAGGAGGGCGCGCTCAAGGTGCACGGGCTGACGCGCGAGTTCCTCGCCGACAAGCCGCGCTTTGCCGACATCGCCCGCGCTTTCCTGGACTTCATTCACGGCGCCGAGCTGATCATCCACAACGCCGACTTCGACGTCGAGTTCCTGGACCTGGAGCTCGGGCTCGCCGGGCTTGGCCGGCTCGGCGAGCACGTGGCGCAGATCACCGATACGCTCGCCTTCGCGCGCGAGCTGCATCCGGGCAAGCGGAACAGCCTGGACGCGCTTTGCGAGCGCTATTTCGTCGATCATTCCAACCGCACGCTGCATGGCGCGCTGCTCGACGCGCGGCTGCTCGCCGAGTGCTACCTGGCGATGACGCGCGGCCAGGAGAGCCTGGTCATGGAGCTCGAGACCCCGGCCGCGGCGGCGGCGGCGCTCGCCGCGCTGCAGGTCGACGTCTCCAGCCTGGTCGTGCTGCGCGCCCTGCCCGAGGAGGTCGCGCTGCACGAGAGGTACCTCGACGGCATGGAGAAGGAAGCCAAAGGCGGCGTCCTCTGGCGCCGTATACTTAGGACAGCGTGAAAAGCCATCCCTACGAGCAGCAGCTCGACAAGAATGCGGCCAACTATGCGCCGCTGACGCCGCTGTCTTTCCTCGAGCGCACGGCGTACGTCTATCCGGACCGCGTCGCCGTGATTCACGGCGCGCAGCGCAGCACCTGGCGGCAGACCTACGAGCGCTCGCGCCGCCTGGCGCACGCTCTGGCGAAGCGCGGCCTGGGCGTCGGAGATACCGTCGCGGCCATGCTGCCCAATATTCCCGCGATGTACGAGGCGCACTTCGGCGTGCCGATGAGCGGCGCCGTGCTCAATACGCTGAACACCCGGCTCGATGCCGACGCCATCGGCTTCATGCTGAACCACGGCAACGCGAAGCTGATTTTGGTCGACCGGGAATTCGCCGAGGTGATCGAAAAGGCGATCGCAAAGATAAATCGCGAAATCGAGGTCATCGACGTCGAGGACCCCGAGTACGCCGGCCCGGGCAGGCGCCTCGGCGCCAGGACCTACGA
>Ga0070697_100003874_pt1 | contig 11486 bp, 10 predicted proteins | sample KBSK1501metaG_FD_65475 | JGI IMG/M metagenome (GOLD analysis project Ga0070697, IMG submission 65475) | Corn, switchgrass and miscanthus rhizosphere microbial communities from Kellogg Biological Station, Michigan, USA - KBS K1-50-1 metaG | ecosystem: Host-associated > Plants > Roots >... | reverse complement strand
CAAGTCAACGAGATCGCACAGCGCCTCCCAAAAATTCTGCTGGGCTGCTCCATGGTAATCCATCCGTCGGATGTCTCGAAAACTTCATAAGGTGAGCTGCCACGGTGCGACTGGCCAAGTCGAGGCGGCCGCTCGCGGGTGGCAAACCATGAGCAGCTTCATAAACGCCGAACGAAATTGCGGAATCCAGCAGGGCAACGTGTACCTTTTGTCCCTTTCCGGTCTGATGTCGCCTCTCGACGGCGCATAGAATGCCAACCGCCAGATGCATTCCCGCAGCAACGTCGGAAATCGCGATCGGGAGACGAAACGGCGGACCATCCTTGGGGCCGCATAAACTCATCAGCCCCGACATCCCCTGCGTAATAAGATCGAAACCGCCCCGTTGGCTGTAAGGCCCAGTCTGCCCAAAACCCGAGATCGAGCCGAGTATGAGACGCGGGTTGCGTTTCGAAAGAACCTCGTAGGACAGGCCGAGGCGGTCCAATGTGCCCGGACGATAATTTTCGATCAGAATGTCCGCCTGGCCGACGAGGTCTAAAATCGCGGCGTTGCCGGCTTCGGATTTCAAATCAAGGGCTATCGAGCGCTTGTTGCGATTCCACAGCATGAACGGCGCGCTCTCGCCCGCAACATACGCCGGCATGCCTCTCGCTTCATCGCCGCCCTTCGGCTTCTCGATCTTGATGACGTCTGCGCCGTGATCCGCCAGCAGCATTGCGCAGTAAGGTCCAGACAAATGACTGGATAAATCCAGAACCTTTAGACCATGCAGGGAGCCTACCATTCAGGCTACTCGAATTGAATTTTGTACATTGTACACGAAATGATAACGTCTCATAGTGTTCTGCGGAAGGCAAGATTATCTTTGATAGATGGACAGAGAGACCCACAGCGTGGCCGACGACATCCTGGTTGCATTAAAGGACGGCGTTGCGACCGTCACGTTAAATCGGCCGCGAAAGCGGAATGCCATTCACCTGGCGATGTGGCGAGATCTTGAGACGATTTTCCTGGATCTGAGCAACGATCCGAACGTTCGAGTTGCGATACTCACGGGCGCCGGCGGAAATTTTTGCGCGGGAGCCGATATTTCGGAATTCGGTGAAGTTCGCTCGGATGCTGAATCGGGTCGCATTTATGAGCACGCGACGGAAGCCGCAACGATCGCGATTCGGGACTTTCCCCTGCCGACGATCGCGGCCGTGTCCGGATATGGAGTGGGCGGTGGATGCGGGATAGCGCTCGCATGCGATTTTCGCGTAGGCGATCCAAGCACGAGAATGGGTATTCCTGCAGCACGACTAGGCATCGTGTATTCGGCGCTTGATTGCGGTTTACTTTATCGCGCTGTTGGTCTTGCGCGCGCAAAGCGCGTGCTGTTCACGGGCCGCTATTTTCCAGTCGATCAATGTATCGGCATGGGCCTGGTCGATCACGCGCTTGCAGGTGACGCTTTGGCAGGTGCGCGTGAGATGGCTGACGAATTCGTTGCAAACGCTCCGCTATCGCTGCGAGGATCCAAGTTTGTGCTCGAGGCTCTCGATGCACATCAAGTCGCGGCAAAAGAGAAGAGCATCCTTGCCCTTATCGATGCCGCCCTAGAGAGTGCAGATTACCAGGAGGGTTCTCGCGCCTTTTTGGAGAAACGTTCGCCCGTGTTTGTTAGGCACTGAAGGTATCAGGCATGACTTGGCTTGGAGTGGACGTCGGGGGCACGTTTACGGATCTGGTGTTGTTCGACCGCGCTTCTGGAAGTTTGAAAATCCTGAAGACGCCGTCCACCCCGCGCAATCAGTCCGAGGGAATCCTCACCGGTATGGGACTTCTTGGCATCGACGCATCTGGACTGGAGAGATTTGTACACGGCACCACCATTGCAACAAACACGGCGCTTGAACGCGACGGGGCGTCGCTCGCCGTCATAACGACGGCAGGCCACAAAGACGTGCTCATCGTCGGGCGGGGTAATCGCATGGCGATGTACAATATCAAGGCGCCGCCAATCCGCCCATTGTTGCCTCGATCGCGCTGCTTTGAGGTCGACGAACGCATGATGGCGGATGGAACAGTACTTCGTTCTCTCGATGAAGCGGAGGTCGACCGCATTGCCGGCAACCTTCTCGAGGAAGGCGTGGAGGCGGTCGCGATCTGTTTTCTCCACGCTTATGCAAATCCTGATCACGAGCGGCGTTGCGCTGAAATAATCAGCCGGCGGATGCCGAAGGCCGTCGTAACAACGTCTGCTGAAGTGTTATCTGAATACCGGGAATACGAGCGATTTTCTTCAACCGCACTTAACGCTTATGTCGCTCCGCGGATGAAGAGATACATCGGGGATTTGCGAGAGCGTCTCTCGCAGGCCGGTTCTGTCGCTCCTTTGTCAATCATGACTTCGAACGGGGGGGCATTGCCTGCACACCTGGTGGAGGCGCTTCCGGTCCTTTCGATGCTGTCCGGACCAGCCGCAGGCGTGATCGCAGCCGGTCACATCGGTGCAGTGGCAGATTATCCTGATCTCATCACTTGCGATATGGGCGGCACATCTAGCGATGTGTGTCTGGTGCGGGGTGGTGAATATGGAATGACGACTGAGGGAAGGGTAGGTGCCTTTCCTATCAAGATTCGCCAAATTGATATCAATTCCATTGGTGTAGGCGGCGGAAGCATCGCCTCACGGTCATCCGGAGGCTTTCTAACTGTTGGGCCGCGCTCGGCCGGCGCGTTTCCTGGACCAGCCAGCTACGGTCGCGGCGGTACTGAACCGACCCTGACCGATGCCAATGTGGTGCTTGGACGCCTGCGCCTGGATCGCCCGCTGGGTGGGGAGATCAATCTCGACAAGCAGGCCGCATTGACAGCGATCGGCAGTCTTGCGACGGCAATCGGCATTAGCACCGTTGAGATGGCCGAAGGCATTTTGCGTATCGCCGCGGTGTCCCTTGCTGGCGCTATCAAGGAAGTTTCGGTCATGCGCGGCATTGATCCCCGCGATTTCGCCCTATTGCCATTTGGCGGTGCGGGCGCACTTCATGCGGCTGAAGTGGCGGATGAACTAGGCATGCGAACGGTTGTCGTCCCGCCATTGCCGGGCAATTTTTCAGCTTTGGGACTCTTGCTTGCAGACTCGCGTCGCGATTTTGTAAAAACCCACCTTTCGCGTACGGCAGATACCAGTGTTGAGGCAGTTCGCTCGCGCTTCGAAGAACTGATTGCCACGGGATCAAAAGAGTTGCCTGGCACATCTTCGGACTCCTCGAATCATCGATATCTGGCCAGCCTTGACATGCGCTATTCCGGCCAGTCGTTCGAGTTGTCGGTTCCTTGTGCAGTTGATGTCTCGGATATCGAAACGATCGAGCGAAAATTCGGCGAGGTTTATGCCGCCCGATATGGGGCGACCACAAAAGCGCCGATCGAGATTGTTAGCTACCGTGTTGCCGTTTGGCAGATTGCCGAGAAGCCGGTTCTATCGCCACCCGAAAAAAGCGGGCGTTCGATCGAGGGCGCGGTAGCAGGAAGAACGGCCGTCATTTTTGATGGTGTGTCTCACGACGTTCCGATCTATCACCGCGACCTGCTACCTCCTGAGATCAATTTTCAGGGGCCTGCCTTGGTGGAAGAAGACGGATCTTCAACTGTTGTTCCGCCGGACTGGAGCGCAATGTTGGACCATGTCGGTTGCCTCGTGTTGCGGCGAGGGTGAGGGGCTTCCGATCTTGATCATCGATCCAATTACCCTCGAAGTGCTGAGCCAGGCGCTCATCTCCACAGTCCGGGAAATGCGCGCAACCGTATGCCGAACCGCAAGTTCGGTAGCTATTTACGACGCGAAAGATTTCTCTTGCGGACTTTTCGCGCCCGATAGCCAGGTCGTTGCACAATCCGAAGATATTGGCTCGCATGTCGTGCCGTTGCCGTGGTCGGTGCGCTCGGCGATGGAAAAGCTGGGGTCTGGCCTCGAACCCGGGGACGTTATCCTGGTCAACGATCCTTATTCCGGCGGCACGCATCTCAACGATGTCACGGTCATCTATCCAATCTTCAAGGACGGCCGTCTGATTTTCTTTCCTGCGGTACGCGCGCATTGGGCGGATGTTGGCGGGATGGTTCCGGGCAGCATGTCTGGCAAAGCCACGGATATCTATCAGGAGGGCATTCGCATCCCCCCGATCAAGATCATCGAGCGGGGTCGGACTAATGAAGCTGCCCTGGAATTGCTGATGTCCAATATGCGCATTCCAGAGGAACGGCTCGGCGATCTTAACGCCAGCTTTGCCTCGTGCCGGGTCGCCGAAAAGCGCATTCTGGAAATATGCGAGCGCTACGGCGTCGATTTACTTATGGAAGCGGTCCGCCTCGATATGGACCGAGCCGAAGCCCGCATGCGCGCCAGCATCGATCGTCTCCCAAACGGAACCTACTACTATGAGGATTATCTTGAGACGTTCATGGGCGGCAAGTTCGAGCCGTTGCTATTGCCGCTTTCCCTCACAATACGCGACGATCGTATGATCGCGGACTTTACCGGCGCATCAGTGCAGGTACCGTTTCCGGTCAATTCCACTGCGGCCGTCTCGGCGGCGTCTGTCTTCATCGCGGTGAAATCCGTATTTGATCCGGCAGCACCTCTCAACCAGGGTTCATTCCGGCCGATCGAAGTTATTACCCCGCCTGGCACCATTGTGAACGTACAGCGGCCAGCGCCGGCAGGATCGCACGGTGAGATCCGTAAGCGGGTTATTGCCACCATGATAGGGGCGCTGTCGCAAGTCGCTCCTACACAGGTGGCCGGCGATCTTTGCCGCACGTCGTTTCATAACTTATTGGGAGGTTTTGACACGCGAGCGCGACGTGAGTGGGTTCATTATGAGTGGTCGGCAGGGGGCAATGGTGCCTTTGCGGAGGACGATGGTCCAAGTGTCATGGCACCGATCGATTGGGGTGACCTTGTCACCGTACAATCCACGGAAGTCATGGAATTGCGAATGCCGCTGCTTGTCGAAAGCTCGCGTCTCGCGATCGACTCGGGCGGAGCCGGGCGTACGCGCGGTGGATTGTCGATGCAGCGTGGACTACGTGTGCTCGCGCCGGAGGCCCGCTACTCGTTGCTCGCGGATGGCGCGATTGTTCCCGCCTTTGGTGTGCTCGGCGGAATGTCAGGCTTTCCGGTCGGCGCCTGGATCGATCGGGATGGACAGATCGAGGACTTTGATAGCCCTGGAAAAATTTCCGGACATCATGTCGAAGAGAATGCGATGGTGATGATCCGTTCCGCCGGCGGTGGCGGGTATGGCGATCCTCTTGGGCGAGATCCCGAACGCGTCGCTGCGGACGTCGAGGAAGGTTATGTCTCAGAACAGGCCGCCCGCCAGCTTTACGGCGTCGTCCTCAAATCCGACGGTAGTGTCGATGCGACAGCAAGTGACCGCTTGAGAAAACGACTACGAGAGCAGCGCTTTTATCTTACCACTTTTTCCGAGTCGAATTCGTTCGAAGCAGGCGCTGTAAGTCGCCGTCGTGTGATCAGGCTAAATCCTCAAGACGCAGCAAAAGCCAGCATTGCTGCCGAGGAGCTGATCGAAATGGATACTGGTTTTGCAGCCTCGCTGCGGGGCTGGACTCGTATCGATGCCGAGGTTCAAAAAGGCACTTTGCCAATCGACGAACGTGCGTGTGCGATCCTCAAGATTAAAATCGGCGATAAGGTCGAGTTGCGCCGAATTTTAAGTTCGGTCCGTCCGCGTGTTCTTTTCGCGGAAGCAGCAGAATGAGTGATGAAATGATTCTTGTAACAGGTGTAAGCGGATTGATTGGTGGGGCCGTCGCGCGCCGGCTTGCTTCGGCAGGTCGACGTTTTGTTGCGAGCGACGTGGTGCCTCCAAAGGGAGCCGCGTTCCCTGTTATTGAACACGATCTGGCGGACCATAATCGATGGCATGATGTGATCAAACGTTACGGCATTTCCAAAGTCGTTCACGCCGGAGGCATCTCCGGACCCATGTTGTTGCGGGACCAGCCAGCGCGGATTTGTGACATCAACTTGCAAGGTTTGATCGGCCTCCTTGAAGCTGCCCGTATCCATGGCATTGGACGCATCGTTTGGTTTTCTTCCATTACAGCGTATGGAAACCGCTCCGACTTGGCTCCCGTCGATGAGGAAACACCGCTTCATCCGACAACCATGTACGCAGCAACGAAAGTGGCTGGCGAAGCGCTACTTGCGGCCTATCACCTCGAACATGGCGTCGACGGTGTCGCGCTACGGATAGCTTCGTGCTACGGCCCGGGCCGCACTACGGCGTGTCTAATCCGAACCATCGTCGAAGATGGATTGGCAGGGCGGATCACCGGCGTCAAAGATGCGGCCAATCAAAGCCGGCAGCACGTGTTCGTAGAGGACGTTGTCGATGCCGTTATCGCCGCGCTGGACAAGACGACTCTGTCACGGCGCGTTTTCAACATCGGGCCGGGCCGGATGCAGAGTCTGGATGAGATCGTCGCCGACATACGTGAGGTCGTACCGAACGCAAAAATAGAAATTCGCAGCGACGGGCTAGGATGGAACAGATTCGGGGTCGGGCCTCTAATGATCGATGCCGCGCGGCGCGACCTCGGTTTTGAGCCGCAAACGACTTTGTCACGTGGCGCGGAGCAGACCCGTGTTTGGCTGGAACGTCGGCGGAGTTTAACGTGAGTATCGCTCGGGATTTGGACTTTGGCGGCCGGCGCGCGCTGGTGACAGGTGCAGCCAACGGCTTCGGCGCGGAGATTGCAACGCTTTTGAGCGAACACGGCGCCTCGCTCGTCCTCGCCGATCGGGAGGCAGATCCCTTGCGGGACATGGCCGGCCGTTTGAATGCCGAGTATCATATTTACGATCAGGCTGATGTCGCTTCAGTAGACAGTCTCATTGAGAAGTGCGGTCATATCGATATTCTAATAAATTGTGCCGGCATTCTTGTGGCAAAACCGTTGCTCGATACGTCGGTCGACGAGGTCCGCCGATTGATCGACGTGGATTTCATCGGAGTATTTCAACTGATGCAAGGCATCGGCCGCGGCATGGTTGACCGGCGGCGTGGCGTGGTTCTGTCGATAGGTTCCCAAACGGCTTTTTGCGGGGCTGAGGGAAGAGGAGTGTATGCCGCAGCGAAAGCCGCCATCTCACAATTGACGCGGGCCGCTGCGGTCGAGTGGGGACCTTACAACGTCCGCACCATTTGCTTGGCGCCGGGTCGGTCCTTGACGCGGATGACCGTCGAAACGTCGAAGCTTGATTATAAAGGAGATCGTGGGCTGGCTCGCGTGCCGCTCGGGCGTTGGGCCACGCCTCAAGAAATCGCCAAATTAGCTGTTTTTCTTGTCTCGGACGCAGCGAGTTACGTTACCGGCGAGACGCTGATTGCTGACGGAGGCTTCGTCCTTGGCTGAAGGACTTCTAAAACTGTTTCGAATGCTGGCACGTAAGTTGCTAGTCGAACGCAAGGCACGAATCTTGATTGCTTGCGACTCTAATGAATCATGCAAGCTCTGAAAATCAAGTTCGGTTGTTACAACATTTGATTGTGGAGATGAGCTTGCCGTTTATCAACTTGCGAAATGTGACTAAATCGTTCGTGGGTCAGATGGGTCGCACATCGACGGCAGTCTCCAACTTTTCTCTCGATATGGAGAGAGGCGAATTCTTTTGCCTGCTTGGACCCTCGGGATGCGGCAAAACCACAGTGCTCGGTATGCTGGCGGGCTTTGAGCTACCGACCAGCGGAGAAATCCTTCTCGACGGTAAACCTGTTCGAGGACCTTCTCGTGATCGTGGCGTCGTATTCCAGGGCGAAGATTCGCTTTATCCGTGGCTGACGGCCCTGGATAATATTGCGTTCGGGCCTCGCATGGCGGGAAACTCGGCGCGGGAATCGCGCGAGAGGGCTTTTGAATTCCTCAACCTAGTCGGCCTGACGGGGCAAGACGACAAATATCCGGCCGAATTGTCGGGCGGAATGAAGCAGCGTATCCAGATCGCCCGCGCGCTTGCAAACGAACCCAAGATGCTCCTGATGGATGAGCCCTTTGGCGCGCTCGATGCGCAAACGCGCGCGATCATGCAGCAGGAGCTGCGCAAGATATGGCTGGCAACTCACGCTTCTATCCTGTTCATCACCCACGACGTCGATGAGGCGATCATTCTGGGAAGCAAAATCGGCGTGATGACGGCCGGACCGGGTGGCAAGCTCAAAGGCATCGTGCCTGTCGATTTGGTCGGTGAGCGCAACCGCAAAGACCCGGCCTACACTGAGATTTATGCCAGTGTGCATGACATGATCCGCGAAGAGGTCGCTAAAGTTTCCCGAATTCCAGCGGGAGTTCCAGCATGACGTTGGCGCATCAGCCATCCGTTTCACCGCTGCCGGCCGCGAACGTCTCGAGCGGATTTCGCCGCGCCTTACGAAATGTCGGCTCGATCATTCCTCATCTCGTCGGATTTGCGGCGCTTTTCCTCGCTTGGCATATTGCCTCAACCTATCTTGTTCGCTCCGTTTTATTCCCGGCGCCGATGGCGGTTCTATCAAAGGCGATCAAGTTAGCGGCGGATGGATCGCTGTTTGAGCATATCGCTGTCAGCCTCAGACGCATCGTCATCGGATTTTTTGCCGGATCGGCGATAGGAGTACCGATCGGGTTGGCTATCGGAAGTTTCCCGCTTGTGCGCAAGCTGCTTGAACCATGGACCGAATTTCTGCGTTTTATCCCTTCGGTAGCGATGATCACAATTGCGGTCATCTGGTTCGGCATCGGGGAAGAATCGAAGATATTTCTGATCATCTATACGACCGTTTTCATCGTCATTCTCAATACGGCGGCTGGAGTGAATGCGATCGCACCGAACAAAGTTCGTGCCGCGCAGGTTCTCGGTGCTAACCGCTGGCAGATTTTTGCTTATGTGGGGCTGCCCGCGACGGTACCATTCATTCTAACGGGCATGCGTCTGGCCATGGCGAATTCTTTCACGACCATCGTTGCAGCGGAGATGATTTCTGCCAATGAAGGCCTTGGCGTGATGCTCTGGAACGGCCGAATGTATATGCTTGTCGATGAGATATTCGTCTCGCTCGTTTGTCTTGGCCTGTTAGGCTTTGGCGCCGACCGTCTATTCCGTTGGGGAAATTTTCGGTTCGCACGCCGCTTTTCGCCGACAGCTTGAATTGGTCTCGGTGCGGGGGTAATTCCCGTGCCGCCAGGGAATACCGGCATCGGCCGGCAAAACGGGAGCGATTCATGAGGTATTCTTCAATTCTCGCATTCTGCCTTGTCTTTGTTTTGCAGACGTCGAGTTCTTTCGCTGAGCCCACCAAGATGACGATCGCTACGGGAGTCGATCCCAGCTTCTCAGCCTATTACGTAGCCAAGAGCGCAGGGATATTCGAAAAAAACGGCCTGGACGTGCAGGTGAATACCGGACCGAGCGGCTCCGCCATGGTCGCTTACGTCATTCAGAACCAAGTACAGTCGGCTTTCGGTGCGGAGGCGGCCGGCATTCAAAATCATAACATCGATGCCAACGTTATCGTTGCCGCCGAAGGCGCGCTGATGTTGCAATGGTACGGTTTGGTCGCGCGCGATTACGATTCCCTAGATCAACTCAAGGGCAAGAAAATCGGGGTTGCCAGAGGCTCAGGCAGCGAAGTGTTCTGGCTGGCAATGATCGAGAAATTAAAGCTCAAGGCCAGCGACTATAAAATCGTGCAGGTTGAAGCGCCCGAGATGGTTGCCGCTCTTGAGCGTCATGACATCGATGCTTTCTCAGCTTGGGAGCCTTGGCTCACCCGAGCAGTAGGTTCGGTTCAGAATACTAAGTTGATACTTAGCAACGACGGTATTATGAGCCCTCGCGTTTATATCTATCTCAATCGAGGATGGGCCGAAAAGAACCCTGCGGCGGCGGTTTCTTTTATGCGGTCGATGGTGGAAGCGACCGACCTAATCAACAAAGATCCAGCAAAGGCCGCTACGCTCGTCGCGACCTTCCTGAAGCTGGATAAAGATATGACGGAGAACCTGATGCGTAAGCTGCGATTTGATGTTCGGCTCGATCAGGACTCACTTGAGAACTTTATAACCATTCAGGAACAGCTCAAGGGGCTTGGAAAATTGGCTAAGCCTGTCGATTTAAAGCAATTCGTCGAACCCAAAATTCTCAGTCAAGTTCGCCCTGAGGCCGTAAATCTGCCAGCTGCAAAATAACAGAATTAACAGGCGAGCGCCGCGATCCGGCGCTCGTCCTGTCCCTGTCGGAAACCTCATCTGGCTGGCGAAAGACCGAGAATCGGGCGATGCTGTTGTGCCATGAGGGATCTTTGCAGGCTTATTGGTTGGATGGTCGTCGATCTGATCCGCTCGCGAGCAGCGCTTGAGGCAGAGATTTGGTCGTTGCGGCAGCAAATCAATGTTTTGCGGAGGACTGCTCCAAAGAAACTCTCCTTCAGCGCCATCGACCGATTGATATTCGTCGGTCTGTATCGATTGTTTCCTAACGCGCGCGATGCGTTGGCGATTGTGAAGCCGGACACCATTGTCCGCTGGCACCGCGCCGGATTCAGATCGTACTGGCGCTGGAAGTCGCGACCTCGTGGCGGTCGACCAACGGTGCCGCTGGAAATACGCCGGCTGATCCGAGAGATGAGCATCGTAAACCCACTGTGGGGAGCGCCGCGGATCCATGGAGAGCTCCTCAAGCTCGGTATCGATATCGGTCAGACGAGCGTAGCCAAGTATATGGCCAAGCGTAGAAGGCCGCCGTCCCAAGGTTGGAAAACATTTCTCAACAATCATGCCGACGGCATCGCGGCGATGGATTTGTTCGTCGTCCCGACAATCTCGTTTCGGCTGCTCTACGGCTTGTTGATTGTGGGACATGGTCGACGACAGATTTTGTGGTTTGGCGTTACATCGCATCCGACCGCGGAATGGATCGCAAATCAGCTCACGGAAGCATGCGGCTGGGAACAAGCCCCCCGCTATCTGATCCGCGACCGGGATCGGGCCTATGGCGAGGTCTTCATCCGAAGGCTTCGATCAATGGGTATTCGCGATCGACCGACGTCGCCACGTTCCCCATGGCAAAACGGATTTACTGAACGACTTATCGGCTCGATCCGACGGGAGTGCCTTGACCACGTTGTTGTGTTCGGCGAGCGGCATCTTCGCCATGTGCTCCTATCCTATATGAACTACTATAATGACACGCGCACGCACCTGTCCTTGGATAAGGATTCGCCCCTATCGCGTACTGTTGAGAGGGCAGGGCGTATTCTTTGCCGCCCAGTCCTCGGCGGACTGCATCACAAATACGTCCGGGTTTGATTTGCGACAGGCACAGGGTTGCTGGTGACACCGTCTACGGTGTTGGCGATATCGAACAGCAACTACGCCAGGCAGGCAAAGGCTATGTACTCGGGGTCAGCAGCGCTCATGTGTTTCAATCCTGG
>Ga0070697_100003872_pt1 | contig 11489 bp, 7 predicted proteins | sample KBSK1501metaG_FD_65475 | JGI IMG/M metagenome (GOLD analysis project Ga0070697, IMG submission 65475) | Corn, switchgrass and miscanthus rhizosphere microbial communities from Kellogg Biological Station, Michigan, USA - KBS K1-50-1 metaG | ecosystem: Host-associated > Plants > Roots >... | reverse complement strand
CACGAATTTGCCTTTGACGTGCCGCAATAGCTCTTCGAGATCAACGAAATCTTGTTCTTTGAGATTGAACTTGTAAAGCTCGCGATCCCAATAGGGCGGGTCGAAATGAGGATGAAAGTATAAAGGATGGAAAATGCCTGCTATCAGGCTCCTACCACTCACCTTCGTGAAGAGTCGTGCATGGTATGTCTGTGAAACGCCATGATCCATGGACGATATAGGCGTGAAGATTACTTACGGACGGCATAGTGCAGCTTGACCACGCCGTCCGTGAACTTCGTGCACGAGATCAGTTTTAGTGGCAGGGAGCGACGGCGGGGCGCGATCAATGGAATGCCTTCGCCTATAAACGTAGGAATCACGTGAATCATGAACTCGTCGATCTCTCCTTCGTCGAGAAACGACGCAATGATGCTAGCGCCACCCATCATCCAGATGTCTTTCCCCTTTTTCGCCTGCAGACGGGTTGTGAACGTTTTGATTGGTTCGTTCACGAACTCCACGCCCGCGGGCGCTGCCGATTGCACCGGACGGCTTGTGAAGACATAGTTCTTAACGTTTGTATCGAAGGCCGACCCGGACACGCCTTTCTTTTGAAAGTCGAGCGCCATATCGCATGTCTTCCTGCCCCACAGGATCGTGTCGATCGATTTATAGAACGCACCCATGCCGTAGTTGCCCTTCGGACTCGAACGGTCGAGCCAGTCGACGGAACCGTCGGTCCGGGCAATAAAGCCGTCGGCACTCGCGGCGATGTAGACGATGATTTTTCGCTTACGGACCATGGCGCGGCAGCGACCCAATCCTAATGCGGAACGCCTTAGGATTTCAATTCAGTGGCTTAGGGAAAAGGCGCTCGCCTGTCACGTTCCCGTCGCGTTTCGTTCGGGAATCCAGAACTTCACCACGGGCTGCTAGCCGCTTTCAGGAGAACTTCTTGCGCAGCGGTTCGTCGCTCGATCTGTCTCATGCTGCGCCAAGCTGTGCGCCAAATGCCATGATCCACGGACATGTAAGTTCAAATGTCCTCACCCGCCACGATTTGCGGTGCAAATACACCGGTGAATGAAAAAGGCCCCTCCGGTAACACCGGACGGGCCTTTTGCTTCTCTAACTAAAAGTTATTGACGATCTCCCACACCTGATTGTCCCCATGCTGCCGGGTTAGGAAAGCGCGGGAGTCGACCAGGTTGTTCAACGTGCCAGGCAAGTCCGCCGCGGAGGTACTTCCCGCGGAAACATGCAAGCCAGTGGGTTCGTTGTCTTCTCCTCCGCCAGCCACCGCGGTGTGGTCCCGGCCTAAGGCCACGAAACGGCGCGGAGCCGCCGAGCCGTCGGTCGCGAACGCCCAAACCGAATCCAATTTGTTGAGTTGGATGTGGAGAGTATCTCCGCGGTCCTCGGCAGCTAGGAGCGTGTGATCATCAGCAAACGTCAGATTGTCGAACGAAGCGTGATCCGCATCTCCCAAGACAAAGATCGAAATCTTGCCGGTATTGCGGTCTGGATTGAGGTCGACGCGGAAGATGGATCCCCATGAGCCGCGCTGTGCGAGTGCGGGAGTGTTACCCGAACCTGCATCGGTGTCTGCCGTAGGATCAAAGAAAAACGTTAAGAAGCCAGAGCCCGGAAGGAACTGCGCGTTCTCCGGCCGTTTGAAGGGAGTCGCTCCCGCTGTCTTGGCTAGTGCATTCGCACCGAAGGAGGCAGTGCCGTCCACATCGGTATTGTGAACCGTCACCCAGTCCACATCGTAGGAAGTCCCTTGGGTATGGAGAGCGAGCTGCCCCTGAGAGAAGGTGTCTCCCACGGGGTCGGCTGCGTGGAATGTCACCGGCGTGCCGTCAATCGTGACTCTTAGCGCTTGCAGAATGCCACCGGCAGAAAGGTTTGCCGGGTCCTTCGGAAGGAAGCGGTACACGAATGAGTTCGGCTGCCTCGCGACTTTTGGACTGTTCGGATCATTGGGATCTACGTTCACAAACGTCCCGCCGGCATCCTCAATAATCAGCAGGTTTCCCAGATCATCTGGATGAATCCCTTCATAACCGCCTCTGCCAAGGATGCCATAGAGCGTATTCACTACCGGAGGCCACGTAGTACTAGCTTCAATGACGCCGCCGTTGGTACCAGCTTCTTGCGTAAAAAGCATGGTATTCGTAAAGGGATCGTAAGTGGATCCATCAATAGAATTGAAATTAGTGACACCACTGGCGTTCACAGGCGTAAGCAGGGTGACTTTGTGAGCGCCATCCGTCACATCAAGGTTGATTCGCGTCAGATAAGCGAGGTTGCCGCTGTTTTCATGCCCTTGAAACAGGAAATGCCGGCCGTAGTCGAAGCCCTGCGTTGGGCCGCCCGGATTGCTGCTTAACACCAGATAAGTATTCTCATCGGGTTCGGTCAGTGTGCCCGTACTCAGTAACCCAAAATTAGTGATGACGCCCGATGGATTCTCCAACGGGAACGAACCGTCCACTACTCCCTTCAGCGAGAACCCAGCAGCAACGACTGTGGCCGGGTTACCAGTTCGTTGCCTGGCGTTGGGAACTGAGTGGGTGATGGGACCAATCCCGCTCTGGGCTAGGGCAACGCTTGCGGTTAAAAAGAACGCGGCGCATAGAGGCAAATTCGTGCGACTTCTCATATATAAAAATTCCTTTCGTTTTTGACGAAGGCTGGCTATCGAACTTTGGGACCGAGCTTCTTCAGGCAATATCGATAACTTATCTCGGCCGTGACGCCCGCGTGGTTAAAAATAGGTGAATTTCTGGTGAAACGAACAACAGCACATTCGCAGATCTGAATACTATACCTGGTATGGTATCCTAGGCTTCCATGAGCCACACAATCGAGGACAAGCAAAAGCTACTTCTAAGAGCCAAGCGGATTCAAGGGCAGGTGGAAGCTCTTGTGCGCGCTCTCACCGAGGAGCGCGATTGCTCCGTCGTACTGCAACTCATGAGCGCCGCCAGAGGAGCGATGAACAGCTTGATGGCCGAGCTTCTGGAAGGCCACATCAGGAGCCATGTTCTCAACGGAAAACAAAAACCCACTTCACAGCAGTTAGTGGCTGCGGATGAAGTGATAGACATGGTGAAGTCCTACTTGAAATAGCTGCTTTCGCAGTACAGAAGGAATGTTGCTATGAACTCCGCACCTCTGGCCGAACAGTCCCCGGCTAACGCTTTCCGGCGGAATGCCCAAGAAGCTCAGCACACGGAACACGCGGGGGGAGTTGAATGGGCTGAACTCATTCGCATTGCCTTCGTGGTACTCGCAGCGGCTGCGGTCTGGTTTCGACTTTGGGAGCCATTCCCGCGCATCAGTGCAATTGGCATCGCAGCGACCTTGATCGGTGGCTACCCTATCTTCAAAGAAGCCTTCGAGAACATCGTCGAACGAAAGATGACGATGGAACTCTCGATGACCATCGCTCTTCTCTCGGCTCTCGCTATTGGAGAATTCTTCACCGCTCTAGTTATCACCGCCTTCGTGCTTGCCGCAGAGGTATTGGAAGGTCTCACGGTTGGGCGAGGCCGGCGGGCTATCCAGGATCTGCTCAACTTCCTTCCAAGAACAATCACGGTCCGGCGTCTCGGTCAGGTGACGGACGTAGCGTCCGACCAGGTTCAAGTCGGTGACACGGTGATCGTCAAACCAGGTGGACATATTCCCGTCGATGGCGTCGTACTTGGTGGTAGCTCGTTTGTGGAACAGGCAGCCATTACCGGGGAGGCGATGCCGATTGAGAAGGTGTTGGGAGATGTGGTCTATGCCGGAACCATGAATCAATCGGGAGCTTTGGAAATCACTGCCCAGAAACTCGGTCGCGACACGACATTCGGAAGGATAGTTGAAGCCGTTGAGCGGGCGGAGAAATCGCGGGCACCAATCCAGAAAACCGCCGATCGCCTGGCGGGTTACCTCGTGTACTTCGCCGTCGGGACGGCAATTCTCACATTCATCATCACTCACAACGTCAGGTCAACCATTTCGGTTGTAATCGTGGCTGGAGCCTGTGGCATCGCTGCTGGAACTCCTCTTGCGATTCTGGGTGCAATTGGCCGGGCCGCGCATCAGGGAGCCATCATTAAAGGTGGTCTCTATCTTGAAGCGCTGGCGGCCGTGGACACGATACTGTTGGACAAGACTGGCACGCTGACTTTCGGAACTCCCCAAATTCGCGAAGTAATTTCAGCCAATGGTTTCGGGGAGAGACAGATCATAGCCGCTGCCAGCATTGCGGAACGCAAGTCCGAACACCCACTTGCCAAGGCGGTCATGGCACGTGCAGCCGAATTGGCTCTCACCCTGGTCGAGCCTGATGAATTCTCATACTCGCCGGGGAGAGGAATCAGAGTGAGTTATCAAGGCGAGGAAATCCTTGTCGGCAGTCGGGCGCTCTTACTGGCGCATGGCTTCAAGAGAATCCTGCCCATAGACGGCAATGGCACGGGCGGAGTGTCGGAAGTATACGTCACGCGAGGTGGGCAAGTTCTTGGAACCATCCGAATTGCTGACGTTTTGCGGCCAGAGGCCAAGAATGCCGTTACCGCCATGCGACAAATGGGTTTGAAAACGGTTCTGTTAAGCGGAGACGCGCAAGCCGTAACGACCTCTGTGGGCCACGATCTCGGAGTAGACGAAGCGGTCGGCGAACTTCTGCCGGAGCAGAAAGCAAGATGGGTCAGTCAGCTACGCGGGAAGAATCACAAGGTCGCAATGGTCGGCGATGGCATCAATGACGCCCCGGCCTTGGTGGAGGCCGACGTAGGAATCGCCATGGGCTCGGGAACCGACGTGGCCAGAGAAAGCGCCGATGTGATCCTGATTGGAAGCAACCTGTCCAAACTTGTCGAAACCTTGAGGGTTGCGCGGCGCTGTCGCGGCATTATCATGCAGAATTTCGTGGGTACGTTGGTAGTGGACAGCTTAGGAGTCGGAATGGCAGCCTTTGGCTTTCTGAATCCCCTACTTGCCGCCTTTATTCACGTGGCTTCGGAATTGACGTTCATCCTGAATTCCACGAGGTTGTTGCCCGGAAGTTCTGAAGTGAGGCGATGACGCAGCGAAGCTGGGCGTCTTGAGTGTGTAGTTATGCATCTGACCTATTTAATCCACAGTCGAATTGGGGTAGCCCTGGTGGCTCTGACTATCCTCGCCTTATGTTTAGCTGGGTTCGTCTTTCTCTCGGGGAAATCACAAGAACCGTTTGGATTCGATGAACTCCACGGTCTCTTGGATTGAAAGGCCCATACAGGGGTTCTGGGAATCGGGTAAGCACCGTGAACACGCACCGGGACCACCCACTCAAAACGAAGCGCCTAGTGGTGGGGCAGGTTACGATCTGCCGAGGCTGCTGTTGCGGCGATACGGATCGTGGACGGCCCGAAGTTCCGGTTGAGTGGCTCAAGAATGAATGGCGAAAACGGGGACTGCTGAAGCGAGTCCAGTTGACAATCAGTGGTTGTGTCGGACCGTGCGACGTGCCGAATGTGGTTGTGATTACAAGACCTTCGGGCACTGAGTGGTTAGGCAATATTGCCGAAGTTGAGCAGTATCGTAGTCTGCTGGAATGGGCTGTCCGGTGTAGGGACGCTGGCGAGATGTTGGCTCTGCCGTTGGAATTTCACGGGTGTCGAATCAGCCCTCTTGTTTATGAGGATGTTGATAGGTCGCGTGGAGCCGCCCGGTAGGCTCCACTCGGGGAGTGTGGCGTATGACCACCGCACGTAAACATTCGAGAATCTCGACTGTGCTCCGGGTTGTCCTCTCTCTTCTTTCGTTGCTGGCGACTGCTCAGGAAAAGAAGGAATTTAGTTGCACCGTCGGACCTGGAGCGGTGATCTCCATCACCAACAATTACGGCCCAATCACCGTCAAGCCTTCTGGAAGCAGTCAGGTGGTGGTCGAGACGGTATCCCACTCCGACACGGTGAGCTTGGTGAACGAGCAGCATGGCAACCGCATTGAGCTTCGTTCGACCTCCAGCCGCCAGGGCATCAATCTGGTGGAGTACACCGTGCAGGTCCCTGCTACCGCCTTCATCACACTGCGATCGTCCGACGGAACTCTTCGCGCACAGGGGCTGCGTGGCGATGTAGTCCTTGATGCCGCATCCGGTTCAGTGGAAGCGACAGACATCAGTGATGCCCACCTGCACGTGAAAACTCTCAGTGGGCCGATTACTTTAACTGACATTCGCAACAGCCATCTCGACATCCATTCGGTGCGCGGCAATGTCGACCTGCATAATGTCACCGGACCATCGGTTGAGGTGAATTCGGGAGCCGGACGAATCACATATGACGGCGATCCGGGCCGGATTGGAGAATACCTGCTCACCAGTCACACCGGTGATCTTGAAGTCTCGATCCCAGCCAGCGCTTGGGTTGAAATCAAGGCGCGCTCCATAAAAGGTCAGTCCGAGCCGGAATTTCCCAATGTCGCCAGCGCACCCACGATGGGTCAGGTTAATCTGACGGGAAAGCCTGGCAAGATTGGATCACGCTTTGAGCTGCGCTCGTTCAGCGGCAAAATTCGCCTCAAACGGCCCTGACCGCTGCCATTTTCAACGCATCCCAGCGTTCACGGTTACGACAGTCCTGGACCCTTCGTCGGATTTAACAGGTGCCAGGATTGGTACTCTGATTGCGTTCGTTTGTGATTTCGGTGTAGAGTCTAAACACCCAATTTCGGGTACGGTTTATGCGGTCGATCTCGAAACAAATAGCGCTTTTTTGTGTATTGCTGACATTCTGGTCAGCGGTGGCGTTTGTTTCGCACCATCATTCGAGCACGACCGATGCGATGAAATGCACGGTCTGCGTGGCCGCGCATTCATCTGCTCCCAAGGCGACTTCCACGCTGCCGAACAGGAAGTTCGTTCGAGTATCTGCTTTTCGGGCTCGACCGGTTTCAGCCAAGCAGCGCCTCGTAGCATTTGCCCTCAGCGTTCGCCCACCTCCGGCGGTCTAGAAATCAAATTCAAAAGATCGAATTGACAGGGTGCTTCTTACACGCACTCGGTTTCCAATTTCTTGGGCCTTCTTTGGAGGAATCATGCTGGCTTTCTGCAAAAAGCCGCTATTTGCGGCGTTCCTAGTCGTTCTTTCTCTATCTCTGCTCCCAGGCGCGAGCGCGCAATCGGGCGGAAGTTCGACCTCAGTTACAGGTACAGTAGTTGATCCAACGGGCGCGGTGGTCGCAAACGCGACGGTTGAAGTTCGCAATCCGGTCAGTGGCTTTAGCCGGACCGCTTCCACCGATAGCGGAGGGAAATTCACCATCCCCAATGTTCCCTTCAATCCCTATCATGTCACCGTCACCGGGCAGGGGTTTAACTCCTACGCTCAAGATGTCGATGTTCGGTCCGTAGTCCCCGTGAACCTCAGCATCACCCTGCAAGTAAAAGGCTCGGCGGAAACGGTGACAGTAGAAGCTGCGGGCGACCTGTTGGAGAATGATCCGTCGTTTCACACCGACGTGGACCGCGACCTGTTCGACAAGATTCCTCTCGAAAGCCGGTCGTCTTCGGTAAGTTCGCTGGTTACTCTGGCCACGCCCGGAGTGGCCGCCGACTCTAACGGCCTGTTCCATGGAATGGGCGATCACGCTGAGAACTCGTTTTACGTTGACAGTCAGCCCATTACCGACCAACAGAGCAAAGTATTTTCAAACCAGATTCCCCTCGATTCAATTCAGTCGATGGAAGTCATCGCGGGCGCTCCGCCGGCTGAATTCGGCGAGAAGGCGAGCCTTGTGATCAACGTCACGACACGTTCTGGTCAAGGCCTTACCACGCCCCATGGTTCCGTAACCGCATCTTACGGCAGTTTCGGCACGTCCAATGCGGGGCTTAACTTTGGGTACGGCGGTCAGAAGTGGGGGAACTTTATCTCTGTCAACGGGTTGAACAGCGGCCGGTTCCTTGATCCGCCTGAGTTCACGGTGATGCATGCCAAGGGCAATGAAGAGAGCGCATTCGATCGCGTGGACTTCCAAATCTCCCAAGCCGACTCCATCCACCTGAATCTGGGATTCACCCGGTCCTGGTTCCAGACGCCTAACTCTTTCGATGCTCAGAACGCTACAGCTTGGTCTGGGCTTGTTGTCGACAACGGCGGACTTGATCCCAAAGGAAACGTCGTCGGTCCCGCGGATCAGCGTTCGCAGATCAAGACTTTTAACATAGCGCCGTCGTGGACCCGGACGCTCAGCTCCAATGCGGTGTTCACTCTCGGTACTTTCGTCCGGCGAGACCAGTTTAACTACTACCCAAGCAGCAATCCGTTCGCAGATCTAGCGCCGGACCTTCAACAAGAGACATTGAGTCAGGACAGGACGCTGACCAATGCAGGCATTCGTTCAGATGTCTCTTACGTGAAGGGCATCCACAACATAAAGGCGGGCGTGACTTATCAGCAGACTTTCCTCGATGAAAACAATCGCTTTGGCATCGTCGATCCCACGCTGAACTTTGTATGCTTCAATGCGGACGGAAGCCCCGACACCAGTCCGACCGTGACCGACCCGGCGCAATGCGGCGGTGCGCAGAATCCGGGCGGCAGCGTTAATCCTGCCTTTAATGCTCTGTTGCTTCCGGTTGACCTGACGCGAGGAGGAAGTTCATTTCCGTTTAACGGCCATACCGACGTCAAACTGCTCTCCATGTACGCCCAGGATGCGATCACCAAGGGAAACTGGTCTGTTAACCTGGGCCTGCGTGGTGATTTCTACAACGGCCTGACTTCACACAAGGAAGCCGAACCTCGCATCGGCATCGCTTACAACGTCAAGAAAACCAACACAGTCCTTCGTGTTTCGTATGCGCGGATACTGGAAACCCCGTTCAACGAGAATCTGGTCCTTTCCAGCAATGGATGTGCAGATCCGGTGCTGAATCCGCTTCTGGTCTGTTCGTCCATTGCGGCCACTCCCTTCAGCCCCGGCTGGCGCAATGAATTCCACGCCGGTCTTCAACAAGCGTTGGGCCGGTACCTGGTCTTCTCGGGGGAATACGTCTGGAAATACACTCACAATGCTTACGACTTCGGAGTATTCGGGAGCACTCCACTCACTTTCCCGATTGAATGGCACAATTCCAAGATCCCGGCGTTTGCCGGGCGTGTGAGTGTGCCCAACTTCCATGGATTTAGTGCCCTCTTCGTCTTCTCCAGCGTTACCTCGCGGTTTTTCAACCCACAGCTTGGCGGAGCTGGCGCTGTTCCCCCGGGAAGCGGTGGAAGTGATATCACCCCGTTCCGAATCGACCACGATGAGAAGTTCAACCAGACCACCCACGTGCAGTACCAACCGTGGAAAGCAGGTCCATGGGTCGGCTTCAACTGGCGTTATGACAGCGGGCTGGTAGCGGGCGCGGCGCCCTTTGCTGCCACCGCTGGTGGTGACGTGGACCTTGCGGGCAGTGGCCTCACCCCCGATCAGCAGTTTCAAGCTGGGCTCACCTGTAACGGTGTCGCCGCAACCCCCACTGTCGGTCTGCCCGGCACGTGCCCTGGGGCGCAGTTCGGGTCCACTCTCGTGAAGATACCGGCCCCTGGAACGCAGAGCGATGACGGCAATCCAGCCCGTGTCGCGCCACGCCATCTGTTTGATCTATCGGTGGGAGATGACAACCTCTTCCGCAGTGACAAGTACAAATGGAGTCTTCAGCTCACTGCCATCAACCTGACAAACGAGCGGGCTCTGTACAACTTCCTGTCAACATTCACAGGAACGCACTACGTTACACCGCGGAGCTACACGGCGGAGTTGGGTTTCCATTTCTGAATGCCTGGGTATTCCACTGAGTGACCTGGAGCAGTCATGCCATTACGGTGGCCGACTGCTCTTGGTCTTGATTTCGCGAACCTTTAGCCCACCATCCCCATGCACAACCATTGGCCATCGAGGGGAAGAAGAAAGGCGGTAGAACAATTTTCAGTTCGTGAAGGCTTTTGGATGTTGGGAATCGTCGGGGCGATCTTGATGGTGATAATGCTGCTGTTCTTGTTTGGGTATCTGAATGCCGACATGCACTGAGTGATTCTTTGAACTCGTCGCCCAAGGCCGACGGACTATACCCGAAGGCGTCATTGAGAAAGCGAGAGGGTTCAGCTGGACCGACTGTCAATGCGGTAAACTGCAGACATAGCAGAAACTAAGAGATCATTTAGATCGAGGGAAAAGGTAATGGCCACCTTCGCAGGTGGCCATTTTCACGATCTTTAGAGTTGTCATGAGCGTCCATAAAACACCATGATCCATGGACACGTTAAATGCGGATACTCTCATGGACGCGACCAAACTGCGAGCTTTAGGGGTTGCCAGATTTGGGACTGTCTACCTCGTAGTTGGAAAAACACTATAGCGCTGCGGGTTTAGGGTACAAGGCGCCACGTTGTGCGATCCCAGCTTCCTTGTGTTCGAGACTGCCGCGCTCACGCTTGACCCCGATTACGACGAAGCGGAATTTGTTTAAAGCTTTTGTCCCATTGCCAGCACGGGTACAGAGGCAAGCGTTTCTTACTACTCAGTGTCTGCATGTACTTCACATCCTCTTCCGACGGAGGAGAGTCCAAGACGATGAACCACCGGTCCGCAGGAGTACGCCAGCCATAATAGTTGTATTCTAGGAGTTGCCCCAAGGCTTCCCGGATTGCCAGCGTCGTCGTCATGCCGTAACACGTTTTCAACTCTGCGCGACACAGGCTTGTCGCGTCTCTGAACTCCACGTCAACACGATCTTTCTCCCGTCCTAAAACCGCACGACCAGTGCTATTCAGCCAGCTGATGAATCTATTGCACAACCTCTTATGTCTTGGGATGATCATCTTTAGGCTGGCCGGGGTAGCACGTGGATAGACGTCTTCGAGCAGCGGAGTCGAAACGTACTTCAATGGGGATAGAATGCAAACGCGACAGTCCAGCGCACCTCTGTGACTGTTATAAATCCTGATGGGAAGCGAGCATCTATCGCTGGCTTTTACATAGATTCAGAATTCAAGATCTATGGAACAGCACTGGCAAGCGGTAATGAGCCTTCTCTTGCAGTTGATCCACGGAATTCTCTCCACGCCGTCGTTGGGTTTAACCGTACGAATGTGTTGTCTGTACTTAGTGGTGCTCAGTGTGGCTGGGCGGAGTCCCGAGACGGAGGAGTTAATTGGACATCTGGATCCCTCAAGATGCCTGCCAAGTTCATTGCTGTCGGTGACCCATGGCTAGTGTATTCGCCCACTGGCCAACTGTTTTATTCCTGCATAGGCGAAACATCGTATAGCAATCCTCTGGGTCTCCTTCACCAAAGGAGTGTCGCGATCTTTGTTGCGACTACTTCGACCGGCATGGCTGTTAACTTTAAGGCCCCCGTCGCCATAGCAACTGTTCAACAGACATGCACAGGTGTTCTCTTAGCATGCGGCGATCAGGGAGAATTAACAGATCATCCGTCGTTGGTAATGAGAGGAACTCAGGTCATCGCA